>CDYN01018625.1_pt1 | contig 315414 bp, 261 predicted proteins | sample 554911 | NCBI WGS metagenome assembly CDYN01 (sample SAMEA3182083, study PRJEB8094) | gut metagenome | biome: human; feature: gut; material: Stool; isolation source: human stools | place: Canada | collected 2012-12-04
GTTCCAGCTCCAGTTCCAGCTCCAGTTCCAGTTCCAGTTCCAGTTCCAGCTCCAGCTCCAGCTCCAGCTCCAGTTCCAGTTCCAGTTCCAGCTCCAGCTCCAGCTCCAGCTCCAGCTCCAGCTCCAGCTCCAGTTCCAGCTCTAGCTCCAGTTCCAGTTCCAGTTCCAGTTCCAGTTCCCTGTCTTCTTCCTCCAGCGAACCGCCCACCGAAGAGGAACCATGCCCGTGTCCCTGTGATAAGTGCGATGAAGAGGGCGACGAAAACTGTGTCCAACAATTACCTACTCCGGGCGATCCCGACAATGAACAGGATTGTCAAGGCGATGCATGTATCAATCCCCCTTTTGCAGGAACTCCTCCGCCTCCCTCTCCGACCAGGTTCGTGCGCATGGCACACTCTTCCACTCCCCTTACCCTCAATTCCAGCAGCGGCCCCTCCATGCGCTACAACCACCCCATGGCATGGAGCGCTTCCTTCTCTGAAGATGAACGGTGCGTCACCGTCAAGCGTCCCTCCGGAAGCCATATCTATTTCAAGGCAGAAATGGGAAGTTCCGAGGCTTCTCCCGTCGGCAGCTCCAGGAAACTGGACTATCGTGTACGTCTGCTCAATGAAAACCTCACTCCCAATATCCAGGACACTCCCGCCTACATGGACATGGTGCTTCCTTCCGGCATGAGCCTGCGCTTCTCAGCAGCCACCGGAGAGGTTGTCTCCGTCACCAGCTCCTCGGGCCACGTTATGACCGCCGAGGAGTATGCCCGCAAGGTTCAAGTGGCCTACAACCCGGACGGCTCTCTCAGCAGCGTCTATTCCCGGGCCCAGGGGCTGATGCGAAGCATTCCCGGAAACAACAGCCTTGCCCTGGAGTGGTACGCTCCCGGGAATGTTTCTGCCTCCCATGATGGGGAATTTGTGGTTACCGGAGAGCCCTACAAGACGGCCGTTTATAGAACTTCCATGGAGGATGGCGTAAAAGTGACTTACATCACCAATCAACGGGTCGGGCAGGAACCGCACTTCATCGAACGGCGGGAAGAAGGCAACAAGGTGAGCATCATCAAGGGAGAGGGGGATGAGCGTATCGTGCGCACGATTGAACGCAACGCCCTGCCCGGCTCCAAGTGGGAGCGGATTGAAACTATCAGGGGCATCAATGATTCCCAGCCTTCCCGCAGTACGCGCACGGTGAAGAAGTATACCGACGGCGGCTGGCTGACCATCAGCAGCACGGAAGGATACAATACTTCCAGTGAACAGACCACCCTCTACACGTACAACGACCAGTTCCGCGTGTCTTTGGAAATCCAGCCCAACGGAGGCTACACGCGCTACGAGTACGACGGCCAGGGCCGGGTAGTTTTGCAAGCTACGCCGTGGGCTGGAGGAGGAGAGAAAGGGATGCGTACCACGTACGCCGATCTACGCTTCAATGATTTCAGGCCAGCAACGGAAAAGGAAATTATCATTGCCCAGGACGGAACGGAAACCGTCCTGAAGACAAAGACCTACACCTATGAAGACACTTCTCAGGTGAACCGAACGACGATAACAGAAACGGCCTTGGGTTCGGACCAGGTTCACACAAGCGTCTCTGAAACCTATGGAGACGCAGCACAGTATCCCTATGCCAGGGGCAGACAGAAGATGAGCCAAGACATTGAAGGCATACAGACGCTCTACACTTATGAAACAACCGCGGAATATAGAGCCATCCACAAGGTGACGGAAACTGTTCAAGCCAATGGAAGCATTGTTCCCGGTCAAAGCACCAAAACCGTACAATACATCGCTGAAAACGGCACGATTTCCAGAAGTGAACAGTATGTTCACACCGGGGAAGGCTGGTCGCTGATTACCTCGGAGGATTATGAATATGACGACGAGCAGAGACGTGTCAAGACGACGAAGGGCAACGGCCGCTTCAGCACGACGGAATGGATGTGCTGCGGTCCCTTGAAGGAGATCGACGAGGATGGAGTAGTGACCACCTATGGCTACAACACGGCCAAGCAACTCGTGGAAACCATCCGCTCGGCAACGGAAACCACACCCGAAATAATCATTTCCTATATAAGGGATGCAGATGGACGCATTCTTTCCATACGGCGTGACATCGGTGCTCTGACAACAACTGAAAGCACAGAGTACGACGATTTAGGAAGAATTGTCTCTTCAACAGATACACTTGGCCGAGTAACCAAGACCGCATATAGTGACAATCATCTCACTAAAACCGTCATCACCCCTTCAGGGTCCACCTTGATTACCCAGACTTATTATGATGGCACCACTATTTTACAGGGCGGAACCGGTCAGCGGGAAATCGAAACTCAACTTGAGTTGAAAGAAGAAGGCATACTCACCACCACTCTTTCCAAGGGAATCATCCTCTCACGTTCTCTTTCCAACGGTTTTGGAGAAACCGTGTGGCAGGAACACCCCAATACTCTGGGAGGATTTATTGTCACCAAAAACACTTATAATAACAAGGGACAGCTTGTGCGTACCCAAATTGAAAACATGGCTCCCACCTTAACGAAGTATAATGAATTGGGCCAAACTGTAAAACAGATCATTCTTCTAGATGAACTTCAACCGGATAATCCTGCTAAAAACAGGATATCGGAAAGCTCCTCGTACTATCAGGCCCGGGAAGACGGCATTTATCAGGTTCAGACGTCTACTATATATAATTCCCAAGGACTGCCCTTGACACAAACTACCGAAACCATGGTTTCGCAGTTAAACTCCATATTAGAAAATAAAATTCTTTTTATTAATGCCTATGGACAACAAAGCACGCGATGGACAGAACACACTGCTCCCGCTAAACGCACCCAGTTCAGCAGTATTCCTACTTCCGATATCATAGCCGAAGCCATCATCATCGACGGGTTTACCATAAGTCAGGTCAACTATGCAGGCATCCATTCTTCGCAACAACGTTCTTTCACTTCCTCTGGAATAGTTCTGAAGCAAACCGATGCTCGCGGCAATATCACTACCATCGAAACCGACCTGGTCGGCCGCACCATCAGAACAACAGACGCACAGGGCAATATCACTACCACCACCTATCCTTCCTCTTGCGACACCCCTGCTTGCATTACCAACGCTTTGGGAGATACCACCTGTTATTCCTACGATATCCGGGGCAGAAAGACGGCCGAATACGGTACCGCCATTCAGCCGGCTTGCTTTGTCTATGACGACAATGACCATATGATTGCCCTGACCACTTTTAGGGTGGATGAAGGAGACATCATTACCGATCCTTCCAACCGTACCGATGGAGATACCACTACCTGGCTCTACGACACGGCTACGGGACTGGAACTCAAGAAAACCTATGCCGACGGCTCCTGTATTTCCAAAACCTACGACAGACTCAACCGCCTGGAAACACTCACCAAGGCCAGGGGCATTGTAACAACTTATCAGTACGCTCCGGCCACCGGGGAGCTTGTCTCTGTCTCCCACAGTGATGATACCCAGCCTTGGATCTATTCCTACAATCACCTTGGTCAGGCAATATCTGTTTCTGATGCTTCGGGCACCAGAGAATTCTCTTACGATGCCTATGGCAGGATGATCCAGGATACTACCTTTGGAACCATAGAAAACTGTCTCCAGGAAGAATACGATGCATTTGGTCGTTCTTGCGGATACCGCCTGATGCTGGGGACCCGCGCCGTGCAGCACTCCCATCTTGACTATGACCACAAAGGTGCCATTATTGGGATGAATCTGGAAGGTCTAGATACTCCTTTTATGTGGCAGTATGACGAAACCAGTGGTTTCCTCAACCAATTATCCTATCCCAACGGCATGGTTCGCAAGAATACCTACGATCCTACACTCAACCTCATCACCTCCATTGATTATGAAAATTCCGAGGATGGCAGTGCATCTATCGGATACGCTTACCAATACGACGAATTGATGCGCCCCATCCAGCGTCGAGATTCTAGAGAAGCGATCACATCCACCGCAACGAGAAACTTCACTTACAATAACCGTAGCGAATTGGTCAAGGATCAGTTCCAAGCTGGAGGAAGTTTCTCCTATCAGTATGATAATATCGGCAACCGTAAAACTGCCTATGAGTTAGAAAAAGAACTTTCTTACGAAGCTAATGATCTCAACCAATACACTAATATATCTACGGAAAAGACACTCTTCATTCCTGATTATGACACGGATGGCAACCAGACTAGGATTAAAACCTCCACAGGAATCTGGAATATTTGCTACGATGCCAATGATCGGCCTGTCACCTTCATAAGTGAAGATGAACGGATTGTCGTCACCTGTAATTATGACTGCCAAGGTCGTCGCTTTGAGAAAAAAATAGTCATTAATGGAACCACATCCGGCCACATCTACTATTTATACCATGGCTATCTGCAGATAGCGGAACTGGATCTAATGTATCCAATCCCAGCGTTGTTAAAAAGCTATTTGTGGGATCCAACAGAGCCGACAGCCACACGTATCCTGATGATGACCTACTGGAAGACGAACACCATGGAGATAGAAGAGCATCTTTATTACATGCACGATGTGCTGAAAAATGTCGCTTTTGTCTTTGATAGGGAGCAAAAACAAAGAGCCTATTACGAATATGCTCCTTTTGGAGGTCTTTTCACGGCATTGGGAGATATGGCTCAAGCCAACAAGTTCCGCTTTTCCTGTGAGCATATGGACGACGAGTTAGGGCTTATTTACTACAATTACCGCCATCTCAATCCCCAAGACGGCAGATGGATTAACCGTGATCCTCTTCAGGAGTCGGCAGGATGGAATTTATACAGGACTGTAAAAAATCTACCTACTAAATCTTATGATCGATTAGGATGTATTGGAATATTCGGAGCCTTAGGAGGAGCGTTAATTGATTACGGATTCCAAGTAGCTACTAACTATATAAAAGGTAAAGAAGAACCGTGGACAGATATTGATTGGGGTTCTGTTACTACATCAGCAGCTTTAGGGGCAGTAGGAGTGCCAGGAGCTCTCAAAACAGGAACCAAAATATATAAAAATATTCAAGGTGGATTGAAAATGCGTAAACGCATTAAAGCCGGTCAAAAGATTCGGATGTGTGATGGAAAGCCAAAAACGCCGCATGGTAGAAAACTTCACAAGAGACAACAAAATAAAAATGAGGTATACCAAATGTATAAAAACGGTGCTCAAGACAATGCATTGTTACTTGTTTCTATAATATTATTAAAACGTATTGGAAGTGAAATATATGAAGAGACGAAAAAAGAAATAGAACAACAAAACAAGGGGTGTTGTCAGGATATCATTGTTATAATAACAATAATATCAGTTCTTAGAATAGAAGATTTTGAAGAACATAATCCTTACGATCCTTACGATCCTTACGATCCTTACAACCCAATACAACCAATTGGACCATCCACTCCAGGACCAGATATCCTTGAGACAAATCCAAACTATATACCGCCTATACGTCCTTTTTATCCCTTAAGATAAATCCACATTATGAATTATTTGAGCGTAGTTTATTTATTTATTGCTTTCACTATTATAATTTATTTAAAAGGATGGAAGAAAGGTTTAATTTTAGGAATTATTACGCTCATTTTAATGATTTTATTATCTTGGGCAGAAGATATACTTTTTAATAATTCTTCTGTAATTACTGTAATTGTGTTGTTCATAATAAGTTTTTTATATGAATACATAGAAAAATATATTAAATCAAAAAATATTAGTAAAACACCTGTCGGCGAGTCAAATCTCAGTCGTCAGGCGTTTCCAAATGCTCGAATCAAACATGGAAAATCATACCATACATTTCGACGGCAAAAAAATAAGATTCTTCGAAAAGAATTAAAACATAAAAAAAGGAATTTTCATAATAAAAGAGAACCCTGATTATCTAAACAATTCAAAATATAATTCTCATATAAATTTTAGCTATTTTCTTCATTCATGATAATTTGAAGAATTTATAATTTATTTTCAACGGACAACAAATGTAAATGGCACGATGCACATAATGCGCCCTTCAGAGATAATCTATGACAGAAGGAGACATGGCTCAGGCCAATAAACTCCGCTTTTCCTGCGAATATGCAGACAATGAACTGGGACTTATCTACTATAATTACCGCTATCTCAATCCACATGATGGAAGATGGATCAATAGGGATCCAGTTGAAGAAAAAGATGGCTGGAATCTATACTCCTTTGTAAAAAATGCAACAACTTTGCATAGTGATTCTCTTGGGTTAGAGAGTATGATAAAAAGGTTTATTTCTGAAACAGAAAAGATAAAAAATGAAATTGTTGGAAATATAGAAAAACATTTAAATGACACAATAGAATGGACCACCTGTACCTATGAAGATAGTCGAAAACAAGGAAACAATATAGTTACTAGTAGTTTTAAAGCAGGGGCTACAGGTATGAGTAACTTCATTGGTGTAGTTGACATTGTAGAAGCCATTGAAGGAAGCCAAGTAGAATTTGTAAATTTTTCTCCTGTAACTATACCTATGGATGATGGAGAGCGTATGATTCACGGTGGTTTAGGAGCTCTTTCTGTTGCTCTTACAGTGGTGAGTTTAGGATGTGGAGGGGCGTCATCTACAAGTGGAAATGCTTTGAAAAATACTGCAAAAGTTAAACTTCAGCATATTACTACAAAAAAACTAGGGAATTAATTGGTCAATCTGGAAAAATAAAAGGTCCTGTTTATGCTGTGAATCGTAATCCTATGCAACCTATAACGCGTGGAACATTAGGAAGAGTAGGTGGGTATGGAAAACCTGATAACTTTGTTCAGATTCCGATACCTGAATCCGTATATCCTTATTTTAAAAATCCAGTGGGGGGCCCGATCTCTACAGTACAACGGATGTTGGGTCATTACCATTCCAGGTATACCATCACAATGAAAGGTACTGTCGAGGGATGTGCGAAAATTTTCCCTTTAAAGATATTGCAATGGCAAGCTTTGGACTCTTTGCTTAACGTCACTGCATTTCGTGGCGTCGAAGGTTTATATAACTATTTGCGAGATTTAATTAAATAATGAATTCTGGAGATTATAAAGTAATATCTGTTCTTATAAATGCATTTTTAGGTCCCGTATCGCTTAGATATTATCTTAATTATGGCTTACAGAGAAACAGTCTTAATGAATCTCTCTTTTTATATTCTTTGTTATGGTGGATATATTATATTATATACACATTTCCTTATTTCTTTAAATTATATTATGGAGAAGTATTTTTTTACTGGATATTATTTTGGATTATTATCATATTAATTTCTTTTATTATAAATAAAACTCATATATATTCTCGTTTAGAAAAATCAGTAAAAATATCTGGGGATGTAAGAAATGAGATAGAGAAAGCAAGTAATAATTTTTTCGTTTTCTGGTTTCCTGTTGGTTGTCTTATTTATTTCGGATACGCTCTCGCCAGAAGCTTTGATTCCAATTTAATTTATTATATATTTTTATGGTGGCTAATATGGTTTGTAATTTGGGTTTTCAGGCTATTGATTGTAATCTATTTTGGGAAGTTTATGATCTATGCTATTTCAACATTGTATAGAAAAAGAAAAAAATCTGTAATTAATCATATTTCATTTATATCAATATATAGTTGTGTATATGCATTTTCTTTTATAATATCCTTCATGAAATTTTTCTCATTATTTTTTTTAATAGGATTCTATGTGAAGAAAGGAAATTATTTAAATTTATTTTAAGATTAACTTATATTTTTAATTATGGTGAAAGATTATAATTTGGTAAGCACAGAAAAAAGTAAACTTAAAAAATGATAACCTCCTACTATTTTTTATATTCGGTAGAAATATAGTCGAGGTTCTAATCATCAGCGATTAATACAATTATGGATGCCTAAAATGGGAATCCACCGTAGCCGCCAGGATATCTGTAAAAGAACTCTTCGGAAAGTTTATGACCGCAGGAAGGACGTAAGGGGACTGGTGGCTGCCGCTTTGACGGAGACGGCGGCCAGTCCGGCCAGCCACGCGGACCTGCCTGCACGGCATGCCTGGGCGAATGCTTCCGCCATCAGGGAGGGGTTGCCTGCGGCGGCAATGGCCGTATTCACCAGGACGGCGTCCGCACCCATTTCCAGAGCTTCTGCCGCATGGCTGGGGGCGCCCAGGCCGGCGTCCACCACCACGGGAGCGGTGGCTTGTTCAATGATGATATTGATCAATTCACGGGTAAGTACGCCCTTGTTGGTGCCTATGGGCGCGCCCAGGGGCATGACGGCGGCGGCGCCCGCCTCCTGCAGGCGTTTGGCCAGTACGGGGTCTGCGTTGATGTAGGGAAGAACGGTAAAGCCTTCCCGGACGAGGGTTTCCGTTGCCTTGAGCGTTTCAATGGGGTCGGGCATCAGGTACTGCGCATCCGGGTGGATTTCCAGCTTGATCCAGTTGGGGAGTCCGGCCGCCACGGCAAGACGGGCCAGCCGCACGGCCTCTTCCGCCGTAGCCGCTCCGCTGGTATTCGGGAGAATGAGGTATTTTTCCGGATTGATGAAATCCAGGATGTTGGCGGCGGGATCGTGATTGCCCGTCAGGTCCGCTCGGCGCAGGGCTACAGTCACGATTTGGGAGCCGGAAGCTTCCAGCGCCTCCTTCATGCTCTCATTGGAGGCAAATTTCCCCGTTCCCATCATCAGGCGGGAGGTAAATTCACGATCGGCAATCCGCAAAGGTGTGTCTGTCATTGCGGCATGAAGACTACCTTCTCCACCTTCCGCGTGCAAGAGCGAATGCTGGAAGACAGGCCGCCTTTCAGCCAGGGCCGGATTACCGGGATGGGATGTATTCCGGAGAAAACGCGAGCTCCAGCTACTGCCGGAAACCTTGCAGGGCTTTCGGTTTCCCGAGGATTTCCTGATAGAGAATGGCCGTTCTCAGAGACTGGGAATGCCGAAGGGAATCTTTCAGGGGGCGGGGACCAGGAAGGGAGGAAGAAGGGATCGATTCGGGCTGCCGTTCCTTTTCCCGTTGCTGCAAACGCTGAAGAGCGGCCTGCTCCGCATCAGAGAGGGAACGGATGGATTCATGCGCTCCCTCCTCTGCCTTCACGTAGCGTTCCATCGTATTTCTGGCGGCTTCCTGCGCATGTCCGTGCCCCCAGTCCGGGACGGGGTCCGGTTGTGGACGCTGCTTGCGCTTCACGGAGGGATTCGGGAGTTCTACAGGGGAAGGTGCGGGTCGGGGCGCACGTGCGGCAACACGGGGCTGCGGCACTTCCTGGCGGGGAGCCTGCTGCGGGCGTTCGGGCACGGTTCGCCTCATTTCCGCAATGACTTCCCTGACGCGTTTTTCGTGATGGTCTTCCGTTTCCAGGTCGGGCTCTTCCTCGTTGTCTTCTCTCTTCGTTTTCAGGTAGCTGATCACACTTTTGCCGATAAAGACAATTGCTAGGACCAGATAGAACCACAGTTCCGGATTGCCGTCTTCGCCGCGCGCGGCAAGGATGTTTGCCAGTAGATTCATGAAGAAGGGCCGTGCGTCCGGCAGGAGGCTTTACATCCGCCGGACACCGGAAAGTTTATTTAATGGAGGAAGGAGTTGCTTCCGGTTTGGCGATGGAGTCCCTCATTTTGGTATCCGCCACCACGTTCTGGTAGCGTGCGTAGTCCAGCACACCCAGGTTGCCATTGCGGAAGGCTTCCGCCATGGCCATGGGAATCTGGGCTTCCGCTTCCACCACCTTGGCGCGCATTTCCTGCGTTTTGGCGGCCATTTCCTGTTCCGTGGCTACGGCGGCGGCGCGGCGCACTTCCGCCTTGGCCTGGGCAATTTGCTTGTCCGCTTCAGCCTGTTCCGCCTGAAGGCGCGCGCCCACGTTGCCGGCCACGTCCACATCCGCAATGTCAATGGAAAGAACTTCAAATGCCGTGGCGGCGTCCACCCCCTTGTCGCTGACGGTGCGGGAAATGACTTCCGGCTTTTCCAGAACGTCCTTGTAGGATGGCGCGGAGCCTACGGCGGAGACGATGCCTTCCCCGACGCGGGCCACCACCGTTTCTTCCGTGGCGCCCCCTACGAACAGGTCCAGATTGGTGCGCACGGTCACGCGGGCCCGTACCGCTACGGCGATGCCATCACGGGCTACGGCTGTCAGGCGCGTTTGTCCTGAACTCGGATTCGGGCAGTCGATCACCCTGGGATTGATGGAGGTCCGCACGGCTTCCAGCACAGTCTTGGAGGTGCCTTTCACCGCCAGGTCAATGGCGCATGCTCGGTCATAGCTCAGCGGAATGCCGGCTTTTTCCGCGGCAATCAGGGCCAGAACGCAGTCCACGATGTCGCCGCCGGCCAGGAAATGGGCTTCCAGCTCGTCCGTGCTGATGTCCAGCCCGGCCTTGGCCGCAGTGATGCGGGTGTCGACCACCAGGGGATAGGGCACCTTCCGCAGCCACATTCCGAGCATGTTGCCCATGGAAACGGGGGCTTTCGCCAGGCGCGCGCGCAGCCATGTTTTGAAAAATTTGGCAATGATGGCGAAGAAGATCACCAGGAAGATGACGAGAACGACAATGAGGAACGTTCCCCAGACAGTTGCATTGGACATGTCCGCTAACAGCAAATTGTTCATGCTTCCCTCCATACCATACTTGCCGGATGAGGGTAAAGAGATAATTGTGTTCCCCGATGTTCAAAGGTATTGACCTTTCGGCGGATTCGTGGCAATGCACTTGGCCGTGCGCACCATTGATTTTGATTATCCTCTGCCGGAGGAATTGATTGCGGACCGCCCTCTGCCGGACCGCGCCGCCTCACGGATGCTGGTGCTCCACCGGGATACGGGTTTGATGGAACACAGGCATTTCTGCGACCTGCCGGAGTACGTAAGGCCGGGAGACCATTTCATCCTCAATGATACCAGGGTGGTCCCCGCCAGGTATTTTTCCAATGACGGTTCCATTGAGATTGTCCGGGCCGAGGTGCTCAATCCCCTTCTGTGGAAGTGCATGGTGCGTCCGGGGCGCAAAATGAAGGTGGGACGCGCCGTTTCCATCGGAGAATCCGTGGGAATGGTGGAGGGAATCGATGCGGAAGGGTACCGCCTGATCCGGTTTGACCGGGAAGTGGACGAGGAAAAGTACGGACGGCTGGCGCTTCCCCATTACATGAACCGGGAGAGCGATCCTTCGGACAAGGAACGTTACCAGACGGTATACGCCAGGAATGAGGGGGCCATTGCCGCCCCTACGGCCGGTCTGCACTTTACACCGGAACTGCTTGCCTCCGTACCGCATGATTTTTTGACGCTTCACGTGGGCGTGGGCACGTTCCGTCCCGTCAAGGCGGACAATATTGAGGACCATCAAATGCACACGGAGCATTTTTTCCTGCCGGAAGCCACCGCCCGGGCGATCAATGAAGCCGAAAGAGTTATTGCCGTGGGCACTACCAGCGTGCGCGTACTGGAGCATGTGGCCGCGGCGGAGGGATTGCCCCTCCGTGAATGTTCCGGCTTCACGAACATTTTCATTTATCCGCCTTACAAATACAAGGTGGTGGATGCGCTGATCACGAATTTCCACCTGCCGCAAAGCACCCTGCTCATGCTGGTGAGCGCCTTTGCCGGAAAGGAGCTGGTCATGAAGGCATACATGGAGGCCATTCGGGAACGGTACAGATTCTTTTCCTACGGAGACTGCATGCTGATCCTGTAATGCTCAGGGCTTCTCTGCGTCCCGGCTGAATTCCAGCAGAGCCGTTCCGAGGTCCAGCGTGTTCTGGAGTTCTCCCAGAGTGTGAAGAATTTCACTGAGGATGACGACAAGAATGTTGGCATATCTGCCGGCGTCCGCCTTGTTGCAGATTCTATCCAGGCAGGAGGCTTCCAGGTCCGGGGCGTTCCATTTGCACCGGATGAAACGGCTTATGCGCGAATCCGGCTTCCAGATTTTCTCCCGCTGATCCGTCAGATAAGCTATGTAGCAGCTTCTGAGCAGGTCGATTTTGGGAAGCAGTTTGAAGCGGAACGTTTTCGTGCAGGCCGGAAGGTTGTGGAGCCTGTCCATCCGCATGTGAATGCCGGTGACGCAGAGAATAGTCCAGTAATGGATGGAGGCGGCCACGTCCCTGCTGCGTTTGTGGAACCGGCGGTGAAAATCAAGACTGAGGTCCAGGGCTGCCAGAGATTTTACATACTGCACGAGAACAAAAAGGTCATGCTTCCGGTCAATGAAGTGTTCCAGTTGCCTCCGGAGTGGACGGTCTTCCAGTTTCATCTCGCTTTTCAGGCTGTTCCATTGTCTGTTAAAATTGGAATGTTGTGGCATATCTTTGATAATATAATCATGGGTGAGACTATGATGTTCATGATTTAATTCAAATAAATAATAAATAATGATAAATAAAAGCGACATGAAAGGCGCCTACGCTGGCGGATGGGGACTCCGTTCACTGCGTTTTGTTCAGGAAAGGCGGCCAGGAGAAAGCCATGCCCGGCAGAATGGAGGCATGCCCTTTTTGAATCACGGTTGTGGATGCCGGTTAAGGAACGGGACCGTTGATACAATAAAACGGCATAAATCCATGTAACTCCCATGATCTCTTTTCTATCTTTCCCCGGACACGGTGAAAATACGGCTGTATCCGGGTGAAGCGCACTGCGTTCTTGTGGGGGCGGTCCAAACAGGATAGCCTTGAAAACCGCCGGGACCTTCACCAATTCCATCCCTCAGACCCGTCACTCCCCCATTTATGGATCACGATTTCAGCCTCATTCTTACATTCGTCGGCGGTTTGACCGCCGCTCTTCTCTTCGGTCTCATCGCCAGAAAGCTGCACCTGTCCCCGCTGGTGGGGTACCTGCTGGCCGGCGTTGTCGTAGGGCCTTATTCGCCGGGCTTTGTAGCGGACAGCCATACGGTGGAGCAATTTGCGGAGCTGGGCGTCATTCTGCTGATGTTCGGGGTTGGCCTCCATTTCCATTTGAAGGACCTGATTGCCGTACAAAAGGTGGCCGTCCCTGGCGCGGTGGTGCAAATCTCCGTGGCTACGGTGCTTGGGGTGATTGTGGGGTGGTGCTTCGGCTGGTCCACGATTTCCGGCCTTGTGTTCGGCATGGCTATTTCCGTAGCCAGTACCGTGGTTCTGACGCGGGTTCTTGAGGACCATCAGAATCTTCACACCCCCAGCGGGCATGTGGCTCTCGGCTGGCTGGTGGTGGAGGATTTGTTCACCATTCTTCTGCTGGTTCTGATACCCGCTGTCATGGAGGCCCGGCAAAGCGGAGCAGGGGGCTGGGACAGCATTCTTTCCGAATTAGGATGGATGTTCGTCAAGCTGTCCGTCCTGGTCGCGCTGACCCTGTTTGCCGGTAAAAAGATTATTCCGCTGGTCCTGCGTTATGTGGCGCGAACGGGCGCGAGGGACCTGTTTACGCTTGCCGTGCTGGTCATTGCGCTGGGGGTGGCGGTATGTTCCGCCGAATTTTTCGGGGCATCCATGGTGCTGGGCGCATTTTTGGCGGGCATGGTTGTCGGCCAGTCGGACTTCTGCGCGCGCGCCGCGGCGGAGGCCATGCTGATGAGGGACGCTTTCGCCGTTCTTTTCTTCGTCTCCGTAGGGATGATGTTTGATCCGATGTCCGTGGGCGACTGCTGGCCGCTGGCCCTGGCAACGCTGGCCGTGGTGATGATCGGCAAGCCCCTGGCCGCCTATGTGGTTGTACGCTGCCTGCGGAGGCCGCTGGCTTTGGCCTTGAACGTATCCGTGGCGCTGGCGCAGGTGGGGGAATTTTCCTTCATTCTTGCCGGAATAGGACTGGTGTACGGCATTCTGCCTCCGGAAGCCAACCAGGCCATCATTCTCGCCGCCGTCATTTCCATTTCATTAAATCCCATTCTCTATCGTAAGATTACTCCTGTGGTCAAATGGCTGGAAAGACGCGGCATCGGTCTTCCTGCTCACTCCCTGGCAAACGTCGTTCCGCCGCCTGAGGAAGATGCCCGGCGTGTGGTGCTGGTGGGGTTCGGCCCTACGGGACGCATGCTTAAAAGCATTTTAAACGACAACGGCGTGGAAGTCGTCATCGTGGAAATGAACATAGATACGGTCACCAGAATACGGGGACAGGGGGGTAAAATCGTGTACGGGGACGCGCGCCAGCGGGAGGTGCTGAAGCATGCGGGCATTGAATACGCGGAAAGCTTGATTCTTTCCTCCTCCATTCCGGATGCCAAGGATATTGTGGAGATGGCCATTGAACTCAATCCCCGCCTCGATGTGATGATTCACACCAAATACATGCGGGATGTGGACATTCTGAAAGAAGCCGGAGCTTCCCAGGTTTTCTCCTCGGAATCGGAAGTGGCCCTTTCCATGGCGGAATATTTCCTGCGCGAGGGTGGAGCGGACGATGAAAAGATCGTTTCCGAACGTTTGCGCATCCGGGCCGAACTGAATAACGAATGCACCTCCGATCTCTGCCATGAGGAACTGAACGCGTGAGGCGCGCTACTTTTTGCGGGCGGAAATGATGAGCATCATCGGGCGCCTCAACTCGTCCCGCATGCCGGGAACAGTATTCAGAAGCTCTCCGGAAGGCTGGGGCTCTTCCACGGCAATGATCTCAAATCCGTTTGCGGCTAGGGCGCCCAGGTAGGTGGTGAGCGTCCTGTGGTATTTGGTTACTTCCTCCCCCAGAAAGACGGCCTTGCGGGGGCCTTCCGCAAAATAACCGTCCACGGGCCAGTGCATGATGCCGCCGGAGCCGTCATAATGCCAGTCCTGGCGTCCCTGGGCGGTAAAAACGGGGTGCTCCACGGAAAAAACGAATGCGCCGCCGCTGCCCAGGCAATGGGAAACCTCCCGGCAGATGCGGGGGAAATCCCGCGTGTAGTGAAAGGCCAGTGAACTGATGACTATGTCAAAGGAAGAGGGAGGAAAATCAATGTCCTCCATGGGCATGCAGATGTAGTTGATGATATCCGTCTTTTCCATGCTTGCGGCTCTGGCGAGCATTTTTTCCGAAATATCCACCCCCGTGACGGAAGTCGCTCCGTGTTCCGCCGCATACCGGCAGTGCCAGCCGAATCCGCAGCCCAGGTCCAGAACCCGTTTCCCGTGAAAATCCGGCAGCATCCGTTCCAGCGTTTTCCATTCTCCGGCTCCGGCCAGTCCCTTGACGGAACGGTCCATTTGGCTGCATTTCCGGAAAAAGGAATCTTCGTCGTACTTGTTCTGCTTCATGGCGGAGGGAAAGGAGGAAAGAGCCTGACTGCCCCGGCTCAGGTCCGGGCCTCCGGCTTCAGGATGACGGTGACGCGGCCCAGATGGTGCAGCGCGTTTTCTATCTGGTCTTCCAGTTGCGAAGCTATCTGGTGGGATTGGCGGACGGTCAGCTCCGGATCGGCCGTGCAAAGACAGGTAAGGGTGGGGAAGCTGTCTTCCTTGTCCAGATCCAGCTTGACAATGTTGCGGATGTCGCGGTGCTGCTGGAGGATGAGGCGCACCTTCAAATGTACTTCTTCCGGGGAAACGTGTTCCAGGACGGAATTGGCCTTCATTTCACGGCAATCCGGTTCAATGCGGCAGACAACCTTTTCCGGCTGGAGCTCCTGGATAACGTCTTTCCTGAACGCTTCCACAACCTCGTATCCGCGGTCCAGCGGCCAGTCCGCGGGAACTTCCACATCCATGAAATAACAGGAGTCATGTTTGCCCCTTCCTTCATAAAAACCGTGAATGCGGACGTGATGGCGCAGGGCCAGGCGGTGGACGACCGCATCCGGCTCCATGCCGGCAAAGTCTTCATGGGCGGGTTCGATGTGCACGATGACATCCGCCTCCGGCAGCTCGTACTTCACAATCCCTTCTATGGACTCCGCCACGTCATGGGCTACGTCCACGTGCAATTCCGCCGGGGCTTCCACATCCAGTTCCACGAAAATGCGCGCCCCGCCGTCGCGCAGGCGGATGCGTTTGACCGGGTAATCCGGAGCGTTCTTCTTCATGGCAGCCAGCACCTGGTGCGTCAGGGCGGAGGAACCGCCGTCCATCAGGGCGTGGATGGAACGCTTGGCCAGGCCGTAGGCCACGGAACAGACCAGGGCGGCCACGAACAGGGCGGCCACGGCGTCCGCTTTTTCCAGAAGGCCGTGCCAGACGGAATCCGCAGGAACCAGGTGTGCCAGCCATACGCAGAAGAGGCCCAGCATCACCACGGCGGAGGACCAGATATCCGTCGTGAAATGCAGGGCGTCTGCTTCCAGAGCCTGGCTCTTGTGTTTTTTGGCTACCCGGCGGAGCATGGCGGAGCGGTTCACGTCCACCAGCAGGGAGACGGCCACCACGGCAAAGGCCCACCAGGTGAGAGTGATTTCCGCTTCATTGTAAAACAGGCGGTCTATGGCCTCCCAGACAATCCATCCGCAAGTGATCAGGAGCAGGGCCGTTTCCGCCAGGGCGGAAAGGTTCTCTATCTTTTCATGCCCGTAGGGATGGCTTTCATCCGCCGGGCGTGCGGCTATCCTTACGGCGTAAAAGGTCATTCCCGCCGCCATCAGGTCCAGTCCGCTGTGCAGAGCCTCCGAGATAATGCCCAGGCTGCCCGTTTTCACGCCGGCCCAGATCTTGATTCCGGTCAGGAAGGCAGACCACAGGACGGAGGAGAAGGCCGCGCGTGATTTTTCATGGTGGGCTGCTTGATCCATAAGACTGAAGAGAACGGAAAGCCAATCTAAGCCGGGTCCTCTCTCTTAGTCAACGATAACACATTCTTTGTTGAACGGGGCGACTGCCTTTTTGGGACAGCTATGGTTTCAGACGGCATACTGACGAAAAATCGTCAAGCCGGACGGAAGATGCGGGGAACAATTTTTGCCGGATGATGAAAGCTTCCTTGATGTTGAAGGCCAAATCATTTAATAAAAGACATTTGCCGTTTCCCATGCTCCACATGTGGTCAATTTTGCCCAGAGAATCTTTATCTTCCAGGTTATAGGAAGAAAATCATATGGATATGAAATATTTATTGGCTTTTTTGATGATGGCTCTGCCGGGGATGAGCCTGTTTGAAGGAGGTGTCCGCATGTTTGATGTGAGAGGATTGCCGGTGATGGACTTGTGGGAACCACCGAATCCCGGATATTTCGACCGAAAATATCCTCCCGTCAACTCCAGGAGTGTTGAGTTGAAGCCGATAGAATTCAATGGGCGGAAATTTCTGCAGTCAACATTGATTCTAGCCTGTGAAGAATGGGTGGATGCTCCTTCCCCGCCAACGGTGCGGCAGGGGGCGTTCTTGGATGTCCTTTCCAGTTTTTATCCCAAAAAAGAATACGATGAGGCAAACGACCGGAAGTGGACTGATATTCAGGATTACGGACTTTTCATTTACACGTATTTTACGATGGATGGCAAAATCTGCGAACTTGACGATCAGGGATACCATATGCGGGTAGTGGAAGAGAACAGGGGGAGAAACAGTGTTACTTTTTATAATGCGGAGGGAGAAGAATGCCATTGCGCAGACGGCTATCACCGCGGAGATGTAATTCAACAGGCGGGGTGGATTCTTCATGGACCTTTTGTTTTCAAGGAATCCTTTTTTGGAAAAGCGGAGAAGGAAAGCGGCATCTTCTATCAGGAGCCTGTAGATGTGGAGCGTCCGGCAATTTATCCGAAGGGGCGGACAATACGGTACCATCAATACAAGGCAACGCCCGCTCCCGGAGCCGGTGTGGCCTGCCTGGAAGTCCACAAGGGCTGGGAGGCGGAAGTGACGGCTTCTACGAGAAAAACATTTTATTTGAAGGGCAGGTTCGGCTACAACTATGGCATTGATGAATTACGAATGCTCCTGCCTGAAAAGCTGCTGCAGGCCAGATTTTATCTGGACCCCTACGACGTAGCCGAGGCGGAATATACGGACAAATTCGGACGGCTGACGCGCGGTCTGCAGGGCTGGGCACGGCGCTGCGCGGATCATTATGAACCTGGAAGTGATTTGGGAGGGGGTCGTGCCGTGAAGGAAATTCGTTACTATGACCAGCACGGCGAGTTAAGCTCCGATCACCGGCAGCAATGTGCGATTATCCGTTTTTCCTATCCGGAAAACGGTGTTCAACAGATCAGCTATTTTGACGAGCATGGCAGGGAGCTAAAGCATTTGCGGGAGGCGGAAGAAGGTCCTTTGGAAAGGAATGAATTTTATGCCTGTTTTTCCATGATTAATGAGGATGTGACCGCATATGAAGGCGGTAACCGCTATGATGATGAGGAGGAGGGAAATGAGGAATGAGGCATGAGCACAGCCCATATTTCTGGAAACTTTTACAAGTACCATGACCTTGATTCTGAATATGTGGAAAGGCATTCTTCTATTTCTGTTGCTGATTTCTCTGTGCATCTCCATTCTGTTGAATGTATTTTTAATTGTTGGAATCAGGGAAATGCGTGAAATAACGCCGGACCGCCTTTATAAAACGGTCTTGCGGATAGAACACTGGGGAGAGAGCAACTGGGAGCAGGCGTATTGTTTGCCTCCCGGTGACCCGCGGAGCGTTTATGCCGAATGTAAGGTTCCCCCGAGGCGTATCTGTCAATATGGGCAAATGGAAAGATGAAGAATTATGGGTAGGCTTGATCATTTATAACAAGTATTGGATACATTATTATACCGGTTCTCCCGATGAGTTTGCGATCCAATACGATAATGTTCCATAAAACTGGGATGAATGAGACTGAACATAAAAGAACCGTTTCCGAGGTCCCCAGGCATTCCTGGATGAAAAAGATGGCCATTGCTTTGGGGATCATTCTTTTGGCATCCGTTTCGCTGAATGTGGTGCTGTGGTTTGAAACACTGGAAGAAGTGCATACGAATATCTCTTCCGTAAGAGAAGAATTGAAGCAGATGGGTTTATGGGTCCGGGCTTTCCGTGAATCCCATGGACGCCTGCCGTCTGCCCGGGAGCAGGTTCAGTATGGGATGAAGGAAGGCAGGTACGAAGGGCTGGACATGGAAGTTTTCGAAGAGGATGACGGCATTCAGATAAGTTTTGAAATGAAGGATAAATATAAGGGGAAATATGATGTTTCCGGGCATCGGATTGTTTTCGACAAAGAACTGTTGAAAAAGTGGCGACGGGAAGCTGAAGAATAGCTTTCTCCCATTCCTGCCGGATTGGGATAAGACAGGAGAATCTCGTTTCAAATAAAGCCGGGAAAAAACTACGCAGAGGGAGATGATCAAAAATTCGGGAAATTTTCCGGCCGTTCTGTGGCTTTAATATTCCAACATCCATTGTCTGGAGGTTGGGAAAATGTCGGGAAAAGCGGCGCTACCGGAATAGCTTTTCCGGTAGGGACGGCAGTTTTTGTCTGAGAGTCGGAGTTCGAGGAGCCCCCGTTCCGACAGGGTATTTTCAAGAGTCGGAACCACGGCGGATTGTCCGGTCCATGCGGTGCAGGGACGCACGGAGGTGACCTAAAAAAGTATTGCCAACGCCGGGGAATGCTGTATTTTGCTTGCGTTGAGAGTGACTGCCAAGTGGTTGCCGTCATCCTTTTTGGGAGTTCGGCATATTTTCCGGCAGAGTATCTGGTCCCTGTAGCATGTTTACGGATGATCGAGCCCTGATCCCCCCCGCGTGGTATGATGCAGAAAGCAATATGTTCGCCCGGGTTGAAGGATAGCGCCACTTGCTAGTTCGTCTCTTTTCATTCACTTACTATTATCCCCAGTTAATTTCTATGTCCGGACATAACAAATGGTCTAAAATCAAGCACGTTAAGGCTAAGGAAGATGCCAAAAAGGGCAAGGTGTTCGCCCGTTTTGCCCATGAAATCATGCTGGCCGCCAAGAGCGGCGGGGGAGATCCGGACCTGAATCCTCGCCTGCGCGCCGCCATTGACGGAGCCAAGGCCGTGTCCACCCCCAAGGAAAACATTGAGCGCGCCATCAAGAAAGGAACCGGGGAATTGGGAGGAGCCTCCATTCAGGAAATTACTTATGAGGGCTACGGCCCGGCTGGAACGGCCTTCCTGATTGAAGTGGCTACGGACAATACGAACCGTTCCGCTTCCGAACTGCGTACCCTGTTCACCAAGAACGGCGGCAGCATCGGCACTCCCGGCTCCGTTGCCTACCAGTTTGAACGCAAGGGGGAAGCCCGCATCATGGCGGAAGGCCTCACGGAAGATTCCGCCATGGACCTGGCGCTGGAATGCGGTGCGGACGACGTGGAAACCGGAGATTCCGACAATGAATGGGTGTTTGTGACCGATCCCACGGAATTGAATAACGTATGCGCCGCCCTGCGCGCCGCTGGACACACGGTGACCTCCATGAAGCTGATTTCCGTGGCCCAGAATGTGACCATGATCAATGATGCGGATACGGCCAGGGCCGCCATGCGGCTGTATGAAGCGCTGGATGATTACGATGATGCGCTCAACGTGTTTTCCAATTTTGACGTGGCGGAGGAAATCCTCGAACAGCTTGACTAGCGCCGTTGTCTTTCAGGAAACGCTTTTTGCAGTTTAACCTTCTTTTTCATGTCTGATACTTCCCCAGATTTGACTCCGGAGCAGGGTTCTCCGGAGTCGGCAGTCAAAAAACGCACCGTGCGCAGGACCAAATCCTCTGCGGAGGCTCCGGCGGAATCCCTGGTGGACGCGCACTCTTCCGCATCCGCACAGGAATCTTCCCCCGCCCCGCGCAAGCGGACTGTCAGGAAAAAGGTGCCTGAAACGGAAATCAAAGGTGAAAGGGAAACGAAGGAGCCGGAAAAGAAGACCTCCGTCCGCAAGCGTACTGCCAAGGCCGTAGAAGAAGTCCCGGCGGAGGAAGCCCCCGCCAAACCCAGAAGGGGCCGTCCCCGCAAGAAGCCTGTGGAGGAAGTCTCCGATCAGGCCGAAACGCCTGCCCCTGCTGCGGAGACAGCAGTCAAGCCGGTGCGCAGGCGTTCCACAAAGACTGTTTCCGCCGGAGAACATGAGGCTGATGCCCCGGATTCCTCCACTCCCGCCCTGGCGCCGCAGCATTCCGCCACGTCCGCAGAATCTTCTTCCGGAGAAGCTGAGGAAAAGAAGCCCAAGGTGATCCGCCAGCGGTTCGTGAGAAAGAACCGGGCGCAGGATGCGGAGGGAAATCCCGATGCGGCACCTCCTGCCATCAGGGTGGTGCAGGAAGGGGCGGCAGACCTGTCAGACGAATCTTCCCGGGAACCCCAGCGGGGGAATGACCAGCAGCGCCAGCGTTTTGACCGGAACAACCAGCGCAATAACGACCGTTTTAACAAAAACCGGACCAACCGGCCCGACAACCGCAACGGAAATTATAATAATAAAAACGGCAACGGCCGATTTAAAAACCGCCGGAATGGCAATTTCCAGGACAATCCCTCCCCCCAGAACAATGCTCCGCGGGAACTGGGGCCGCCGGAATCGGTGGACGGCCTGCTGGAGATTACGAACAAGGGATTCGGCTTTCTGCGGAAGCCGGACAATGATTTTGACGCTTTTGCGGAGGCCGTGTACGTCCCGCAGGACATGATCCGCAAATTCGGCCTGCGCCCCGCCGTGTGGGTTCACGGGCAGGCTTGCCGCCATGACCGCGGCATTCTGCTGACGGAAATCACCTCCATCAACGGAGACCTTGCGGAGAAAGCCCGCAAGCATCCGCATTTTGAAGAACTCAAGGCGGTCAACCCGACCAAGCGCCTTTCCTTTGAAACCCGTCCGGAACGCTATACCACGCGTACGCTGGACCTGATTGCCCCCATAGGCCGCGGCCAGCGCGGGCTGATCGTCTCTCCGCCCCGCGCGGGCAAGACGACGCTCCTCCAGCATATGGCTGAGGCCATTCTGGAAAATTACAAGGACTCCGTCCACCTGATGGTGCTTCTGGTGGACGAACGGCCGGAAGAAGTCACGGAATTCAAGCGTTCCCTGCCCGGCGCGGAAATCTACGCTTCCTCCAATGACGGAAGAGTTCGCGACCACTGCCGCATGGCGGAACTTTGCATCGAACGCGCCAAACGCCTTGTGGAGGCGGGGCAGCATGTATTCCTGCTGATGGACTCCATCACCCGCCTTGCGCGTGCCTACAACAATGCGGACAAGGGGAGCGGCCGCACCATGTCCGGCGGCATTGACGCCCGTGCGCTGGAAATGCCGCGCCGCCTCTTTGCCGCCGCCCGCAACACCCGGCAGGCCGGTTCTCTGACCATTATCGCCACGGCGCTGGTGGAAACGAACAGCCGCATGGACGACCTGATTTTCCAGGAGTTCAAGGGAACGGGCAACATGGAGCTGGTGCTGAACCGCCGCATTGCGGAGCATTACATTTTCCCGGCTGTGGATATCCTGAAGTCCGGAACGCGCCGTGAGGAACTGATCATGCCGGATGCGTGGCTGTTCAAGATGAATCTGATCCGCCGTGCGCTGGCAGGCCACAAGCCCGTGGAAGCCATGGAACGCTTCCTGTTCTTCCTGAACAAGTACCCCAGCAATGCCCAGATGCTTCTGGATCTGAAGCAGAAGGCTTAGGGAACCAATATCTTCTTTTTTACGGCGTCCGTCCGATTTCGGAAAATACTGAAATCCGGTCAGACGCCTTTTTTACTGCCCCAAATGGCGATGTGCAGACGGTCGGAAAAGCGCAGACCGTAGCGCAGGCTCCATGCCACAACCCGCGGGCGCATGATGTCCAGTTCTTCCCGGCTGGCGGCCAGAGGCATGATGAGGATGCGCTCCGTAGGTATTCCCGCCTGTTGTGCCAGTCGCAAAACGCCTGCCACATCCTCTTCGCAGGAAGCCACAAATTTGAACCAGGCTTTTTTCGTTTCCGCCAGACGGCGCAGAATATCCGGTTTCCAGGCTCGGGCGGCATCATTGCCGGAATGGGGAAGCTTGGGGGAAACGTTGAACTGGCCGATATGGTGCAGCAACTCTTCATCCGGCAGGATGGCGCCGTTGGTTTCCATTTCCACGAAGTGTTCCGGAAGCAGCCGGAGCAACCCGGGAAGGGCCTTTTGCTGAACAAGAGGCTCGCCTCCGGTGATGACCAGGCGGCGGCACGGATAATGGAGGACGGCCGCCGCCGCCTCTTCAGGGGAAAGCTTCACAGCCGGGGATGTGCCGTTCCATGAATAGGCCGTATCACACCAGGAACAGGCCAGATTACACCCCGCCAGGCGCAGGAAAACACAGGGCGTACCCTGGGATGCTCCTTCCCCCTGAATGGAATGGAAGATCTCCGGTTCTCCGTGAAGCTGGGCCAGTTTTAACATCATCAAGCCGCATGAGACTACCATATCCCCCGCATCCGTCAACGCCTCCCTGCGGGAGCCGTCAGCCGTTGCTGCGGCGGAACGCGCCCACGGTGAATAGCAGCAGGATGAATCCGACGACGGAAACGGCTCCCGTGAATAGCTTCTGGAAGGAGGCATGGTCCTTTTCCTGCTTGTTCAAATCGGCTAGTTCCTCTTTGGAGGCTCTCCCCATGGCCGCCCGCGCCCTGTCATAGGCATGGGAAGCCTGTGCTTCTTCCTTCTGGGCCCGTGCGAATGCTTCCCGGACGGTTTTGGATTGTTCCCTGTATTCTGCGGTTGCCAGCAGATCGTCGTCCGTCACGTCCATCATGTCCGGCACTTTTTCCTCCCTGTCATCCGCCAGAGCGGTATCTTTCTGCTCAGTCAATTTTTTCTCGGCGTTCTGCAGGCGGAGTTCCAGCTTGACGGCCTTTTGTTCCTGGGTCGTCAGATCGGCGTCCAACTGGCGGATTTTTTCATTCGTGCCGGCGATTGCCTGGTGGATGCGGCCCAGTTGTGCCTGCAAGGCTTCCGTGTTGACTTTCTGGGAAGGGGCACGGGCGGCAGATTTTTTCTTGGTTTTGGAATCTTCCCGTGATTTTGCCGCCTCGCGTTCCGCATCCGCCAGTTCCTTTTGGATGCTCCGCTGCTTGTCTGTCAGTTTGGCAAGAAGGCCTCTCATCTGCTCTTTTTTCTGGAGCAGTTCCTGCCGGGCTGATTTGGTGCTTTCCCTCTGCTTGGCGGCGCGCTGCCGGAAGTGTTCCATTTTTTGGTTGTGATCGTTTACCTCCTCCTGATGGTCCTCCATGGCTTTCCGGTAGGAGGCATCGGCATTTTCCTGGTACTGCTGCCTTTTTTTATCCAGGTAATGCGCCTGGAATTTTTCCAACGCCAGCTCCGCGTCCCGCGTAGCGTCCTGGGCGTTGTTCAATTTTGTACGGCTTTCGTTGACGGTTTGCTGCAGTGTCACGGCTGCTTCTTCCATGGTCTGTTTCCGGGCGGCCAGGGCCTCTCCTTCCGGTGTGATTTTATGTTGGTAATACCAAACGGAGAGAGCGGCAGTCAGTATAGTCAGCAAGAGAAGTACGTAGCGCATGGGAATGTTCCAATGATTCGGGTAAAACTACAAAAATAAGGCTCTCTTGTCAATCAGGCAGAAATGAGAAAAGACCGCTCTCCCTCAGTATCAAGGAAAACGGTCTTTTTGGGGCCATTCCGGACAGGTTCCGGAAGCATGTTGCGGATCAGACGTCCAGAGAGAAGGCGGTTATGGCGTCTATCTCTCCGGCAATCTTGTTGAGCAACTCGTCGGAAACGGGCTTGTTGGTTTTGAGGACGGCCAGGGCTTCCTGGGTGGAGTGGTCGGCCGGGGCGGCGATGTTGTCGATATTGATGCCGTTGGAATACAGGGCCGAACCGATGGTGGCGATGATGCCGGGACGGTCCTTGTAGTGCAGGAAAATGGTCGTTCCGCGCAGGTCGGCATACAGGCCGTTGAAGTTGTTCAGTCGGGAGACCATGGGAATGCCCTCCGTCACGACGCCGCGCACACTGGTGTTGAAATATTCCCCTTCGTCCTCCATGACCACGTCCAGCGTGATGGAGTCTTCGTAGGGCTTGTCGTCCTTGGGTTCCCGGGCCTTGAAGACAATGCCGTGTTCCCGTAGCGACTCTTCCGCGGCGGGAGGCATGAGCCCTTTTTCCGCGTGCGGCAGCAACCCTTCCAGAATGGGGGCGGTGAACCATTTGCGGAAAACGCGCAGATTGCCGTAAAAGGTGCATTCCACGCGGCGTATGGGTTTGTTGCCGCCGGCCTTGCGGGCCAGGGCGGCCAGCAGGAAGGCCAGTTGCAGGTGGGCCGGATTGAGGCCGTTGGGGGATTCCCCGTTGACCACGCAGGAGGTATCCCCGTCGGAGAAATAAGCTACCATCTGTTCCGCGGCGCGTTTGGCGGCCTTGGTGTTGGCTTCCCTGGTATTGGCTCCCAAATGGGGCAGGAGCAGGTCCGCTACGGCGGCGGAGGGTTTCTCTCCGGCGGCGTCCTTGGGATGCACGTCCGTCAGGTAGCCGATGGTTTTGCCGGCGGCTTTTGCGGCGGCCAGGGCTTCTTCATCCACTACCCCGTAGCGGGAGCAGTTGATCAGGACAGCTCCATCCTTCATGCGACTGATGAGTTCCGCATTCACCATGTGGTGGGTGGAGGGACCGCCCGGAACGTGCAGGGTGATGATGTCGCACTGGGAGAAAATGTCTTCAATGCTGGTGGGCGTGACGCCGATGTTCAGGGCGCGCTGGCGGGCCAGGAAGTGGTCGTACCCCAGCAGGGTGGGTTCAAAGCCCTGGAGGCGTTTGACGAGGTTGCGGCCGATGTTGCCCAGGCCGATGATCCCCACGGTCTTCTTGGTCAACTCGCTGCCCATGTACTTTTTCTTTTCCCACAGGCCGGCGCGGGTGGTGGTGTCCGCCTGGACGAGATGGCGGTAATACGCCAGGATCATGGCCATGACTTCTTCCGCCACGGCATTGGAGTTGGCGCCCGGCGTGTTCATGACGTCCACATTCTTCTTGCGGGCGTACACGATGTCGATGTTGTCGTAGCCGGCTCCGGCGCGGATCACCAGTTTCAGGGAGGGGAGGGAGTCCATGATTTCCGGAGTGACTTTTTCACTGCGGACGATCAGGGCCACGGTATCCGGGTGGCTGGCCGCCTGTACGTCCAGGGGCGTGTCCGCGTCCTGAATGACTTCATATCCTGCCGTTTTAAGCGTGTTGGCCGCTACGTCGGAGAGTTTGGTGGGAATGAGAACCTTGTTCATGTTGGTATGGAGAGGGGAGGGTTAATGTTCAATGGTGTGGACGAAAAGCCCGCTGCGCAGTTTAGGCTCGAACCAGGTGGATTTGGGGGGCATGATTTCCCCGGCGTCCGCCACGCGGAACAGGTCGTCCATGGTGACGGGATACAGGGAAAAGGCCAGCGCCATTCCTTCGGCGCAGCGGCGTTCCAATTCTCCCAGGCCGCGGATGCCGCCCACGAAGTCGATGCGGTCGCTGGTACGCGGGTCGTCAATGCCCAGGATAGGGGCCAGCAGGTTGGCCTGGAGGATGGCGCAGTCCAGGCTTTCAATGGGATGGTTCGCGTCGAAAGTGCCCGGTTTGGCGGTGAGGGAATGCCAGCGGCCGTCCAGATACATGCCGAATTCATGCTTGGCGCGCGGGGCGTAGCCTTCTCCCGGAACGGTGTCGGCGGGGACCACGTCGAAAACAGTTTGGAGCCTCTCCATGAACTCGTCGCGGCTCAGGCCGTTCAGGTCGCGCACGACGCGGTTGTAATCCATGATGAACAGGTCCTCGTCGCAGAAGACAACCGCCATCAGGTAGTTAAATTCTTCCTGCCCCGTATAGTCCGGGTGTGCCTTCCGGCGTCTGGCCGAGACGGCGGCGCTGGAGGCCGTGCGGTGGTGGCCGTCCGCAATGTACAAAGCTTCCACTTCCTCAAATCCTTTCCGGATGGCCTCAACGGTTGAGGGTTCCGCAACAGGCCACAGAATGTGGGTTACGCCGTCCTCCGTGGTGAAATCGTATTCCGGCTTATGAAATTTGATCCATTCCCGGATGATGCGGGAAATCCCATCATGCTTCCGGTACGCCAGAAAGACCGGTTCCGTCTGCGCGGAACAGGCATCGAAATGCTCGATGCGGTCCAGTTCCTTTTCCCTGCGGGTCAGTTCATGCTTCTTGATGGTGCCGTTCGCATACTCGTCCACGGAGGCGCAGCCGACGATGCCCGTCTGCACGCGGCCCCACATGATCTGGCGGTAAATGTAAAAGGACGGTGCGCCGTCCCGGACGAGGTAGCCTTTCCGGATGAAGGCCTCCAGATTTTCCTTCGCCCTGGCGTAGGTTTCCGGGGCATGGATGGCTTCCTCGCTCGTATCAATGTCGGAACGGCAGATGTGCAGGAAGGAGGCGTCGTTTCCGGCGGCCATCTCTTTGGCCTCTCGGTGGTTCATGACGTCGTAGGGCAGCGAGGACACCCGGGCGGCCATATCCCGTGGAGGCCGCAGGGCGGGGAAGGGGTGGAGAGTGGACATGGAAAAGATGAACGGTTAGGAGTGACGGCGATGATACAGGGAGCGGATGGGGGAAACAAGCCCCGCCAAAATACATGCCGCAATGAACAGCGGTGCATGCCGGACGGGAAAGCCTGCCGAATCGGAAAAATGGAAGAATCCGGAAAATGCCCATCCGGGAGAATCTTCTCCCTGTGAAGCGGGTTGCCGTTCCCTCTTTCCCGGCTGTCCGGGAAAGAGGGAACGGAGTGGGATTGCTAAATCTTGAGGATGTCCACAATGTTGGAGGTGATGGAACGCATGTCGTCCATCGTCAGTTCGCCCATGTGGGCGATGCGGAACGTCTTGTTCTTCAAGTCGCCGTAACCGTTGCCAAGCTGCATGCCGCGTTCGATCAAAGCGTTGTTCAGCGCGGCTACGTCAATGTTGCGCGTGTTGCTGATCACCGTCAGGGTGCGGGAAAGGTGGTCGCGGTTGGCGAAAACGCTGAAATATTCGTCCGCCCAGGAGCGCACGAACTCGGCCATGGCTTCATGGCGCGCAAAGCGGTTGTCCACGCCTTCCTGCATGATGCGCTGGAGCTGGAGGTCCATGGCGTACATGATGGAAACGCACGGGGTGTTCGTGTACTGGTAATCCTTCTTCTGGATGGTGTCGTAAATGGAACGCAGGTCAAAATAGCAGCCGCGGTTGGGAACGGAAGCAGTGCGTTCGTAAGCCTTCGGGGAGAGCGTGCAGACGGCCATGCCGGGAGGCAGGGCCAGCGCCTTCTGGGTGGAAGTCACCAGCACGTCCACGCCCAGCTTGTCCGTTTCAATGCGGGAACCCGCGGCGGAGCTGACGGCATCCATGCACCAGACGACATCCGGGTACTTTCTGAGTACTTCCGCAATATCTTCCACCGGGTTTTGAATGCCGGTGGAAGTTTCGTTGTGCGTGATGCAGATCGTGTCGTATTTGCCGGTGGACAGGGCGGCGTCCACCATTTCCGGGGTGGTGGGCTGGCCGAGCTCGCTCTTGAAAATGTCGGCGGGGACGCCGTTGCCCGTGGCGATCTTGTACCATTTGTCGCCAAAGGCGCCCACGGAGAAAATGGCGGCGCGCTTGGCGGTGCAGGAGCGCACGGCGCCTTCCATCAGGCCCGTGCCGGAAGACGTGGAAAGCAGGATTTCCTGTTCCGTCAGCAGAATGCGGCGCAGATTGTCGGAAATGCGGCGCTGCAGGGCGGAGGCCGCCTTGGATCGGTGGCCCATCATCGGGCCGCTCATGGCGGCGAGTACTTCAGGTGCTACTTCGGTGGGTCCGGGAATGAATAATTTGGTTGCCATTGGTTTTAGAAACTGGGTACGTGTACTATAGCGTCTTCAAACCGTTTGGCTATTCAAAATTCTTTGCGGTTGGGGGAGGCGGATGGCTGGAAGTGCGGTTTCACCATGTCACGGCATTTCTCAGGCCATCCAGGCCGTCATTCCTTTCACAAGCCAGTAGCCGCCGAAGAAGAGCCACGCGTACAGCAGCGCCGCCAGCAGGAAGGGCCGCGCGCCCGCTTTTTTGAACTTCTCAAAGCTGGATTCCGCGCCCAGGGCCGTCATGGCCATGGTCAGCAGGAACGTATCCAGGGAATTGATGGCGCTTACAACGCCGGAAGGCAGCAGATGCAGGGAATTGAAGCCGATGACGGCCAGGAACAGGAAAGCGAACCAGGGAATGGTGATTTTCCGTTTTTGCCCCGTTTGTCCGGCAGCGGCTTCCCTGCGGGAAAGGATGATGCTCAGGATGACCAGTACCGGGGCCAGCATCATCACGCGGATCATCTTGACGATGATGGCCGGGTCTGAAATGGCCTGTCCCATGGCGTTGCCGGCGCCGACCACGTGCGCCACTTCATGCAGTGTGGCTCCCGTAAACAGGCCCATTTGTTCCGTCGTCAGGTCCAGCATTCCGGCCCGGAACAGGGCCGGATAGAGGAACATGGAGAGCGTCCCGAAGATAACGACGGTGGAGACGGCCACGGCCGCCTTGTACGGCTGGCTTTTCACGACGGGTTCCGCCCCCAGCACGGCGGCGGCTCCGCAAATGGAACTGCCGATGGAGGTCAGCAGGGCCGTATCCCGGTCCATCTTCAGCAGGCGGCCCAGTCCCGCGCCCAGCAAAATGGTGAAGGCCACGACGACCGCGTCAATGAGCAGGGCGGCGCCTCCGATGTCGATCACGCTCTGGAACGTCAGCTTGAATCCGTACAGGACGATGCCCGTTCTCAAAACCTGCTTGGTGCAGAACTGAATGCCGGGGACCCACGTTTTCGGCAGATGGTTGCGCAGGCTGTTGGCGTAAATCATCCCCAGCACGATGCCGACGATCAGCGGGCTGAAGGAAAGGTGCTTCACCCATTGGAAATCCGCAATGTAACAGGCGGAAAAGGAGAAGAGAACGATCAGCAGAATGCCGTGCAGGGGATTGGCGAGTCGTTTGGGAGACATGATTTTTAGCGGATGATGGTCCGGGCCGTTTGCGGCGTTCCGATGACCGGGGGCCGGACGGCTGAGCGGAATATATACTCCTGTTTCATGATGAAATCTAATCAAAAACGTTTATAGTTGATTAGATTTTGTTATAATAGTTCTTGCAGAACCTGATGAACAATTCGTTGATCCTGCTGTGGTCTCCATGTCCGGTCGCGAAATGGAAGGAACGGCGGATTTCCATATGGCGCAAGGGGATTCTTTTCAGGTTCCCGTTCTTGAGCTCTTCCCTGACGGCCAGGGAGGAAAGAAAGGCGCACGCCGGGGAATGTTCCAGGTAAAGTTTGATGCTCTCCGTATTGCCCAGTGTCATCAGGACATGCAATTCGGACGGGGAGACTCCCTGGGCTTTCAGCGCTTCCTCCACGATCCGCCGCGTGCCGGACCCGGGTTCCCGCATGATCAGGGGGATGCCGGAAAGCTGGGTGGCAGTGAGGCCGTCCCGGGGCGCCGGCGCGGCCTGCATCCCTCCTGCCAGAATGATTTCATCAGCCAGAAAGGGGAGGTAATGGAGGTCCTTTCTGGTTGCCGTGCCTTCCACAATGCCGAGCTGTACGGTTTCATCCTGCACGGCTTGTTCTATTTCTTCCGTATTACCGCTTTTCAACCGTATGCGGATATCCGGATAACGGCGGCTGAACAAAGCCAGGAGGGGAGGCAGCACGTACTGGGCCATCGTGGAACTGGCCCCCAGGCTCAGTTCGCCGGATACGGGTGCATTCCCGGCGGATGCCATGTCTTCGTTCAGCGCCTCGTATTCCTTCAGAATCCTGCGGGAATGGGCCAGCAGGCGGCTTCCTTCCTCCGTCAGGACGATGCCGCGCCCCTCCCGTTTAAACAGCCGAGCGTCAAGCAGGCGTTCCAGTTCCTTCACATGGCGGGTGACGGCAGGCTGGGTAATGAACAATTCCTCCGCCGCGCGGGTAAAGTTGAGCCGCCGCGCAACGGTTTCAAAAACTTTCAGTCGGAAATCCGTAATCATGGGAGGAATGATGCCATTCAACCATGCCGCCTTGGTTCCGGCAAGCTCCTTTCCTTCATCCGTTTTTTCCTGCTGAAGCTGATGGGAGTGAAAAACTTGTTATGACAGAATGCCGGCTCGTCCGGCTTGTCCGGAAGGAAGAGAACGGGGCAGCATGATAATCAGATTATGGACGATAGCCGCGGCCGCATTGTTTTTATTCGGATGGGCTTCCGGGAAGGAGTGGAATCAAAAGATGGATGAATGGCTGCTGCCTTCCGGTACGCTGAAAGCGTTTGCGGAATACATGCCCGCTTATGGCAAACGGGCGCTTCCCGGACCGGATGAACGCGAGGCGGCCCGCCTGGAACAGGCAGTGGATGCCGCCAGGAAAGCGAAGGATGCCCGCGCCCTGGCGGAAGCCGCCGCCAGGCTGGACGCCTATTGGCAGTCAAAGCTGGATTCCCTGTATGCTCCCGTGGTCGCATGGCTGGTTTCACGGTGGTTTGTGAAGGCGGAACTGATTCCGTTCAAAGGAGGCATGGCGTATGAAATGCCCATGCAGGAATTGCAGGATGAGCTGGTCATGCTTGCCTGGGCGGGGACGCAGGCCGCTTGGGAGAAATTCCTTCAGGCGGATGAAGAATTTTACCGGGCGTGGCTTCTGGCCGGACGGAAGCGCCAGGAATACCCGGACTTGGAGGAATCTTCATCCGGGGAGAAGCTGAGGGACACGGAAGAGGCGGAAGTGCTGGTGCACCGGGCTTTTAAAAAGATGGAGAGGGTCATGGCCATTGCCGATACGGCGTGTGCGACACATGCCTATCCCCTGGTGGATGCTGTTCCCGTCCATCCCGGCTGGCAGGAGGATGATCCAGTTCTGCACAGAGTGGAGCAGGCCGTATGTTCGTCCGATTATCCTTTCATCAAATCCATGATGATAGAGTACCGGAATTACTGGGAGGCCCGTCTGGACGGCATCAGGACAGCTCTGCTGAGAGAGGACGGCTACAGGCCCGGTATGGAAACCGGATGGGAGAAAAAACTGAAAATGGCGGATCGTGCCTGGAGGTATTATGTGATCATGTCCGTGGAATACGAGATACAACCCGGAATCTATTTCTGGAGTTCCGGTATTGACATTTACATGACGGCGCACTGGACATGGCTGTATCGGCAGCGGTGCCGGGATTTGATGACGCTGGCCGGCCTGGCTCCGGAAAGGAGGGCGGAAGGTTTTGAATGTCCTCCCCGTTCCTTTGCCGGATTCGGAGAGGCGCGTCTTGCGATGGAGCACAAGGCCGCCGCCGGAGGGCCTTTGGCGGCGCAATACGGGGAATTGGCGGAGAATCTGGAAAAACTGCGCACGGATTTGGAGGATGCCGTCTCTCCGTGGCAAGCCGTTTTTTTGGCCGTCAGGTTACAGGATGAAGACGCGCTCCGGTTTTTGACATCCCGTATCCGGCTGCATGAACAGCACGCTCTTCTCAAGGGCGCGGTTACGCCGCTCATGGAGGCCGCCGAGGCGGGTTCCTCCGGGATGGTCCGGATTCTGGGGACATGTTGGGGAATGATCAATGCGGAAGACTGGCGAGGGCGGACCGCACTGGACATCGCCCTGGAACATGGCCATGTGGAAGCTGCATCCCTGATCCGGGAGAATGGTGGAATGACCGGAGCGGAGAAAAGAAGGAAAGAAGAGAAGGAGGCTGCCCGCAAATAGAGACTTTTCCGGACAAGGCGCCTGCCGGGAGCCGGCTTGACGGCATGCTTCCATGGTTTCCGGAACATTTCCCCGGTGAATTCCGTACGAAGCCCGGACTGAAAAACGGCGTGGGGCTGATGAGGAAATGTCGGCGATTCATGCTTGTCCCTGTTCATTTTCAGCCGTCTGTTCCGTCATGGGTGACATTCTGTTGCCGCTCATCGTCTGAACGGTGACGCCCGGCGGGGACTCCAATGCTTATATGAAACTGCATTCCATGATCATTACCGGCGCCGCCGGACTTATGCTGTTGGGGGCCTGTTCCCCTTCTTCTTATCAGACTACGTTTCCGGAACCGGCTTATGTGAAGGTTTCCGCCAATAACGGCGCATACGTTCCGTATCCTGCCAATCCTCAGGGGCAGCAGGAATTGGTGTACTGGTACGAATCCCTGCGTGAACCCCTGACCGTTGTTGCGGAAGTGCCGCCCGCTCCCCTCGTCACCAGGGGCCCAGGTCCGGTAATTCTGGATTCCGACAATTTTTCCGCGAAGCTTTACCGCGACAGGACGGAAGTGAAAAAGAAGGACAAGGACGGCAAGTGGGTTACCAGCGTGCGTCCCACCACTCCGGCTGACCAGCGCATGAGGAATTACATCATTGCGAGCAGAAAATCCCGTTAACAGCAGTTTTTACTGCCCTTGAAAAAAAGAATCCGGCCTGTTCCTTGAAAAAGGGAACAGGCCGGATTCTTTAAAAGAGTCTGCGGCAGTTTCTTCCTGCATCCGGAAATGCGGGAGGAAACAACTCTCCGTGCTGTTTCCCGGCAGGCGGCCTTCAGCAGGGAGCAGGAGCCGGCATCCGCGGATGCGGACCTTCAATCACAGGTCTTCCAGCGTCCATTCATCCTTCCATTCCAGCTTGATCTGGTCGCCTTCCCATTTCATGGGCAGCCACAGGTAGCGTCCGTCGATGGCGTTTTTGGGCCGCCAGATGTCCGCCATGAAGATGAATTTGCCGGGCTTGCCCTGCACGGGCAGAATGTACGTGCTTTGGCCGCCGAAGGTGATGCCCGCCTTCGGGCCCACGCAGGGGTTTTTGAGTTCCTTCCACGGTCCGGCAATCCGGTCGGCCACGGCGCTGCGGGCGGCGTTGGGAGCCCAGCCGGAACAGCCGGAAGCGATCATGTAGTATTTGCCCTTGTGCTTGCAGATGGCGGGAGCCTCCATGTAGCGGTTGACGAAAGCCCGGACGTATTTCCCGTTATGCCCGGTGTAGTCCGGGGTGAGTTCCGCTATGTGGAGCGTGATGTTGCCTTCCGAGGAATAGATATGGTAGGCCTTGCCGTTGTCGTCCACAAAAATGGTCATGTCCCGGCTCATCTGGCCGCCGGGATAGTCACGCCTGATGATGCGGACGTAGTCGGGCATTTCCTTGGTGAACTCCGTGGTCTGGTCCTTTTTGTCCAGGTTCAGGGGCCATTTGCCCGGATTGACGCGCCCGGCCCTCAGGAACGTGAACGGCCCGGTCGGCTTGGTGGCCGTCGCCACTCCCGCATACGCGGAACCATAGCCTTTCCCCTTGAGCTCCAGATGGAACCACATCACGTACTTTTTGGTCTTCTTGTTGTAAACCACTTTGGGGCGTTCCAGGATGCACCCCTTGGCGATGGGGTGGGAATTGTCCCCTTCCACCACCTTCAGGGCGATTCCCTCGTCCTTCCAGTTGTACAGGTCTTTGGAGGAATAGCAGTGCACGCCCACCTGGGCGCGGTTTCCGGCGTCCCCTTCAACCTTATGTTCCCCGTACCAGTAATAGGTTCCCTTGTCGTAGAGGATGCCGCCGCCGTGGGCGTTGATGTGGACGCCGTTGTTGTCCGTCCAGATTTCTCCGGGTTTGAAGGAAGTGTGCTTGACGGGGACGTCCGCCGGAGAAAGGGCGGTCATGCCGTAGAACAGGCAGAGGGAGAAAAAGGCGGTTGAAAGTGTTTTCTTCATATTCTTGAAATAGTTTTGAGACAGGTTGCGGATTCGCGTTCTTACAGGTCTTCCAATTTCCATTCGTCTTTCCATTCCAGCTTGATCTGATCGCCGTCAAACTGGATGGGCAGCCACAGGTAGCGTCCGTCGATGGCATTCTTGGGCCGCCAGATGTCCGCCATGAAGATGAATTTGCCGGGCTTGCCCTGAACGGGCAGAACATAAGTGCTTTGGCCGCCGAAGGTGATGCCCGCCTTCGGCCCTACGCAGGGATTCTTGAGTTCCGTCCACGGGCCGGCAATGTGCTTGGCCACGGCGCTGCGGGCGGCGTTGGGCGCCCAGCCCGTACAGCCGGAAGCGATGAAGTAGTATTTGCCCTTGTGCTTGAAGATAGCGGGGGCTTCCATGAAACGTCCCGGGAAGACGCGTACGAATTTGCCCGTGTGCCCGGTGTAGTCCGGGGTGAGCTCCGCAATGTGCGTGGTGCTGTTTTCCTCGGAGGAATAAATGTGGTAGGCCTTGCCGTCGTCGTCCACAAAAATGGTCATGTCCCGGCTCATCTGGCCTTTTTCAAAATCCTTCTTGAACATGTCCTCGGAGCGGACTCCTTCCGGCAGGGCGCTGGAAGTAAGAGCGGGCACCCCCTTGAAGGTTTTCATGGTCTGGTCCTTCTTGTCCATGTTCGCAGGCCATTTGCCCGGATTGACGCGCCCGGCCTTCAGGAACGTGAACGGCCCGGTCGGCTTGGTGGCCGTCGCCACTCCCGCATAGGCGGCCCCGTAGCCTTTCCCCTTGAGCTCCAGATGGAACCACATCACGTACTTTTTGGTCTTCTTGTTGTAAACCACTTTGGGGCGTTCCAGGATGCACCCCTTGGCGATGGGATGGGAATTGTCCCCTTCCACCACTTTCAGGGCGATTCCCTCGTCCTTCCAGTTGTACAGGTCCTTGGAGGAATAGCAGTGGACACCCACCTGGGCGTAGTTGCCCGCGTCGCCCTCCACCTTGTGTTCCCCGTACCAGTAGTAGGTCCCCTTGTCGTAGAGGATGCCGCCGCCGTGGGCGTTGATGTGGACGCCGTTGTTGTCCGTCCAGATTTCTCCGGGCTTGAAGGAAGTGTGCTTGACGGGGGTGTCCGCCGCGGAAAGGACGGCGGCGCCGCAAAACAGGAGGAGGGACAGCAGCGGTTTGATGATATTGGTCATGGCTCTGAGGATGCGGAAGTGGTCAGTGAATGGTCGGGATGGCCGTACAGTTTGTCCCATGCTCTGGAAAGGGCGTACAGGGCATAACCGGTACCATAGAATTTGTGATAATTGTACAATGGATAGTCCCACCAGGAACCGTCTCTGCCCTGGCGCGCAAGGATGTCGCCGGCCAGCAGAGACGCATGACGTTTTACCTGATTGGGGGCCAGCATGTCCAGACACATTCCTGAATAATAATATCCATAATAGAAAAAGTACCCGGAATTCTGTGCGAAGCTTTCATGCGGAACCGGCTTGTGGAGGGCCATGGTCAGCCAGCCCCTGCGGCTCCACAGGCGGTCCAGTCCGTTCACAAGCTGGAGCATGGAAATATCTTCCGGTTCCCACAGCTTGATGGCGTAATCGCAGGCCGGGGTGCGGGCCAGGCTGCCGGTGTGGCGGTTGATGGGTCTGCCGGGATAATAGGAGTGGCTCAGGGAATAAACATAGGTTCCGGCTGGGGTACGCTGGGATTTGAGGAATTTCAGGGCCCGGCTGAACACCTTCTCATCCAGGGAGAGGCCGAATGTCTTACCGACCATCCATGCGGAAATGAGAACGGTCCCGGTCAGGAAGGAGGTGGGTTCCGATGCAGGCCGTTTGCTGAATCCGATGTAGGTGAGATAGCCCCAGCCCCCCTTGGCGGAAGCCAGTTCGTTGAGCCTGTCCACCTGGAGGCGAGCGCAGTCCATGAGTTGTTTGTAGCGCGGGCTTTCGCGGTCCAGCCCGGCCGCACGCATGCTCATGGCGTCCAGCACGTAGGTATGCGCCCAGATGTTGTAAACGCAGAGGGCGTCCCCCCGCTTCAAATGGGGCATCGTCCGGATCAGGTAATCTTCCGCGCGGGTCATGGCTTCCCGTACCTTTGGTTCGTCCCGCAGGGGAGTGGCGTTAAGTCCCGCGATGCACAGGGCCGTGCTCGCCGTCTTGAAGGTGAGCGGGCCGTCCGGATAGGGGCAGAGAATGTTCCATGTGCCGATCACCCGGTGGTCTCCCCAGGAGCCGTCCCTGTTCTGTTTTTCCAGCAAAAAATCCACGCCGCGGCGGAATGCCGCGCTGAATTGTCCGCGTTCAGCAGGGGGAATATCCGGAATTTTTGCAATGGGAATGGTATCCTTCCGGTCGCCGGGTACCGTTTCCGGTTCTCTGGCGGAAACAGTCAGGGACGCAAGCAGAAGCAGGCTGGAAAACAAAAGACGGAACATGGTCAGGAAGCGGGCGGGGTGGTGGGATAAAGCGCGCTCCGGACCCGGGAAACGGCGAACAGGGCGTAGCCGGTGCCATAAAATTTGTGATAATTGTAGAGGGGATAGTCCCACCAGGAGCCGTCCTTCTCCTGCATGGGCAGGATGTCGTCCGCCAGATGGGCCGCATGGCGCGGCAGCCGTTCCCGGGGTACCTGGTCAAGGCAGCGGGCGGCGTAGTAATACCCGTAGTAGAAGAAATAGCCTGCATTTTGCGCGAAGCTTTCATGAGGGATGGGTTTCTTCACCGCCAGGGAGAGCCACCCGGAGCGGCTCCAGATGCGTTCCAGCCCGTCTTCCAGCTGGCGTCTGGAAACAAAAGCCGGATCGTACTGGATCAGGGCCAGGTCTCCGGCGGGGGTGCGGGCCAGACTGCCGGTGTGGCGGTTGATGGGCCTGCCGGGATAAAACATGTGGGATATGGAATACACATAGCTCCCGGCCGGGGTCCGCTGTTTTTCCAGGCTGGCGACGGCGCGCTTGACGATCTGGGGATCGGCCTTGAGGCCGAATGCGCGTTCGGCGTCCTTGAAGGCGATCAACACCGTAGCCGTCAGGAAGGAGGTGGGTTCCCCCATCGGCCGTCTGGAAAAAGTTTTAAAGGTGTAGTAGCCCCAGCCGCCTTTGACGTCCGCCATCCAGTTCAGCGCCTCCACCTGCAGGGAGGCCACCTTCTTGAGCTCCGTGTATTGCGGGGAATTCTCCGGCAGGTTTTCAGCGGCGCGGCACAGGGCGGAGAGGCCGTAGGCATGGCCCCATACGCCGAGGACGGTGCGCGTGTCTCCGCGCTTGAGCAGGGGAAGGGTGGCAAGCAGGTACTGGACGGCCCGGTCAACGGCTCCCTTGACGGCGGGCTCATCCTTCAGCGGACTGGCGAGCAGGCCGATGACGCACAGGGACGTGCAGGCGGTCCTGAATGACCTGGGGCCTTCCGGGTAAGGGCAGATCACATTCAGCCCCTTGGTGCGCGTGTGGTCCCCCCAGGAGCCGTCCTTGTTCTGGCTGGCCAGAAGGAAATCCGCCGCCCTGCGTATGGACTGGTCCAGCGTTTCCCGGGAGGGGGGCTCCACGTCCGGAACCTTTTCAATGGGAATGGTGTCTCTTTTTTCCCCGCCTTCTGCCGGCATGGGTGCGCCAAGCGCCGTGCAGGCACTCAGAACGGAGAGGAAAAGGACGGCCTTGTTCATGCGCGGAAAAGAGATCAGGCCTGCTGATCCTTGATGGTCACCTGGACGGGCAGTCCGGGAGCGAATATCTGGCTGGCGGGAACCTTGGGCGTCACGATGATGCGGCGCTTGCCGTCCGCTCCGGGAATGGGGCTGGCTTCCGTGATGACGCCGGGAATCTGCATGTTCGTTACTTTGATGACGACGGTTTCCCCCACTTTGGGCGTGGCGGTGGAGTCCGGAAGGGTGGCCTGCACGATCAGTTCCGAGTCCGGGGGGACGATGGTGGCTATCTTGTCAAAGGCTTCCAGCTTGCCGCCGGGCTTGAGCTTTTCCGCCACGGGGATGGCCACCCATTTGTCCGCCACGTAGCCTCCGTAAAGCAGGATGCCGTTTTCCGGAGCCTTGAAGGAGGCCATTTCGCGGTCGGCTTTCAGCTCGTTGTATTTGTCCTGGAGGCGGCGCAGGGATACCTCCGCTTCCGTGAGGGCTATTTTTTTCTGTTCCAGGTCGAATTCCGCCTGCTTGCGGGCTTCCGCCAGGTCCGTCTGCTTCTCTTTCACGGCCGTGGCGAAATCTTCGCCCAGGCGGTGGATATTGCGCAGCTTGGCCAGTTCCGCGACCAGTTTGGCTCCCTGGACGGCGAACTCGCTTTCTCCGAGTTCATTCTTCAGCCGTTTCAGGATGATTTCCTCCGTTTCTTCCGCCACCTGGTCGTCCTTGTACATCTTGGTGAGCTGGTTCAGCTCCTCCTGCTTGTAGGACATGTAGCGCAGGGCCTTGTTGACGCGTTCCTCCTCTTCCGCCAGCATGCGGGCCTTGCGCTTTTCCAGGAAGTCCTTCTGGTCCTCCTCCGTGCGCGTCAGGGCCGTCTGGAATTTCTGGAGACTCATGGCGGAACGCTCCTTCTGCTGGTCCAGCGCGTAACGGAGTTTCAGCACTTCCAGGTTCTTGCTCTTGATGGCCCGTTCGTAATCTTCAATGCTCTTGTCCAGCGTACGGAAATCCGCCTGGGCCACGGAATCGCCTTTTTTGACGGAGCTGCCCTGGGGCATGATGCCGATCAGGAAAATGTCGGAACTCCCCTTGGGGGCAAAAGAGATGGACTTGGTATTCTTCTTGGGCAGCAGGATGCCCGGAGCGATGGAGTCGGCCAGGGCGGCTCCCCCCATGAGGAGAACGGCCAGAAGGCCGGTGGCGGTGAGGGATGTATGCTTCATATGCAATGGTGTACAATCAGAGATGAATCAGGATTGGCGCGCGGAAAACGGGACGAAGCGCCCCTTCTTTCCAAGTATAACGGTATGAAACGTGGTTTTCTTTCCTTTATGTGAAGCGGGCACCGCTTCCGTGTTGACTTCAAAGCCCGCTTTCTGCAGGGTGCGTACCAGCCGGGTGTCCGGACGGGCTACGGTGATGACCAGCAGGCCCCCCTGCTTGAGGGCGGCAAAATAATCGGAAGCTTCCGCTACGCTCAGGTTCATGCGGTCGTGCGTGGAACGGCACAAAATGGCGTGGAAACTCTTCTGCTGCTTGCGGGCTACCTGGAGAGCGGTGGAAAATTCCACGCTGACGCGGGGATCATGCAGGAATCCGGGACGTTCCCCATCCAGAAATTCCTGGTGCCAGTCCACCAGTTCCCTGCACGGTTCCGCCACGATGAAGCTGGCTTTTTCCCTCTGAACCTGGTCCATCAGGGAAAACAGGGTGAAGCCCAGACCCAGGCCATCCAAAAGGAAAGAGGGCTGGTTGGCCCTCTTGACGGGCGCCGTGGCGATGGCCGCCGCCGTTTCATTGCTTCCGTGAGAAAAACTGGAAGCCGTCTGCATGCCGTCCCTGAGCAGAAAATGGAAGCCGTCCCGTTCCCAGAGTTCAAGAATGGAGCCGTCGGGCAATTGTGTGGAAGCTAGTTTGGTAATGGGTTTCATATCAAATAATGCCGGTCGGACAGCGTAGGAAAGAACGCTTTTCAGGGCAAGTCCGGACAGCGTGTTTGGAGAGGAATACGGGCCTAATTGAAAAAAATTGCATGGAAAACGAACTTTGCGCATTCTTTTTCTTGATTTACGGACGGAAATAAGCGAGAGCTATCTTTCAGCACAGCTATTTTTTCCGATATGAGTAATCCACCACCCCCCTCCATTCCGGGCGGTACTCCGCCGCCGCCCACTCCTCCGCCGGCTCCGGCAGCGCCTTCCGTACCCCAGCCGCCCGTACCTCCTGCCGCGCCTCCCGTGTCCGGAGCACCCGCGCCGGCTGCTCCGCCCGCCGCTGCCGCTCCTACCATTCCCCTGCGTCCTGCCGGCCTGGGAGGAGGGATCAAGCTTGGCGGCGGCCTGAAGACGGTTGCCCTTGGCTCCGCCACCACTCCTGTGGCTCCCGCCGCAGCGGCTCCTACCGTTCCCCTGACGCCTCCCGGGGCAGGGATGGCTACCGCGCAGCTTCCGCAGGCCACCATCGGCCTGAATACGGCTCCCGCCGCGGCTCCCGTCTCTTCCGCTTCCTTTACGGCAAAGAAATTTGAACAGGACACCGAGGAAGGCTCCAATACCCTTCTGAATGTTCTTTCCTTCGTGGCCTTGGCTTTTGCCCTGGCATTCGTCGGTTACCAGTACGCTACGGATACGCTGGAATCCCGCAGCATGACGGGCTGGCTGGGCAGTGAAGAAAATCCTGCCGCCGCGGCTCCCGCCGCCTCCAGCGACGAGTCTGCCGATGACGCCGCCGAGGAAGCGTCTGAAACGTCTGACGAAGCCGCTGCGGATGCCCCTGCTGACGATGCGTCCTCCGATGTCGCCGACGACGAAGAATAAGTGAACATAACGGTTCTCCAAATACTCTAAGCGGTACTATGGCAAACGTATTTTCTGAAGCAAATTTTGAGGATGAAGTCCTGAAGTCCGACATCCCTGTGCTTGTCGACTTCTGGGCTACATGGTGCGGCCCCTGCCGCATGATCGCTCCGATCATTGACCAGTTGGCTACGGAACTTGCCGGCAAGGTCAAGGTGGGCAAAGTGGATGTGGACGCCAACAACGGCCTGGCCGCAACCTATGGCGTGCGCACCATTCCTACTCTCCTGATCATCAAGGATGGAGAAATCATGGACACCATGGTGGGCGCCACTTCCAAGGACGCCATTCTCCAGCGCCTGCGCCCGGTCATGTAACCGTTCGCGATTATTGATGTAATACCGGCCTCCGGTGGGAAAATCCTGCCGAAGGCCGTATTTTTATCCGGGGGTGCTTCCTCTGCCTCTTCTGGATGGCGCTTGGGGTGCCTCTTGATCTGCCGGAAAAGCAGAATTTGTTTTTGGCAAACAAACTTTGGACAAGACAGAATTTGCGCAGAACATGTGCCTGAAAAGGTGGGAAAAGCGTGGTTATCCTTTATTTCTCGTGTCCGGTTATTAGTTTCCCATGTGATTACATTTCGTAGGCACAGCCGGGGTTTCTTGTGAAAACAAGCGTTTTCCCTTACAATTGAGCAGAGAGGATATTCTGGTCCTTCCGGACGCGCCTCATTCCTGCATAGCGGTACGTAGCTGACAGCAGGGCCTTTCTAAAGAAACCCTGCGGAAAGAAGATCAAGGAAAAAGAGCCGTCAGGCATATTGGCTGCCGGATGCAGTACCTGCAGCTTGTTTCCCATTCTTGTGGGGGAATGAACGGACGATAAGAAATAGGGAAAAGCAATATTCGTCCTTATCAGAACCATGATATTTGTTTATCCCATATGTTGAATTTGCTGGAATAAATCCATAAATTTGCATATGATCCATAAATTTGATTTTTTCAAGACAAACATCTCATGACGAATAGGAGGAATAATTTCTAAAACATTTGCAAGCAACAATATATCGATAAAAAAGGAAGATATTATCTTCCTTGACTTCCTTCTGGATTATATATAAATTTAGTTAAATATGAAGAAAGTAATAAAAATAATGATTTTATTTTTATTAGGTGTCGCAGCACTGTTTGCAGCCTACTTGTATATTAAACAGCAGACAGTGGACAGCAGACAAAGATCCATGGCTAATACGGCGGCAATTTCAAGTATGTTTCTATCGTCCGTTTCCCAGCAGTACCACTGCCGTTTCTCTACTTTGGGCGGCACCTGGTCTCTGGAAAAATTCACGAAGTCATATGGATTGGCTTTTGAAAATGAAGGTAATCCTGAAGCCTGGCAAGAATTGAAACGGCGCATTAATGACGGGACGATAGAAAAAGAATTTTATAATTTGTGGATATACATCGGAGCTTCTCCCGCCATTGATATGGAAATTAATGAGGAGAATAAATTTATTAAAGTTATCATCAGTACGGAAAAGTCTCCATCCCAGAGTATGTTTTATCATTTATGAAAAATGGATAAAACAGGAAATAACCCCGCTTCTTATTCGAAAATCATATCGGTCGCACCATTTATAAAATTTATTTCGCGTAACGTATCTTTTTATTTTTCTTAAGAAATTGAAGGCATGCCTTTAATATTTTTATTTTTTATATTGTACTTGATCCCCTTGTTTCTTTCCGCCATCGCGAAAGATTCGGAAATATCTCTCATTTTTACTATTATAGCTATCATCTTCGGCAGTGTTCCTGTTGTTTTAATTACGCTTACACTATGTTTGGTCCATGGAATAGCATACGGGTTGCTTGCAGGATTATTGTTGTTTGGATTATTGTTTTTTATCAGCAAGGGGATTCGTTTTATTATTTTTAAAGCATTTCAACTAATGTAAATTGAAATCTCCTGAATATTCAGGAATATATAATACAAAATGAAGAATTATAAATGAATGGGGAGAAATGAATTTTCATTTTATCCCGTTTTTTATTGTTATGAAGCCGATCAAATTCCTTCTTGTTCTCGTAGCACTGTTTTTTGGACTGGGGAGTTGCATCGCTGCTGGAGATGCTGAACTCCCCGGCAAATGGACGACTTTCGGCAAAGGAGAAGAACGGGAGCGTTTTGCCCGGTGCTTCATCATCAGTTACCCAAGCAGTTTCACCATTGATCCCGCCAGTGGAATATCATTTAGTCTCGATATAGGAAGAGATGTTCGCATTCCGGAGGGAAACCTGCACACCCTTGTTTTGCATGATGAGAAAAAATCATTGGAAGTCAGGGCCAGCACCTACGGATTTATAACCGAGGACTTTTATGTCCCGCGTGGTTTTGAGACCCCGAGGGAGGTCATACTGACTGACTTTTTCAGGAATGCGTTGCTGACTAAAATTATCAGGACAAAGCATTACGATCTTTTTTGCAGTAAAACGGATAAGGAAGTGTTTGCACTTTATCTGTATCGAAAGGAAGGCTGGGATGTGAGTTACCAAACTCTCAGGTTTTTATTTCGCAATGGCACCACTTTTGAGGACCATGAGGAAATTGTTAAGAAAATCATGGAGGGGTTTATCCCGTGTTTCGCGCGTTCGGACTAGTTCATGTGAGCGGTGTCTCTCCCGGGGTAAGGTTGGGGAGCCGGAGTTGGAGATTATTAGACATAAAGTCTTGTAAAGCTCTTTCTCAGGAACCGCGGGGTTTCTTGATGGCTTTATTCCGGGAGTTGTTGATCCAGCCTTTTCTGTGTGTGTTTCCGGTTTTCCAGTCCTTTGCAGGCAAGAGGCCTTCCCGGAGAGGAAGGGGAGGATTGGGATTTTAACGGACAGGCGGGTTTAAATGGATGAATCCGGCAGACAATGTATATCGGGCCGTCTGCGGGGATGCAGGCCGTTGCGAAACCTGTTCCTGTCCGGCGGTTCCGCACCCATTTGCTTCATTCCTTTTTGCTTGGCATGAGGAGCATTGCGGCATACATTGAAGAATAAATTCCACTGGGTGGAGTTACCTTTCAACATCCCTGACGCCATGAAATTCATTTCTTTCTTTTTGTCCGTATTCGCGAGCTGCTGCCTGGTGTCCACTGCTTTGGCAGGCGGTGACATGGCTCCGGATCTGAAGTCCGGCTCCTTCTGGAGTTCGTCCAGGGAGGACTTGTTCGGCAAGTATTTTAATGGAGAAGCGGGCGGCTGGGTGGACAAGGAGAAAACCCAGCTCCGCATGGCCAGGCCCCGGATCAAGATAGGGGAAATTTCCCTGGGAGAGACTTTGGTGAACTGGAAGGATGATACACCCCAATCCATGACCGTCATGATTTACAACAAGGGGGACAACGGGGCGATTGACCGGGATGAGTTTGAAACGCGCCTGGAGCGCGTCAAGGCGGCCCTGGACACCCTCACCGGCGTGAAGTCCAAGGAATACCGCGCCTCCCGCCGTGAAGCCGTGGTGAAGGTGAACGGCTGGTCCTGGGTATGGGACAAGGGCGCCGCCGTGGTGGAGGTCAATTCGTCGCGTGAGGGCCGGGAGTTCGAGGCGGAATTCATCCGTCTGAAATTAGGGCCTACGGAAGCTTCCATCGCGCGGCCGGACACGTCCTCCCGCGCGAAAAAGGCGGACATCAAGCAGCATGTGAAGAAGGAAGGGAAGCGCATCGTGATTCAGGACATCCCCATGGTGGATCAGGGACAGAAAGGCTACTGCGTGGTGGCTACTGCCGCCCGTGTGTTCGCTTATTATGGAATGGATTATGTGGATCAGCACGAACTGGCCTCACTGGGCAATACGTCAGCTTCCGGAGGAACAAGCACTGCTGAAATGGCGGAAAACCTGAAGAAAATAGGAGCGCGGTTCCAGATCAGGATCCGTGTTCTGGATTCCCTGACGGATTACCGTGATTTCAATAATATATTGAAATCCTACAACCGGGCCGCTTCCAAGCTGAAGAAGGAGAAAGTGGACAGCCAGACGAGCTGGCCGGCCTTCTGGGACAACGCGGACGGGGAAGTGCTGAAACTGGCGCGCGCAGGTTCCCAGAACCAGGTGGACAAATGGATCAATTCCATCCGCCCCTATATCACTGCGGGCATTCCCGTGCTCTGGTCCGTGCAGTTGGGCATTGTGCCGGAACCCAAGAGGCTGTCCCAGACCCGCGGCGGCCATTTGCGCCTGATCATCGGCTTTGATGAGGAAAAGAAAACGGTCATTTTTTCCGATTCATGGGGCGCGGAGCATACGGAAAAGGAAATGCCCATGGCTGACGCCATCGCCATCACGACGGGACGCCAGGTCATGCAACCGTCCAAATAAGTACGGAAGGCTTTTTGCGGCCGAGCGGAAAGAACCGCAGATATTCCCCTTTCCGGGGCACTTCTGGCTGGTCTGCGGGCAGGAGCGTATTATACTTGCGCCATGATCAGCAGAACATTGGTGAAACATGCCCTGTCCAGTGAAGCGGAAATTCCGGACATGCTGGTTCAGGGCTGGGTGCGTACGCGCCGGGATTCCAAGGCGTTTTCCTTTTTAGAGATCAATGACGGCTCCAGCGTGGCCTCTCTCCAAGTGGTGGCGGATGAGGGCATCCCCGGTTATGAACGGATTGCAGAGATGACGACCGGGGCCGCAGTGAGCGTCCGCGGCGCCCTGGTGGCCGGGCAGGGGAAGCAGCGCTGGGAATTGCGCGCCTCTTCCCTGGAGCTGGTCGGCGCCGCTCCGGAATCCTACCCCCTCCAGAAGAAGGGGCACACGCCGGAGTTCCTGCGTTCCATCGCCCATTTGCGCCCCCGCACGAACCTGTTCGGCGCGGTGTTCCGCATGCGCAGCCGTCTGGCTGCGTCCATCCACCGGTTTTTCCAGTCCCGGGACTTTGTCTGGGTCAGTACGCCCATCATCACCGCCAGCGATTGCGAAGGGGCGGGGGAAATGTTCCGCGTGACGACGCTGGACGTGGGTGATGCCGCCTCCCGCGACACCGCGCGGGATTTCTTTGGAAAGGCGGCCTATCTGACCGTGAGCGGCCAGTTGGAAGGGGAGGCTTTTGCCTGCGCCCTGAGCAATATTTACACGTTCGGCCCCACGTTCCGGGCGGAAAATTCCAACACCACGCGCCATGCGGCGGAGTTCTGGATGGTAGAGCCTGAAATGGCTTTTTGCGACCTGCGCGGGGACATGGACATGGCGGAGGCATTTGTCCGGGAGCTGATCCGTGACGCCCTGGAGAACAGCGCGGAAGAGATCGAATTCCTGAACCGGTTTGTGGACAAGGGCCTGCGGGAGCGCCTGGAGCACGTGAAGGATACGCCGTTCGTGCGCTGTTCCTATACGGAAGCCGTGGACATTCTTCTCAAGAGCGGGAGAACATTTGATTTTCCGGTCTCCTGGGGAATCAACCTGCAGAGCGAGCATGAACGCTTCCTGACGGAGGAACATTTCAAGAGTCCGGTCATCGTGTACGATTATCCCAAGGAGATCAAACCTTTCTACATGCGTCTCAATGACGACGGCAGGACTGTCACCGCCATGGATGTGCTGGTTCCCGGAATCGGCGAAATCGTGGGGGGAAGCCAGCGCGAGGAACGGCTGGACATTCTGCTGGAAAACATGAAGCGGCAGGGCATGAACGAGGAAGCCTACCGCTGGTATGCCGACTTGCGCCGTTACGGTTCCGTTCCCCACGCCGGATTCGGAGCCGGGTTTGAACGCCTGCTGATGTTCATCACGGGCGTAACGAACATCCGGGACGTGCTGCCGTTTGCCCGCACGCCGCGGAATTGCGAGTTTTAACGTTCAGGCGGCAGGCCGTGCCGCCGTTTCCGGCCGTGAAGCATATGGACCTGCAGTCCCCTTTTTTATAGGGTAAACGGTCTTTCCGCGGAGCGGAGAAAATTAAAAGCTCGGCTTTCCCTGGGGAAAAGCCGGGCAAAATGGATTGCCGGGAAACGGTGGTTATTTTCTTCTGCGTCTCAAGAGCAAGCCTCCCAACCCCAGAATGCCCAGGGAAAAAGTGGCGGGTTCAGGGACGGTTTCATAATTGATAATTACCTTGGTAACGCCGTTTTCAGTGACCTGCGTGACGTTTGCCTGTACCTGAGAGGTGCTGGCAATGTTCAGGCCGCTCAGATCCAGTGTCAGGGGACCGTCCCACTGGTCGGATTTAATGCTGGCCAGCTCAATGGTACCGCTTCCGGTCAGGCTGTTCATGTCCAGCGTTCCGGTGAAATGGACGGAGTGGTGATTGACCCATAAATTGGCGATGTCAGTAGCGGTCCACGAACCGTGTTCCGAGGCGGTAAACGTTCCGAAGTTGAGAGTAAAGTCGCGGCCCAACCCAAAAGCGTTCGTTGATTCAAAAACCAGATGGGCATTGCCTTCCAGGGTGATGGAGTTGACATTGAGATCCCCCTTGGCCGGACTGCAGACCAATGTGCTTCCGGAACCGATCTGGATGGTGTTGGTGTCTCCGAAAAAAGCCTCGCTGTTTGACCAGGTAATGGTGCCCGCATTCTGCCCGATGACGGCATCGTCATTGGCGCTGTGCTGGGGATAATAGCCGTTCGGGGAACCGTTTACCGTCCAGTTGCCGGAATCCCCGTAAATCCCGTTGTTGGCCGCTCCGCTCCAGATATAGGTGGCTGCCTGGGAGATACCGCCCAGCATGCAGCAGAAAACACAAAATGCAGATAATTTCATTTCCAATAAATAGTTCAACGAGGCGGATGTAACGGATTCTCAATCCGGCGTCAATTCAAATATTTTTTAAAGAACCCCTTAAAAGAAATCATTCCTGCTTTTAAAAAGAAAGGAAGGAAGTTTTTAATAAGCTTCTTTTAATTTATAACATGCTTCAAATAAATGTTTAACAATTAACTTAACTATAAAGCCGGATTGAGAATCCGCAGGAAACAATATTTTATCTTCTTGGAAACATACAAGGAGCAGGAACATGAAAAAGTGGCTGCGCGGGAATGGAAAAACCCTTTCCCGCACAAGGCGGGAAAGGGCCTACCATAACCAAGTAAAAGCATGCGTTGAAACGCCGTCGTACTTAGAAAGTGTAGCTGATGGCGCCGTTGATGCCGTGGGCGGTCAGCTTGTTGCGGGTCTCGAACTGATAGCAAATACGTGCTCCCCAGTTGCTGGAGAAGAGTACGTCGATGCCGGCGTTCAGGCGGAATGCGGTGCGGCCCATGTTGACGCCGCGTACGTTCCATGCGCCCAGAGGCCCGGAGACATTGGATTTGGGATTCATGCGGCTTACATCCTGGGCCACGGCTACCGTCAGGGCCGGGGTGATAGTGGTGCCGCCGTCCGTCTGATAGGCGCGGGCGATGGTGATGCCGGCCGGAATGGTCCAGTTCTGAGCCCGGGCGTGGTCGAAGGTGCGTCCGTAGGGGCCGCTTTCGGAGAATCCCTTGAGTTCGGAAGTCATAAATTCAATCCCGGTGTAGGGCGTCACGTAGGCCTTGCCGAGGGCGAAGCGTTCCGTCCACGTGGCGTACAGGCCGCCGCTGAAGGTGTCGGAATTGACGTTGCCGTTGAGGTCGGAACCCATGATGTAGGAATTGCCCTTGAACTTGGAACGTCCGTAGGCGCCGTAGCCGTCCAGGGTGAACTTGCTTTCCCTGAAGGGATGCATGCGTCCGTAGATCATGGCCAGGAAGGAATCGACGTCATAGTCGGAACCGAAGTTCGACTTATCCTTGATGTCGCCGAAGCTCTGGCCGGCTGCGATACCGATCAGGGAACCCTGTGCGGCCTTGTAGTCGATACCTACGGCATAGCCGCCGGCATTGTACTTGTAACCGGAAACTCCTCCGCGGGCGTCCTGGTCGTCCCAGATGCCCATGCCGCCTACCCAGATATTGCCGTTGCCCCTGGCGATCGTCTTGCGGGCGATCGGAGAACCCTTGGCGTCCACTACTTCAATGGTGTCTTCCGTCTGGCGCGCCATGGAAGCGGCGGACTGGATGCGGCCCAGATCGGCGAAGCTTCTCAGGGTGCGGCTTGCAGCCCAGGTGAAGTTCACGATGTTTTCACCGCTCACGGACTGAATCATGTGGGCAGCCTGGTCGGCATTTGTCGCCCGGAACAGTTCTTCGTAGAACTCGGCGGCGGGAGAACCTGCGGCCGCGTTCAGACGGTTGTTTTCCAGGCCGACGGCCGTGGTGTAAACGTTGCCGTTGAAGCCGGACATGACGCCGTCAATGCCTCTCATATCCTGGGTGATGGTGGTGGTGCCTTCAACCGTTCCGGGAGCCATGGTGGTGGTCAGGAACAGGCCGTTCAGCAGACGGCCGGAAATATCCGTGCCGTTCAGCGTTACCGTCACGCTTTCCGTACCCTTTTTCAGCTGGGAGATCGGAACGGAATTGCCGTCGGAGTCGGAAACCTGGATGCCCACGCGGGAATCGTCCGTGAAGGTGGCCGGGGTGCCGAAGTCCAGAGTGGAGCCGTCTGCCAGAAGCAGTGTCGAATCGCCGCTGAAGGTGGCGGAGGCGCCCTTCATCGTGGAGTCCTGGGTCACGGTGACGCTGCCGGTCCGGATGTCGTACACCGTGGTGTCCGTGCCCATGACGGCGGAGTTGATGGATTCAGGGGCTGCAACTTTTCCGGTGGTGGCGTCCGGCGTGCCGAAGGTGGCGTTCCCGATGATCAGGTTGCCTTCAAGCTGCTGGTAGGTGCCACCGAAAGTGTCCGTGTCGCCCGTGCCACCGTACACCAGGGTGCCGGCTCCGGTCTTCGTCATCACGGCGGCCTGGTCGGCGGCCCGTGTGGCTGCGTCTGCGGTGGATGCCGCGGGGGCTGCGGTGGCGATGCCGTCACTGATGTAGGTGTAGGCGCCGGCGTCCGTGAATACGTTGATCTGGGTGTTCACGCCCGCATAAACGGAACCGCTCACGCCATTGGCCGTATTGCCGGAAAGAACGGTGTTGGAACCGATGTACAGTGTTTGGTCGTCCGCCAGGTTGATCGCGGCCTTGTCGGCGTCAGTTGCGGTGTTGTTCAGCACCTGCGTACCGTTGCCGATGGAGATTTGCCCTCCTGCCGTCACAATGCCGTCAGCGGCTGAATTGCCGGCGATCAGGCTGTTTTCCCCGATGGCGATGTCGTCGTCAGCCGTCAGGGTGGCATTTCCCTTAACTGTAGTATTCTGACCAAGGGCAATGTTGCCTTCAATAGTGTCCAGCACTTCGGGAGTGCCTTCTACGGTACCCCAGACACTGTCCGTATTGTTGTAAACGGTCTTGGTCAGGTCCACAGAATCTGCCTGAACGGTGGTGCCGTCCAGCACGGTGTTGTCTCCCAGGGAGATGTCGCCGCCGTTGGCTTTGATCGTGATGGCTCCCGCAGTCGTTTCACCAAGCGCGATGCCGCCGGAAACGCTGTTGTCCATGGATTGCGTGACGGTTTTGCTCGTCTGGGTATTGGAAGCGTCGAATCCTTCCGTCGTTACGGAACCGATCCCCGCATTGGAGGTCACGTCTCCGTTCAGCGTAACCTTGGAATCCGGGTCGCCGGTGATTTGTCCGGTTGCCGTGACGGCGCCCTGCAGGGACACATTGTCACCAAGTTGTACGGCTATTTCATTGGAATCCTTGAAAGAGGAAGTGGTCGTGCGCGTATAGGCCTGGCCCGCAGGAGGGGTTGCCGGATCCTGCGTCGTGGTGGCTACGCCGTTTACGGTGACGGTCTGGTCAATGACGACGTTGTCACCGACGTTCACCTGGCCATTCGTGGAAGTGATGGCCGTGCCGAAAACCTTGGAGGCCTTGGGGTCGTCAGATCCCACGATGGAAATGTTCCGGCCGTCAATGGTGGTGTTCGAGGCGTTGGTGACAACGATGTCATTGCTGCTGCCCGTAGGTTCGCTCAGCGTGATATTGTTGAATTTGACTTGTTCGTTGACTAGGTCGTAATTGAAATTGACCAGTTTTCCGCTTGCATCGGTCATCTGGACGGTGATGCTTCCCGTACCCGAGATGGCCGCCAGCTGGGCCTTCTGTTCCGGGGTCAGCGTAATACTGTCTGAACCAGAGGGAACGGTGATGGTGATGGTTGACGCTTCATTGGAAGCGGCAGCCTGGTTCCAGGCTGTCACCAGCGAATCGGCGCTGTTTGCAGTGTAGTCAGCCGCGGTGGCAACTGAGAAGCTGCCGAGGCAGGCGATGACGGCTGCCAGCAACATCTGTGGGAGTCTTAATTTCATGCTTTTTTTATTTGTTTAATGATTAGGTGGTTACGCATTCGTGACAATCACGGCGTCCAGCATTTTAGATGATCCCTGCGGGCACATGTTCAGCAGGATGACAAGGAGGGTTTTGTTGGAACGGGTATTTAAAATATTTAACAATGAAATGATTGCATTTATATTTACCATGTGTCATTCATGACGATGTTTTCATGATGGCTCCGGAAAGAAATTCGTTTTAACCCGTAACAGATGAAGATTTCTTTACAAAACAACTATACTATTGATTATGAAAATTATATGCGTATTGATGGCATTTTTTACGGGCTCTCTTTTGGTGTGTTCAATTAAAAATGCCTGCATGGGGAGGGAATGTGCGGCGCATGTACGGACCACACAGGCCATCGAGGAAAATATGAGCCTGTTTGACCGGTCGATGGTGCCCGGTCATCTGGACAAGGTGCTGGAGGAGCTGGAAGGTCTGGACGACCGTGACGGGCAGGGGAATGCGGCGCCGGAAATCCGGAGGTACAAGCTTCAGACCTACTTCCGCCTTTTCCGGATGATCACAGAGTCCGTGGATGCCAGCTACCTTCCGGGAAGGTACCGTATTCTGACGGGAAAAGGGGAAGAAAAGGCGCCCGAAAAAGCCCCGCGTCCTGTTCCCGCCAAGGTGGGAAGCGCCTATCTTTACGATTATATCCAGTCCGGACTCCGGGTGCTTCGTTTTCAGACCAGGGTGGCCGTCATGGACTATATCCGCTCCGCGTATTCCGGCAAGCCATCCCTGGAAGAACGAGAGGAGCTTTTGGCCCTTGCGGAAGGAGTGGAGAAGGAATTTTTCACCTTTCTCCAGAATTGGACGCAGACGGATGTGAACTGGATGCCGGACAAAGACTTCAATTGCCTGGACAAGCCTGCGCCGGAAGAAAAGCTGCGGGAAATGATAAGCTGCCTGCAATACATGCATTTTCTGGAATATGCCCGGGATCCCCTTTTTTTGGAGGAAGATGTCGCGTTCAGCAACATTGATCCGCCACCTCCTGTGGGGAAGGACGGCATGGCGTTTTCCGGTCAGGCTCCGGACAGTCTCCAGGAGCCGGAATCCCGCAGGCAGTATCTGATTGCCAGCCGGGAAAATATCAGGAAAAGCCGTGGAGCGGACCTGAAGAAAAAGATGCAGGATAAACTGACGGATGCCTATTGGAACGTTTTTACGCGGATTGAATCTGTCGAGTTCATGGACCAGGCATCCAGACGGGCCTTGTTGCACACGGCGGAAATGTTGGGGATGAATGACGATTTCAGGGACAATCTGCGGGATGTCTGCGCACGCAAGGATATTAATGAAGCGATTGACCGGTTTTCACAAACGAAAGACAGGAAGGACATGCAGGCCGCGGACGCTTTGATCGAAGCGTTTCAACAATGCCGGAAAGTATTGTGGGGAAATGAGTCATCCACCTTTTTCCAGTTGAAACGCTGGCTGCGGCTTAATCACATCGTCGCCACGGAAACGTCGTGGCCGGACGGCGAACGGATAAGGCGGGATCTGGAAGAAAAAATGATGGAGAACATCAGGTGCACGTGCGGCGATTCCCGTTTCTATTTGCAGGAGGCCAGATGGTGGCTGGCTGCCTATGGATTGAAGCCCCGCGCCTCGTACATTCATGATGAATGCCAGCGTATTCTGGAGATGGAAAAGAAAAGGATTGAGGACAGCCTTCTGCTTCTGGACGAGAATTTTTCCAGGGAAGGTTTGGAAAAGGCAGACCGGTTGATTGAGTCTTTACTGCATCATGATTATCAGCGGCATAAGAATATCCCGGGAATACTGGATTTCAAAACAGCCTCCTGGCTGCGCCTGCTTTTCATTTTGGAAAAACGCCTGGATCCTTCCCATGAAAGGCGGGAGGAGGTGAATTTGGTATTTAAAATACCGGAGGAGGGTCGGAAGGAAGAGTATGACGAAGACGCCCAGGAATTGCTGTACGGTCTGCACGCGGAAATATTTTCAGATCTGAGCTACAAGGTGGAATCGGAGTATGAAAAATCCAGGGAAACACAGCAGAAATTTTTGAAGCTTGCGGAAGGAATGGGCGCGGAACCCGAATTCCTGATGTATTTCAAACATCGGTTTGACGGCCGCAATTTGCATGAAGATCTTGATCAATTAAGAGAAAAGGGAAAGGGCAGTCCGGAACGGATAGCAGCCGCCATTGACGAATGGGCGGAACATCAGAAAATATACTGCAGCTCTCCTTATGGGTGTCTTGTGGAAAAGCTGGGTCTCCAATTTTCTTTGTTGAAAGCCATGCACAAGAGCGGGAATTCCGGGAAGGAGGGTTTTGGCTCGTCTTTCCAGGCGGCTGTGATGGAAGCTGTAAGCACCTCCATCGCGGATAATCAGGAAGGATTTTTAGCGTGGAGATATATCCTGGAACGTTCTGAAGGGAGCCCTTTGGAAACAGCCATAGCCGCTCTGTTTCAACAAAGGCTGGATAAGAAGGAAGAGCTTTTTCATGAAAAACTTGTAGCATTTGAAAAAGAGGGGCAGATGGGCGATTTACACACCGCCTGTGTCAGCCTGGATGATATCACGCGTGATTGGGAACTCGGGAAGGAACTTCCTGTTGACCGGCGGAGAAAGACGGAAACTTATTTGAGCCTGCTGAGGGTGGCCTCCCGCTTTCGTCCGCAGGAACTGGTGGATATGCAGAGAAAGCCCGTTTCCCAATGGGGGGGCCGATGGAATGACGAGCTGCCTCCCTTGCGGCGCATGGAACTGGAGCTTGATGTGATCCGGGACAGAGTGCGTACGGACTTTTTTTCACATATCCGTTACGGATATGGCAAAGGGCCGGAGGATGCGGAGGAAATCCGCCAGCTTGTCCGCAATGCCGGGATGAGCGGCCAATTCCTGCAAGAGGTGGAAGAGCGTTTGGCAGAGAAGGAATGAGGGCCGTCCGGATTATTCCACCTCCCATTCCTCCACCAGCGCGGCGGGGACTTCGTCCAGAAAGCGGGAAGGCATCTGCATGAAGGTGCCTCCCTGGGCGCGGCAGTTCCAGCGCGGATAGGTCAGGTAAAGCTGGTCCTTGGCGCGGGTGATGCCCACGTAGAACAGGCGGCGTTCTTCCTCCAGCCCGGCCAGGTCGCCGTCGTCAATGACGCGCTGGTGTGGGAACATGCCGTCACACAGGCCGATCAGGAAGACGACGGACCATTCCAGCCCCTTGGCCTGGTGGATGGTGGATAGGGTGACCGCCCCGCCGGAAAGGTCGGCCGCCGCGCTTTCGTCATCCGTATTGCCCAGCAGGGAAAGCTGGGACAGGAAATCTTCCGCGGAGTCGAACCTTTCGGAAAACCCGGCCAGGTGCAGAAGGTCCTGCCTGCGCTGGTCGTAGTTTTCAAAGGCGGACTGCATGTACTCGTCGTAAACCGCTTCATTGATGGAGACGAGCATGGAGGCCGGATTGGCTGTTTTCCCGCCGGGAGCCAGCTCGTCCAGCGTATAGCAGAGCTGCATCCATCCCGGCTTGGACTTGGCGGGAACCGGGAATTCCATCATCAGGGCGGAGAAGGATTCCGGAGGCGTTTCCGCCCTGTTTTCCGGGCATGCGGCCCAGCGCGCCCAGAGTTTTTGCGCCATGCCGGGGCCGATGCCGGGCAGGAGCATGACCATGCGGCGGAAGGACAGCTCGTCCCGCGGATTGACGACGAAGCGCATGAAGGCCACCACGTCCTTGATGTGCGCCTGCTCGAAGAACCTGATACCGCTGGTGATGCGGAAGGGTATTTCACTGCGCGTCAGTTCCATCTGCAATTCCATGCTGTGGAAGTGCGCCCGGTAGAGCACGGCTATTTCATTGGGGTCCGTACCTTCTTCAATAAGGTCCCGGATGCGCTGGGAAATGAATTTGGCCTGCATCCGGTCATCATTGAGCGGCACGAGGGCGGGCGGCATTTCCCCGGTGGGACGCACGGAACGCAGGCGTTTTTCAATCTGCATCTCGTTGGCGGCAATGGCCGCATTGGAAAGTTCCAGGATTTCCGGCACGCTGCGGTAGTTGGTTTCTATCTTGAAGGTTTTCGCCGACGGGTAGCGCGTCGTGAAGCTGAGGATGTTCTCCATGTCCGCGCCGCGCCAGGAATAGATGCTCTGGGCATCGTCTCCCACGACCATGAGCTGGCCGTGCTCCCGGGCCAGCATGTCGATGAAGCGGCTCTGGAGGTAGTTGGTATCCTGGTATTCGTCCACCAGGATGTGGTGGAAGCGCGCGCCGTACAGGGCGCGCAGGTGCTCCTGTTCCTGGAAGAGGCGCACGACGTTGAGCAGCAGGTCGTCAAAGTCCATGCTGTTGGTTTCCTGCTTGCGGAGGACGTACTGTTCATGCACGTCCAGAATGGCGTCCAGATGGTTGGAGAGGTAGGGATAGGCGTTTTCCAGCGTTTCCTGAATGCCGGCGCCTTCATTGTCCGCCAGGCTGAAAAGGGATGAGAGCACTTCCGGCTTCGGGAAGCGGGAGGATTTTTCGTCCAGCTTGAGGGCCTTCACGATGCTTTTGATCATGGATTTGCGGTCGTCCGAGTCCATGATCGTGAAGGCCGGCGTGTAGCCCAGGTAGTCCGCATGCTGGCGCAGAATGCGGTTGGCGATGGAATGGAAAGTGCCGCTCCACAGGCGGGAGAGGTCGATGGGAATCAGGGCGCGCACGCGTTCCGTCATTTCCCTGGCGGCCTTGTTGGTGAAGGTGAGCAGCAGGATGTTCCACGGGTCCGTGCCGTGGTCCAGAAGCCACGCCACGCGGTACGTCAGCGTACGCGTCTTTCCGGAGCCCGCGCCTGCAATGACGAGCGCCGCCCCCGGTTCCGAGGAAACGGCGGCATACTGCTCTTCATTCAGGGTCGCGTGGTAGTCGATCCCGGAAATGGGGGCGGAAGGAGCGGAGTCCTGCTTGATGACGTAGCGGCGGGCCATGTAGTTTCTGCGGCTGGCAGTCGGATGGTAGCGGCGGGGAATTTTTGAAAGGCTATACCCTCCATTCTCCGGCCGCCTCTTTAAAAGTCCAGATACATTTCTGCGCGGCGGTTTTCCTTGCGGGCCTCGTCGCGTTCCTCGTCGTTCGCGTTGGTGGAATAAGTGCGGCGCGGCTGGGATTTGCCGAATCCCCTGGTGACGATCCGCTCCGCCGGCACCCCGAATTCAATGAGCTGCGCCTTCACGGCGGCGGCCCGGCGTTCGGAAAGCCCCTGGTTGTAGCGTTCGCTGCCCACGTCATCCGTATGGCCGCTGATTTCCAGCTTTTTGCCGCCGTCCATCTTGATGGCTTCCGCCACAATCTGGAGCTGGCGTGCGGAACGCTTGGAGAGCGCGTCTTCATTGAACCCGAAGAACAGGGCCAGGGAATCTCCGCCCTGCGGGTTTTTCACGATGGGGATGAAGAAATCGTCCCCGGCGCCCTGCCGCTTGGTGTAGGCTTCCAGCATGCTGTCCAAGGAGGCTTCCGCAATAAGCCATTGGCCGTCCGTTTTCGCTACGGTCAAGCCCACGTTGCCGGCTTTCCGGCCCTGGGCGTCCTGCAGATGCACGAAGAACCCCGCGTTGGTGTCCGCCTCATACGCGGTTTTGATGGGGGCATCGTCCCGCAGGCGGAAGGTGCCTTCTTCAAACAGGATGCACAGGCCCGCCACGGTGGCGTCCTGCACTTTGGAGCCGTCCACGAATTTCCGGGCCCCGCGGAAATCCGCCTTGGCCACGGCATCCATGAAGGAGCTGACGATGCCCATCGGGTCGTTCATGACCATGGGGGCCGCCTTGTCCTTGGCCAGGTCCTGCTTGCTGGGGAGGGTGAGGGTGTCCAGCGTCCACTGCTGTTTGTCGTTGCGCTTCATGTCCAGGTAGCCGCGCGCGCCACTGCTGAAGTTGAGCGTATATCTGGCGGTGGGATTGGTGCCCTGGTTGTTGGCACCGATGCTGGTGATGCCGGGGGAGGACAGGCGCACGTGGCGCGCCTCCATGAGTTCCCGGATGGTCCGGCTCTGGGCCTCCGTAACGGCCTGCTGCACTTCCAGAGCCTTTAGCGTGTTCAGGTCCCTGTCCTGGATTACTTTGGCAATGGCCTGCGCCAGCGTCTGAGGAGAGCTGAGGTTGACCAGCGTTTCCGGGGTGGAAGTCTGCTTTTCAATGTCGTCCCTGGTGAGCGGGTCCACGGTAGGCTGGGGCGTCACGGTCTGGCGCGCCGGCTCTTCCGTAGTTGCCGCTGGGGAAGTATGTCCGGGTTCTTCCTCCTGGCGATTCATGAACAGGAAGACCAGGGCCAGGCTGCCCACGACCAGGAAGCTGATGATGAAAGCGGTGATGGTGGATGCGTTTTTCATTGGCGGAGAATGGTGAAGGGGTCAGTCTTGCAAAGCCTCCAGAAGTTTGGAATGGATGCCTTCAAAGCCGCCGTTGCTCATAACCAGAATAACGTCTCCCGGCTGGGCTTTCTTGCAGACGGCGGCTACGATTTCCTGCGCATGGCCGCCGATCAGGGCATCCTTGCCCAGCGCGGCCAGGTCGCCGGAAAGTTTATGCAGGTCCAGGCGATCCGCCAGCGCCACCTTGTCCGGATGGTCCACGGCGGCGACCACGGGGAAGTCCGCCGTGGCGAGCGCCAAGGCCAGCTCGTTCTGGAAGATGTTGCGGCGCGTGGTGTTGGAGCGCGGTTCGAAAACGGCCCAGATGCGGGCTTCCGGGTAACGCTGGCGCAAACCCAGGATGGCCTGTTTGATGGCCGTGGGGTGGTGCGCGAAGTCGTCCACGACGGAAATGCCGTTCACAACTCCCTTGACTTCCTGCCGGCGCGCGACGCCCTCAAACCGGGCCAGGGAACCCGCAAGCTGCTTGACGCTCAGCCCCGCGAACTGGGCGGCCGCGATGGCCATGGCCGCGTTGCGGATGTTGAATTCCCCGATCATGGGTACGTAATAGCGGGTGCCTTCCAACGTGAAAAGGCTGCCGTCTGTGGAGGTTTCCACGTCCAGGATGCGGATGTTGGAACTGTCTGAAAAGCCCAGCGTCTTGACGGGGCAGGGCGCGCCCTTCGCCACGTCCAGGCAGTTGGGATCGTCCGCGTTGACCAGCGCCAGCCCGTTGCGGGGGATGATCTGGGTCAGGCGCCTGAAGCTGAGCTTGATTTCCTCCAGGGAGTTGTAAATGTCCGCGTGGTCGAACTCGATGTTGTTGATGACTACGAGTTCCGGGAGGTAGTGCAGGAATTTGGAGCGCTTGTCGAAGAAGGCCGTGTCGTATTCGTCCCCTTCCAGCACGGAAAAGTCGGAATCCGTGAAGCGGCCGCCGCGGCCCAGGTTGCGGGCGATGCCGCCGATCATGAAGCTGGGGTTCATTCCGGAATCCTCCATCAGCCACGCGAGCATGGAGGTCGTGGTGGTTTTGCCGTGCGTTCCGGTCACCACGTAGTTGCGCTTGCCGCGCAGGAAGTATTCCTTCATCGTTTCCGGCAGGGAAAGGTAGCGCAGGCGGCGCTGAAGCACGGCTTCCACTTCCTCGTTGCCGCGGCTCATGGCGTTGCCGATGACGATGACGTCCGCTTCCGCCGGAATGTTGGAGGCCCTGTAGCCTTCAAACAGCGTGATGCCTTCCTGTTCCAGAAAGGTGGACATGGGGGGGTACACGTTGGCGTCGGACCCGGTGACGGTGTAGCCCCGACGCGCCATGGCGGCGGCTACGGCCCCCATCGCGGTGCCGCAGATGCCCAGAAAGTGGAAATGCTTGTTCATGTCAGGTAAGGAATGAATGCGCTGGATGCGTTTTATTTGGAAAAGGAGGGTGCGGAGACGCAGGAATCCGCCAAGGCCCGGTCCCGGCGGCGAACGATGCCGTTGGCGATGTCCGTGACCATGCCGGCCAGCACGCGGGTCAGATGGCTGCCGGGCCTGTAGTCCGCCGGGGCGATGAAGTTCACGCGGTCGGAATTGGAAGCCAGGTTGTAGCATTTGCGGAAACTGCGCCCGGTCTGGTCTTCCGGATTGTAAACGGCTACGGCGTGGCCGCCGTTTCTGCGCATGACGGTGAAGCAGGGGACGTCCGTGGGACCGTCCCCGATGTAAATCATGTTGGCGAAGGGAATCGGGCGCATGTCCTCCGGCATGTGGTCGTTTACGTCCTGGTCGTAGTCCAGCATTCCCTTGTTGATGCGGAAAAGGTACTGCGTCTTCGTGGTGTGGGAGATGACCCGCTTGGGAAAGTCGATGTGGCCGTTCACCTCGCTGAATTCGCAGCCGAAGACGGCCTTGAAGTAGGGACGCAGGGCGGACCCGTCAATCAGAGCCTTCAATCCGGAAGAGATGATGTAATATTCAATGTTGATGCCCAGGTCCGCATGGAGGGGGGACAGGGTCATGGACGGGAACGATTCAAAAAAATCCGGCAGTCCGGGATAAAAGGTGAGGCGCTCGCCGAGCTGGGTCAGCCGCGCATTGCTGACGCGGTCCAGGGAAAGAGCGTCCAGCAGGCTCTTCATGTAGATCAGCTCCCCGTCCCATCCTTCCCGTTCTCCGGTGGCGTTGCACCTGGTCCAGAATTCCTCCGGGGAGATGCCGAACTCCGGGAAAATGGCCTGGTCCTGCATGTAGGACGGGCTCAGGGTCTGGTCGTAGTCGAAAACAAGGGCGATCGTGTTCTGGGGGGCGGACATGGAAGATGAAGCGGAACGTGCGGTTTACATGCGGAACTGGTCGCCCAGGTACTGCTTGCGGGCGATGGGGTCGTTGGCGATTTCCTCGGAAGAGCCGTGCTTGATTACTTTTCCTTCAAACAGGATGTAGGCGCGGTCCACGATGTGCAGGGTTTCCCGCACGTTGTGGTCCGTAATCAGGATGGAAAGCCCGTCCCTGTCGCTCAGCTCCATGACAATTTTCTGGATGTCGGAAACGGCGATGGGGTCCACGCCGCTGAACGGTTCGTCCAGCATCAGCAGTTTCGGATTCGTCGCCAGGGCGCGCGCTATGGTCAGGCGGCGCTTTTCCCCGCCGGAAAGCTGGATGGCCATGGAGCGGCGCAGCTTGGCGATGCCGAAGCGGTCCATCAGTTCCTGGGCGCGGTCTTTCTGCTGTCTGGCGGTCATGTCCTTGCGCGTCTGGAGAATGGCCATGAGATTGTCTTCCACGGAAAGCCGGCGAAAGATGGATTCCTCCTGCGGCAGATAGCCCATGCCGCGCCGGGCGCGCAGGTTCATCGGTAGTTCCGTGATGTCCTCTCCGGCGAATATCACGCGGCCTTCATCCGGCCGCACTAGTCCCGCCACCATGTAAAAGGAGGTGGTCTTGCCCGCTCCGTTCGGTCCCAGCAGCCCCACGATTTCCCCGTGGCCCACGTTCAGGCTGACCTGGTCCACGACGGTCCGGGTCTTGTAGGTTTTGCAGATTCCTTCGGCGTTCAACAGATAGTGGGAGGAAGAGTCGGTCACGGCTTGCGGGCGGGTTTTTGTTGTTTCCGTTCGGAGAGCTGCTTGTCCAGATCCCGGATGGAGGATTCGCCCCCCTGGGGGATGTAAACGTTCCCGTTTCCGTACACGCGGATGAAGCCGTTCCTGGTTTTGCTCTTAAAGATGGAGCCGCCGCGGGAAAGGGAAGGGTAGTTGCCCGCCAGAATGATTTCCCCGGTATTGGCATCGTAAGTGGCCTTTTCCGCCTTTGCCGTGCAGAGGTTCCCGTCTTTGTCCGTATAACGCAGCACGACGTTGCCGGAGGCCGTGACTTTTTTGATGGAATTGAAGTCGAAATTGCCGTCGTTGGGCAGCACGGGGCCGGATTTGTCAATTTCCTTTCCTTCTTCCTTCCTGCGGTCGGAAGGCTTCTTCTTGCCCTTCTTTTCCACATACTGCAGGTAGATTTTCAAAGGGCCGGTGCAGTCCAGGGAAAATTCCGGATTGCGGACATGCACGTTTTTCATGTACACCAGCAGCCCCTGCTCCATGTCGAAATACAGGCCGTCGTCGTACGTTATTTCCGTGGGAGCCCCCTTGTCGGTTTTCTCGGTCGCGGAATCGGCGGGCGCGGTCGTGACTTCTGCGGGGGTGGCGTGAATGGAAACATTGTATTTCTGCCGGAATCCATTGAGTTGTTCGTCCACTTCAGCGTCCTGGGCATTGGAAGCGGAGAGGGCTTTCTCTCCGTCTTCCGTCAGGGGGGCGGAAGGGATGGGAGCCAGGTCTTTTTCCCTTTGGGCCGTTTCTTCCGCAGTCAGGGGGCGAACGATGTTCGCCGGAGGCTGGAAGGCGGGTTCAAGCATGGGGTCCAGCTCCTTGGGCAGAGGCTGGACGATGTGGGAGGGGATGTCGGATGCGCCGAAGGCAAAGCCTCCGGCCAGAGCCAGCACGGTGAGAATTCGGATCATGGTAAGGTGGCGGTTACTTGTTGAGATTTTTTACGTGAATAATGGTCTTGCCGGGGCCCAGCAGGATACCCCGCCTGGTTTCCGTATCCAGATAAAGCCCTGCACCCCGGGCGGAGAAATTTTCCTCCCGGATGGTGGTTTCCGTGCGCGAGACGACCAGTTTCCTGTCCAGGAAGTAGGAGGCGTCACCGGAAAACAGGTGCGTAACCTGGCTGTTTTTCCCATACAGGTAAATGTTCAGCGTTTTTCCCGCGGCTTCGTGGGGAGCGACCACCGTCATGCTGGAGGCGGTCATCAGCAGGGAAAGACGCGGCCCTGCGTATTCGGTCACGCTGACTTTGGTCAGCGTGCTGCCCACGGGGAGGAGCTCCAGCATGGGCATTTTCTTATCCACCCCGGCCAGCGGAGTTTCCTCCGGCAGGGCAGCGTCCGCGGAGGCCGTCATGCAGAACATGAAGGACGCCAGCGCACATGTGGATAATGGTTTCAGCATGACCGGACTGCCTGATGAATGGCCTGGAGGCGTTTCAGCACGCCTTCAAGCAGGTGGAGGGGGATCTGGTTGGGACCGTCGGAAAGCGCCTTGGACGGATCCTTGTGCACTTCCATGAACACGCCGTCAACGCTGCCCGTCGCCATGGCGGCGGAAGCCAGAACGGGAGCCAGTTCGCTGTCTCCGCCCGTCGTCCCGCCCAGGCCGCCGGGACGCTGGACGGCGTGCGTGGCGTCAAATACTACGGGGAAGCCTTCCTGCTTCATCCAGTACAGGGACCGCATGTCCACCACCAGGTTGTTGTAGCCGAAGGTGGTGCCGCGTTCGCACATCATGAACCTGTCGCAGCCGAAAGCCCTCATTTTTTCCGCAATGTTTACCGTATCCCACGGGGCCAGAAACTGGCCTTTCTTGATGTTCACGGCGCGCCCGCTTTTGGCGCACGCCTCCAGCAAGTCCGTCTGGCGGCACAGGAAGGCGGGAATCTGGAGCAGATCCACGTATTCGGCGGCTATCTCCGCTTCCTGTGCGGTGTGAACGTCCGTGACGATGGGGAGATTGAGTTCTTTCCCTATTTCCGCCAGGATGCGGCAGCCTTCCTTCACGCCCGGTCCGCGGAAGGAGGTGACGGAGGTGCGGTTGGCCTTGTCGTAGGATGCCTTGAAAATCAGCGGCACGTCCATCTTTTCAGCGATGGACTTGATGGAGCGGGCCATTTCCCAGACAAAGGATTCGCATTCCAGGGAGCAGGGGCCCAGAAGGTAGAACGGCCGGGGGCCGCCGATTTCAACGGATTGAATATAAAACGACATAAGACGGAAACCTGTATGTCTCCCTATCATGACTGTTCCGGCCTCTCCGGTCAAGCCGCTATCCTGCCTCCGGCGGGAGATTCGGCCTCCGGGGGCCGTCCCGCCCGGAGTATTTTTTGCGGGAGTGCGTAATTCCATGACGGCGTGCGCAATAACAGGATTTTTCATGCCTGTGTGCCGGGGACCGGATACGGGAAACGGAAGGAAGGTGAAAGAAGAGGTATGGTATTGCCTGAATCCGGCGTTTCTGCTACAAACGGCGAATCATCCGCCTCCTTCCCGTTCCACTGATGACGCCGGGGGCTGAACGCCATTGCCCCGCCGGGGTCTTACCGACATGCCGAGAAAGATTTACAAGTTATGCGTCTCCTATGATGAGGCGGGGGCCCGGCTGCGGCAGAAAGTGGCGGAAGGCGTGAAGGGAGCGAGCGACTTTGTCTGGCAGGCATCCTTCCGCGACCTGGAATCTGCGGAGCTTCCTCCCGGCGACGGCGTGGTCTGGGTTTATCCCGTTTTCATGCAGACCGGCAGAACGGTGACGGAAACCCTGCCGGAATTGCTGCGTTCCCTGTATGCGGAGCGCGGCTTGTCCCCGGCTCTGGAATTCCGGCCCGTATGGGGAGCGGAGCGTACATGGAACCTTGGCGTGTGGAAATCCCTGGAGAAGGAATTGGAGCAGGGCGCTTCCCTGCTGGTGGTGGCCCACGGCGTGACGGGAAGGGAATTGCCCCCGGAACCGTCCGATTTTCTGGAACATTCAAAAGTATGGCTGCCGAAGGGAACGGAGATGGCGCTGGCGTACTTCGGCGTTTCTCCTTCCGTGGAAGAGGTTCTTCCTTCTCTGAAGGGAAAGAAGGTGCTTGTTCTTCCATTCCTGATCGGGGAAGGCAAGCACATGAGGGAGGACATGCCTTCTCCGGAGCTGGCTGCCAGGTTCGGCAAGGAGGTGAAGATACTGCCGCCTTTCGGCACATTTTATTTGCAGGCGGAGCACGCATCCCGGCCGGCGGAGCCGGAAGGAGGTGCGGAAAAAAATTCCGACTGGCCGGACATGGCGAATCTGGAGGATGTCCGGGCATGGTATCTGCGCCAATTTGAAGAGACGCGGGAGGAACTGGAACAGATACCGGAATACGGGGCAATGCGCGAAGGAGCGGCCCCCGTCATTGAGCAGATCGCCAAGGCATTTGCCGGTGTGGAACTGGGGAACGGAATAGGGCTGCTCCAGGCGGATTACAGGGATATGGAGGGATTCGGGGAGGTTTTTCGCGGACTGGCGGCCAGTGATGAACGGCACGACTGGACAAAACTGACGGCCGCGATGCTGAATCACTGCTTTACGGCCCTGTGCTTTACGGATCCGGAGGGCTACCGTTTTCTGGTCCCCGCATTCATGTGCTGTGACCTGCGGCGCAGGATGTGGAGCTACATGGAGGTAACGTGTTCCGAGGATTTCGCGGAATGGGGTTTGGAGGCTACGGCCCTGCTCAGTGCAGACCAGCGCCGGGCCATGGAAGCCTATGTGGATTTTTGCCGCTCCTGCAGAGAGGAAGGCGGAGAAGACAGGAAATTGCCCTGGCAATGGAATTGAACGGAAAAACACCGCCCGCCGGGTTGAAGGTCTACGGCTATTACCTGATCGAGCCTTTCCATGTACCCCCGGATTCCGGCTTTTTCCCGGTTTCCGTCATTCTTTCCGTCAGCGATTGCCTGTGCCGCCTTCATCCGGAGATGGACTGGGGTCGGTACGGACGTGCGGAGGAGGATTATCCCCGGAGCATGGGACTTTCCCCGCGGGAGGCGCAGCAGCTGCGTGAAGCGGCGGAAGAGTTCATGGACTGCTGGGTAGCCGACAATTTTCCCACTCTGGCGGGAGGCCGCCGTGTGCTTTCATTATTGTCTTCTTCCGGCCGCGAATTGGAGCTGGTCAGTATCTCCTTTGCCGGGGAAGATGACCGGGCCATGCGCGCGGCAGTGGAACGGGAACGCGGCGCCGCTCCGCAGGCGGACGAGCCGGAATGCGGGGAATTCCTGGGTTTCGACATCGTTGGGTTATGAATGCGGCTCCTTCCATTCCTGGCTGTGCAATGCCCTTTACAAAGATGTGGAGGAAAGTTATGGACTGAAGTTCAATTCCTTCGGATTGCTGGAAAACGACTGGGAAGAAGTGTGCGCCATGACCGCAGCCATTCAGGGCATCGGGGAACCGGTGGTGTGGACGCCGTGCGTTGTCCGCCGTTATGCTGCGGAGTAAAGAAGGCTTTCCTCCCGCCGTTATGCCGCCTGGCGTATGGATTCGCGTTCTTCCCCGGAGCATGGGGGAAAGGGCTGTTTCGTGGACTGTGCGAGCCTCTTTCTCGTGAAGAAGTAGGCAATGGCGAGCGGCACGCAGGAACCGATCCATGCGGCGGGGCTCGCCATGCTGGCCCCGGCAAAACCCAGGTACCGCGCCAGGATAATGGCGGCAAAGGCGCGCATCGCCAGCTCCATGACGCCCGCAAAGGTGGGCACAACGCTCTGCCCCAGCCCCTGAAGCGTGTAGCGGAATACGAACAGCAGGGCCAGTACCCAGTACATGGAGGCGTTGATGTTCAAATAGGTCTGGGCCAGCCTGACGACTTCCCGCTCTCCCGTTCCTACAAACAGCCGAATGAGTTCCGGTCCCCAGATGATGTTCACGACGGCTACGGCGATGCTGAATCCTACGGACATGAGGCTGCACTGCAGCACCCCCTGCCGGATGCGGAGCGGATTCCTGGCTCCGTAGTTCTGGGCTACATAAGTAGCCATCGCGATGCCGAAGGACATCATGGGCAGCGTGGCCACCATGTCGATTTTCTGGGCGGCGCTGAAGGCGGCTACGGCTTGGGCTCCCAGCCGGTTCAGCGCGAATTGCACGAGAATGGCGCCTATGGCGATGATGGATGCCTGGAAGCCCATGGGCAGGGCCAGGCGGATATGCGCCCAGAGGTAGCGGCGGCTCATGTTCCAGTCCGCCCGGGTAAGCCGGAGCATGGGAAACTTCCTGAACACGTAGATGGTGCAGAGCAGCCCGGAAACCAGCTGGGAAACGACCGTGGCTACGGCAGCCCCGGCGGGCCCCATGCCGAAACGCAGGATCAGCGCCAGGTCCAGGGCGATATTCAGCACGCAGGCCAGCACCAGGAAGTAGAGAGGGGTTCTGCTGTCCCCCAGGGCGCGGATGACGTTGGAAAGGAGGTTGAACAGCATGGCCGCGCCGATTCCCCAGAAAATAATGATGATGTAGGAATGGGCCGCATCCAGAATTTCCGGCGGCGTTTGCAGCAGTTCCAGCACGGGGCGGGCGAAGACGACGCTCACGGCCGTCAGCAGGACGGTTGCCGCCGCGCTTAGGAGGATGCACACGGCAAAACTGCGCCGCACGGCCCGTTTGCGTCCGGCGCCGAAACGCTGGGCCGTGATGATGGCAAGGCCGGCCGTGAACCCGATCACGAACCCGAGGATGAAAAACATCAGCCCTCCCGTGCAGCCTACGGCGGCCAGGGCTTCCACACCCAGCGTCCTGCCCACGATCAGGGTGTCCGCCATGTTGTAGAACTGCTGGAACAGGTTGCCGATCAGCAGGGGAATGGTGAACAGGAAAATCAATTTGGCGGGATTTCCGCTTGTCAGGGTCTTGGTCATCCGAAGCGGACGCATGGAACGCCCGCCCGGCGTTTTTTCCAAGTCCGTTTTGCGGCATGTTCATGTTTTTTGTACGATAAGTGTCCGCATGCCTCCCGGAAGGTCTGGAACGGCACGGGCGCCGGGAAGTGCGGCGGATGACGGAATGGTTTCGTAAATCAATGATTTATGCTTTGACAAGAAGGACTGCGCGCGGTATATTATCCGTCCCTCGCGCGATTCGGCGCAACCTAAACAATGGGGATCGGAGGGGTAGAAAGCGTCGAAGTCCCCAAAAAACGCTTTTCCTGCCGCAAGGAAAGCCACCTACATACATATATGATTAATGATCTGATTAACCAGATGGTTGAAGCCGGTGTTCATTTGGGCCACCAGACCCGCAAATGGCACCCCAGCATGAAGAAGTACCTCCTCAAGGACAAGGCCGGTATTCATATCGTCAACCTTGAAGAAACTGAAAAGTGCCTGGACAAGGCCTGCTCCTTCCTCGCTGATCTGGCCCGCCGCAACAAGAAGATTCTCTTCGTCGGCTGCAAGCGCCAGGCCCAGGAAGCCGTCCGCGAAGCTGCGGAAGCCACTGGTCAGTACTATGTGAACCACCGCTGGCTGGGCGGCATGCTCACCAACATGAGCACCATCCGCAAGAGCATCGAACGCCTTTCCTATCTCGAAGGGATTGAAAAGACCCCCGAGTTCAAGAGCATGTCCAAGAAGGAACTGGCCGCTCTGGACCGCGAACGCCAGAAGCTGGAACGCAACCTCCAGGGCATCCGCAACATGGGCGGCGCTCCGGACGCCATGGTGGCCATCGGCGCCGACCATGAAGACATCGCCATCCGCGAAGCCCACCGTCTGAACATCCCCGTCTGCGTGCTGGTTGACACCAACGCCGACCCGAAGGACATCGATTTCCCGATCCCCGGCAACGACGACGCCGTCCGCTCCATCCGTCTGATTCTTGACTGTATCGTCAAGGCCATCAACGAAGGCAAGGGCGCCGCCGCCAACGCCTAATCAAACCCCATTTAGAAAGAACAGAAAAACTATGGCAGAAATTACTGCTGCTCTCGTCAAAGCCCTCCGTGACAAGACGGATGCCGGCATGATGGATTGCAAGAAGGCCCTCAACGAATGCAACGGCGACATGGAAGCCGCCGTGAAGTACCTTCGTGAAAAGGGCATCGCCAAGGCTGCCGCCAAGGCTGACCGCGACGCCAAGGAAGGTGTAATCCGCACCGTCGTAGCTCCCTGCGGCTGCTGCGGCATCATCCTTGAACTCAACTGTGAAACGGACTTCTGCGCCAAGGGCGACAAGTTCCAGGGCCTGGTGAACGACGTTGCCAAGGCGCTCGCGGACTCCAAGGCCTCCACCCTGGAGGAAGCCCTGCAGGTCTCCATGCCTGAAGGCACCACGGAAGAGTACATCAAGGCCATGTGCAGCTCCATCGGCGAAAACATGGGCCTGCGCAAATTCGCCCGCCTGACGGTGGACGGCAACGGCACCATCGCCTCCTACATCCATATGGGCGGCAAGGTCGGCGTTCTGCTGTCCGTCAAGGCCGGCAAGGAAGAAACCGTCAAGAGCGACGCGTTCAAGGCCCTGGTCAAGGACCTGACCCTGCACATCGCCGCCGCCGCTCCCAAGAGCGTCAGCTCCGACAGCCTGGACCCCGCCTTTGTGGCTGAAGAACAGGAAATCGCGCGCCAGCAGCTCATTCAGGAAGGCAAGCCGGAACACCTGCTGGAAAAAATCCTGCCCGGCAAGCTGAAGGCCCTGTATGCCCAGTCCTGCCTGCTGAACCAGGGATTCGTGAAGGATCCTTCCGTGTCTGTGGACGCCCTGCTCAAGCAGGTCGGCAAGGAACTCGGCGACGAAATCTCCGTCGTCTCCTTCGTCCGCTACCAGCTTGGCGCGTAAGCCCGGATGAACTGAATTTCAGGAGCCGTTCCCTGCGAGGGGAGCGGCTCTTTTTCATGTTGCCGAATCCCTGGTCCCCTCTGGGGCGGCAGTTTTCCTGATGAGTGAATCATGGGTTATTCCTTGCGCATGCAGTCATGCCGCTCTTCAACAGGAAACCCGCCTGTTGACGGAAAAATCCATCATCCATGATCGGTGTCCGGATTCTCGCCATAACCGTCAGGGCGATGGTTTGCCGCTATTTTACCGTCCTGTTGCTGCCACAGGGATGAATCCGGGCGGTCTGTTCATTTCCCCTTTCTCCGGAATTGGTTGACCGGGAATACAGGCAGCCCGGACGGAAGCGTTTTTACTTGCTGCCGGGGGAATGTGCGGATAAAACGGCTTTCATGGAGCCTGGGGATGACAGGAAGGGCCTTGTGGAAAAACCGGTGAAGCATGATCCGGTTTTCCGCCTGCTCATGGGAGTGATCATCGGCATGTTCATCTGGAACATGGTGCTAGCCTCAAGCCTGTTGCAGCCCCTCTTCGGGCTTGTGTCCGGAGGCTGGTATTTTCTGCTTCTGCTGTGGTTTTTCGTGGGGACCGGACGGAAGTACAGGTGGGAGACGGTTACCTTTTTAATCATCGGCATCATTTGCCATTTTTACTGGCTGTGGTCGGTCGCCACGCCGGGATATTTGCGGAGCGACGCCCAGGCCGGGCTTATTTTCATTTTCGGGGGCTTTTGGGCCGGAGGAACGGCTATTCTCGGCGATGCGGCGGTTTATGTCCTGGTGCAGCTGTTCCGCTGGTCTTTCAAGCCGGAGGATGATTCTCCGGGCTCATGAAGAGAAAGGAAAGCCGCCCTGTTCTTATTACTGCCGGGATGAATTGCTCTGCCGGGAGGGCTGGCGGCGCCCATGTTGACGAAGCTGGCACGGTTGGTATCTTGTCTTGTTCCGGAACACCTGTTAAAGTGGGGATATGGCTTTTCTGGAACTGGATCATGTGAGTGTCGTCTTTCCTGCGGTGCAGGGGATGCTCTCCTCCCGCAAACCGGCGTCCGTCGTGGCGGTGGACGGGGTATCCCTTTCCGTGGAAAAGGGAGAAATCCTGGGACTGGTGGGAGAGTCGGGCTGCGGCAAGTCCACGCTGTCCCGCACGGTGATGCTGCTCCAGAAACCCACGGAAGGCCGCATTTTCCTGGAAGGGGAGGAACTGACGGCCCTTTCCCCGTCCGAGGTCAGGAAGCGCCGCCCGGATTTCCAGATGGTTTTCCAGGACCCGTACGCATCCCTGAATCCCCGCTTTACCGTTTATGCGACGCTGAAGGAGGCTTTGGAATGCCGCCGCCGCAAGAGAACTTTCTCCCAGATGCGGGATGATGTGGCGGAACTGATGGAAAGGGTGGGGCTGAGCCCTGCCCTGATGCGGAAATACCCGCATGAGTTTTCCGGGGGACAGCGGCAGAGGGTGGCGATTGCCCGCGCCCTGGCGCCGGAACCCCGGCTGGTGATTGCGGACGAACCCGTTTCCGCGCTGGATGTTTCCATCCAGTCCCAGATTCTGAATCTTCTCATGACGCTTGCCCGGGATTTGAACCTGACCATGATTTTCATTTCCCACGATTTGTCCGTGGTCCATTACATCGCGGACAGGATTGCCGTCATGCGCAAGGGGCGCATCGTCGAATACGGGGATGCCGACGAGGTATTTTCCTCCCCGTCCCATGAATACACGCAGACCTTGCTGGCGGCCGTTCCACGGTGATGAACATGCGGTTGATACGCATATTCCTATTCGTCTGATTCTTCTTTCATCCAGCCCAGGAGGCGCAGATTCCCGTCAAGGAGGAAATAGTAAGTCGTTTTGTCCGAAAGATCGCCCAGGTTGGCTTTCGTTCTTCCCCACGCTGTTCTTGTCTCATAGCCGGCTATATATGTTACTTCAGCGACCTGCGTATTCCCGCAATACCAGTTGACGGGCAGGGAAGTCAGTTTTCCCTCCGCCGCATATCTGGCCGTAGCTCGTTCCAGCCGTTCCCTGTAAGACTGGAAATCGGAGTCATTCCGGCCGGGAAGAATCCTCTTTCTATTCAATCGCTGTTCTATTTCGTATATGTCTTTAGGTTTTTCCTTAATGATCTTCTCCATCGTGGCAGGAGTCATATCAGGATTTAAGCTGTATTTGACGTATAAAAAAGGATACATGAAGGCAAACGGCATGGCGATCCATACGGCCCCTGCCGCAATCAGGAGGCCTGCTATCCATTTAAAAACGGTTTTCATTTTTTTCAGGTAAGTTTTTGTTGGGATAATTCTACCTGCCAAGAGGTGACGCATCTTTCCAATGCCTTTTATTTTTGCCGGAATCGCTTTCCGTGCTGCGGGCGTCGGCTGATTTCCGGTACAGACGCCGGCTTGTATGTTGTCCGGCATTCCGTGCCATTCTTACCAGAAGTACTATCCATAGTCGATGAAGGAGATGAAAAACTCCGGGGCATTATTTCTCTTTTAAACTGAAGTAAACGGATTCCATGGTCCGCAGCCCGTAAAGGGACCGGAGAAACCCGGATTTAGACACTTTAAGGAAATCCGGGAAATGTTTCCCATGGTATTTGCCCTTTCAGGGGATAGAGGCTGTCATGGCGAATTTGCCGCAGCATCCCCCCGGGCGAGTTTACTTTAAAAAGGCCGTCATATGATGGCACATTTTCATGAAATGGAAATGTGGAGGAATTGTCTGAATAAAAGACAACGACTCGTCTATTCAAACCATGAAAAAGTCTTATTGGTCCGTGGCGCTTTTTTGCTGCTGCCTGTCCGCGGCGGGTGCGCAGCAGACCGATGTGCAGTCCGTCGCCGGAAATGTGGTGGAATGGAGGCATCATCTCCACGAGAATCCGGAGCTTTCCTTCAAGGAATACAATACAGGCAGATATGTGGCCGACATGCTGCGCTCCTTCGGCAATATTGAAGTCGTCCGGCCTGCGGAAACTTCCGTCATAGGCATTCTCCGCGGAGCCAAACCGGGCCGTACCGTGGGTTTCCGGGCGGACATGGATGCCCTTCCCGTGCAGGAGGAAACCGGGTTTTCCTTTGCCAGCAAGACGCCGGGCGTCAGCCATGCCTGCGGCCATGACATGCATACGGCCATGCTGCTGGGAACCGCCAAGGTCCTTTCCGGCATGCAGGAGGAACTGCAAGGCACGGTTTATTTCATTTTCCAGCATGCGGAGGAAAAGTCCCCCGGCGGAGCCTTGCAGATCATCAAGAGCGGAAAGCTGAAGGGGGTGGACGCCATTTTCGGCGCGCACGTCATTCCCAACATGCCGGCGGGGTCCATCGGCATGCTGCCGGCAGGCGCCGCTTCTTCTTCATCGGACGGATTTTTCCTGACCATTCAGGGAAAGGGTTCCCACGGTTCCATGCCTCAGATGGGCGTGGACCCCATCGTGACGGGGTCTGAGATCGTGATGATGCTTCAGACCGTCGTGTCCCGCAATGTGACGCCCGGGGAAATGGCCGTGGTTTCCGTCGGAAAGTTCCAGTCGGGAGACGCTCCGAACGTGATTCCCGGCAAGGCGGAGCTGGCCGCGTCCATCCGCACCGTCACGCCGGAAACCCGCAAGTTGATGGAGGAGCGCGTCCGTTCCATCATCGGCCATGTGTGCGAGGCCAACGGGGCGGCGTACAAGCTGGATTACGTACTCGGCTACCCGGCTATTCAGAATGATGCCGCTCTCCGGGAACTGGCGAAGAAGGCCGCCATGGAGGCGGTGGGCGCGAAAAACGTGTTCGATGCCCCGAGACTTTCCGCCAGTGAAGATTTTTCCTATTATGCGCAGGTAGCGCCGACCTATTTCATGATCGTGGGTTCCGGTGACGGTCCCCCCAACCACAATCCCGGCTTCAGGGCGGATGACAGCGCCTTGCTCAACGGCGTGAAGGCGGAAGTGCGGATTATTCTGGATTATCTGAACGGCAAGTAGGTTTCCGGGGAAAGGCTCATTCTGCGGAAGCCGCCTGTACCTGCATTTCCCGGATGCATTCCTCCATCAGGGCGGCGTCTATTTCATGGACGTCCATTCCCTTTCCGATGCCGGTGAGCATCAGAACGGTCAGATGGCCGCCCAGGTGCTCGCGGAAGGCTTCCAGCCCTTTCAGGATTTCGCATGCGCCGTCCTTCGTTCTCCGGGTGAGAAGAGGATGGAAAACGGGCAGTTCCAGGGATTTCAGGACGGCAATGATCCGTTCCGCCTGCCGGGAGGGCAGCCAGCCTTTTTTGACGGAGTAAAGAATGTCCAGGCACATTCCCACGGAGACGGCTTCCGCATGGCCCAGCGTATAGCCGGACATGGTTTCCATGTAGTGCGCAGCCCAGTGGCCGAAGTCCAGGGGGCGGCTTGAGCCCATTTCAAAGGCATCTCCTCCGCGGGCGATGTGTTCCGCATGGAGCAGGGCGGAACGCTCTACGGCGTGTTCCAGTATGTCCGGCCTGCATGCGGCCAGGGCTCCGGCGTGTTCCTCCAGCCAGTCGAAGAAAACGGCGTCTTTCACGACAGCTACCTTTACCACCTCCGCAAGGCCCGCGCGTTTGAGGGAGAAGGGCTGGGAGTGCAGAAAGAGGAAGTCGTTCAGGGTGGCCCAGGGCACGGCGAAGGTGCCCAAATAGTTTTTCTGCCCCATGAAATTGATGCCGTTTTTGACGCCTACGCCGGAATCCGCCTGGGAGAGGGTGGTGGTGGGCACGCGCAGCAGGCGGATGCCGCGGTGGGCGGTGGCGGCCGCAAAGCCCGCCACGTCCAGAAAGGCTCCGCCGCCCACGGCGACGATATGGGAATGACGGTCGATCCCCGCTTCCACGATGTGGCGCAGGGCCGCTTCCCAAGCGGCAAAGGTGGTTTTGGCCGCCTCCCCGCCCGGTACGGTCCGGCGCCCGGCATAGTCCGCTGTTCCGGCCCGTTCCGTGAAGTAGCGGTCGATGTCCGCCGGGAGGGAGGGGTAGAACCGTTCCAGTCCTTCTTCCACCAGGACGAGGACGCGGCTTCCCTCTCTCTGCTCCATCAGCCCGGCCAGTGCGTCGTTTTCCGGCCGGAAAACCCCGTGGGTGAAGGCGACCCTGTAGGGAAAATCCAGATGGATGTTCAGCGTGTGGAGGGACATTTCAGAACGTATGCTGTAAAACGGCGGCGTATCGGGACGGCAGGCTCAGTCCCTGCGGAGTACGGGAACGGCCCGCATCTGGATGAAGCGGTCCGCCTTGGCCGCCTCCTGCTGTGACATGTACATGGTGTACGGCTGCTGGCTGACTTCAATGCGGTGCGTGCCTCCGGGGGCGGGCCTGTCCAGAAGCTGGTTGAGGTGTTTGAAATTCTTTACCTGGATTCCGTCCACCTTTTCCACGATGGAGGGGCTCATGGTGGCGTACCCCAGGGTGGCCTGCGTGGGAAGGGCTACCAGAAAGACCACGATTTCATCCACGCCTTTTTTCCGGATTTCCTCTTTCTTTTCGATGGCCTCAACCAGGTTGAGGGGAGGGCGGTTTTTGCTGAGCTTGTTGATTTCTCCCACCAGGGCGCCCGTCAGCGGAACGAAGACCAGGCCGCCGTAAATGCGGTAGCGCGGTTCCGCGACAAAGGGGGCGGGATTGACCAGGTCCCCTTCCAATGCGCCGCGGTCCAGCGTGACGTCCACCGTCATGGGCCGGCTGACGCCGTCCTTGTCCTTGCGGCGGATGCCGAGCGTGATGACGTCTCCGGGTTTGGCGGAGTCGCGGAACAGGAAGTTGGCGGAGACGGGTCCCAGGGAGGGGTCCTTGATCAGCCCCTTGCTGTCCAGCGGGATGCCGTTGACGCTTTCCACAACGTCTCCGGAGCGTATGCCGGCCTTGTAGAAGGAACTGTAAACGGGCAGTTTGGCGACGTAGAGGCCGCCGCCGTTTTCAGGCAGCCCCAAGTATTTGCGGAAGACGGGGTCCGTCAGTTCCGTGACCTGTGTGCCGTCCGCCGGGAAGCCGGAGTATTTGCCGGACTGCGCCTGTTCAAGGAAGCGGGAAATCATGGTCTGGGTGACGGCCAGCACCTTTTGCGCGGAAGGGTTGCAGCTGGCGCTCAGGCCTATCAGCTCCTTCCCGGTCATGACGGGGTTGCCCGCGCCGCCCCTCAAAGGAGTGACGGAGGATTTGACATTGTACAGGACGAAGGGTTCGCCGCTGGTGAACGGGCAGGAGCTTTCCGTCGCCAGGATGGAGCCGGACGTGGTGATGGGGAGGCCGTCCGCGTTAAACTGCCAGAATTCCACCTTGTCCCCCAGTTTGGGGGCTTTCCCCAGCGTGACGGGGACCAGCTTGTCCAGGAAAGCGGCGTCTTTCTCGTTTTTCAGGCGGAGCAGAGCGAGGTTGGCTTCCGGGTCAAAGGCCGTAACGGTCACGGGAACCGTCTGGGAGCCGTCGGAGGAAGTTACTTCCACAAAGCTGGCGGAATAGACGATGTTGGCGGCAGTGAGGATGTTGCCGTCCCCCAGATAGATGCCGAAGCCTTCACTGTAGGACGGGTTTTCCTTGCTCCACGGCTGGACCATGGCATATCCCTGATTGGTGGCGTTGATGCCCACCATGGAGTTGGTGGGGGAAGGCACGGGGAGGGGTGTGGGAGGCGTTTCCTCCGGTTGTTCCGGAGTTATGGCGGGGGCCTGCTGCTGTTCCGGTTCGGGAGCCGGGGCCGGGATGGAGGATTCGCGCGGCTGGCATCCGGCAAGAAGGACCAGGGAACCGAAAGTAAGAAGAGGAAGGAGTTTCATGGCTGTTAGTTGGCGGGAGTTTCTTTACGGGAGGGCTGGCGGCCGGGAATGGCGCTGTCAAGCCGGGCGTTTTTGGGGATATTGTAGGTTTTAGAGATCCGCTTGTTGGCCGCTTCCATGGCTTTTCCTTCAAAGATCAGGGGGCGTTCTCCGTCTTTCAGTTCAATAATGACATATTCCGGCATTTTTTCCGGGTAAAGCAGTTTGTAGGCATGGCTGAGGCCCTTGACCTTCACGCCGTTGATTTTTTCCACGATGGCGTTGGAAACGGATCCGGAAAGGCGGGCGTTTACTTCGTCGTCCAATACCTTGGTGATGATGACCATGTCTTCATAGTCCACGCAGCCTCCGTCTTCCTGGTAGTCCCGGATGTCCAGGGCTACGTCCAGCATGGAGATGTCCGCCGCAGCCAGTACGTTGCGCTGGATGGGCTGGAATACCAGGCCGCCGAAGACGACGTAGCGGGGCATTTTGTCATATTCCTCCATCAGCAGTTCCTTGGCGCGGGAGGGTTTCATGACCATTTCCACTTTCATGGGCTTGCCGTCCCGGATGATGTCCAGGGGCAGCCTGTCATCCTTGAAGCAGCGTTCGATGAGCTCTTTCATGCTGATTTTCTGGCCTTCCAGTTCGATCATGGCGGAGCTGTCCACATCGTAGCCGTCCACCTTCATCAGGATGTCCCCGTTCCGGAGAGCGCCGTCCGCGGAAGAGCCTTTGAGAACCTTGCCGATCAGGACGCCCTTTTCGTCATCCGGCAGCCCGAATGCCTTGCGCATGGCGGGGTTCAGGATGGGGGCCGCCTGGATGCCCATGTCCACGTAGCCGTCATAGACTCCGTCCTTGATGTCCTCCAGAAAATGGCGGATGACGGGGGTGGGAATCACATACCCCGTGTTGTTGGCGTTGTTCAGACCCTGGAAGGCCACGCCGATGACTTTATTGCCCATGAGTGCGGGGCCGCCGCTGTTGCCCGGGTTGATGGCGGCATCCACCTGAATGGTGAGGTGTTCCATGTTCCGGGGATGGGCGTACGGGGTGAAGTCAATGCGGGAGACGACGCCGCGCGTGACGGAGAGCCTGTTGCCGCCGATGGGGTAGCCGATGACTCTTACCTCGTCTTCCAGATTGGGCAGGTTCTTGCTGAATTCGAAGGGCTTGATTCCCTTGAACGGCTTGAAATCCTCCACTTCCAGCAGGGCGAGGTCGGCATCATGGGCGATGAATTTGACCCTGGCGGGAATTTTGCGGGAGTCCCCGTACATGGAGATGTAGATGCGTTCCGCGTTGCTTACTACGTGCGCATTGGTCATGAAGGCGTTTTCACCGATCAGGAAACCAGTGCCGATGCCTCCCTGGTAGCGGCCCGTATCCCACGGCGTGGCGTAGTCCGGAGTCAGGGAGTCCACTTCAATTTTTACAACGCCCTTGTACTGGTCATTGATGGAAACGACGGGGCCGGACATGACTTTGTCCACCCCGAAGTCGGAAAGGGAGATGGCTGGCTCGTCCGCCGGAGAGAGGGATACTGCGGCGAGAGCCAGGAAGAGTCCCTGGAGGCATGTATGAAAACGCATGATGATAGATGGTTGGATGTGGTGCAAGTGCAGGCGGAGGATATTACAGGTTGCTTTTCCTGCTTTGGGTTGCCAGGCTTTCCTGGAAGGAGCTGACTTCTTCAAGCAGGGAGGAGAAGCGTTCCCGTACTTCCTCCCCGATGTGCCGTCCGCTGCCGTTCAGGGCGGAGACGGTCTGGCGCGTCTGCTCCACGCACAGGGCCATTCTGGCCGCCAGCGTGCAGTAGTCCGCGCCGTTTTCCTTTTCCTGCAGAAGGCAGGAAAGAATGCGGGGAGTGATGTAACGGATGCAGTAGAAGATTTGGCCGAGGGGTTCCGGCGGTTCCGTCCTGTTCCGCTGGGATTTGTTGATTTCCCTGCTGAACTGGCGCTGGCACAGGTCCGTCAATTCCATGACCTGATGAAACAGAGGATGGAACATGCAGGATTGGACTTCCTGCGCTTCCTGCTCGTTGAGAATGTCAAAGAGGCTGAGCATGCCGGAGCTTTTGCAGGAACAGGGGGTGCCCGTTTCTTCCGACTGCGCGATGTCGTCCAATACTTCGTCCCAGCCCATGACAAACGCCACGCGGATGTCCCCGGTGGGGTTCAGCCTGTATTTCTGGAAGACTTCCTGGTAGGCGATGGCAATGGCTTCCGCCTCCCGCAGCCGCCTGTCCCACGCATGGTCCGGCAGGTTGCCGTCTTCCCGGTTGTTGGCGTAGTTTCTGGCCCACGTCTTGACCTGGGTGCGAAGCATCTGCTGGTTGGCCATGATCTGCACCTGTTCCTCGCAGGCGTCCATGGTCCATTCCGGCAGGGATACCCTGACGGAGTAGGCGGCGCTTTCCATCAGGACCATGTCCTGATGGTCCGTGAACCATTCCATGTACAGGGAGTTTTCCAGGGTTTTTCTCCCCTTTACGGGCATGCGGCGGCTGGCCGTCATGTCTCCCGTAACGCCGCGGATGACGTCCGGCAGAGCGGTCAGCTCCGCCGGAAGCATCTGGGGCGCGGGATTTTCAAATTCCACCAGGCAGCCCGCCAGGTCCTGAAGGCAGTCTCCCTGCAGGGTAATGCGCACCGGGTGGGGCATCCCCATAAGATGCAGGACAAGCCGTATGGTTCCGCGTTCGCGGTTGTCCAGCGTGCCCCGCTGGACGTAGTCTGTAATTCTGAAGATCATATGGGGATAGGGGGAGGGGGTGGTAGTTGAATCAGCAGGAGGCCGAAACCTGGGGGAGTTCCGCATTTTTCTTTTCCACGGCGTCCAGGTTGACGAGCAGTTCCGCAATGGAGTCCCAGCGGCCCCGGGTCAGGGCTTCGCGGGCTTCCGCAGGCATGCGGATGGGAATGGAGCCGTCCGGCCAGGAGGCGGTCATGGACTGAAGGTCGATGGTGATTTCCGTTTCCGGGTGTTCGGAGACGTACCGGGACAGGGCGGCGATGTCTTCCGCGGAGGCGCACACGCAGGGCAGGCCGATGCCTGTGCTGTTGCCGAAGAAGATTTCCGCAAAGGATTCCGCGATCACGGCCTTGATGCCGGAACGCCTGATGGTTTGCGGAGCATGCTCGCGGGAGGAACCGCAGCCGAAGTTGGCGCCTCCCAGGATGATGGAGGCTCCCCGGAAACGGGGATCGTCCACCGGATGGGACTTGGACTTCCCGTTTTCGTCAAAGCGTTCGTCCCAGAACATGACGTTCGCCAGCTCGTCAAACGTGATGCATTTGAGGAAGCGCGAGGGGATGATGCGGTCCGTATCCATGTCCGGTCCGGGGACCGGGACGCAGGCGCCGGTGATGGAAGTGAATTTGGTCAGAGACATAAGATCGGGAGATGAAAGGTTAGTTCATGGAGAACACTTCACGGGCATCGGAGACTTTCCCCGTCAGCGCGGCGGCGGCCACCATGGCGGGGCTCATCAGAAGCGTGCGGCCCGTGGGGCTGCCCTGGCGTCCCTTGAAGTTCCGGTTGGAGGAACTGGCGCAGAGCTGGTCGCCCTGGAGCTTGTCCGGGTTCATGGCCAGGCACATGGAACAGCCGGCCAGGCGCCATTCGAATCCGGCCTCGCGGAAGATGTCCGCAATGCCTTCCTCCTCGCATTGCCTGGCCGTCATTTGGGAGCCCGGCACGGCCAGCGCCCTGATTCCGGGAGCCACGTGGCGTCCCTTGATGAGGGAGGCTACTTCCCGGAAGTCGGAGATGCGGCCGTTGGTGCAGGACCCGACGAAGCACACCTGGACGGGAAGTCCCTTGAGGGGCATTCCGGCGGGAAATTTCATGTATTCCAGCGCTTCACCGATCATTTTCCGTTCGTCGGCGTCCCCGGCGGATGCGGGATCCGGCGTTGTGCCGCTGATGCCCGTGTTCTGGTCCGGGGAGATGCCCCATGTCACGGTAGGTTCGATGGAGGCTCCGTCGATTTCCACAATTTCGTCGTATTCCGCGTCCGCGTCGGAGGCGAAGCTCAGCCAGCGCTCCACGGCCTTGTCCCAGTCCGCACCTTCGGGGGCGAACAGGCGTCCCTTGATGTATTCCACCGTGGTCATGTCCGGGTTCACATAGCCGCAGCGCGCCGCGCCTTCAATGGACATGTTGCAGAGGGTCATGCGTTCGTCCATGCTCATGGCGTCAATGACGTCGCCGCCGTATTCATAGGCGAATCCCAGGCCGCCCTTGGCTCCCAGGAGCCCGATGATGTGAAGGGCCACGTCCTTGGCCCGCACGCCGGGGGCCAGTTTGCCGTTTACGTTGATGCGGCGCACCTTCAGCGGACTGAGGGCCAGCGTCTGGGTGGCCAGCACGTCGCGCACCTGCGTGGTGCCGATGCCCATCGCGATGGAGCCGAACGCTCCGTGGGTGGCCGTGTGGGAATCTCCGCACACGATGGTCATGCCCGGCTGGGTGATTCCGAGTTCCGGCCCCACCATGTGAACAATACCCTGGAGGCCCGTAGGAAGATCAAAGAAGCGGATGCCGTTTTCCGCGCAGTTCCTGCGGAGTTCCCGGATCATGGCGTCCGCCGTGGCGTCCGCGAACGGTTCCGCCTGGTTGTCCGTGGGAATGATGTGGTCCACGGTGGCGAAGGTGCGTTCCGGATGGCGCACAGCAAGGCCGAGGTCGCGGACCATGCCGAAAGCCTGCGGAGAAGTGACTTCATGCAGAAAGTGTGTAGCGATGAACATTTGCGTCCTTCCGTCCGGCAGAATGCCGACGGAATGAGCATCCCAGATTTTTTGGAAAAGTGTTTTTCCCATAACTGATACCAAGCATCCGTCCGTTCGGTAACCGCGTCAAGATGCAAGGACGTATTGCTGACACGGTTTGTGTCTTACTCAGGGCGTTTTTTTGAACATTTCCCTTGCATGTATGGTCTGAATTGGTCATTTGCCAGCCTTTGGCGTATTTTCACCTGCAAAGGAAGGCGGAATTCGCGCCTGGAATGACGCTGGCCGGGAGAGCCGGATATTGTTCAGGAATTTTTCTCCCAAATCTCCGCGAAAACGTCTCCGAAGCGCCGCATCAGCTCCCCTTTTTCCCGTGATGCGGGCATTTCATTTTCCAGGCAGGTCATCTGGACGTCCTGAATGCCGCAGGGGGTAATGGCCAGGAAGGGGGGCAGGGATTCCCGCGTCAGGTTGATGGCGAAGCCGTGCATGGCTATCCATTTTTTCACTCCCACGCCGATGGAGGCTATTTTGCGGTCTTCCACCCAGACGCCCACCAGACCTTCCCGGATGCGGGCGGCGACGCCGAACCGGGCGCAGGATTCGATCAGGGCATTTTCCAGGGAGGTGACGTAGGCGTGCAAATCCCTGCCGCGGCGGTTCAGGTCCGTGACGGGGTAGCCCACAAGCTGGCCGGGCCCGTGGTAGGTGGCCTGTCCTCCCCGGTTGATTTCATGGACGGGGAAGGGCAGCACGGTGCCGGGATGAAGGCTGGCATAGTCGCGCGTGCGGCCGATGGTGTACACGCCGGCGTGTTCCAGCAGCAGCAGTTCGTCTTCCCGTTCCGGGTCGTCCTGGTGGGCCCGCACCAGTTCTTCCTGCATACGCAGGGTTTCCTGATAGTCTGCCAGGCCGGGAATGCGGATGATGTTCATGTGCGGGCAGGGCGGGGATGCGTCCCTCAGCGTGTTCTGCGCGCCTGCTGGCCCAGGGCCGTGCGGTACTGGTGTACGGCGGCGGCCAGGGAGGAGGCCATGAATTTCTGGTAGCGTTCCGTGTTGATGAGCAATGCTTCCTGTGCATGAGACATGAAGCCCCCCTCCACCAGGATGGCAGGGTGCTTGATGGTGCACAGCACGGAGTAGCGGGCGCGCTTGATGCCGCGGTCAACCATGGAGATTCCTTCCTTGATGGCGAGCGGGCCTTTCAGCATGTGTCCCTGCACGGCGGTGGCCAGGGCGATGTTCATGCTGTCCTGGGAGTTGCCCTGCAGGGCTTCCTGCCGAATGTTGCGGGACATGGAGGAAGACGTGCCGGCAGGGGCCAGCGTGAAGGTTTCCACCCCGCGGGCGGACGGGCCGCCGTCATTGAAATGGATGCTGATGAAGATGGCGTTGGAATATTTGTTGGCAATCCGCACGCGGTCCTGAAGAGAGATGAAGTTGTCCGTCTCACGGGTCATTACCGTCTGGTAGCCCATGCTTTTGAGGCGGTCGCGCAGTTTTTTGGCCACGGACAGGTTGAGGTCCGCCTCCCGGCTGATGCGGTTGCGCGCGCCGCTGTCATGGCCGCCGTGGCCGGGGTCAATGACTACCGTGTTGAATCCGCGGCGGTTGGCGATGTAGGTGGGCCGCAGAACGGGATCAATGATTTTGTGAAGGTCCAGGTTGGAGACCATCAGCCCCTTGGAGGGGTGGTCCGCCACGGGGTAGGACAGGATGAACTTCATGTTGTTCATGTACATGTCCTGGCTGTGGGCCTGCATGCGGATCTGAATTTTTTCCGGCACCTCGTAAACTTTCTGGCGTCCTTCCGTCCGTTCCCGCGTGAGCTTGTAATGGGTGCGCACTTCCGACATGGGGATGTACTGCACTCCGTTGATGGTTTCCGGATTCCATCCGAACGCCGTGGACAGCGTCAACAGGAACATGCCCAGAATGCCGAGCATGGCTGTGCAGGATGTACGAGAGGACGGATACATAGGACGATATCAGGCACAGACTAACGGATTTTTCATGACGCACAAGAGAAAAGTTGCCGTGAAAGATCCTTTTGCAAAGAGAGGGAACGGCGTTCTTTCATTTTTTCCCGACATGGCGGAGAGCGCAGCCCTGATGGCCACCTGCCGGGAAAAACCGTTTCCGCGGCGTGCGGAAGATAGTTCCGGGTTCTTGTAAATGACGCGTTTCCAGTGCATGCGTGTACGCCGGAAGGATGAGGGCTTATCCGGAGGCGTGGGCATCGCGGAATTCCGGCAGGAAGGCCGGGGAATGCGGTTTCCTGAGATTGGCGGGGATTAGCCGGAGGGATGAAAAAAGCGGACTCCCCGTAAAGGGGAGTCCGCCTGGTTGAAGGAAGAGTAAAGACGGCGGTTACTTGGCCGCCTTTTCGTCCATTTTGGCTTTAACCTGTTCTTCGATTTCCGAGTACAGTTCCTGATTGGATTTGAGGGCCTCCTTGGCGGCGTCGCGCCCCTGGGCGATCTGGCTGCCGTTGTAGCTGATCCAGGAGCCGCGCTTCTGGATGATGTCGTATTCCATCGCCAGGTCCAGCAGGCTTCCAACGGAGGAGATGCCTTCATTGTACATGATGTCGAATTCGCATTCCGTGAAGGGAGGGGCCACCTTGTTCTTGACCACCTTGATCTTGGTGCGGTTGCCGGTCACGGAGCCGTCGCTGCCCTTGATCTGGCCGATGCGGCGGATGTCCACGCGCACGGAGGCATAGAATTTCAGGGCGCGGCCGCCGGGAGTGGTTTCCGGATTGCCGAACATGACGCCGATTTTTTCACGGATCTGGTTGGTGAAGATGCAGACGGTCCGGGCCTTGGAGATGAAGCTGGTCAGCTTGCGGAGGGCGGCGGACATCAGGCGGGCCTGTGCGCCCACGGTGGAGTCGCCTATTTCGCCTTCCAGTTCCTGTTTGGTAACCAGGGCGGCTACGGAGTCCACCACGATGACGTCGATGGCGTTGGAACGCACCAGGGCTTCGCAGATTTGCAGGGCTTCTTCACCCGAGTTCGGCTGGGAGACCAGCAGGTCGTCCAGGTTCACGCCCAGGCGGGCGGCGTATTGCGGGTCCAGGGCGTGTTCCACGTCAATGAACGCGGCCAGACCGCCGGATTTCTGGGCCTGCGCGATGGCCGTGAGGGTGAGGGTGGTTTTACCGGAGGATTCCGGTCCGTAGATTTCCACGACGCGTCCGCGGGCGAACCCGCCCACGCCCAGGGCGCGGTCAATGAGAAGGTTGCCGGTGGGGATGACATCCACTTCCATTTTGGCATTGTCGCCAAGACGCATGATGGCGTTTTCACCGAAGTCTTTTTGAATCTGGGTCAGGGCAAGATCAAGGTTGCGCTTGCGTGCGGCCGACAGTTTTTCCGCTTCGGGAGATAAGGGTGTATCGTTGCTCATATATCGTGAAAAATTATAGCTGAACGTGGTCTGTTTGCAAGCGTTCAGTGGGTCTTTCCAAGGTCATTTTCCCTTGATGCAGAGTAGAATTCTGACATGTGGGAAATCCTGTGAAAACCCGCGGGAGCAGGGTTATTCCTCAATGGGCTCCGCCAGCGGGATGTCCTCATAGGCTCCGTCAAAGAGGACGGGAACGTTGTGTTCCGGGATGAGGTTGATGGCGTTGATTTTACGGTGGGTCTGCCGTGCGTGTTCCAGCGCCTGTTCCAGCTTGTCCACCTGCCGTTCCAGCCCGTAGTGGCTGAATGTGGCCTGGCAGTCGTTGGAGAAGCGCACGCAGAAGGACCAGTCGTTGGGCGTGGAGATGGAGACGATGCCGGGCAGGAATTCGGACACCGCGCCGGACAGCAGTTCAATCAACTGCATGGGCGCTTCCAAATCCCGCGTGCTGACGCCGTAGGAGAGCTGTCCGGAACTGGGTGGCCTGAGGGAGACGGAAGGCAGGTGTTTCCCCTGGATGTAGGGCATGTGGACCGTTTCCATGCACGGAAACATGACGCCGTCCTTGTCCGCCAGTACGCCGTATTTGGCGTCTCCGGGATGGATGCCCAGCTCCGGACAGTCGATCCAGGCCGCGGGGATGCGCGCATCAATGTCCACAATCAGCGTGGGGTTGGAGGAGACCTGGTACTTGACGTCCGCCCGGCGGATGGCGGGGCATTTCTGCAGGCGCTGTTCCAGTACGGAGGCGTCTATGGAAAAGATGTTGTCCTGCGGCCCTACGCCCATGACGGCGAAGGCCTGTTCCGCATTGAAGATGCCGTTGCTGTTCAGCGTAACGGTGTCGATGGAGAGCCAGTCGTACTTGAGGATGTAGTTGGTCCACAGGAAGACGATGGCGCCGATGAGGCCGATGATGAGCGCGTAAACGACGACGATGTGGTACAGCTTGCGCCGGAAGAGCCAGAAACGGTAGTTCTTGCCCTTGCGTTCGATGGCCTCTTTTCTGGCCTCCCGTTCCAGCAGAAGCATTTCCTGCCTTTTGGCGGAGGGGGGGACTGGCGTTGTGACTTTATGCGACATCGGGGGGTGTGGGATGGGCGACTCCCCGCCCTTTGTCAAATACTACGCTCTTTCCTGGGGGTGGCTAGCGATAATTCCGCAATTTTTTCACAGAGGGCTTCATAGGACCAGCCGGCGGCTGCCGCGGCCTTCGGGAGCAGGCTGGAGGGGGTCATGCCGGGAATGGTGTTGATTTCCAGCACGAAGGGGGCCTCGTCCCCGTCGCGGAGCAGCACGTCCACGCGGCCGTAAATTTCCACGCCAGCGGCGCGGTACGCCTGAAGGGCCGCTTCCTGCACTTTTTTTGCGGTTTCCTCCGGAAGGTCCGCCGGGCAGATGTAGTCCGTGCCGCCGCCCATGTTCATCCAGGGGTATTTGTTGCTGAGGTCATAGAAGCCGGAGCGGGGACAGATATGGATGACGGGCAGGGCTTCTCCGTCCAGAATGCCCACGGTAAGCTCCCTGCCCTGGATGAATTCCTCCACCAGCACTTCCGGACCGTGGGTGACGGCTTTCTCCATGGCGGGCAGCACGTCTTCCTGCCGGTGGACGATGTGGACGCCCACACTGGACCCTTCGCAGGGCGGTTTGATGACGAAAGGCAGCGGAAGGGACGGCATCACGATGCCGTTGGAGCAGTCCAGGATTTCCGCTTTCGGGGTGGGGACTCCGGCAGCCGTGAAGATTTTTTTGGATTTGGCCTTGTCAAAGCAAACGGCGCTGGAACGGGAGCCTGCGCCGGTGTACGGGATGCCGCGTTCTTCCAGAATGGACTGGAGCGCGCCGTCCTCCCCGAAGGTGCCGTGAATGATGTTGTAGGCCAGTTCCGTGCCTTCCGGCAAACGGAAGTCCGGGCCTTGCAAGTCCACCCGGGTGACGTTGGTGAATCCGGCCCGGACCAGGGCGTCGTAAACGGAGCTGCCGGAGACGAGGGATACTTCCCGTTCGGCTCCCGGTCCGCCGAGGAGCAGGGCGATGCTGAGGTCGCGCTTGAGGATGCTCATGATGAATCAGTGAATGGTTGGTTAGAATTGAGGTTCGCGGTCGCCGATGACCTGGGCTTCCGATTTCAGGTCGATTCCCCGGTTTTCCATGGCTTCCTTGCGGATCATGTCGATCAGAATGGTGATGTCCCTTGCCCTGGCGTGGCCCCGGTTGATGATGAAGTTGGCGTGCACGCTGGAGACGCAGGCGTCTCCCACACAGGCGTTTTTCAGCCCCAGTTCGTCAATCAGCTTGCCTGCGGGGATTTCCTCCGGGTTTTTGAAGATGCAGCCGGCGCTGGCGCCGGAGGGCTGGGACAGCCTGCGTTTGGCGCGGGCGTCTTCCAGTTTTTCTTCAATTTCCTCCCTGGCGCAGGGGCTGCCTTCAAAGACGGCCTGCAGCACGAAGTTGTGGGCCAGGTCCGGAATGGAGCGGTACTGGGCGTTGAGGTCGCCGGAGGGGTGGCTGCGGATTTCCCCGTCTTCATCCAGGCAGGTGACGGAGACGAGGTTCCGGATCATGTCCCTTCCCATGGCTCCGGCGTTCATGCGGAGGCTTCCGCCCACGTTGCCGGGGATTCCGTCCATCCATTCCAGGCCGCCGAGGCCGCTGCGGAGAGCGGCGGAAACCATTTTTTTCAGGCGTACGCCCGCTCCTGCCGTGATGAAGTTGTCCCGGACTTCCAGTGTGCCGAATTCTCCGCCGGAGGGGTGGATGACGGCGCCGCGCAGGCCGCCGTCGCGCACGATGATGTTGGAGCCGCGGCCTACGACGTGGACCGGGATGTTTCTGTCCCGGCAGTAGTTGACGGCCGTCTGCATGGCGGCGAAGGTGGAGGGCTCCAGCCAGAATTGGGCGCAGCCGCCCACGCCCATGGTGGTATGGCGGGACATGGGCTCATACAGCGTTCCGTTCAGGGATTCTCCCGCCGTGCGTTCCAGGTCCTCCAGCAGGGCGAGGTCCCGGGCGATGCGCATGCCGCATTCGTGGACGTTGCCCGCCCCCAGCGTCAGGAAGAGGTCGCCGGGTTTCAGGGCGTTGCCGATGGCGTGGTGGGCCGTGTTGAGGTCCGGCAGATAGGAGGTTTCCACCCGGCCATGCCTGTGCATGGCGTCAATGATGGTTTGGCCGCTGATTCCTTCAATGGGAAGCTCGCTGGCGGGATACACGTCAGCCACGAAGACGAGGTCCGCGGCCTGAAGCACTTTCCCGAAGTCTTCCGCCAGCATCTGGGTGCGCGTGTAGCGGTGCGGTTGGAAGTACACGACGAGGCGCTCCGGCTGGAGGGAGCGGGCCGTTTGCAGGGTGGCGGCTATTTCCGTGGGATGGTGGCCGTAGTCGTCCACGATCCGGATGGAGGGAGAAAGGTATTTGGTTTCAAAACGGCGCTTGGCTCCGGCAAAGGAGGCCAGTCCGCGCGTGACGGAAGGGAAGTCCACACCCAGTTCCGTGACCAGGGCGATGGCGGCCAGGGCGTTCAGCACGTTGTGGCGGCCGGGAATGCCCAGCTCCACGCGGCCCAGTTCTTTCTCTCCCTTGAAAACGGTGAAGAGGGTGCGGCCGCGGCGTTCCACCACGTCGGCCGCGGTGTAGTCCGCGTCAGACCATCCGTAGGAGACGGCATTGGGATATTTGGCGCAGACGTCCGTCGCGCCGGGATGGGCCTTGCAGTAAATGATTTTTCCGCGGGTCTGGGTGCATAGCTGGTTGAAGACGGTTTTGATTTCATCTAGGTCCTTGTAGTGGTCCAGGTGTTCCGGCTCCACGTTGAGGACGATGCTGTGTTCCGGAATGTAGTTGACCAGCGTGCCGTCGCTTTCGTCCCCTTCCGCCACCAGATATTCGCTGTCTTCATTCCAGTGGGCGTTGGTTCCCAGCACGGGGATTTCCGCTCCCACGTAATGGCAGGGGCGCATGCGGCCTTCCCTCATGAGGTGGGCGCAGAGGGCGGAAGTGGTGGTTTTGCCGTGCGTGCCGGAGACGACTACGCCCTTCTTTCCGTTCAGGATGGCGGCCAGGCATTCCGCCCGGCGCATGCAGGGGATATTGAGCTGGCGCGCGGCGGCCAGCGCCGGATTGTCCTCCCGGATGGCGCTGGAATAGATGACGATTTCTGCGTCCGCCACGGCGTCCGCGGAGTGCGGGCAGGAGAAGGCCAGCCCCAGGCTTTGCAGACGTTCCGTCTCCGTGCTGGTTACGCGGTCGCAGCCGCTGACCCTGTGCCCCATCTCCATGAGCATGAGAGCCAGGCCGGACATGCCGGACCCCGCCACCCCGATGAGGTGCAGGCGCGCCGGGGACTTCCTGTTGATGAGACGTTTGCGCAGGGTTTCAATCATGGCTGGCTGGAGAGTCCGTGTTTTCAATGACATTGGCGATGCGGGATACTGCATCAGGCATGTCCAGACGTAAAGCACATTCATTCATGGACGCCAGCAGGGCGGAGTCTGTGAATACTTCCTTCAGGAACGCGGCGATGTCGTCCGGCGTCAGCGTGTTTTCCCGCATCATCCGCGCCGCGCCGTGGGCCGCGAAAACGCGGGCGTTGTGGGCCTGGTGGTCGTCCGCGGCAAAGGGGTAGGGCACCAGTAGGGCCGCCTTGCCCATGTGGGCCAGTTCCGTCAGGCTGGAGGCTCCGGAACGGGAGACGACTACGTCCGCGGCGGCGTATGCGGAGGCCATGGCGGAGCAGAATTCAATGACGTGCACGTGGGGCATGTCCGCCGTCAGCTGGCTGACCCGCTCAAAGTCAGCCGATCCGGTGATGATGAGGAAGTCGCACAATTCCGCGCATTGCCTGGCCGCCTCAATGACCAGGGAGTTGAGGTTCCTGGCTCCCTGGGAGCCGCCCATCACCAGGACCATGCGGCGGTCCTGAGGCAGGTTGAGTTCCTCCCGGGCTTCCCTCCTGTCCTTGCGGACCTCCATTTCCTGGCGAACCGGGGTGCCGGTGACGATGCATTTGGCGGGGTTGAAGTAGTGTCTGGCTTCCTCAATGCCCAGCAGCACGTTCGTGCAGCATTTGGCGGTCATGCGGTTGGCTTTGCCGGGCAGCGCGTTGGAGTCGTGCACGTAGGTGCGGATGCCCTTGCGGTGCGCCGCATATACGGGGGGGAAGGAGGTGAAGCCGCCCATGCCGATGACGGCGTCCGCGCTGACTTCATCCAGCAGGTTGCGGCTGAAGCGGATGGTTTTGTACAGCCTGAGTCCGAAACCCAGCAGGCCCAGGGACGGGATTTTGGGCATGGCGATGGCTTCAATGACGCGGAAGTCAAGATCGCCGTAGTTTTTGCTGGCCTGGGCATCCACTTTTTTCTGGGAGATGAGCAGGGTGACCTTGTGGCCGCGTTTCTTGAGTTCCTGGGCCACGGCTATTCCGGGGAAGAGATGGCCGCCGGTGCCTCCGCAGGCAATCACGATGTTCAGCGGGCGGCGTGTGGGAGAGGGCTGGGTCATAATCTTACGTCAATGGAGCGTTCGTCTTTGCGGGTGATTTCACAGTTGGGCTGTGCGCCGGTGGAAAATCTCTGGATGCTGGTGAGCATTCCCAGTGCGGCCAGGGTAAAGACAAGGTTGGTGCCCCCGAAGCTGATGAAGGGCAGCGGCAGCCCGGAGTTGGGCACGGCATTGGTCACCACCGCAATGTTCAACATGGCCGGGCAGAAGATGATGGCCACGATTCCCACGGCCAGGAACCGCCCGTAGGCGTCCCGGCACTGCATGGCCACGCCGATGCCGGCGTATGTCATCAGGAAGTAGGCCAGAAGCACGGCCATGGTTCCGTAAAAGCCGAATTCCTCTCCAAGCGGGGCGAAGATGAAGTCCGTGTGGGCAAAGGGGAGGGTGCCGTGCTTTTCCGCGCTGTTGCCCAGCCCCACGCCTTCCAGGCCTCCGCGCGAAAGGGCGATGGCGGCGCGGTACTGCTGCAGGCCGGCCCCCTGGCTGTGGGCGTCCAGGTCCTTCCAGGCCAGGAAGCGTTCCAGGCGGTTGGCGTTGCTCTGTACGAGGAAGTAGAGGGATGCCCCGGCCACGATCAGGGCGGCGCCCAGGTAGATTTTACGCGTGCCTGCCACGAACATGACGCAGAAGGCGGCCAGGGCCAGGGCCACGGAGGTGCCCATGTCTTTTTCAAACAGGATCAGGGCCAGCGGAATGCCGAAGATGACGCCCGGCATCACGAACCCCCACCAGAAGGAAGTGGTGCGGTCCCGGTACAGGGCCAGCCAGTGGGCCAGGGCCATCATCATGCAGAGTTTGGCGCATTCGCTGGGCTGGAATTGCATGCCGATGGTGATCCAGCGGCGTTCCCCGTTGATTTCCTTCCCGATGCCCGGCACGTAGCACAGGACCAACAGGAAGGAGGCGAAGCCCAGGATCCACCAGATATATTTCCGCCACAGGCGGTAGTCTATGCGGGAAAGAACTAGGGCGCCCACCAGCCCCGCGCAGGCGAAGGCCGTCTGCTTGAAGAGCGGTTCGTACGGATGCTTGGTTTCCTCCGCCCACGCGGCTGTACTGGACACCATCACCAGACCCACGACCAGAAGGCAGATGACGAAGAACCAGACCAGAATCATGCAGACTTTGGAAGACATGGCGGCAGCCGGGCGGACCGGAAAGGACTATTTCTTGGGGATCATTATTTTTTGGCCGATCTTGAGGCGCGCCACGTCCTTGTCGCTCATCTTGTTGAATTTCTGGATATTCCTCCAGTTCATTTTATACTTGCGGGCAATGACGGAGAGCGTTTCCCCCTTTTTCACGATATGGATGGTTCCGGTCAGGGCCGTGTCGGCTTCGGCGGGTTTTTCCTGGACGAGATGATCGCCGGGGCGAGCCGGGATGACCAGCGTGGTGCCGCTGACCAGTTTCTGCATGTTGGGGTTGACGGCTTTCAGGTCCGCGACGGAGACCCGGTTGTCGCGGGCGACGCGTTCCCAGGTGTCACCCGTGCGCACGATGTGGCGGGCCGGACCTGCCACCGGGGCGGCATCGGGGATATGTTCCTGAGCGGTCGGGGCCGGAGCGGCCTGTTCCTGCCTGCCGGGGCGCGCGTCCACTACCTGTTCCGGCTGGGTGATGGTCACCGGGGCGGCGGGAGCCGCCTGGGGAACGGCGGGGGCCGTTACGGGAGCTGCGGTGGGGACGGGGATTTGCGGGACGGTGGGCGGGGAGGGCAGAGTGGCGGTCATTTCTACCATTTCCGTGGTGTTCTTGAACCAGGTGCTGCGCACCCACACCCCGCCGATGACGAGAAGATGGAGGAGAAGGAGGACGACGAGCCAGCGCACGACGGTGCTGCTGGGTGCGTCGTCTTCAAATTCGGAGACGCGGGCACGGTACCTGCTGAGTTTGGCGCGGAGTACGGTACCCAGCTTGCGCTTCGGACGCGTGCGTCCGGTCGGATTGTGATCGGGGTTTTTGGTCGTTTTCATGATGATGGTTTTGGTGGGATGGTCAGGAGAGGGGGGATAGGGCATTCACGGCGTCGCGAAAGGCCTGTCCCCGCTGGGCGTAGCCGGTGAACATGTCGAAGGAGGAGGTGCCGGGGGAGAACAGGACGGTGTCTCCCGGCCGGGCGAGCAGGCGCGCTTTTTCCACGCAATCCGCCACGTCTGCGGCTTTTTCCGTGGGCGCCGCAGGAGAAAAGGAGTCGTAAAGCTGGTCCGCAATCTGGCCGAAGACCACGCAGGCGCGCACTTTTTCCTTCAGCATGGGGCGGAGGGGGAGGTAGTCCAGTCCCTTGTCCTTGCCGCCGGCAATGAGGACGACGGGGGCGTTCTGCGATTTCAGCGCCGCTTCCAGGGCATGCAGGTTCGTGGCCTTGGAGTCGTTTAGCCACAGCACGCCGTCCAGCGAGCGGACGGCTTCACAGCGATGGCTGGGAGGGGTGAATTCCTCCAGCACTTCCGCGGCGGTTTCCGCCGGGATGCCCAGGTGGCGGCAGGCCAGCACGGCGGCCATGACGTTTTCCGCGTTGTGGCGCTGGCTCAGGGAAGTCCCTGCCAGGTTAAGCAGGGGGGAGTCTCCTTCCATGACAAGGGGTTCCCGGTAGTACAGGTCCGCTTCCGGGGATTCGGAGCTAAATGTCCGGACGAGAGCTTTCAGGGCGGGCAGATGTTCTCCGAAGCGCACCACGGCCAGGTCGTTTTCCGTCTGGTTGTCGAAGATGTGCAGCTTAGCCTTGTAATAGTCTTCCACGGCGGTGTAACGGTCCATGTGGTCCGGCGCGAAGTTGAGCCATACGGCCACGTCCGGATGAAAGTCGCGGATGGTTTCAAGCTGGAAGGAACTGACTTCCAGCGCCAGCACGTCCGGAACGGCATCCCGGAGAAGCACTTCCGCCATGGGCACGCCGTAATTGCCGCAGGCAACGGCCTTTTTTCCGGCGCGGAGCAGGATTTTTTCCACCAGGGACGTGGTGGTGGTCTTGCCGTTGGTGCCGGTGATGGCAATGATTTTTCCCCGGTAGAAGCGGGAGGCCAGTTCCATTTCGCCGATAGTCTCCACGCCTTCCCGTCCAAAGGATTTGACAAAGGGGCAGTCCGTTTCAATGCCCGGGGAAATCACAACCAAGTCCGCGCGGAACGCGTGCCCGTCTTCTTGCGTGGCGCCGGCATGCAGAGGGATGTCTTCCGGCCAGCCTGTGATTGCCGGAGAAGTGTCGAATACGCATACGCGTCCGCCATGCTTCATGGCCAGGCGCGCCGCGGCGCGTCCGCTTCTGCCCGCTCCCAGAACGGCTATGTTGAGGTCGTGAAGATTCATGGGCTGGTTATGCGGTGGTGATGAGGAACAGGCCCAGGAACGCGAGCAGGAGGCTGATCATCCAGAACCGGGTGATTACCTGCGTTTCCTTCCATCCCTTAAGTTCAAAGTGGTGGTGAATAGGGGCCATGGCGAAGATGCGCTTGCCGTGGCGCAGCTTGAAGCTGCCTACCTGGAGGACGACGGACGTGGCTTCCATGACGAAGACGCCGCCAATGACGATGAAGAGGATTTCCTGCGCTGTGCAGACCGCCGCCATGCCGAAGGCGCCCCCCAGGGCCAGGGAGCCGGTGTCCCCCATGAAGACCTTGGCCGGGTAGCAGTTGTACCACAGGAAGCCCAGGCAGGCTCCCACGACGGCCATCATGAAGACGCTTATTTCATTGGCCGCCGGATGGAAGGGGATGTTCAGGCCGTCCGCCATCAGCCAGTTGCCGGCCAGCGCGGCAAGGATGGCGTACGTGATGCCCGTGGCGACGGAACAGCCGGAGGCCAGCCCGTCCAGTCCGTCCGTCAGGTTCACCGCATTAGAGGCGGAGACTACGACCAGCGCGCCGAACGGGATATAAACGTACCACGGCAGATTCACCTGCCCGTAGAACGGGATGAAGAGGGAAGTGACGTAGTCGTGCAGTTCCACGCGCGGCTGCCCTTCCGGATACAGCCACAGGAAAGCGACGCCCAAAAGACCCACCAGGACCTGGACGATGAGCTTTTTACGTGCGGAAATGCCGTCGGAGGTTTTTTTGGTTACTTTCAGGTAGTCGTCCCGGAAGCCCAGCAGGCCCAGCGCCACCGTGACGAACAGGCAGGAGATGATGAAGGGGTTGCCCATTCTGGCGCACAGCAGGGTGGCCGCCAGCGTGGCGCCCACGATGAGCACGCCGCCCATGGTGGGAGTGCCCGCCTTCGCTCCGTGAAGTTCCGCCAGTTTGTGAACCTCTTCCGCCGTCCTGATGGGCTGGCCGATTTTCAGGGAAATCAGCGCGCGGATGACCCTGGGCGCGAATGCCATGGTCAGGACGAAGGAAAGCAGGCAGGCCAGCAGGGCTCTCCCTGCCGTGCCTGCAAGCCCGCATCCGGGGCAGATATGTTCGATGAGGGAATACATGATTTACTGGGGCGGAAAAGTGAGGTTCATGACTTGCTCCATGCGGGCGGCGCGGCTGCCCTTGAAGAGGACAATGTCACCCGGGGCGACGTGGTTTCGGAGCCATTCGGCGGCTTCCTCCGGCGTGGCGAGATACAGGGCCTGGGTGGCGGAACCGGGAGGGATGGCGTCCGTGATTTGCGCGGCGTCCTGCCCTACGCTGACTACATAGTCGAAATGGAGTTCCTCCGCCGTACGGCCCACCAGGGCATGGCCTTCCGCGGAGAAGGTGCCCAGTTCCCCCATTCTGCCCAGCACGGCAAAACGCCTGCCCGTGCAGGGGAGGCCGGCTGCCGTGCGCAGGGCCGCCTGCATGGAGTCCGGGTTGGCGTTGTAGGTGTCGTCTATCACCAGGATGCCGTCGCTCTGCTTGCAGTGCAGCCTGCCTCCCGTCAGCTTCGCCTCGTTCAGGCCGGAGACGATTTGTTCCTTCGCAAGACCTGCCACCCAGCCGGCGGCGGCTGCGAGCAGTGCGTTGCAGACCATGTGGCGGCCGTGCACGGGCAGTTCCACCGTTTCCCGGCAGAAGTCCGGTATGATGAGCGTGAACCGCGTTCCGTCTTCCGTGGAAACGAGGTTTTCCGCACGCACCGTGCCGGAATCAATGCCGCAGTCGATGCAGGCGGCGCGGGTGGATTGCCGGATCATGTCCGCATAGTCGCAGTCCGCGGGAAAGATCATGTGGCCGTTTTCCGGAAGGCATTCGGCAACCGTGCATTTTTCCCGTGCGATGTTGTCCCGGGAACCCATGTATTCAATATGGGAAGTGCCGATGCTGGTGATGATGCCGATGTGCGGCCGTGCCATTCCGCACAGCGGGGCCAGTTCCCCGGGATGGTTCATGCCCATTTCCCAGACGGCCATTTCATCGTCGGGTTCCGCTTTCAGGATGCTGAGGGGGACGCCGATGTGGTTGTTCAGATTGCCTTCCGTGGCGACGGTGCGGAATTTCCGGGAGAGGACGGCGGTAGTCAGGTCCTTCGTGGAGGTTTTCCCATTGGACCCGGTCAGGCCCACGACGGTCAGCTTCAGGTTGGAGCGCCACCAGGAGGCCAGCTTCTGCAGGGCGGCCAGCGTGTCTTCCACCAGGATGACGGCGCAGGAGGGGTCGATGCCGGGCTCCACGCGGCTGACGACGACGGCCGCCGCGGTGCGGGAGGCCTCCGGAGCGAACAGGTTCCCGTCGAATTTTTCTCCGCCCAGGGCAAAGAAGACGGCATGCGGCGCCAGGGCGCGGCTGTCCGTGCAGACGCCGCCGGAAGCGACCCTTTCAAAGGGGCCGCTGACCAGCTGTCCGCCGATGGCATTGCAGATGCCGTGTGCCGTAAGGGAAGTCATGGGAGTGATGGACGTGTATTATGCCTGCGTGAACTCGTCTTTGATGCGCATGTTGCGGCGCACTTCCTTGGCGTCGCTGAAGTCGATGCGCCCCGTGGAAAGTTCCTGGTAGTTTTCATGGCCCTTGCCGGCAATGAGAACGATGTCTCCCAGCCGGGCCTGGTCGATGGCCGTGGCAATGGCCCGCGCGCGGTCCGGGATAATGGCGTACCGGCCTTCCGGCATGCCCGCCGTGATCTGGTTGATGATGGAGAGGGGCTCTTCACTCCTGGGATTGTCCGACGTGACGATGCATGCGTCCGACAGGCGTGCGGCCACGGCGCCCATCAGCGGGCGCTTTCCCTTGTCCCGGTTTCCGCCGCAGCCGAATACGGTGATGAGGCGGCGGGAGCACAGTTCCTTGAGCGTTTTACAGACGTTTTCCAGGGCGTCCGGGGTGTGGGCGTAGTCAATGAAGATTTGTGCGCCGCCCGGATGGGTGAACAGTTCCAGTCTGCCGGGCACCTGCGGAATGTTCTGGAGGCTGGCGATGGCGTCCCTCACGGGGATGCCTGCACAGATGACGGCCGCCAGGGCCGCCAGGCTGTTGTACATGTTGAATTTGCCGATCAGGGGCACGCGGACCAGGTAGCTTTTTCCCTTGTATTCCAGCTCATATTCGCTGCCCCTGGCCGTGGCGTGGTGCACCAGCATGCGGAAGTCCGCGCCCAGGGCGGAACCATAGGTTTTCACCGCCATGCGGCCGGAGAACATTTCCGCCAGGCGGCGGCCGTAGGCGTCGTCAATGTTGATGACGGCCACGGGCTTGCGGCGGGATTTGGTGTCCGCCGCCATTTGCTCGAACAATTTCACCTTGGCCTGGAAGTAGTTTTCCATGGTATGGTGGTAGTCCAGATGGTCCTGGGTCAGGTTCGTGAAGATGCCCACATTGAAGTTGATGCCCGCCACGCGTTCCTGGTCCAGGGCGTGGGAGGAGACTTCCATGGCTACGCCGCGGCAGCCGTTTTCCAACATTTCCTTCAGCAGGTGTTCCAGTTCCAGAGGACCCGGCGTGGTGTGCGTGGAGGGGGTGATTTCCTCCCCGTTGTCGTAGGCGATGGTGCCGATCAGCCCGGCGCGCAGCCACGATTGCTTGAGGAGGGAATGGGCAATGTAGGCCGTGGTGGTTTTCCCGTTTGTTCCGGTGACGCCGATCATGGACATGTGGCGGGAGGGGTGGCCGTTCCAGGCCGCTCCCATCAGGCTGACGGCCAGCCGGGAGTCGTTCACTTCCACCCAGGAGACCTTGCCGTCCCTGGCTTCCTGCGTGCAGGGGGATTCCGCCACAATGGCGCATGCTCCGCGCCTGATGGCCTCCGGAATGAAGGCGTGCCCGTCGGCCTGCGTTCCTTTCAGGGCAATGTAGCATGAGCCGGGCAGAACGCGGCGGCTGTCGCATTCCAGATGGGAGATTTTCACCTGGCCGGAACCGGTGAGCGTATGTTTGGGAAGATCTTTGAGAAGAGTAAGTAGCTTCATGATGTGGTTTTATCTGCGCGGCTGGTTGGACGGGGAAGCGGAGGCGGGAGCCTGGGACGTTTTCTTGTCCGGATCTGCGGAAGGAGTGTTCTTGGGAATGTTCATGGCCGCCGCCAGGCGCGTGGCCAGTTTCTGGAAGATGGGGGCGCAGACGGTGCCGCCGCCGGGGTGGCAGTGCTTGGAGGTGGGGTCGTCAATAACCACCAGGCAGACGAAGGCCGGGTCTTCCACGGGCAGCATGCCCACGAAGGAAACGGTATAGCGGTTTTCATAGTAGCCTCCGGTCGGCTTTACCTTGTGGGCGGTGCCCGTCTTGCCGCCCACGTTGTATCCTTCAATGCGGGCGCGCTTGGCGGTGCCGTCCATGTCCGTGACGTGGAAGAGCGCGTTCCGCAGGTTTCTGGCCGTTTTTACGCTCATGACACGGCAGACTTCCACGGGAGGGGAGGGCTGGAAGTTCTTGTCATCCACGTAAATGCCGTCCACCAGGCGGGGGCGCATGCGCACTCCATCGTTGGCGATGGCGGCGTACGCCATGGCCACCTGCAGCGGGGAGACCATCAGGGAGTAGCCGAAGCTGATGCGGGAGAAGTTGACGAAGTTGCTGCCATCCTGGCACTGGCTGTTGGTCTCCCCCGGCAGTTCGATGCCCGTCTTGGAGGAGAAGCCGTACAGGTCAAAGTATTTTTTATAGGTGGGCCAGCCCGCTTTCAGGGCGATGCGGAAGGCGCCGGGATTGCTGGATTTTTTCAGCACGCCCGCCAGCGTCAGGGCGCTGTAGAAGCGGGGCTTGTCCGTCACGGGGCGGGAGCCGGGCACGATGTAGGGCGTGCAGTTGATGGTGGTGTCGAATGAGGCCTTGCCGGAATCCACGGCGGCCGTGGCCGCCACGATTTTGAACGTGGAGCCCGGTTCATAGAGGGATTGCACCGCGAAGTGGTAGGCTCCTTCCTGGAGGCCTTCGCGCGTATTTAAATTATAGTGCGGCCTGCTGGCCATCGCCAGAATGTTGCCGGTCTTGGGGTCCACCACGATGATGCAGCCCCTGGGTTTGTGGGTGCTGTCCGTATAGAAGGAAATGGCCGCGTCCAGTTCCTCCTCCACAATGGTCTGGTATTCCATGTTCACCGTCAGGCGCACGTTCAGTCCGTCCACGGCGTCCTTGAAGCGGGAGTCCGCGGAAGGGATGATGCGCCCGCGGCTGTCCTTCCGGCATTCCCGGATGCCGTCGTGGCCCAGAAGCTGGTCGTCCAGCTGTTTTTCAAGGCCGGCGAGCGCTACGGGGTAGGCGCCGCTGGTTTCCGTCTGGGCGATGTAGCCGAGAATGTGCACCATGCATTCCGGCACGGAATAGATGCGTTTGGAAGAGGTTTCAAACCGGAAGCCCCGGATGCGGGCGTTCTGGATGGCTTCGCGCAGGAGTTCCGCTTTTTCCTCCGACAGGTTTTTGGCGATGACGATGCGCCTTTTGGGAATTTCCCCGTCTTTTTCCACGGCGCTGATGATGTCCTGGACGCTCATGTCCGGCAGAAAGGGCGCGATCACCCTGGCGGCGTATTCCAGATGGGCCTGAACGTATTCCTGCACCGTGGCCGGGTCATAAAGTTCTTCCATCCTTTTTTGAGCCTTGTCCGCTCCTTCCGGCCCTTCCTCCGGTTCCTGAAGGAGGATTTTTGCTAGGTTGTATTCCTTGCTGCCGTTTTTTTTGCTGGCAGCCTGGTTGAGAATTTTCCTGCGGAATCCGGAAACGAGCTTTTCCTGGTCCTTTTCCGTTTTGGTTTCCGCCCACAGCGGGGAGTGGACCGCCTTGGAATAGGCGAGCGCGTAGCTGATAACCTTGGGGTCGCTCAGGTGGTAGCCGTCCGCAACCAGGATGGAGCTGTGCATGTTGTTGGTGAGGATTTCCTCATTGGCATCCATGATGCGGCCGCGCTGGGGGCGCAGCACCTCCCGTTCCAGAATGCCGCCGCTGGGGAGGCCCCCCGTTTTCCTGGGAGAGACAAGCTGGATGTTGACCAGGCCCAGCATCAGCCAGATGACCACGGCGCCCGCCACGCCGCACAGGACGAGGCTTCTTCTGGCGAATCTGGATTTCGTGAGCGTGGTCATGAATGGCGCGACGCGTTTAGTTGCCGGCCGCGGCGATGCGGGAGGCGTTTTCCGGGGAAATGTATTCTACGGCTGCGGGGTCGATGGGCTGAAGGTTGGATTTGTCCTGGGCCAGCCTGTCGCGGATGGCCCAGCGGCTGGTCAGGGAGGAGGTCTTGGAACGGTAGTATTCCCCGGTAAGTTCGCAGGACGCGATTTCGTCGTTCATCTGCTTGATGTCGCGCGTAACCTGGACCTGGTCGTTTTTCAGGACTGCATAGGTGATGCCCGCGCCGCAGGTAAGGGAGGCGAAGGCAATGAGCCACATGATCATGCTCACGCTGATCTGGTGGCCGGTGAAACGCTGTTTGAATTTTTTCATGATGGTGGGAGCGGGAGAGCGGTGTCAGATGATTTTTTCCACGCCGCGCAATTTGGCGCTGCGGGAACGGGGGTTGGTTGAAAGTTCTTCCTCTCCCGCAGTAACTGGCTTGCGGGAAAGCAGGCGGAAGCAGTAGTCCGGGTTGGGGCGCGGGGCGGGCCATTCCGGACGGTCGATTTCCGGACGGCTGCGCAGGTCGAAGAATTGCTTGACCCTGCGGTCTTCCAGGCTGTGGAAAGTGATGATGGTCAGGCGCCCCCCCTTGCCGAGCAGACGCACAGAGGAGTTCAGCAGGGAGTCCAGCGCGTCCAGCTCTCCGTTCACGGCGATGCGCAGGGCCTGGAAGGTGCGGGTGCCCGGATGTTGCCTGCCTTTGCGCGGCAAGACGGATTCCACCACCCGCGCGAGCTGTCCGGTGGTGGTGATGGGGGCCTGGGCACGGGCCTTCACGATGGCGCGGGCGATGGCGCGGGAGGCCCGCTCTTCCCCGTACTGCCAGAGAATGTCTGCAAGTTCCTCTTCCGGGGCTTCATTCACCAGGTTACGGGCGGAAAAGGCGGAGCGCGTGTCCATGCGCATGTCCAGGGGGCCGTCTTCCCGGAAGGAGAAGCCGCGGGAAGCGGTGTCAAGCTGGTGGGAGGAAACGCCCAGGTCCGCCAGCAGGCCGTCCACCCGGGAAACGCCCTGCTGGGCGAGAAGGGATTCCACATCCTGGAAGTTGCCGGCAAGCACCTTGAAGCGCGAGCCGAAGCGGGCCAGCTTGAGCGCGGCGGCGCGGCGCGCGTCCGGATCGCGGTCAATGCCCCATACGGTGGCTCCCTGTTCCAGCAGAAGTTCCGTGTGTCCTCCTCCGCCCAGCGTGCAGTCCACGATGAGCTTGCCCGGGGCGGCGGCGAGCATGTCCACCGTCTCATGTAGCAGGACGGTGATGTGGCGGAAGTTCCCGGCGGAGCCTTCCTCCCCTTCCTGCGGAGCGGGGGCGGCCACGGTTTCCGCTTCGCCGATTTCCGCTGCCAGTTCATCCAGTCTGGCGCCGACTTCCGGCGCTTTCAGGGCTTCCGCGTGGTACGCGCTTTCCCAGTTCACGGCGGGGGCCAGGGCCTTCCAGGAGCAGACCAGTTCATCCACTCCCATTTCTCCGGTCAGCTCCGCGATTACGTGGACGTGGTTGCGGCAAATGCTCCAGGCCAGCAGGCGGCAGGCCGTGCTGGCCGAGATACCGTCCGCGAGCGCCTGGACGGCCTCCGTGCGGATATGGGCGCCCGCGCCCGCGCGTAAAGAAAGCTCAACATGGTCCTCAAAGGCCCGGTTCAGGTCGGAGGACAATGCGCCCAGCTTGCCGTAGGCGCCCTTCTGGCCGGCCAGGGCCATTTCCGCGGTGATGCGGGCCTTCTGCTCCTGCCAGGCGATCATGTCCTGTGCCGGCAGGGCGTCATGCAGCCAGAAAACGATGGAATACGCTGTGACTTCCGCATCCAGTCCGGTCCTGGCGGCAATGCCCAGGCGGGAGACAAGCCAGCCCGGGCGCAGCGCAAGCGTTGCGAACGGGTCTGCCTGGTGCACGGACTGTGTAGACGGATCTGGAGGCATGAGAGGAGATCAGAAAATGCCGAAGGATTGGTTAATGTCAGAAATGCTGGCGTTTTCGCGCAGGGCGACTTCTTCATAGGTTGAGGGTTCCCATAATTCGAAATAGCCGCCGCGGCCGGCAAGGCGCACTGCGGAACTCAGTTGTGCATGCTCACACATAGGTTTGGGAATCAGCAGCTTGCCCTGGGCGTTGATGATGGCTTCCACGCAATTTGCGTATAGTTTGCCGATGAACAGGTCGATCTGCGCTTCACTGTAGCCTGGCGCAGATTTGATTTTTTCAATGAGTTGCAGGAATTTGTCCCGGGTATAGACTTTCACCGTCGGCAGGTCAAGGCGCCGTCCGGATAACAGGAGCAGGGCACAGCCTTCGCTTGGCCTCCATTCTGTCGGAATCGCAATCCGGTTTTTGGGGTCAAGCTTGTGCGTGTATGCACCAAATAGGTTGTCTGATACACTGCTCATCGCCTGCAAGTACACTACGTAGTGCTTTCAATACACTTTAATGCACTTGAAATGTCAACCCTGTACTGGAGAAAGTCATTCTTTTCTTGCATGAATGCCGGAAAAAAAGCATTGATCCGGTCTTGCCCCGCCCGCGGGGGAAGATTATATTTCCGCCCATGATGCAGTTTTGCGTGTTGGGCAGCGGCAGCGGAGGAAATGCCACCATTGTGAAAACGGGGGATACCGTGCTGCTGGTGGATGCCGGATTCAGCGCCGCAAGACTCAGGGAAAGAATGAGATATGCTGGAGTGGAGCCGGATGATCTTGATGCCATTCTGCTTACTCACGAACACGCCGACCACATGAAGGGCGTGCACCAGTTTACCAGAAAGCACGCCGTGCGCGTGTACGCCACGCGCCATACCGCCCTGTGCGTCCAGGAAAAGGCTCCGGAAGCTCCCTGGACTTATTTTGAGAAAGGGCAGTCTTTCAAGATAGGGGATATTGTCATCACGCCTTTTCCCACTTACCATGACGCCGTGGACCCTGTGGGCTTCAAGTTTGAGACGGAACAGTCCAGCCTGGGCTTTATCAGCGACACGGGGCAGGCCCCCGGATGCGTGGCGGAATACCTGTCCATGGTGGACAGCCTGGTGGTGGAGTCCAATTACGATCCGGAAATGCTGGCGGCCACGCCCAAAAGACCGTGGCCGCTGAAGCAGCGCATAGCGTCCGGGCACGGTCATCTTTCCAACGAGCAGGCGTGCGACCTGCTGAGGCGCGTGGCGCACAATGCCTTGAAAAATGTCGTTTTGGCCCACTTGAGTGCTGAAAGCAATTCTCCGGCATTGGCAGAAAGCCTGATGCGTGCTACATTGCATGACATGGGCCTCGGCTCCACCTCCCTGTTCTGTGCCATGCAGGACTCGTCCCTTCCGTGGATACGGGTGTGCTGAGCCCGGTTTCCCTTCCTTCCCCCCGCCTCTCGTCATGTTCCTCTCCATTTGTGAAATCATGAGTACCATCATTGGCGCCCTGGCGGGGTCCATTGCCTCTTCCCGGGTGAAGATGGACTTGTTCGGCGTCATCGTGTGCGGAACGCTGGCGGCTCTGGGCGGAGGAACCGTGCGCGACCTGCTACTGGATATCCCGGTGTACTGGACGCTTCCCAGCGGGGAGATTTTTGTTCTTGCCGCCGTCATTACCAGCCTGGCGACTTTCTACCTGGCCCAGAAGTATCCGCCCCCCCTGGGCACCATCCGCGTGGCGGACGCCATCGTACTGGCCCTTTTCGGCATGATCGGCACGGAAAAATCATACTTGCACGGCTATACGCCTACCGTTTCCGTGATGATGGGGATCTGCACCGGCGTGGCGGGCGGCCTGCTGCGCGATGTCCTGACCGGGAACGTCCCCTATGTCTTCCGTCCCGGTGAATTGTACGCTACGGCGGCGCTCATGGGCGGCGTGGCCTATGCCGCGCTCTCTTATCTGGGCATCGACTCCTCCACCTGCTTTGTGACGGGGTTCGTCGTGACGCTTTCCGTACGCCTGGCGGCCATCCGCTGGAACTGGAACCTGCCTTCCTACATTCCGCTGTTTTCTCCGGAAGCGGAGGCGGAGGTTTCCGAAGATTCCAAAGATTCCGGGCCGTAAGGCGGAAAACCCTTCGTGAAAAATTAAAGGGAACGCCGTCTGCGCAGAAGGGCGCACCCCGCAAAAACAAGAACCGTGGAGTAGGAAGAAGGTTCCAGAACATTGTAAAATGGAAGTATTAAGGCGTCGTAGGCGTTGATCCAGTTGTTGCTGTTTTCGCTCCCCAAATGCAGGCGGTGGTCCGTTTCATTGTAAACGACGGCTCTTTTTTCAAGCCCTTTGTCATTGTCGGAATCCGTAACGTAAACAAATTCGATCATTCCCGTCGTTTCATTGATCTCCACTCCACAGCAGCTGATCACATGGCCGTTGTATTGGTTCTCTTCATGGTAGGTAAGGAAAAGGGCTATGCATCCGCCCCTGTCGAAATATGATAGGAAAAGCGTTCCAAGACTTTGAACATCCTTGAGTCCACTGATGTATTGCCCGGTAATATAGGGACAAGGGTAATTGATGATGTCCGTGGAAAATCCCATTAATTTGACGTGTTCCTCCCAATACCTGCCGCTTTGCCTGGCTTCTGCTTCTCCGGTCTTGAAATCGTTTTGATAAATATTGCTGTTGAGCGTGTACCCTCCCATATACCATTCCATTGCGGACGCTGCACTTCCTGGTGTATTTTTTCCAATTGGCAATGAAAGTATTATAAATTTCCGTACGTCCGTTTTCCCCCAGTGGATGCAGGAATGCCGGAAGAATTGTCCTGCCACCATTGCAGCAGGTTGCTGGCTGTTGCCGCCCAGCACAAATTCTAATCGGAGCCGTCCCATAATTTTTTGGTATTCACCCACCCGGAATCTACGGAGACATTCTGGGCAAAATAGGTTTCTGCCTGGACAGGGAAGATAAAGAGGCAGGAAACAGCGAGAAAAGAAAGTAAACTACGCATGAGAGAGGTATATTAAAAACATACCGATAAGATTTGTTATCATTATTGTCAAGGTATTACTTCCCCAGGCAGAAGGAGGAAAAAATGGCGCCCAGTACGTCTTCCGTGTCAACGGCTCCGGTAATTTCTCCCAAGTGTGCCAGGGCTTCCCGCAGTTCCAGAGCCGTGAATTCCGGGCTTTCCTGCCGGGAGATGAATTCCGAAGCCAGGCGGACGTGTTCCAGGCACAGGCCCAGTTCATGCTGGTGCCTGGTATTGATGGCCACCAGGGAGCTTCCCGCTTCACTGGGCAGTTGAGATGCGAAAATGCGGACAATGGCTTCTTCCAGCTCTTTCCGGCCTTCTCCCGTGGAACAGGAGAAACGGATTCCGGAAGCTTCCCGCCAGTCCGGATGGATTCCCAGGTCGCACTTGTTCAGGATCAGCAGACTGGGCGTGTCGCGGTTTTCAGTCAGAAGGGGGGAGGAGCGGGGGAGGGAGGCGTCCGCCACTTCCAGAACCAGGTCTGCCGCTTCAAGCGCCCTGTTGGTGCGCAGGATGCCGGCCTGTTCGATGAGGTCGGACGATTCCCGGACTCCTGCCGTGTCAATCAGGCGCAGGGCCAGACCGGCGATCTGGATGGATTCTTCCACGGTGTCCCGCGTAGTTCCGGCAATATTGCTGACGATGGCGCGCTCGTATCCCAGCAAGGTATTGAGCAAGCTGGATTTGCCGACGTTGGGCGGTCCCGCGATGGCCGTCCGGATGCCTTCCCTCAGCAGACGGCCCGCGGCAGCCGAGCCCAGCAGGCCGGAAAGCTGTTCTTGCGCGTTGGCGAGCCGTGAGAGAAGGGCGGAGGCTGTGTCCGGGGAAATGTCCTCGTCCGGAAAATCAATATAGGCTTCCACATGCGCCAGGACGTGGACAAGTTCGTCCTTGAGTTCATCCACCCGTGCGCCGATGCTTCCGTTCAGTTGGGATTGCGCGGCTTTCAGCGCCAGATCGCTTCCCGCGGAGATCACGTCCATGACGGCTTCCGCCTGAGTCAGGTCCATCCGTCCGTTCAGGAAGGCCCTTTTCGTAAATTCTCCCGGTTCTGCGGGAGATGCTCCGCACTGGTACAGCCGTTTCAGGAGGCGTTCCGTCACCAGCATGCCGCCGTGGCAGGAAATTTCCACCGTATCTTCCCCCGTATAGCTGGCGGGAGCCGGGAAGTGCGTGACCAGCACCTGGTCGATGGGGGAGCCGTCCTCTTCCAGAATATGGGTCAGCGTAGCGCAGCGCGGCCGGAGGCGTGCGGGGAATCCCACCGGAGTGCAGATACCCAGAACATCCGTGCACCGGGTTCCGCTCATGCGGATAACGGCGATGGCTCCCTGGCCCGCGGCAGTAGCCTGGGCGGCTATGGTGCGTTCCGGATCAATCATGGCTCTATGGATTCAAAAAAGCCGCCTCCCAGCAGTTTGCCTCCGTCGTAAAACGCACAGACCTGGCCCACGGCCAGGGCGCGCAGAGGCGTTTCAAAGCTCAGGCGCACCCTCCCTTCTTCCAGATACTCGCAGGCGGCCCATTCCGCCTTGGCACGGTAGCGGGGCTGGGCCATGACGCGGGGGGGCAGAGGCGACAGGGTGTTGGAGATGCCGCCGACAACCGCATGGGAGGCATACAGGCCCCGTGTGGAGGCCTCTTCGTACCCCAGAATCAGAAAATTGCGTTTGACATCCTTGCCCACCACGACATAGGCGATGCCCTCCCGCGGGGAGGCGATTCCGTGCCCCTTTCTCTGTCCCATCGTGAACAGGTGCAATCCCTGGTGTTCGCCAAGAATTCTGCCTTCCGTATCCACGATTTTTCCGGGTTTGTCCGGCAGGTAATGCCGCAGGAAGTCGCTCATCTTCACCTGGCCGATGAAACAGATGCCCTGGCTGTCTTTTTTTCGGGCCGTGGGCAGTCCGTATTTATCCGCCAGCGCGCGGACTTCCGGCTTCAGCAAGTCGCCGAGGGGAAACATGGCTTTGGCAATCTGGCCGGGCCGCATCAGGGAAAGGAAATAAGACTGGTCCTTGTTCGGGTCCCGTCCGCGCAGGATGAACGATCCCTGCGGCGTCTCCAGCCTGCGGGCATAGTGGCCCGTGGCGACGTACTCGAAGCCTTGTTCCAGGGCATAATCCAGAAATACGCCGAATTTCATTTCCCGGTTGCACAGCACGTCCGGATTCGGCGTATATCCGGCCCGGTAGCCTTCAATCAGGTAGTTCACGATGCGTGCGCGGTATTCCTCCACGAGGTCAATCACGCGGAATTCGATCCCGATTTTTTGGGCGACGGCCAGCGCGTCCCGAATATCCTGTTCCCACGGGCATTCTCCGGGAATGCCTTCATCGTTCACCCAGTTTTTCATGTAGGCCCCCACGACTTCATGGCCCTGCTCCACGAGCAGCGCCGCCGCAACGGAACTGTCCACTCCGCCGGATAAGCCTACAAGAATACGTGCCACTGTGCTGAAAGGGGAATTGATGCCGGCGTCCCGGTCTCCGTTTGCGGAATCCGCTGCGCCTGCCCCTGTAAATCAAATATGGACCGGCAAGCCAAGGAAAAAGTAGCACCATTACATGATGGGAAAGGCTTGCCCATCGGTCAGAAGGACGGCCTACCGTGGCCGGACACGGTGTTAACTGTCTTCCAGAAGAATTTTCATGGTGCTGTTTCTTGTACGTTTGAAGCGATTCTAATAATCCCCCGAAATTTTATTCTAGTGATGATTAGCCCGAATAATGTTAAAAACCCTCTGTGTTTAATTTTTTTTCATTGACTCCAAATTTCTAATCCGCATAAAGAATGCGCCTATTTGACAGGTTAGACTTTATGAAGAAATTTCTTTGCTTGATTGCGGTTTGTGCGCCTGATGCGATTTATGAAAGGCCCGGTTTTTTGAGAAACTGTTTTTCTTGACCATGACGTTTCCGGACTGTTTTTGATCCGTCTCATCATTAAATTTTGAATGCTTTTGTCATGTACCAGAACAAATTGAATGGAGCCGTACGCGTAGCTTTCTGGATGCTTTATGCATTGTTGTTTTGTTATTACGGCAGTTGTCTTTCTTCCCTTTATTCCATTCCGATGAGTTACGATCCGATCATCTACGGCATTGTAGGCAATGGATGGATGGAAGGGCTGATGCCATACAGGGATTTATTCGATCAAAAAGGTCCGTTGATCTTTTTAATCTATGGAATATCCTTTTTACTATTCAAATCATTTTGGCTGGTCTTTTTGCTGGAGTGGGCGGCCATATTCGTTTCCATGGTGTTCAGCTATAAAATTGCAGTGCTGTTTATCTCCGCAAGGAAAGCATTTTTTATTTCTTTGTTGCTTGTTTTGCTGCTTTGCAATTTTCCCTATTATGGGGGAGGCGGGCATCCTTCAGAATTTTTACTGCCTTTTCAGCTTGCATCTCTTTATTTCCTGATTCGTTTGAGGCAGGGGGGCGGTTCAGCTGCTGTTACCGGCATTGTTTTTGGGTTGAGCATGGGAATAGCCATTTTGCTGAAATTCAATTTGGCCGTCTTCTGGTTCATCCCCTGTATTTATGTGTTCATACTGGCCTGGAGAAAAGGAAAGGCTCTGCCTTTTAGTGCATGCTTGATTTCCGCCATGGTCATTACGGTGGCTCCTCTTTTATTGTACTTTCATTTGAGCGGAATTCTGGATGATTTTTACCGGGGGTATTTCCTTTTCAATGTAAGGTACGGTGGGGGCGGGGATTCGCTTGGCAGCATCATTTGGAATTACGTCAAGTGGATCAAAAGGGAAGTCATGGATCCGAATATTTTCATGTGGGTGGCAGGCGTAGTCGGGATAGGATTCAGCCGTCTGCCGAAGGCGGACAAACTTGCCTTTGCATCTGCCTTTCTGCTGACATGCCTGGGAGTACAGGGAAATGGCAGATGCGCTTTCTGCCATTATGATCATACATTGATCCCTTTTGGACTGGCGGGGTGCATTCTGGTTGCTGGAATGGTCAATCCGGGAATGATCATTGAGCGCCGTTTCCGCACTTCCTTTTTCCTGATATCAATTGCATGCCTGGCCGTTTATTCGGTTCGTCAATGCATTAACTTTGGACTCCCCGAGAAGGCGGATTTGCTTTACAAGTCATTCCGTGTGGAACGCGAGATGCTTGAAGGGACCTGTGTGGCCGTGGGATCGAATGCCGTATGGTTCTACCACGCCAATAAGTTGATACCGCCTGTTCGCACGTTTATCATTTGTGCGTCCGATGCCGCCATGGGAGAAAAGGAAAAAATGAAACAGTTTGCGGAGATTCGCCAGAGAGATGCGGATTGTATTGTCGTAACTGAAGGTTATTTTATAAGAGGAAGGAAGAAAGCCCCTCCCAGCAGGCCATGAGGGCATTCCTCCAGGAAAAATATTATGCCGCAGCTTTGGTCAAGGGTGATGAGCAGGTGCGGGATGTCTTTGGGAATGTGGTCAGCTTTTGTATTTACAGGCGCGTTCCTGGAGAACTGAAAGGGGAATGAGGGGCTAGGGTGAGACTTTGGGGATTGAATTGCGTTGATATACGCAAAGAAGGTTCCCCTGTGCGGGAACCTTCTGAATGGATGCCCGTTGCCTTTTTTCTTAACGGAACGGGATTCCTGGATGCCGCTTGTTCGAGAAACTTGCCGGAATGATGATTTAATGACCGTGAATGTATGGGTGTTTGGCCTTGCGTTCAAGTTGGACAAGTATGCCGGGGCCGGAAGGGTGTTTTTGCGGGAATGGGAGTAAGTCGCTGTATTCAATTTGATTGGGAGAATATATGTTTACTGTTTATACTTTGCCACGTATCAGAATGGATGAAATGCAGCATTGGTATACATGAAATCCACTCGATGAAAATAAATACCATACCAGGTGCGCATTATGCCCTTACTTGTACAACTGGCTGTTCCGTGAAAGCCATTCGTAATGATGGAAGAGAACCCCTCACCATACTGGAAGTGTCTTCCGCCGGGCAGTTCGGCTTTACTGCTCCTACGGAAACCGTAGAGGTTTCCGACGAACATGCCCTTGTGACACAGACTTTTAAAGGAGCCGCCTTGGGATCGTCTGCCCAGGACGGCGGTATTAAAAACGGGGAGGATGCCGTTCTGAATAATCTGGCGGCCCAGAGCGGTACGTTTTCCTACACTGTCAATGCCAACGGCGGTGTCAATATTCCGGTAGCGCCATCCACTGATACGGAGGCGGCCAGATTCCGGGAGTTACGGTTGCTTCACGAGATGGAGTTTTCCGCGTTGCGTACCTATTTCGCATCTCCCAATCCCTTTCCCTGGGGAATAGTTGTAGACCGGTTTTGGTGGGCTGCCGGGCGAGACAACATGCCGGCATGGACTGTGGTCACGGCTGATTTTAATATGCTTAATCTCGACAATAACAATTCAGCTTACGACGGCTTGACCAGTTGTTATTTCCCAATGTCCTGCGGTCTGGGATATGGCCGGTGCTTTGATTCGATCGCCATAGGCAATACTTATTTCAATACGGATTACGCGAGCCTGGATGATGATCCGTTTACCACGCCCGCAGGTTACATGCGGTACTGGATCGATATACAGATTAGCCGTCCGGCTAATGGCCAATGTGCCGTGTCTGTCCGCATGTCCCGGTGGGATAATGCGTCCAGTACTGCCGTCAATACCACCCACCAGTGTTCCGTGCCCGACAGCCTTGCCTTGCGGGGAGTGGCTTTGTCCATGACGAGTAAGCATTCCGGTGTCTGGCTGGTTGGGTTTGATAAAAGCGCCGGGCGTCTTGTTTCCTACAAGGTTTTGTCGGAGACATTTACGTTGGATTCTTATAACAGAGCGATGTCCAGCAGGCTGTCACTGGCAAAAACGGCGGGACATTGCTCTGTAGGGGTTCATGCACCATGTTATTATGGAGGAACTATCCTAGGCGAATGGTGCGATTTGATACAAATAAATTAACCGATTAACAGTTATGGATAACACCCAAATACAGATACAGTTTCCTTCGCCCGGGGCGTGGGAGAAGTTCACGATGACGGCCGTGTTTCCCGATAAGGATGGATTTGTGCAGCACTGCCGCTATACGCAAGAAAGAATACCTGACAATTATCTGGAGGCTTTTGCGGGAGTGGTGTCTGTCCTGTGCGTTTTGTCGGACGACTGGCAGGCCAGACAGGTGTGGGCGTGTTTGCATGATGTTGCTGCCCTGGAAGAGGAAAATTTCCCGGATTTCCCGAATATTGTAGAAGCCGTAGTCCTGACGGTGGAAGCCGTTAGTGCCCGGGGAGGACGCCGCATGTTCACATCCGCGGATTATCCGGAGTTCACGATCAGGACTGATACTGCCGTCGCGTTTTTCAAATATTTTACCGGTTCCGGTGACAGCGGCGTGAAGAATGGAATGGAAAAGGTTGTACGGGGATAGTTACCGCGACATGGTAAAAATCAGGATTTTAACTCCTGCATGATGCGCTCTGCAAGTTGCCGGGTGGAAGAATTTTCATCGGCCGGCAATTCCCGGAGCCATTGTTCCCGTTTCAGCCAGGTGCGCTGGCGTTTGGCGTATTGCCTGGTGGCAAGCGCCAGTGCTGCCTGGCATTCCTCCCTTGTGATTTTTTCGTGGAGCATGCTGCGTATCAGCTGCAGGCCCAGGGTCCGTTCCGCCGTGGAGGAACATGGCCCCAACGCGGCGACTTCTTCCACGGCGCCTTCACGGAGCATGCGGGCTGCGCGGAGGGCTATTCTGTGGTCCAGTTCCGGGACATTCCGGGTGATGGTCCAACCGGGGCCGAGAGGTTTTTTTTGCCAGTTCCGCCTCCAGAAGGAAAGCGGTTTGCCGCCGGCAAGGACAATTTCCAGGTTGCGTTCCACATAGCGCCGGTTGGAAGGGCTGGTGGCGGCCGCGCCTGCCGGATCCAGAGAGAGGAGGCGGGCGTACAATTCCTCCGTGGAACAGGTTGAAAAGGAAGCCCGGATTTCCGGATTTCCTGGGGGCGCTTCCGACAGGCCGTGGGAGAGGAATTTAAAGTATAGTCCTGATCCACCCGTAATGATGGCTGTTTTCCCTCTGGCATGGATCTGCCGGATGTTCTGCATGGCCCGGTGGTAGTGTTCCGTGGCATCCCATGGAGTTTGAACCGGAATGATGGAAATCATATGATGAGGCACCCGGGCTTGTTCTTCCGCAGAAGGAGCGGCGGTGAGCACCGGAATTTCCCGGTACACCTGGTAGGCATCCGCACTTACGATTTCCGCGTTTAGCAAATCCGCCAGTTCTACGGCTATTGAGGATTTTCCTGATCCTGTGGGTCCGGCGATAAATAATACGGCAGGCGGATGATTCATGGGAAAACAAAGTGGAAACGTATGCGGATAATATCGTGCAGAAGATATTATGGAAACAATAAAGCCCCGGAAGTGATTCTTTACCGGGATGGTATTGCCGGCTCTGAGGCATTTCCGGGAGGGTAACCGGATACCCCATTTTTTTGATTCAGGATGTCTGGTCGGAATGTTTCCGCCCCGGCATGTTGTTCCGTAGCAGAGTGCGGCATCCAGTCTGGAGAATCGGTCAGGTGATGTTCTCTGATGGTTTAAAAATCGGAATTCAACATGGTGCGGTAGCGTGTAAGGCATCCTTCAACCGTCCGGTTTACATTCAGCAGGGCACGGCATTCCTGGCGGCCCTGGCAGCCCATATTCAAGGCAGTTTCCCGGTCATGCGTCAATTTCAGCACAGCTTCCCGAATGGCTGCGCTGTCTCGTATGGGAATAATATACCCGGATTCGCCGTCCTTGACGTATTGCGTTTGACCTCCTTCCTCGGTAGTGATGACCGGCAGGCCCATCACACGGGCTTCCTTCACAATGTTGGGGGAGTTATCGCCCAGTGTAGGATGCACCAGGCACCATGCGGAAGACAGATGCTGCTGGAGAGTTTCCCGCGAAACGGCGCCCAGCCAATGGATATTGGGAGTGGACTCCGCCTTTAGAGCAGCCGTCAGAGATCCTTTTCCGGCAATGTAAAGTTGAACGTGGGCTAGGTCGGGATGCCTGAAAGCTTCCACCAGGTAGGAGATGCCCTTCAACTCGTAAATAGTACCGCCGAAGAAGCATGAGGGAGTATCAGAAGGAGTCCTGTCTAGATGAAAGAAAGATTCCTCTACTCCATACTCCATGAGTGAAACATCGGAATCAGGTGCAATTTCCCTCACTCTGTCCACGGCCCATGGGGATTCACATGTGATCTGACCATAATGTTTGACGGCAAGCCTTTCCAGAAACGCCTGCATTCTGAACAGGAAAACCTGGGGAGCGCGTTCGCAGTAGGCAGTAAGAGCTCCTTGGTAGGAAAGGAGTTTTTTCCCTTTGAAATTTTTGCATGCCATGGCATAAGACTCTTCCACTCCCCAAACATGAACCAATGAAGGCCGGATGGAATTAAGCAGCTTGCGGATTTGGAAGGAAGGCCTCAGATGCATGGTAAGAAGGTCCAGGGCTATGCTGCCCTGCGGAATGATATGCAGAGTTTGGCCATTGATGTGCCTGCATTCAGGTTTGGATACGAGTTTGCTCAAAGTGATCCAGTGGATATCATAACCATAGTTTTGTTGACGTGCTAAAGCATGGAACAAAGCAAAAATCCAGGGAAAAATCCTGTGGTCCTTTTCGCTGAATTCGTCAAGTAAACGGCCTAAAGGAATGCTTGCCAGAATGGCGATAACAGGTTTTTCCGGGAAAGATTCAGTAGTAACGTGCCCCATGGCACCGATGAAGGGGGATATGGTTCCGCTTGTCAAGTTTTGAATGGGGAATGGATATCAGCGGATTCGCTGCGGCTGCATGTGGATACCCTGTTTTTCTTCAAAAGATCATTGAATAGTATTTCCCACTGCTGATAAACAACTTTTGGAGAATAACGGTGACACCAAAACTGCTTGCCCGCCAGCGACAGAATTTTCCTGGTGTTTTCCTGGGTCATTTGAAGCAAGGCTTGCTGCAGATTTCTGGTATTGCGTTTCTTCAGAACAATGCCGCCCTGGAGGGTGGAGATTCCTCCTACATCCGGAGCAATCCAGGGAACGCCGCATGACATGGCCTCCAACAACGTGAGAGGCTGTTGTTCCTGGATGGAATATAAAAATACGGCGTTGCTTTCTATGATGGCGGCTTGTACCTCGTGGCGCGGCAGTCCATAAAAAAACCGGAATGCCGGATCTCCATCCGCTTCCTTTTCCATTTGCTCGGCATAGGAATTGTATTGAGGAACAAGAAAGATAAATTGGATGCCTTTGATATTGCTTTTTTTAACATGCCGGATGAATGCCTTCTGGTTTTTTCTGACGCTGGCACTGGCGGGACAACTGAATAACAGAGAATGCTCCAGATGATATTTTTTCCGGAATGAAAATGAAGAAGGCTGTAAAGGGAGAAAAGTATTGGGGATGACTGTAAAGTTGGGCATCCCCCGTTTTTTGGCATAATAATAATCGTACCCTTTAAACAGGCTTCCATGGTCGTCAAGACAGACAAGATGCAGATGACCTGTTATTTTATTTACGTTACGGCGAATAGTCGGAAAGGAGGTTATCCATTTCTTGATACCGAAAAACGGAGGATACTGGATTCTGAAAAATGAGTGGAAATCAGTGTGGCAGCCATGAGACCTGATAATCATGGGGATATTCCGTTCCCGGCAGAGAGCGGCCATATAATCCAGATGCCAGTCCTGCCAGGAATGGAAAATCACCAGGGAGGGGTGAATGTGCTCCAGACAAGCGTCAATCCGGTGACGTGTTTCATGAGAAGAAACGAAAGAGATCCGGGTGACGGAACACGGATCAGGCAGAGAGGAATCGGGAGGAAGCCCTGATTCCGGGGTCAGGACATGAATGTCCCATCCCAGACACTGTAGATCCCGGGCCATTTCATAAGTTGCCATGGCTACCCCTCCTTCCATCGGCGGGAAAGACGGCGAGACAAGTAAAATGACCCCTTTGCTCATGCAAGATTGACTATAGACAGATATTGTGAACGGGCAAGACGGGAATTGTATGGAATAGACGGACGCGCGTATCTTTCATGAATGAAAAAAGGAGGGGAAGAATGCCCTCAAGGTAAAAGGGAGGTGGAAGAGGGGAGCGCCAGTAACCGTACAAGGAGGGCTAAAATGAATTTCGATTCACTTTCTCTCAAGGTTGTCTCTTTTTATGTTTAGTGTTTTAACAAACATTGGACTGGAGCAGGTTTGACGGAATAGGGGAAATGTCCCGCTGCAAGCAAGTAGTGCAAGGAGTCCGGCTGAGGGAGATTACTTCCTGGATTTGCGATGGAGAAGAGGGATGTTCCGGAGGATTGCAGGGCCGGGATGTTGTGCTAGTCAATCCGAGCAGATTGAAGTATAGTTCACACATTCTCCTTCTCTCCCCTATCACTATCCGTCATGAATCCTTCGGAACTCCCTTCCATCAGCATCATCCTGACCGGGTATAATGAAGAAGATAGCATTGAAGATGCCATCAGGAGCGTGTTTCAACAGGATTATGAAGGGCCGGTTGAAATCATTTTATCCGATGATGGCTCCTCTGACCGTACATTTGCGGTCATGCAGGAAATGGTGCTTCAATATGACGGCCCGTACCGGGTGGTAATGAACCGGAATGAAACTTCTCTCGGGCTTGGATTACATGTCCGCAAGGTTCTGGATATGGCGTCTCATGAATGGATACTCCGGCAGGATGGAGATGATTGTTCTTTTCCCTGGCGTTGCAGGGTATTTGCCCAGGCAGTGATGGAACATCCGGATGCCGTTGCCGTCGTCAGTCAAATGACCCGTGTGTATGAGGAGGTCGGAATTCCTTTTGAATTCCCGGCTTTTCCTTCGGCCCCGGAAGATTCTGTGCGGGTGGAGCTTCAGCAGGGACCTTTTTCTTCTTCAGCTCATTATGGAGGAAGCATGATGATCAGGAAAGATGTTTATCGGTGGAATGAATCGCTGCCGATGACGACCTTTTTTGAAGATGACTTGATAGGCTTCTATGCGTGGTTGCAGGGAAACATTTATGAATTGCCGGAAACATCCCTGTATTATTACAGATTTGCCGCCAAAAACATCTGTGCCGTCAGCAGTATGTTAAGGTTTGTGGATATGAAAACAGCCTTGGCCTTCGAAAAGAGGGACACGGATATACAGAGCCATTTGAAAAAAAGTAAATGGACCGGATTGGAGTTATGTGAGAAGTTGTTGGAATCAGGTACTTCCGTCTTCCGCTCACGGGAGGAGTTGAAAGCTGAAGCAGCAGAAAGAAGGAAGATTATAGATGACATTAACCATCGGCAGAACTGGTGGAATTATTCCTTTTCCCGGAGATGGGCTTTGAGAGGGAAAGGCTGGATGGGGATGGCTCATTGCCTGCCGCAAAAACTGTATTTGTTCTGCATGGTCTCCTTTTTTAAACTCAGAAAGATAAAAAAAGCCCTGATGGAATAAAGGGGAATATTTCGTGATGCATCCGGCGGGAAAAGAATTGAGGAAGGAGGCCGGACTGCCGGGGAAGGGGTCATCAATCTGGATCATAACCCCCGTTCTGCGTGGTTTTCATTCAGTCCATCATAAAATACTACGGTATATTATCCGTTTTTCTTCTTGTCGGGAAAGGATAGGTGAAAAGATTCCCATCACTATCTCCGGGAAATCCTGATGATCTTTTTATTGAATCCAAATTTAAAAACCAGTACCTTCCCATGGACGCTGGAGCTATGGAATTGGAAAAATGAAATCAAACGTATCGCAACCGGATGACGGCATAGAGTTCAGCGTAATTTTAATAGCCTATAATCTGGAAAGCTGTCTGGGGAAGGCCATTCATGCCGTCTTGAAGCAGGAATTTAAAAACTTTGAACTCATTATTGTTAATGATGGTTCAACGGATGGGACTTTACAGGTGGCCATGTCTTTTCAGGACACCCGGATCAACGTTATTTGCCAGGAAAATGGAGGCGCTTCACACGCGAGAAATACTGGTTTAAAGGCCGCGAGAGGAAAATATGTGGCGTTTCTGGATGGAGACGACTATTGGTATCCGGATCATTTGCAGATGGCATTTGAGTTTTTTAGAAAACATCCTGGCGTGCGTGCCTATGCTGCCAGATATGCATGGGCACAAGAGGACAACATTCCCTGTCGGAAGGAACTGTCTTGCTCGTTTGTAGTCAGAAAATTGGGATTGAGAGGGCTTCTCGCTATCCATACAAGTAGTGTTGTTCTGGAATCCTCTCTGGCGGCTTCGCTTCCTCTGTGGGAAGTCGGCAAGAAATATGGAGAGGATGTTCTCTATTGGATGAGGCTGATGAGGGAGACGGATCTAATAGGGCTGGGAAACAAGACAGGTTCCATTTATGTGCAAAGGGAAGGGTCCGCGATGCATGACCGGGCCTATGGGGATATTCCCGTGGAACATCTGCTGCATGGGTTGCTGAAGGAATGGCGACTCATGCCGCGCAGACAATGGATGTTTGCCGTGCATTTTCTCATCGTTCGGGAATTGTGGCCGGAAAGACTGTTAAACATGGAAAGAAAAGACCGTTCCCGGTTTCTGCAGGAGGAAATCGGTGTGGGGCTGAATATATGGATGGAACGTTCCAGTTGGAATGCGTATGTGGAAGCGTGTGAGCAGGAATGCCTGGCCGACATGGAAAAGGCATTTAAAAAACTATTGTCCCGGGTGCAATATTGGTGCGTATGGGCGGATAGAGTGGAGCGCTGGTGTTTGAGGCCCTTGTGTGTTTTTATTGGTAAACGGACCCTATAAAAAAGCCGGGATATCGGTAGTGTCCCCCTTCATAAGGCCCGGGTGCCGGGAAAGGAACCCACATGAGAAGATAAGCTGGCTTCATCCCCCTGCAATTGATACAGGTACTTTGTGTGATCTCTGCCGAAAAAATCCCTCCATATTTACTTATGGAGGGATTGTGGGAAGAAAATCTAAACTGTCTTAGTACACGTCGCGCTGGTATCTGTGGTGTTTCTTCATATCCGCTACGTATTCCGCGGCTTCTTCCGGGGACTTTCCGCCCCAGGTCCGGATCACTTCATGAAGAGCCGCGTCCACGTCCTTGGCCATGCGGGAGGCGTCTCCGCAGACATAGAAGCAGGCGCCGTTTTCCAGCCATTTCCACAGTTCCTCTCCTTCCTGAACCATCAGGTGCTGCACGTAAACTTTCTTTTCCTGGTCGCGGGACCAGGCCACGGATAACTTCAGCTTTCCGTCTGCGGTCAGTTTGACCAGTTCGTCTTCATAACAGAAATCGGTGGCCTTGTACGGATTGCCGAAGAACAGCCAGTTGCCGCCCTGGGCGCCGGAGGCGGTGCGTTCCTCCCAGAAGGCGCGGAAGGGAGCGATGCCGGTGCCGGGACCAACCATGATGATGGGCGTATCCCCGTTTTCAGGAAGGCGGAAATTCTTGTTGGTGTGCACAAACACCCTGGCCGTATGGCCGGGCTGGAGGCGGTCCGCCATGTAGGTGGAACACACGCCGCCACGCTTGCGGTCACGCGCCGTATAGCGCACGGCTCCTACGCACAGGTGCACTTCCTCCGGATGGGAGTTCGGGCTGGAAGCGATGGAATACAGGCGGGGCATGATTTTCTTCAGCATGCTCACGAAAGCTTCCGCGGACTCAAAAGAGGCGGGGTATTCCGTTGCCAGGTCCAGCACGTCGCGGCCCCACAGGAAATCGCTGATGGCTTCCTTGTCCCCGGCCAGCAGGGTTTCCAGCTCCTGGCTGCCGGAGGCCGCCGCCCATTTGGTCAGCAGAGCCTTGTTCACATTCGTGATGTCGTAATGGTGGATCAGGGCGTCGCGCAGATCCGTGCTTTCACCTTCAGGTGTGGGAACGGCGGAGCAGGGGCAGAAGCCGAGCTTTTCAATCAGGGCGTCCGCCAGGGCGGGATCATTGGTGGGAATGACGGCCAGAGCGTCTCCGGCGATGTATTCCAGGCCGGAGCCGTCCAGGCTGTATTCAATGTGAATGGTCTCTTTGGGGCTGCCTTCCGCGGTGAGGTGCTTGACGGAGAGTACGGGAGCGGGGAACGGATTCTTCTTGCCGTATGGTTCGGTAGTCATGTGTAAGAATAAAGTCTGGATGAATAAAGGAGATTACCAGCGGATGGCGGCTGCGGCCCATGTCAGTCCGGCGCCGAAGGTGACCAGGACGACGTTGTCCCCCTTGCCGAACCTGCCGGAGCGGCGCGCCTCGTCAAAAGCGATGGCCACGGCGGCGGCGGAGGTATTGCCGTATTTTTCAATATTGATGAACACTTTTTCTTCCGGAATGGAGAGACGCTGGGCCACGGCATTGATGATGCGGAGGTTCGCCTGGTGCGGGATGATCAGCTTGATCTCGTCGGAAGTCAGGCCGGCGCGTTCAATCACACTGGCGGCGGAATCCTTCATGCGGGGAACCGCCTGGCGGAAGGTCTCCTTCCCGCGCATGGCGAGTGTGGCCAGGCGTTCATGGGCGTTCTCCGCCGTGGTGGGGCAGCGGGAGCCGCCTCCGGGAATCTGGAGGAGGTCATGCAGGGAGCCGTCCGTGCCGATGTCCGTAGCCAGGATGGAGCCTTCCCCCTCTTCCCCCGTGGCGGCCTGGAGCACGGCGGCGCCGGCTCCGTCCCCGAACAGGACGCAGGTGGTGCGGTCCTCCCAGTTCACGACGGTGGAAAGCTTTTCCGCGGCAATGATAAGCGCCGTTTTCATCTGGCCGGTGCCCAGGTACTGTACGGCCGTCTTCATGGCGAACAGGAAGCCGGAGCAGGCGGCGGAAATATCAAAGGCTGCGGCATTCTTGGCCCCCAGGGCATCCTGGATGTAGCAGGAGGTAGCGGGCGTGAACGTATCCGGTGTGATGGTGGAGACGATGATCAGGTCGATGTCTTCCGGCTGCAATCCGCAGGACTCCAGCGCGCGCTGGGCGGCCTTCGTACCCATGTGGGAAGTGTACTCGTCAGGGGCGGCGATGCGGCGTTCCACGATGCCCGTGCGTTCGATGATCCATTCGTGGGAAGTGTCCACCATCTTTTCCAGATCCGCATTGGTCAGGCGGCGTTCCGGAACATAGGAGCCCGTGCCGATGATCTTGACGGGCAGTCTTTTAAAAGCGATTTCAGAATTTGCGGCCATAGCTTTAGGCGTATGATGAACAGAAAACGTCCTGACGTTTAATGTGGAAACAGTCTAAAAGAAAGGAAGCCCCATGACCAGCACAAAACGCAGGACTCCTGCCATGCCGTAAAGGGGTGTCCTACAACAGCCATCCCTGGCCGTTGGCGGGCGGAGTGGCGCCCATCTTCAGATAGGCGGAAGGCATGGCGACGCGCCCCCTGGGCGTGCGGTTGATATAGCCCTGCATGATCAGGAAGGGTTCGTGCACGTCTTCCAGCGTGGAGGCGTCTTCTCCCACGGCCACGGCCAGGGAGGAAAGGCCCACGGGACCGCCGTTGAACTTGTAAATCATGGCCTCCAGCAGACGCTTGTCCATTTCGTCCAGGCCGTCGTCGTCAATCTCGATCATGGTCAGGGCGTCATGAGCTAGCTGCTCCGTGATGATGCCGTTGCCGCGCACCTGCGCGAAGTCCCGCACCCAGCGCAGCAGGGAATTGGCTACGCGGGGGGTGCCGCGGGAACGCAGGGCGATCTGGAGCGCGCCGGCCGGTTCCACGGGAACGTTCAGCAGACCGGCGGAACGTTCGATGATGGCGCACAAATCCTCCTGCGTGTAATAATCCAGCCTGTTTACCAACCCGAACCGGGAACGGAGAGGGCTGGTCAGCATGCCGGCGCGGGTGGTAGCCCCCACCAGGGTGAACTTGGGAAGATTCAACTGGATGGAACGGGCGTTCGGCCCCTGGTCGATGATAATATCCAGCCGGAAATCCTCCATGGCCGGGTACAGATACTCCTCAATGGCCGGATGAAGGCGGTGAATCTCATCGATAAACAAAATATCCCCCTTCTCCAGATTGGTCAGCACGCCGGCCAGGTCCCCCGCTTTCTCAATCTGGGGGCCGGAAGTCGTGTGAATCCGGCATCCGACGGCATTTGCGATAATATTGGCAAGCGTCGTCTTCCCCAGGCCGGGAGGGCCGCTCAACAGAATATGGTCCAGCACGTCGTCGCGCTGTCTGGCGGCCTCCACCATCAGCATCAGGCGTTCCTTGATTTTCTCCTGTCCGCGGAATTCGCTGAAAGCAGGAGGTCTCAGGGATAAATCAAAAGCGGAGGGGGGTGTCTCCGTGGTGCGTGTGTAAAAGGACTCTCCCATGCGCAGGACTAGCAAACCCGTCTTTCAGCCATCCGTCAAGATGGAAGTGTACGCGAGAAGCCCCTTTTCCGGGACATGCCGGAGGCGGCTGGCCTTTTTTGATTGCGGCGGGAATGCTGTTCCGTCAGAATCATGGGCAATGAAATGGCGTATATTACCTCTTCTGTTAATGATGAGCGGCGGCATCTTTGCCGCGGACGACGTGGAATCCCGTCCCTATCAAATCATCCCGGAACCGGCCAAAGTCAACACCTCCGCCGGCGTGTGTTCCTCTCCTAAAATCCTCAAACAGGCGGCTGACAAATCCCTGGGGCCGGAAGGATACAAGATCACGATCAAGCCGCAGGGCGTGGAAATTCAGGCGGGTGACCGCGCCGGCCTCTTCTATGCCAAAAACACGCTGGAACAGCTCCAGGCACAATACAAGGACGGCGGCATCCCCTGCGGCGTCATCGAAGACAAGCCCCGGTTTGGATGGCGCAGCATGATGATGGACACCGCCCGCCACTTTGTGCCGGTGGAGGATGTCAAAAAATTCATTGATGTGATGTCCTTTTACAAATTCAACAAGCTCCACTTCCACCTCACGGATGACCAGGGCTGGCGCCTCCCGGTGCCCGGGTACCCCAAGCTGGAAACCGTGGCCTCCAAGCGTAAGGAAACCTTTGGCAACAAAACACCCCACGAAGGCATGTACACTAAAGAACAGCTCAAGGAGCTGGTGAAATATGCCGCCGCCCGGAACATTGAAATCATCCCGGAAATAGACGTGCCCGGCCACAATCAGGCCCTCTGCACCGCCTATCCGGAATTCCTCTGCTTCCCGAACCCCAAGCTGGAAGTGCGTACGAATGCGGGCATCTCCTACACCCTGGTATGCCCCGGCAATCCGGATGTCTGGAAATTCTACAACGCCGTCTTCAATGAACTCAAGGACATCTTCCCGTCCCAATATGTGCATCTGGGCGGGGATGAAGCCCCGGAAGACAACTGGATGAAGTGCCCCAAATGCGCCGACTTCCGCGAAAAAGCCGGCATCCGGGATGAAAACAAGAAAGCCGCCGCTCAAAAGGAAATGGTGGAATTCTTCACCCGGTGCGCCAAAATGCTGAAAAGCCGCGGGAAAACGGCCGTCTTCTGGTATGAACCCATGGGCAAATATCCGGACGGAGTGATCGTCACCACGTGGAGAGGCGGCCACACGCCTAAAACGGTAGCCAATACCACGGGAGACAAGGTGGACGTCATCTGCGCGCCCAACGGCAAATGCTACTTTGACTATCCCCAGCTTCCCGGCGATTGGCCCTCAGGCCAGCCGGACACGGGCTGGATGCCCGTCAACAAGCTGGAAAACGTGTACTCCCTGGAACCGGGCCACGGCCTCTCTGCCAAAGAAATGGAACGCGTGCGCGGCGTAGACTGCTGCCTGTGGGCGGAACGCCTGCCGAACATTGAACGCGTCTTCTACCAGGCTTACCCGCGCGCCCTCGCTCTGGTGGAAACCGCGTGGTCCCCCAAGGAGGTGAAAAACCTGGACCGCTTCAAGGACAAACTGGAATTCCACAAAAAATTCATGCAGGAAAAATGGGGCATCAGCCTTGAACGTCCGGAAAAGAAATAAGGACTAAACGGCAAGAGTCCCTTCCTGAAAGATGTAAACGCCGAAAAAATAAGAAGAACGTTCTTTGCCCTTCTAAAGAAGAAGGCATCGGGCACGAAGGACTCGACCTTGTTCAATGACAGGCTTCTGTAAATAACAGAAGCCTGTTTTTATATGGTATGCATGGGGGGATCTCACCATCTCATTGTCAGAATTCCCTGGATACCTATGCGCTTTCATCCTTTTCCGATAACAGACGGAAACGCGGGAAGAGTTGGAGGAAAACAGGAAAACGCCTCCCAAGTGAAAAAAAGATTGCCAACCCTCTCTTCTACCGTTAAATTGCTCCCGCTTTCCTATCTAACACAATCTATCAACGGGCAGGTGTCAGAGTGGTCGAATGAGCACGCCTGGAAAGTGTGTGTACTGGCAACAGTACCGAGGGTTCGAATCCCTCCCTGTCCGCCATTTTATTCTTTTCGTAACCTTGCAAAGTCCTTGATTTTGCAAGGTTTTTTCATATCGTGATTGTACGGTATTCGACCCGATTGCATGAAAAAGGGGTACATATTAGGGTACACTTTTTCGATATGTACCCTAATGTACCCCATCGCAACTTTCAACTGATTTTTAAGACTATGGCTGGATTGAAAAAACGGAACAATACATGGTTCGCCTCCTATTACGTCAACGGCAAAAGAGTCATCAAAACGACCAAAATAGAGGTCTCCCCTTCGGCGATTCTCCCCGGGAAGACAAAAGTCAAAATGGAGGCCGAGCTCAAGCTGAATGCACAAATTATCGCCAATGAATTGGAGAAGGCAGCCAAAGGAGAAAAGGCAAACACCGAAATCGTCCATGCCGTAGCCGGATCTTCCAAGGCAAAGGCTCTGCTCAAAGGCAAAGCCCATATGCAGGGAGTGGATGATTTTTTGAAAGACTGGATGAAGTCCCGTACGGAAAAAGGGGCTGTTGACCGTGATGGAAAAGCTGTCCGACAATTCTTGTGCTATCTGGATGACCGCAAAACCCTTCCTCTGGATGCCGTTACTCCTCATCATGCAGAAGAATTCATGGTAAAAGAATTGGAGCGTGTATCCAGCGGAACAGTAAAGAGGTATCTTGAATCCTTGACGTGTGCCTTCAATAGCGCCGTCAGCAAAAGGATCATTACAGTCAATCCTTTCAAAGGAGTCATTCCTTCCAAAAGCTCTCGGAATGACAGGCAGGAACGAGATGCCTTTTCCGTAGAGGAAGTACAAAAAATGATTTCCGACTTTCCGAATGAATGGCCCGATATGATACAGGTCTGCCTGTATACGGGAGGGCAACGTTTGGGTGATATCGCCAAGCTGAAATGGGAGCAAATCGATTTGGAAGGAGGGCGAATCTCCATGACCTCGGAAAAGACAAAGAGAAGAATGAACAAGCCTGTTATTGAGCAATTGAAAGAAATTCTACAGAGACGGCACGAGAAAAAAATCAATGATTACGTCTTCCCTCTGGCGGCCATGCGCCACTCACAAGCAGGCAACTCAAGCAAGCTCTCATGGGACTTCACTGAGCTGTTACGCAAACATGGATTGATTGTCCGGCACGATCGGAAAACCCTAGGAAACAGAAGAACCCTTGCGGAAAAAAGTTTCCATAGTTTAAGAGCCACTGCCGTTACCATGCTGCGCTCCATGGGTGTGTCTCCGGATATGGCCCGTTATATTGTTGGTCATGATTCGGAGGACATCGAACGAGGCTATTACCGTCCACAGGAAGAAGCGGTAGCTGAATCCATAGCTCAACTAGGACAAGCCATATCGCCGCAATCCCCCTCCAAGCCTGCATAATTATTCCTCATTCAACTGCATAACATAATCCCCCTGAGTATCCGTGAGAACTCAGGGGGATTTTCATTTATCATGCAGTTTCCGTCAGACTATTCGACATTTTTCATAATATGCTTTCAATCAAATTGTTTTATGTCTCTTTCATGTCTCCATTCTGTGATTCTGTCGACAAATCGAATTCGAGCAATGACTTCACGGCTTCGATAGGAATGGCGACGCCCTTGTGTTTGGAGTTTCTTACCCGCTTTTCCGACAACCAACTCGCTTCGGGGTGATTTCTCAGCACGTCTCCCCAGCAGTTGGCCCAATCCGTACCCTGGAGTATATTGGATAGTTGCCTGTTTTGGGCGGAAATGAATAACATTTGTGAAGAGCCATTTCCTCCTTGAGGACGGTATACGCTGATGCCAATTCCATCCAGGAGCTTCTTTGCGTCTTGTCTTTCAGAAGCGAAATCAGCGTGAAGATTGCTTAAAATGGCTTGTCCTACCGTCTCCGAATTGCCGACGACGCGACTTTCAAGAATCTCACGCAAACAGCGTTCCGCATCAGTCTCCTGATTTTCGTCTAGAGATCCTGTATTCATCGCTGCCGTATAAGTGTCGATTTCCGGCTCGCTGATAATCCCTGCACGAGTCAGAGCATACGCCCCCGCCAGGATATTACCCAGCAGTTCCGCGCGTCTTCCGGCAAGTGCCGGATGTGCAGACAGCTTTTGCTGAATGAGGTTCGCATTGGTCTTCATCACAGACGCCAGCGACATCATTCGGGCAATCAACTTACCGGGAGAAATCCCCGCCAGTTTGTTAGCTGCATCATCTCTCTTCTCAAAGCTCTCCAGTCCTTTATTGGGCCTGATATGCAAGTTAATAAACCTTGATTTGTCAGCTGTGCGTTGCAGTGAATTTCCAATACTCAACAGTAAAAAAGACGAACGAGCTCGAAATTCGATAGGAATAGACTCCTTGCTTCCTATAATGGACGTTTCTCCATCAGTCGCCCTCCGGACCAGAGACATAATTTTTTCTACCTTCTGCCTGGAATACTTATCCTGGTTGGCCGCCTCCATTTCGTCCAACAGAACAAGCCGGGCCCCTGAACCGATTTTTTGCCTAATGCCGGCTTCCGAAGTTCCGCCAGTGAAGGAAAGGGAGTAATTCCCAAGGAGATCCTTCAACCTCGAAACCAGAAACGTTTTTCCCGTGCCGGCAGGAGCATTGATCCAAACATGAGCCCGGGTATCGATGAATCCTGCCGTGATGCCTTGTGCCAGAAAGCCGGATAAAAGCAAGCCTCCCATTTCTTCGCGCCAGGCGAAGGAATTCAGGTAATCAATAATGGCCTGTCCTTCTTCATCGCTCATCGGGATAGTTTCCGGATGTGGAAGGCTTTCGGAACGTTGGTAGATTGTTCCTTCCTCCCTAATATTGCTTGTCTCTATGATCTTTCCGCTTTCGATGGTAAAGCACCGATCTCCCGCATTGTAAATAATAGCATTCTTCTCTCTCCAGAATCCAACGCCACGAATTTTATCAGGAGAGTAGTGTTTACGCCCTTGTTGTCCAAAACAATAGCCGGCGGCATCAGTAACGGTCCATTTCTCTCCCAACTTCTCTGCCCACCATGCTTCGGAAGCCAAAGTGATCAGGTTCAACTTACTGTGTTCGCCCGGTTTCAACTCAATTCGGCTGTCACTCATTCGGGAATAGTACACATATTTGTCACCGCTCTTCCCTAGGCAGATGAAAGGCATTTCTGCCTCCTTGAAATCAAGAGTTTGCTGATCCCGATTTTGTTCAAGTCCTTTTAATAAAGGGCTGATAGCTTCATGGAATTCACGCTTACAATCATCCTCATGCATGGCAAACCTCCTTTACTACAGGAGTTGAAAAAGAGTTAAGAGCGGAGAGAATGGATTGATACAAAGCTAGGTTTCCCTCGGAAGCCAATAAAGAACGAGCGTCTTTGTAAGGGCTTGGAGGAGTCCAATCCACAACAATGCAGCCGATATCCGCAAGAGTTTGCCGAATCTCTTTTGCGGCTTTCCGTCCGGCAGGATCGGAATCAAGCCCGAGGATGACGATCTTCCCTTTGAAGAATCCTGCCCACTCTCGTTTAAAACTCTGAGCGCCGGGAATAGCTACGGCGAAAGGAACCAATTCCGCACTTCCCGCATGCGGGACATTTCCAAATACGGAAGAATCTTCGGGTATAAGACAGCCAAATACCTGATTGATAGCCAGAGCATCGGATTCTCCTTCACAGATAAGAACGATCTTTCGCTGCTCTGCGAATTCCATCCCCCAAGGTTGATAAGCTTTTCCGGCTACCCACATGAAACGCGAGCTCTCAGCGTTCATTGTGCCGCAAGATGTCCATTTGCCTTCTTTCAAATAGAGCTTGGGGTTGGGATGGTTGATTCTGCAACGCAGTTTGGCTCCCGTATACGTGATGTCCCCATCACTTCCCCTGGCCGTATAAAGATACAGCAAGCGTCCGTCTTCCGTCGCTCCAAGAAGACCTCGCAAACTAGGATGGGAAACGGTAATGGCAGAGAGCATCAATTCTTCATTCAAGTTCAGTTCGGAACTTAAAAGGGAACGCAGGGGGATATCCTCTTCCAGCCGTTTGCGGCAAATTTCCAATTCCATCACATTAGCAGGTTCAAGAAACACAGGAGATTCTGGACGGTGCATCAAACCTTTTTGAAGAATAGACATTGCGCCTGCTCTTTTACGGCTTGAGGAGGAATAGCTTCTTTTGCTCATCTTGCCATCCAGAGAGATATTCAATACCTCCGCCACATGTTCCAAGACATCCGGAAATTGCGCTTTGATATCAAGCTGCTTAAGCTCTGCGGCCAGAGTAAAAATATCCCCGCCTTTGTCACATGCCCAGCAACGCCATAATCCTACTCCGTCACATTCGTTGACATGCAGTTTGAGGCGCCGATGTTCTCCAAATGGACAACGGAAGAGCTTCACCCTTCCGATGTCCTTGTGGGTTCCCAACATGCACGCACAGTACTCCAGAAGGAATTTCGGTTGTTTTAATTCTTCGGTATTCATGGTTTACTGTTTGTTAAGGTTCCCCGAAATAGACACCATATAGGAATCAAGTTCCGCAACATGGTACTTTTGGACTCCATTGTTTGGACGTATCATCTGAACCTTGCCTGCACTTACGGCTTCCGCCAGTATCCTGCAAATCGTAGACTTGCTCGTATCGTAGCGTTTGGCGAGAGTTGCCTGACTGGCCCAGACTACAGAACCGGAGTCAGTCGGTAGTTTGGCAAGGGAGTCAAGACGCTCACGGATGGCATTTAGTGCCGTATAAACGTCTTCAGCTGTGAATAGGGGTGTATTAATTTGTTTCATAACAATTATATTGTTAATGTTATGCTTGAGTCAGCTGCCTCAATCCCCTATAATAAGTTCCTACTAAAGAGATCATCATTGAGTGATTCAGGCCTGCCTCGGAATTTGGATTTCCGGGGCAGTTGCTTTTTCAAGCGGGTTGCTTGGAAAGTCCTCTTTGTTGGTCCGTCTGGATCTTGGAACAAAGAAGAACCTCTTTCCGGCAATCAATGAACCACAGATGATGAAAATAATGTACCTGCCATTTCCTCTGTAAGTTGTATGGAGGTGATGAATGTTTATAGCAAATGACTTACAATATTATTTAATCCGTGCTTTTTCCAACCATGAAAATCCCCACCGTTCAAGAAACCGGCTTCTGTTGCGAGATCGTTGATCTTTTTCTGCCTTGTTGTATGTACTCAAGTCCTTCGCAATCCGTCCCAGTGTAGTTTCCGTATACTGGGAGTTTCCATATCTCCTGACGAAGATATCTCCAACCTCTTTTTGTGTAGGAATCCTCTGATGCTCCATTACAAATTCTTTCATGATCTCCTTCAACGCTTCCCATTCAGTATCATCTGATTGTTCTCTCAAGACATCAATACTCATTTGATCTATCAATTTTCCCCATACGGCAATCTGAGCAAAGTTTTCAGAGTCTCTGGATTCTTTGAATTTTTGAGCGAACTCAGTCCCGGCATGGTGACTCTTTTCCAAAAATTCAATTTGCAGTCTTAATTGAGCCATGATTCCTTGTTGATATGCCATCCATCCCTTTTCAAGTAATGATGGATCGTTCATCAAATAAGAAAAATGTTGTTTCAAAAACCTTAACTTCCAAACAATCTTTCGATTATCCGGATAACGGCGTTCAGCGTCCTTCAAGCATCCCCACAATAATCGGAGTGATTTTTGACCTGAATGAGTATTTAATATGTTTAGTTCAACAGAAGACCATTCTACATGCTTAATATCAGAATTTATGACTTTCTGTAGCTGTATTTCTTTTTGAATTTCCTCAGCCTTGAAATGCCATAACGCAGCTGCAAAATCAGGGTTTAGCCTTTTTCCTTGGAGAATACCTTGTTTTTGCAACGATCTATTGCCTTTGGTAGGAACACTGTGCTTTTTACAAAATGCCAAAATGCTTGTTTTAATGTCATGTCGGACATGTATAGATTTTTCCTTCCCGTCATAGATGATGTAGCCATCCTGCAAGTCGTCAGAGCAAAAGAGTCTATACTCAGTCTGAATTTCCGGAAGACATTTTGAGAGAACACAATTCAGTAGTAACTGGTGTTCTTTCCAAAAAGCAGTCCAGTCCCATGAAACTAATTTTCGGGCTTCAATAGGTTTTTCCTCAGCTGACATGGTCTGTCAGCATACACCCACGAATCCCCGGGATACAAGAGACAAATCCCCGCCTAAAGTTTTCCAAACAACTTTGGATATTTCTTCCGCATCTCTTCGTGATATCCTCTGTCAATGATCCTCGCACGGAGACTTTTAATGGCTTTCTCCCTCTGCTCGTTATCGGGATTCACCTCCAGATAACATTCCAGGTCGTTACTGAGACGACGGCCATCCTGAAGGATCGTCGTGTTGTAATAGGACAGAGGTTCCGTCACCTCCTCAAAAACATAATCCGCCTGCTCCGGAAGGTGCGTTTCTTCAAAAGGAAAAGCCGACATCAACAATCCAGTATTGTTTACTCGGAACACTAAAGGGCCGAGTTCTTTGAAATCCTGTGTATAATGAAGGGAGGAAAGAGGAGAGTGGCACCACCGAATATCAGAGCTATTCAGAAAATCACTTATCTGCTGAATACCAATATCCCGTGGCTTCATTACATAAAGACGTTTGACAACTTTCCTGCGCTTATGATTCCTCTTCAAAGAGGCCAGCAGAGAATCTGCGTCCCGCAGGCAAATGATACGTCCTCTGCGGCAGATAATAGAGTCTTCTTCCATGGTCTTGAGAGCCTTATTCACTTGTGATAATGAAATCTGGCCGGATTTTTTCAGGATGGAATTGCATATGTGCTTCTGACTGGGGAGGAAATTGCAGTTCAACAATGTCTCCGCGACCTGAATAGCCACGCCCGTATAGGGATTCTTCATGGCAACCGGCAAAGGCTTGAACTGATTTCTGAATCCGTTTCTCATCATGAAAAATCCTTTCCATAAAAGAACTCCGTTTCCGCAAAAGTCGACGCCACATAAATTGTGTTGCTCCAGGGTTTCCAAATTTTGTGTCGAAAGATAGGGAGTAATGAGCAGTGGTCGGGGAGAAGAAAAGGCGGCCTCCAAACTGTCGGATGAAAGACAATTCTTTTGTTTGAGTTCTTCCAGCACCTTCAGAAATTTCTTGGCAGTCAGTCGCTCTGCCTCAACAATAGTGAAATTGCGTGTTGTGCCAGGTGCAGAAGGGCTTTTGCCAGTCAGTTCGAATCTAGCCTGATCAGAGTGAGGATCTATCTCATTATCAAAAAGAGGGGACTGAGTTTTAAAAACCATACGTCCCCCCAGAAAGGAACGGTGTGATTGAAGAAATGTTAACTTACGATTCATGTCAGCAATTATAAAACATGCTGCCGTAAGAACAATATCTCAAATAAACGTAATTCTTTTGTAATCAATCATGAAAATCACTTTCGTAAGATTATTCTCGCGATGAAATGCATCCCTTTTCTTTCTCCTCGTCAGCCAATCTTTTTTTCCTTATTCCGCAAGGCAAAGGACATATCAGTCTTTATAGCAACAGACATGATGAAACGTGAAAATTCATGGAATTTGTCTATGATGAAACGATCTGGAATATTGTCATACAAACTTTCACAGGCGCTCAATTTCTTCCCTGCTGTGTGATTCAGTCAAAACCAGCCCGGTTGAGTGCAAAAATCCTGGAATTACAGGAGGAAACTCATGAAAATTTCTTCTAAAACGCATCCATTTCAATAGATGTATACTTATAAAGCATTCATCAAGAATGCGTAATTGATCACTCTATTCGAAATTTCATGATTCTGAGATTTTATTTTCTTATCCTACGGAGTCATCCTCCCAAGTCCGCTCCAATTCTCAAACTCTTAATCAGTATTATTTTCCATATTTTTTCCTCCGAAGACGATAAGCACCTTCTTGATTTCGACAAAGGTGTAATACAGTAATATGGCTTCAGGAATCCCTATGGCATAGGATAGCCATAAGGGTTGAGCGGGGATGAATGCAGAAAGACCATCAATAATGAAGGCAATCACGTATCCGAGAGCATATCTGGGATGAAAAACAATATTTTTCATATTCAGGTGGTTTGCCATTTTTTGAGCGCGTTCCAGTAGCCCGGGCCATGCGGTAAACGCCCAATAAAAATTGAAGAGAGGAATAAAGAGAAAGCCAACTGCTTTTTCAGGTGAAGGTATGGGTTCTCTCGAAGGAATCAGGCAACTGAGAGGCTGAATATATTTCCATGCTTCATACAGTTTCATGAGGACGTAAATCATCAGCCCCAGAAATAACAGTAGGCCTACTACACTCATCGTGTCGTTACCCTTGATTTCTGCCTGGGTCATGAAATGAGACGCTGTGACATAGGCCATCACAAACCAGCCCAATCCCTTTTTGGCTTTTTTATCTACTTCCTCTACATCAAAACTATGATTATTTACAGGGGGCGGAGGGAATGAAGAGTTTTCTCTGAAATCGGGTTCATCAGTATTTTTGATTAGATGATGAATAGGTTCCCAATTGTCCATACCTTCCGTCCAAAAATAATCTGAAGGTTGGGCCTTCCCCTGTCGCAGCATATCTCGAAGAGTTGAGATGTCGAAAGGGCCAGTTTGAGTGCCGTCTTGAGCCAAAAGGCGATATTTTTTCTCTTCCTGGTGCGAAGAATTCGGCGAACGCCTTGCCTCCAGAACAAGATGGATAGGGCTCCACGAGGAAAGGCCATTCTGTGAGACCAATTCGTCCTTGTCGAGACGTCCGGCTTTCAACATGCTGCGGAGCTGCTCTTCATCATAAGGGCCTTCATGCTTTCCTTGCTTGTTGTAAATGTAATAGGACATGATTGTTAATTGTTTGAATTTAGTAATATCTCCTTTGCCTCAAAGCATCCTTTATGGTTTCAGCTTGGGGATTGCCATACACTCTTCCCTGTCCGCCGCAGTTGGGACAGACGGAACGGAATCCATTGGAATATAAAATACCGGTACCGTCACATTGCAGGCATGGTAAGGCCTGTTGAGGTACTGCCTGGCGTTGCGCTTGGGTCGCCATGCCTGCTCCTATCAACATTCCTATGGCAGCCGCTTCATCATTGGACATGGATGGGGAATAAGACGACTGAGGGAATGAAGATGAATATCCACGATCATAATAAGGTTGTCGGCTTGGTTCATTGCCTGCCAAAAGGATAATGAAAAGAAGCGCGACAAAACCAATGCCAGCTCCTATGATTATTTTCATTTTTTTAGTCAGGTTGAAACCTGAAGGCGGATTTACCTGATGATTGCGCCAGCTGCTCTGAGAATGAATATCATCAAGAACTTTGTATAGAGGCATCCATTGATTCATTCCCTCACACCAAACGAGAGCCGCTCCAGGAATTTCCTTTCTTTCCATCATGGATACAATTTGGGCAGGAGAATATGGACCGTCCGGTTGTCTCCCGGCCCGGTAGATGTAATAGGCTTTCATAGTTTACTCATGGATGCTAATTGTTATAGAAGAGGCCTTTCCGCTTCCCGGAGGGAAAAGAGCCTGTTTCGTCTTTCTTCTTCGAGAAACTGCCGAACCCATGGTTCTATTTCCATGGATGCCGAGGGATCGAAAACGGACAAGCTCTCTTCAGAGAGAAAAGGAGGCGTATTCCAATGCTCCCTGAAAAATTCGTCTTCGGAGAACGTTTTAAGCTGTTGTTCAAAGGTGAGAAGCGAACAGGAGCAACACAGCATTTGTTCCTTTTGGGCATTGGCAACCATGATTTTTCCTATTTGCATGGCCGTAAATCCCAGGAAAGCTCCAGCCGTGAAATACCCCGAAGCTGAACTGAGTGCTCCCAGAAGAGCTGATCTGGCCGATGTTCCGAGAAGGGCCCTACAAAGGGCATCCTTATCCTTCTTCCTGTTCAGTGCATAGGAAAACCCAGCTCCCAGAATAGCGGCGGTTATCGAATGCCCAAAAAACGAAGCAGGATCAACGTAGTCGGTAAAGGTTTTCAGAGTAGAGACACAACCGGCCAGGATGTTTTCTATCCCCGCTCCGATTAACAAAGGATTTTGGGTAGAGTACCCCAATACCAATTCTATCCCACCCTCTCCGAATGTATCAAAAGCCGTCCACGCATCCATAGGGACATCCCCGGACATAGCGGAAATTAGATCGCCGGAACCTTCTCCCACAGCTAATAAGCCGATGCCGGCATCCATCATGTTGAGCGATAGATATCCTTTCGGTATTCCGATATCAACCAGCAGGGAACCCAAACCTGATTGTGAAAAACCGGGAATGGGAATCCCTGCCTTGGTGGGGAAATCTGTCAGGAGGATATGCCCCGCTTGTTTGACCGCATGAACTGGGCGCCGGAAAAACTGACCGATGATATCCATAATCAGATCATGGCCATGCACCCATCTATGGCCAAATCCCGAAACGGCATCAGCTACTGCGTTCTTGGCCAAGGAGGGAAACAGCCCATCTACCGTATTTCGCAAGACATCAGCGGGGATGTGCATGTAGGCACATTGAGTTCCGCCAGCTGCCGATTTTATGCAGACTTCCCATAAATCTGATGGAGACATATGATAGGAGGATTATTAATTATCCGACAAATAACGATTTCCCAATTGGCCTCCTCGCTCCTTCCAGTATTCAGTCAAGGCTCCTCTGATCCCCTTGCGCAGGGCATCAATGGCTTTGTTTGACAGAGTTGGTGCATCGTTGTCAAAAATGAAATACCCGGCAATAACGGCCAGCATGGCGCCTCCAGCCATAGCAGCGATGGGCCCCAACATGGATGTTCCAATGAAAAAAGCAGTAACGGTCGTGACAATGCCCGCCCCCCATCCCAAAGCAGCCCCTACGCCGGCCAGGATGATAGCTATTCCCGTCGTTCCGGATGTAAGAGAAATAACCTGCTTCATCAATTTGAGCTTCGCTTTTTTATCAGGAGCCAGCACTGCTTCGGCTAAATAGCAGGCCATTTCCACTCCCTGGGGAACCTCGTTGAATTGCTTGACGCAAGCGCTCTTCACAACAAGACAGACTTCCTGCATATCGCGCCAGTTCAGGTAGTGTTGATCCTGTGGTTTGGAGGAAAGAATCTCCGATGCCTTGGCATTGATGAGCTGTTCCATCCCGACGGTAATTTGATCCAATGTCATAGCTGTTAATGGGGTATTGCTGAATGTTCAGAAGAACGCGATCGAGATATCAGGATTGCCTTGTTGGGTATCTCCATTTGATTGGCAATGTAGTAGGCTATTTCCCGAAGCGCGTCGGTAAGAGGAAGAGATCGCCATGCTGCATACCTGAGCAAGAAAAGCCTGGCTTCATTGCTAAGCTTTCCCAACAGCTCCAGAACATCGCATTGACTGTTCTCCATATGGCAAAACTATGACGCATCAAAAATATCCGTCAAGATATTTTTGATAGAAATAAACCACGCAAAATATCCACGACGCTCAATAGTGTAGCTTCCCTGCAAGTCTTTGAATAGCACTTTATCTCTATGAAAAGCTCCAGAATTGACTTGCTTAGCAAAAAAGATAGTATCGAGAAAATGACTCCAGAACTCCGACCACAACAAGACTTGAAAGCCGACGTAAAACGTTGGCTGAAAGCCCGTGGTTTGGACTACAAATGGTTGGCTGAAAAATGCTTTGTCAGTGAAGTGACAGTTTACAACTGGATGGCCAAAAAAAGGATACCGGAAGTCAAAGAACACATCATTCGTTCTTTGATGGCTGAATTGCCCGTCACCCTGCCGTCCGTCAAGGTAGAGACAGAGTCGCGTGTAATCCTCCAACTCCCTTCAGATGTCCAAGCGGCATTGGAACGCAAAGCACTCGACAGCAAAATGACATTGACCGATTTTCTGGCGACAAAAATCAATGAGATCGTTCACAACGATACCTTGTCCGGATATCCTATCGCTGATATGGCTGAACATAATGAATTTTCGGAAGACGAGAATTAATGCTAATATATTTGATGGAGGACAATTAAAATTGCTGAATCGAACTTCCGCACTTGATTGTATGAACTCTTCAGGCGGCACGAATAAAAAACAACGGAATTTTCGTAGTCTGTGATTCGCAAAATAAAAATTCGGGCAACTTCAGGTGGCATTCATTTGTTCAATCGCGCAACTGGAATAAATGTGTTAATTGATGAGATTTGCTCAGAACCCGAAAATTTTTCATTGGCGCCAAGACAAGTCTCTATCGCATTGACGAATGCTTGTAACCTGAGTTGTGCATACTGCTATGCACCTAAGACGCCAGCTAGTCTTTCCTTCGAAGCTCTAGTGGCTTGGCTCCGAGAACTTGATGAGAATGGTACTGTCGGCGTTGGTTTTGGGGGAGGTGAGCCTACTCTCTATCCCCGACTCGAAGAACTCTGTAAATTTGTGACTACCGAAACGAGCATGGCTGTTACTCTCACAACTAATGCTCATAGACTTAACGAACAACTTTTCCAATCTCTTCAAGGAAATATTAATTTTATCCGAGTGAGTATGGACGGAGTAGGTTCAACCTATGAAGCGAATCGTAAAAGTAGTTTTGATGATTTCATTGAGAATATCAAATTGCTCCGTGATATTGCTCCTCTTGGAATAAACTATGTGGTCAATTCGGATACGATTTCTAATTTAGACAAGGCACTTGAAGTAGCCACAGCATTGGCGGCTCGTGAATTCCTTCTTCTCCCAGAAATGCCTACATTTCGGAGGCCCGGCATGGATGAGCGCACCAGTCGAACTCTGGTCTCTTGGGTTAAGAGTTATAGCGGAGTGGTCCCTCTTGCTGTTAGTGAAAACAACGCTGACGGTTTACCTACGTGTGATCCGTTCTCGTTTGAAAAGGGATTAGCTGCCTTTGTACATATTGATGCTACGGGAATGCTAAAACATTCGTCATATGATAATTTAGGTGTACAAATCGAATCTACTGGAATCATCTCTGCATTAAAAAATCTTGAAAAGAAAACTTACAATACTGAATTATGAAAATCTGGAACGGTTATGGATCTGAACACTCGGCGAATCTTGTAATGATTGGCCACTTCAAAAGTGAGGAAGATGCAAAGGAAACTCAGAGAATCATCGATAAACTTTCTGCCGAATTGGCAGAACAAATTGAAATAGGGAATCCTCGTGATCACTTTGGTAAGGAAGTTCTTGATATGTTGAGGGCTTTAAATTGTTATTATTTAAGTCCTTGGGAGCTCGAGCATTTTCTTTACGATGTCAGTACCTGTGTCAAAGGAGATAGTATTGTTCTTACAACAGATGAAACTGAGGTTTCTGCATTTTTTAAACTCATGATCGAGCACGGAGCTAAAGTTGAAATCTATTCTGCTCATGATTACCCAAAATGTGAAAATGACCAAGACAAGTAAGTTAATTTTTATAGTTAATTCTTGAACGATGTCACAATTAGATTGGGTTAAATTTAACGCACTCGCAGGTAGCCGCCCCCAAAACTTCGAGAACCTCTGCCGGGGGTTAATGCATCTACATTTCGAAAGCGTAGGTGAATTTCGCGCTCTGAAGAATCAACCTGGAGTTGAAATGCACCTGAAGCTTACGTGCTATTCTCCTACGCTGGGTTTACCTCCTCGATGGTGGGGATGGCAATGCAAAGTCTACGCACGAACAAGCGAAGGGAATTTGCTCCCTGCGGGTAGAGAGGGTATTGAAAAATCTTTAAGAAAAACCGAAGAGTATCTACCTGAGCTAACAGACTGGGTTCTATGGACTCCGTATACTCTTAGCAAAAAAGATCAAGAATGGTTCTATGGATTAAAGACAGCCATGGTTTTGCATCTGTGGACAGCAGAAGAGGTAAATACCTATCTGAGCGGCCCAGGAAGCATTCTTCGAAATACATATTTTGGTGACTTAATTGCAACTTTCGAGGAACTAGCTAAACGTCATCAAGAATCTATTCAGCCAATAAAAGAAAGATGGTTTGAACCGGTTCATCAAATAACGGAAACAGAGAGAACACTGCGGTGTATGCTTGGCGAACCAAAAGCGTGGGCGCATCTGTTAGAAGTAGGGGAACGTCTCCAAAATGCAGCTGTAATCATGGCGGAATCTGTCAATTCCGTTGATTCGTTCCCTAAAGAAATCATCACAAAATTTATAGAATCATGCCAATCATTCAGCGAAACGATTTCACAATTTTATAAAGAATTAGTAAATGGGGATATTGAGACAGTAAAACAACAGCTTAAAGATTATCAATTCTTCCTTGATGACGATATAAAATCTACGCCACGTCTTTTACGTAGATTCAATGCGCCAATATCTCTTGATGCAACCAATGCTTTGTACGACATGCGCATGGGTCATAAACTTTTAGATGAAGTCGAAGATTTTCTATCTATTGGGCTTGTCGCAGTATTGGCTGACGCTGGAGGGGGGAAAACTCAACTATCTGCTGCTATCACTACATCTGAGAAAACAAAACCGGCGGGTATATTTCTTCATGGTAGAAATCTTCATCGCGGTCAAAATCTTAATGATTTGGCAAAAACTTATACATTGAACGGCAAACCTATCGAGAGTTTTGAACAACTACTTGCGGCCCTTGACGCTGCTGCAAAGAGATATTGTTGCCGTTTACCCGTTGTTATTGATGGTTTGAATGAAGCCGAAAACCCTAAAGACTGGAGGGCCCCACTTGCTTCTCTCGAACAAACGGTCAAGTCCTACCCCAATGTCCTAGTCATATGCACGCTTCGAACGGGTGAACATAAACGGAAAAGATCAATAGGTGTTAATGATTCTCATGCAAATACAAGAGAATCATTCGCTGTGATGGCCCTTCCCATGGGGATAAGACGAATTGAAAGCGAAGGTTTTGGGGCTGATACAGAGGAAGCAATTGCAAAGTATTTTTCTCATTTCAACATTGATGCAGATGATGCCGAGATTCCTATGGAATTCCTCGAACATCCACTTACTCTTCGAATTTTTTGTCAAGTTACCAACCCCAGCCGACAATCCATAGTTCACGTCCATTACTTTCCAGCATCACTTACTTCCCTATTTGAAAAATACCTTGAAAGTTCAGCACAACGTATAGCTGAACTACCCAATCTCAGTTATTCTTATAGTGAAGATGATGTTCTAAAAGTCCTCCACTACTTTGGCCAGATGCTCTGGGAACAAGGTGCTCGCGAAATTAAAGAAGAAGATCTCATAAACGCTGCAGGATATTCTAGGAAACCTTGGCAAAGTAGTATAATCAATTTGCTAGTTCAAGAGGGTCTCATTTTTCGAAATCCGGGAGAGACCCCTTATGATTACGTGATAACACCGGCTTATGATGCACTCGGTGGTTTCATGATTGCTCGCTCGCTCCTCCAAACTAATGTAAGGGATAGGTCATTCAACTGGTTTAGACTTTCTAAAACCATCGACTTATTCGTACATGAAGACCAAAGTCATCCGTTGGCGTTGGATATCTTTAGAGCACTTGTGTCATTAACTCCCGTAAGGACGCGACAACAATTATGGAGAGTCGCCCCCGAAAATTTGAGAAATGCCGCACTTTTGTTTGCCATTGAACTTGATCCACAATACTTGGATAGCGAGACGGTGGAAGCTCTTCGTTTGTTCTTTGCAGAAAATCCTGAGAAACGATTCCGGTTTTTTTCACGAATATTTTCAACTCGTGCCGTGGTTGAACATCCATTGAATTCAGAATTTTTAGACAAAATTCTTCGATCAATAACATCAGTGGGAGAGCGTGACCTATCATGGTCTGAATGGATACGCCAGTCTCGTGAAAAAAGGCTAGCTGATGTTATAGCCTTGGAAAAAAAATGGGAATTGCATGTAGACAGAAAAGAATCTGATCGGTTGAAGTTAAAATGGCTTATGTGGCATTTGACAAGCACAGATAGAGAATTGCGAGACATAGTAACTCGTGCTCTATATTGGTTTGGACGAAAGGCTCCTTCAGTTCTTTTTGATGAGACAATAAAATCATTGGACATCAACGATCCATACATTCCTGAGCGTATGCTGGCAGCTAGTTATGGAGTTGCGATGGCTCATCAAGGGAATTTCGAGTATGCATCGTTTACGTCACATGAACTATCAAGGTTTGCAAGAGAAGTGTACAATTCCATTTTCTCTGAAGGAGCACCTTATAAAACAACGCATATTTTACTTCGCGAGTATGCAATGCGAATCGTAGAGCTTACCAATTTTTATGATTCTACCTTTTTTTCAGATGAAGAGATGACGAGGGCTACTCCTCCATTTCAAATGGCGGATTTCGATCAATGGGGGATGAAGGATGATCCTGTTTATCCTGCATCCTCTCCGTTCCGAATGGATTTTGAGAATTATACGATAGGACGCTTAGTCCCCAACCGCAGCAATTACGATTACGAACATGCAGGGTATAAAGCTACTAAGGCTCGTATTTTGTGGAGAATTGAGCAACTCGGATGGTTTTCTGGTAATTTTGATCAAATCGATCGCCAAATTGTGGAAGATCAAAATTGGGGTCGGACCGATCTCGAACCCAAAAAAATCGATCGGTATGGTAAGAAATATTCTTGGATTGCTTACTTCGAAATATCAGGGTTACTACATGATCTGAAACTGATTGATCGAACTCATGATCGAGAGAGGATTGCTGATGTCGATATTGATCCGAGTTTCCCGACGCAAGTTCAAAAAGCTATTTTTTTTGATGGTAATCTCTTAGGTTCAGCTGACTTGAAAGTCGTCGACTGGATTTCAACTGAAGCTCAGATTGACATGTCTCCCTATCTCAGAGCGGATAAAATAGGAGAGAATGACGGTCCTTGGGTCACTTTAGATGGTTATATCGGTCAAACAGATAAAAGACTTGGGCGTAGGTCGTTTTGTTTTGTGAGGAGTTTCATTGTGAAAAACATAATCGCAGAAGAATTTTTAAAGTATTTGTCTCATCAGGATATTGGTGGACGATGGGTCCCAGAAAAACCATCTGTTTATTATACTTTTGCAGGAGAAATACCATGGTGTACGACATATTCAGAATCGGGGGAAATAAATTTCTCATTTGTGAAAAACGAGAAAATCGTGAAAGTTGAAAAGACACATGATGAACTATATCTTGATGACCGAAAACTGAATATCTCTAAATTCGATTTAATTAGCCGAAAAATATTTGGGACAAGTCTAGAAAATAGAGACGTAAATGTTCTGTCAGAAGCAGATATCGAAAGGATAGAAGTACGGCAAGTCCCATTCGAGGCTGATGAGTTGCAACAAGAATTCGCGGAATATGAAGCAATAATGCCTGGTTGTGACTTTGAGTGGGAACGTTACCATTCTGTAACGAATGATTCCGGTCATGCCGTTATCCTTACAAAAGAAATTGCAGATGATCTTAATTTAATTAATCGAGCCCAAGAATTCGATTTATTTACGAAAGAAGGCACTAGAGCTACTTTAAATATTTCAGACCATAGTGGGGATTTCTACAATCAACAATCATTTTTCTTTCTTAGAGAAGATCTCCTACAATTGTACTTAAAGAAAAATGATTCAACTCTAATTTGGATAATCTGGGGAGAACGACAGTATTCTTCAAGGCGGGATGATATTGTATTTTGTGATAAAAATTACCCAGATAATATGCACGGAGATATAAAAATTGTTATGGTGTATCCTTTAAAATAAATCTGCAAAATGTTTGTGATAAATAAGGAGATGAAAATTGGGAGCTAAAATTTCCCTTGAAATCCCCCTCTATTTTTTATAAATATTGATGACCATTTTTTAGTAAAAGCTTGGGATATCAGATTACTCTAGCTTTGTTTCCTCTCCTTCTTGTCAAAGTAACCTCAAAAATAGAAAGATCCAACATCATGATGGAAATTTATAAATTAATGAGCATTTTTGCTTTGGAAGTTATGGGTGCTGGTGCAGAGCTTCTGCAAGGATAGGTTTGGGTTGGAGTAATCTACCCTTTTGGGGGTCTCCCGGAGAAGCTCTCAAGGTTCGATTCCTTGGCCTTGCATCCAACGTATATTAGCTAAAAAAGAGGGAGTCGATTCGACTCTCTCTTGAACTCCCTCCTCAGACAACATGTCGTCTTGGAAGGCATATCTCATCGTCGGGCGATGAGATTGTAAATGGCCTGTAGCAGTTGGGCGAGGATCATGGAATCAGCGAGGTGGATGTTGAGACCAGGGATCTTCCTCTTCTTCTTCGTAAAAGGAAGGAGGACGAGGGCCGCTCCTCTGCTTGTTCCGGATGAACTCGCCGACTTTGTCGGAGGCGTAGCCCAGCAGGAGGCGGGTGAGCTCGAACAGGATGATTTTGATCATGGGCATGGTGGTTGTGGTTTGGTGACGGCGTCGATGAGGATTTGCTCCAAAGCCTGGACAATGGCCTCGGCGCCTTTTTTGTACACGACGACGGCGAGCAGTTTTCCATTGTGATGGAGTACCGCCCAGTAGCGTGTGTCCTTATATTTTACGATGTGGTACATGGTTCCGGTGTCTGGATGAATGTCTCTTCAAAGAATGCAGAACCACAGAAGCAGCCCTGCCACCATCAAGCCGAAGGCCAGCACGATTCCCCATTTGAGGAGCGCGAACAGCCAGGGGAACAGGAACCAGCCTGCAACGGTCACGAGGAGGATTGTCAACATACGGAGGAGGGGTTATGGTGAACTTCCTGTTCGATGACTATCCGGGAACCGTTTGATTCCGGAGTATTCCTGCCAACCAGCCGGATGTTGCCCAAATAGGCGGCCCATTCCAGCAGGGCTATTCGACCGTCCCAGGTGGGATGCCAGGTGCGGGGGAAGACGAAGGGATCGTCTTCCCCCGTTTGGCGGATGAGCAGCCCCCTGCGCTCCAGCAAGCGAATGATTTGCCTGACTCTCCCCCGTTCTTCTGAGTGGAAGGAGCCAATCAATTCATCGCTCGTTTGCCCGGATACGGATTGCGCGAGGATCAGGACTGCGGCTTGCGTTCCCGTCAATGAGTAGGATGGATTCATGAGATGTTTCCTTTCCTGTTTTTTAACTACGCTCAGGCGATCAGTCCGCAGACGGAATCGCACAGGCCGTGCAGGGCCTGGCTCCGCTTGGCGACCACATGCGGGTTGACGGCCTTGAACTGCTCCGTGAAGGCGTTGAACAGGCTCCAGACGGTACGGGATCGGAATTCTTCATGAAGGGGCTCCCGCCAGTACCGGATGACTTCCGGTAGGACGGTCGGCGTGATAGCCCGACAGTCGACCGCACGAATCAGAAGATCATGCGCCGCCTTGTCGGTCAGCCTCTGCTTTTTGTAGGCAGCAATCCGTTCGTCTTCGCGATGGAATTGCTCTCCCAACCTGCCGACAGCCCGGGAGGTCATGAAGCGCAGATCCCGTACGGCGAATCTCGTATGCTTCCGGGAGAGTTTCACTTCTCCGTTGAAGGCAAGGTTGTCGCAAACGAACACACGCGTTCCCATGACCAGAGAGGCCGGGAAAGTCTTATCGTGGGAGTTGCGGATGCCGACGATCCACGAGTAGTCGCCGGGGCCGTCGTCTGGACGCAGGATTTGGAGAACTCCGAAATACCGTTTCCCTTCATGGCTGAGGGCGTGGGTGGTTTCCCCAATCCCGAAGCCGTGGGCGGTGAGCTGGGATTCCACTTCCTTCAGCAGGAAGTCATGCGGAAGCGGGAACCATGATTCCGTGCAGGACGGGGTTTCCACATGAGACAGCGTTCCCCTGTCGACGGCTTCAGCCCCGCAATGGAGGAGAAGCCCCTTACGGAATACGGTCGGAGGAACTACCGGAGCCGCTGCCGGTTCCGGCATGACGTTTCTCCGTTGGAGGTGAACTGCCTGTCTGGTATCTTCCAAAGGCAGGATATGCCGGACTGACGCCGGAGGATGAGGCAATGCGATGATAGGATGCATATTGATGATGAATGTGGGTTGAAACGAAAACACCCGCTTCCCAGCGAAGGGGAAACGGGCGTTGAGGAATGAAGGCAGAAGCTAAATGCCTGTCTTCAAGTCTATATAACGGGCAGCCAGCAAGAATTGCTGCCTACCGCCAACCGTATGAGTGAATAGAAGGATGTCGGGACTGTTCACCTGAACTTGTGCGGTACTTGTATTGAGCTTGTTCGGAACTTACTTGGTACGGAATTGCTTCCACCCCTTTCTCTCAAAGGAACGTTTCAAAATCTTAAAATGATTGCGTAAATATACTGTTTGTGTGTATTTGCACAATCAAATCACGAAATGGAAAGATTAACCGTCAGATCCAGGATACAGGCCGATCCAACAACTCTTTTCAAAGAACCACTCCTTAACGAAATGAACAATTTGTTGACAAATTGAATTTATTGATTACATTTTGTTCATATTCATGATTGTCATCAAATCACGTCAGGAGGAACAAGCTTCCCGGAAAACGTATTCCTCCCGTACTACTTTATACAATGAGGAAGACCGCGACAGGCTGGTTCGCATCATGCCGGGTGTTTTTGTGGAAGCGGACGCTTCCATGAGCGACATCAACGTCATGCAATGGCTCACTCTGCGACAGCCGCACTCCATCATGAACCTCATTTCCGCCTTATCCTTTCATCAGGCGACTACTCAAATCCCTCAATATCTTTCTGTCGCATTGCCCAGAGGCGTCAGATTGCCCAAGGTATTGGTCATGCCTGTCAAGGCGTGGTTTGTCACGCCGTCTCTGCTTCTTGACGGGTATGAGGCTCATCAGGGGGACTATGGAGCGTTCAACGTGACTACCCTGGAACGCACCTTGGTTGATTGTTTCAAGTACCGCAATAAAATCGGATTGGATATCTTCATTGAAGCCCTCGAATTGACAAGAGGGAAATGGAATGCCTGGAAATTGCAGAAAGAAGCAGACAGACTGCGCGTCCTGTCTGCCATCACCCCCTATCTGAAAATGGCTCAATGAACAATCCTTCCGTTTACCTCAAAAACCTCTCTAAAGCATCTGGCACGCCTTATTCCCTTCTGTGCCGTCACTATGCGATGGAACGCTTTCTTCACCGCCTGGGCTTGTCGCGCCATTCCCATTCCTTTTATCTCAAGGGAGGAATGCTCCTCATGGGCTGGGGATCATCCTCGGCCAGGCCGACCTTGGACATCGACCTGCTTGGCCATATCGCCAACACTCCCAATACGATCATCAAAGTTTTTCGGGAGATCCTGCGGACACAGCCTCAAGTCCAGGACGGAGTTAGCTTTTTGACGGATATCGAAGTGCGGGAAATTACCAAGGAAGCCTTATACACGGGGCTTAGAGTCCAATTTACCGCCCAGGTTCAAAGTGAAAAGATCCCCATGAAAGTGGATATAGGCTTTGGCGATGACCTGTATCCCGAAGCCATGGAATTGCAGTACCCGGCCCTGGTTCCGGAAATGCCACCCGCAACGGTCAGATGTTACTCCAAAGAATCTCTGATTGCGGAAAAATGGCAGGCTATGGTGCAGCTGGGGAGCTTCAACTCTCGCATGAAAGATTTCTATGATCTTTGGATGCTCTCCCGGGAGCATACTTTTCATTTGTCGGTCTTGAAAGAGGCCATCCGCAGAACTTTCTCTCATCGGAGTACGGATTGGAATGCCTACCTGAATTTGAAGGATGATACATATTGCCGTCTCCAACAACCGGAATGGGCCGCCTTTGTCCGGAAGATGAAAGCGGCGGCGTTCCAAAGAAAATTGAACATAGAGCTTCCATCCATACAATTTGCCGACGTATTGGAAACGATTCTGGACTGGCTGGAACCCGTCATGATGACAGATGCGGAAGCCCGCTGGATACCGGGAAAACACTGGGAGAGAAGATAACAGCCCTTTGCTTTTGTTTCTTATAAAACTATAAATATTATTAATGATGGATTGGGGAAACATATTGGAAAACAGCTTGCCTACGAGTCTGATGACATCTGTTCTCGTAGGATTAATAGCATGGTATGGCGGGATTTGGAGAAACAGGATACGAGATCGGGAACACCTGGAAGGACTGACCAAACTGCAAGAACAAATCACTCAATTAAATCACACACTAACCACAGAGAGAGATGCAAGAGCAGACTTGCTCAAAAGAGGCACATTAATTTTCCAAGCCCAATTTGAAAAAGAATTTGAAATCTACGTTTCCCTTTCCAATCTAATGGGAGCACTTTACTCCAGCGTCGTTGCATTGGCTCAGGAAAGATTACATAACATTGATGCCCCACAAGAAAGATATACTACCTTCCCGACAATTGCTCATGAATCAGTGAAACCACTGATTCAAATGGTAAATACCGACTGTTCAGAAAGAGTCAAAAAGGCATTTGATAATTTTTCAGAGCTTTTGGAATCATGTATTCCATTCGTGGATAATGAAATATTCATTAAAGTAGATGAATTTAGAAAAGATATAATCCGCTATGTTTTCAGTGTATATAAATCGTTCAGAAAAGTTCAAAAACATGTAAACAAATGTATACCCATTGAGATAGAAATACATAAAATGGATCACCCAAACTGGACCGGTGACTACATTGAACAAGATGAATTGGTTGAAGTCAACATGAATGCCTCCAATTTGGAATACATGATGGCGAGGCTAAAAGAAGTACGGCAGGAAGCCTTGGATTTGATTAGTAATCGAATCAAATCATTGAATGTCATCAAAAATGATTAGCGATATAAAAGAAGAAACGTACGGAATATTGATAAAAGTACGGAATATTGATGTATGCGAATGATTAATCTTTTTTGATTATAGTTTAAGACTGCTTTCGAAGGTTCAATGCATAAACTTCCATTCAATAATTCAGTAGTGAGAACGCAGTAGATAAAATAAAGCTCTTTACCAGCCCCTCTATAGAAAGGACTGGTAAAGGAAGCATAAGCAGATGTTCGATTGACTATTATAAAGGGGAAAGTTACAAAAGATTCTAAAAATGGCTAAGAAGAAGTACCCCAGTTTGAAATCAACGAGCGGAGCAGGGTTTTCCTTTGAAGATAAGGTTGCTGCTTTGCTTCTTGCCGAAATGTTTTCAGGCATACCTTCTCTTGGGGCATCGTTCCAAGCAATTCAAAAACTCGAAAGGCAAGCGATTGATTGGGAACCATTCGGAGATCTTTTATTAGATATTCCCACGTGTAAAGGAACCGTTATCCATTGTGCAGTTTCAGTTAAAAGCAACCGCACTCTGAATAGCAACGGGTGTGATCCAGAGGTCTGCAAAGGAATGTGGAAAACCATGAAGAACACGGTCTTCAATGCAGAATCAGATTTACTATTATTGGCTTCTGCACCATTGCCTCTTGCTGTAAAAGATCACGTTAACAGTTTATGTCAACAAGCCAAGGGCTTGGACTCAAACAGACTCGATCAAAAAATCGTTCATGGTGATGTTCGTAAAATCTACGAGTCATTTCGTAATACTAACGATACGACGATAAATGGCCTTCCTGGCAATCTTTTGTCCAAACTGATTCATCGAGAATTCGATTTTGAGGAATCAGTCTCTCGCAGCGAAAAAGAAGCATTTGGCCTATGCTGTGATCTACTTCAGAGTAGAGGTAAGGCCAGCGAATTGTGGGAACGGTTATGTAAGCTTGCCCAGGATTTACGAGTTTCTGGCGGCTCGATGGATCGAGCCGGTTTGTCCGCTGAGCTTCGAGAACAATTTGATCTGAAAGATGATCCCTCCGATACGCAAGCCTGGGAAAAGATTCACATTTTTTCCCAAGATGCTATGGTAGAGATTAATGACTCTTTACCAGGAGGTATTCAGCTGCCTAGAAAGGATGTAACTGAAGCACTACGAAAAGCTCTTAGTAATTCTCCGTCATGCCATCTTTTAGGAAATTCAGGTTCAGGGAAAAGTGCAATAGTCAAAAAATATGCTGCTGAACTTGAATCAACAGGTGGCGAGATTGTTTGGATAAAAGCAGAACGATGGGATTCTATCAATTCAGATTTATCCCATCTTCTTGATGTCCTTGTTCGCTGTAGAAAATCATCTGCACTTTTGGTTGTCGATGCACTTGAATGCTTGAAATCTCAAATGTTCAATAGTTTAGCAAAAATGGTTGCAACTCTTGAACGAATTGAAAATTCGCCATGGACGATAATTTTTGTATGCCAAGCATTAGATTGGAACCGGGTATCGTCACACTTTCTTAGTTATTTAGGCGGAAGTTCAATACTTAGGAATCGGGTGAAATGCGAATTGCTTGCTAAAGAAGATCTAGAGCTTATCTGCAATTCTTCGCCAACTGTAAAAAGGCTTTTCCAAGATCTAAAATTGCGGAAATTATTATCTACACCCAAGATGCTTGATGTGCTCTTATCAGGGCAGATTATAGAAGGGCTACCAATTGCGGGAGAGCCGGATTTGGTGGATTGGTGGTGGGCTCAACAAGTACGAGGAGCAAACAATATTTCTTCTCAAGAACGTGTGGCTCGGGATCTCGCCTATCATATGGCAAATGAGCTTTGTACGGAACTTCCTCTCGACTATGTTGCTGGAGCAGAAACAGCAGCTGATATATTAATTCGCAATCGTGTTTTGCAACGTACTCAAGATGGACTGTTACGTTTTGAACATGACCTTTTGGCAGATTGGTCTCGCGTTATATTCCTTAAAGGCCTAGGGCAAGATAAGCTTAAATTTCTTAAGGAGCACTTTGAAAATCCTCCTTGGCAACGCGCGGTTCGTATTTTATCACAACACTATTTAGATAGAGTTTCTGATCTATCTAAATGGCGTAATTTTATAAAAATATCTGGAGCAATTGAACAAGAAAGTGACAAACTAGACGCTGAAACTCTTCAAATTATTGATGTGTGGCTTGAAGGTATTATTTTCTCTTTGGAGCCGCGACAAATTTTAATGGAATTGTCTGATGACCTTTTCGCCAATGATGGCTGGCTATTACGGCGCATGATACGAAGATTAATGATTGTGGGAACAATTCCCGACCCTGTGTTTCAAAAGCGTATTGCCGAGGTGGATACAAAATTAGCAGAACAAATCATTAATCGTTACCGATTACCATGGTGGCCTGTTTGGTCGCCAACCATAGATTTTTTGGTTTCGTTCCCAGACCAAGTTACAGATATGCTCCCTGTTGAACTCGGAGAAATTGCCGAAATGTGGGCTCGTTTCGAGGATTATATTAAACTCGAATGGCCAGAACTAGCCGGAATTGTCATGTTGAATGCCGAGAAAGAACTGCGTCGCGAGGCCTCTGGTGAATTTCGCCATGATAAAGGTTCTGCCTATATAGGAAGAGGAAGCCAGGGAAGAAAGACTATTTATGCAGGTTCATTATTAGCTGCTAATCAGCAGCCTGACAGGGCAATAAAATTACTCTCAAAAGCTGCTGGAATTATTCCTTGGGAAGACGGAGATACAGAACCTGATACCCAATTATCATGGTTGGGAGAGTGGGAAGAACCAAAGAGTATATTTAGTCGCCGATCCGGTGTAGAACATCCCCCTACGTCCTGGCCAGATGGTCCAATTCGCAAGACAAGTTCGGATTTTTTTAATGCCTGGTTTGACTCTAATGCATCCATTCGTCTTTTCCGTCTTTTCCCAGATGCAGCAAACAAAGCTACCCTAGGTTTTCTACTGGATTGGCCTAAACGTACACTTTCTCCAAGAGAATATCATGGTATTGATAAGGATCACTATGGATTTTCCTTTTTGGAGGATCATGATATGTATCCTCCCTTTTATACAAAGGGGCCTTTTCTCCATTATTTGCGCATTGAGTGGGAACACGCGATGGACCTTATTGTAAAACTCATCAATTTTGCAACAGATCGATACTATGATTGGTGGTACAGTAATGGCCCCGAATCTTTGACATTCCCAACGGAATATGGAGAAGTATCATGGTTTGGGAATCAGCAAGTTTATGGATGGTCACGATTTCACATGAATACTGTTGAAGTAGTTGGCTGCGCGCTGATGGCTTTTGAGAAATGGCTGGAAGAACAGATTGATAAGAAAGAATCAATTGCAAAACCAATTCAATTTCTGTACGAACAAGGACGCTCATTAGCATTTGCTGGCGTGTTAATAGCGTTGGGGAAACGTCATCCCGAATTATTTCTCGTTGAACTTAAACCTCTGCTTTTTGTACGTGAGCTATACATGCTCGATAGCCATACTGTTATGGAAAATTTGGGAACAAGTTTCTGGTTTCATGATGGCGAGGTTATCAACAATCTTCGTCGTGAATGGGAATCTATGGATGGACGTCAAACTCATTTACACGAACTTGCGTATAAATGGATGGTAGAGAGCGAAGATTTTCGACGAACTTTCAACGAAGTTGCTTCAACCTGGCGCGCTCAAACAGATGAACTTCCTGATAATTCTGAAGAACGCCTCTCATTGTTGCGCTGGGCCGCAAGATTTGATTGGTCAAACTGGAAGAAGTTCACATTGGATGACGGAAGAGTGGGCTGGCAATGCGAACTGCCGGACGATTTACGTGATATAGAAGGAGAGAATGAATTCCAACAAAGACAGGCTCTTATGTCTATCCCTTACCAATGTAGGGAATGGTTAGAAAAAAGAACAATCCTCAGTCACAATCAATTGAATGAAATATGGGAACAGCTTCACCATTGGACTGGTATTGAAAGAGCATCAGAGCAGATGGGAAATGAGAAAAAAACTATTCTCCAAGACCATCGTCATGCCCGTGCAGCCCTACTTGCTGTATTACTTTCTATCGGAAACGATTGGTTGAATAACGATGCTTCGCGTCGCCCTTGGATAGAGGAAGAAGTGAAAAAATTGTTAAGCAATCCACCTGAGTTTTTTTACTGTACATTTCGTGATATTCATGTCGATGGTGAGGAATTCCTTGCACGTTGTGTCGTCCAGTGCTGGATTCATTCTCCAAGTGATCAAAATTGGAGATCTCATGTCGCTTATTTCGCTACTGCTGATAGGTATCGAACCATCAAAGTTTTGTTCGAGGATGCTTTTAAAGAACGCTCTAGACTTGGCGATGCTTACCGTGATCTTGAAGGTTTCATTCTTGCTTTTTCTGTGGTTAGGAGGAGAGCAAATCTTGAAGGATTTAAACCTCAGCCTGAACTAATTCACAAATGGTCTAAAAAATGGATATCAAAATTCAAACGAGGTTGTGGTCCAAAATGGACCGACCATTGGGAGAGTATTGAGGTTAAAGAAGTATTTCCTCCATCTGATGATTCAAATCAATCATACATAATCTCTAAAAAACTTAGACGACGGAATTTTGGTCTCGATGTTGAAATCCTGCTTGCCGCTTTTGGAGGGCTCCCTCCATTAACGGAGGCCAAAGACAGCTCAGAACGTAAGCATTGGATGACGATTTTTAGAGAAATGCTTTCCGTTTATCTTAGAACATTACCTTCGGAAGAAGGAAATGACCAGGAATGGGAATATGAAAATTGGGAAGTTGACCGCAAGATTCTTGGGATCATCGCAAGTCGTCTTTTTCAATGTACATCGATAGAACAACGACGTTTATGGGAGCCTATCCTTAGTCTTCCTCCTGCAGCTCATCATCATATCAGCCAATTTTTGGGCGACGTGCTCATGGAAACAATTAGAGTTGAACCAGCAAAAATCTCTGAATTAATTCCAATATGGCGAGCGATGGTTGAATTCCTTTTTGATTCACCTCTGTGGACAGGTACATCAAATCGATATGGACATAAAGTATGGAAATGCCTTTTTTTCTATGATGGTTGGAATCGCTCTGTTCGAGATGAAGATCATGCACCCCTTGTCGCTGCACTTCATGATCTTTTTGCCCGCCATGCTAGTACATTAGGACATGATGCATACGGCCAATCTGATTTTGCTGCGTTTGTGATAAGCGATGCAGGAAAGCAACTTTTGGTTGATGTTTTTGAATGGTTGGAGCCTAATTGGCAGAATGCAGGTTCATATTTTTGGAAAACTGTAGCTACTCAAGGTCATTTTAAAAATATGTTGCAGCTAGCATGGCAGAATCATTTCAATGATATTCGTCAAAGACCAAAGGCTTTGAAGGCCTTTAAAATATTGACTATGAATCTTGCTGCTCAACAAGACTCGATAGCGATTGAAATTCAAAAACAAATAGCCGATGGTAACTATACACCTTAACCCCTCTATCCCACTCCTCTGCCGTCCTTCTGTAGTCCATTTTCTCTGTTTCCTTTCTCCATTAGTAATCATGCCACTCCTCCATACACTCTCCCCAATCTCAAACTATTCATTGTGGGAACAGGATAAAGATCCAGATAATTTTTATGAAGATGATCTTTTAGAAGTTCTTAGAGATTCTCAATATACTGCTTACGTTCATAGGGGAAAAACGGGAGAAATGAAGGATCTTTTTTACCGGAATCGTCGGATATCATAGGGATGGGAACTCCCGTTCCATCAGGAAATACGGAGCAGGCACACAATGAATCGTCCTGACAGATACCTTGATATCCTCGTGATAGTTTTCGGTAAGAATCCGGCCATGGCGCACGTTCGTTTCCTCCATAGCAGCAGTGAGTGCCCGTACTTCACGAGCTTTTGTCGTTTCATCTTCCAATAACTCGCAAGCCTGTACCAGCATCTTTCCTCCATCGGGCGGGATAGCCAGTAAATTCACCTCATACCCTTGCCTTGTTTTGTAATAATAAGTCGATTCTTCTTCCCTCCGCAGACGCCCTACGAAAAGTTACCATTGAGGAAATATCTGGATCTCGTCAAAAAAGAAATACACCTTCTCCCTGTGTCTCTTCTCAGGATACATCCCGTAATAGTCCTCATGAATCCCGCCCAAGCCTTCCACAGTGCCAAGGGGGAGAGCCTATCGTCGGCAAAATTGATCCAAATCATGTTTTCTCGGCTTACTCTGCTCTCCACCTGCTGCTGCATGATACCTTCCATGAATGTGGACTTACCCCCACGCAAATACTTGCTTTTCGGGGAAGTGTTTCGTTAACCCAATCCCGGGGACTTCCTGGCTCAAGACATAAGTCGCCTCCTTTTTGTACGAGATAGAAACAGATTTCATGGGAATCATGATTCCAGTAATCTATTTCTCTACAATTTTCATTTCACGATAGGGGTCAAGGACGTAGCAGATAAAATAAAGCCCTTACTTGCCCCCTTCCATGGAGGAGGACAAGTAAGAGGGACACAAGCAGATGTTCACCGTATTCCAAACACAATTCTTGTCTTGTGTCAGGCATAGTTCCCGGGGGAGGAAATCTTCCGTGATGTTCCTCCGAATGATTCCATCAGTTCTTTGATCAGGGTAGATGCTTCCAACTTGTTCAGCTGAGAGACGGCCCTGCCGAAACAGAGTACAGCAAGATCATGAAGAGCGGAATCGGCCATTCCGTTTTTACGAGCCAGAGAGAGTATAACCTGCTTCTGTTTTTCCGAACAATGCCATGCCGGATTATCGGAGGTGGGCGCAGGATGTTTTTCCAGGGACGGCTGCATAGGAATCCGCGGAACCTGACGTATGGCAGGAAGCGGAGCGCCGGATATACTTCCCGAACCATAAGAAGCATCGGGGACAAATCCGACCTGCCGGATTTGGGCATCCACAGCGGACTGGAGCGAGCTATAGATACGTTCTGCGGCGAAATCTAGTTCAGAGGTGTTTCCGATCTCCGTTTCTATGGAGACTTCGAACTGATGGGAAGAATACCCCGGCAGGCCGAGGCGTTTGCTGTAGTTGGCGATGAGTTTGATAGCCATGATGATATATTGATGGTTGATGATGAAAAGGCCTCTGCACGCAAATGCATGCAGAGACCGGGAAATGGCGAATACTTGCCCCGCTCATCTTCATATAACGGATTAATACTCCCAATTGCTCTCTATCCAGTAGAGAAGACAATACGACAGGGACAAGACATCAGAATAGACACCTAACTTACTAATAATCTTCCATTTGAAAAGATAATCCCTATTGTCTAAAAGGTTGTTGCATAAAAACCACTTTTCATTCAAATAGAGCACGTATTTCCTTCAATCGGTAGCCAGTTTCATTGGACAAACCTCTTTTGGGAATCTATTATTCCATCGTGTTGCGTGTCATCTCAACCGCCATTTGATCCGATAAAAAACGCCTCAAGGGGTACACTTTAGGGCACATATTTATGATATGTAATTGACTATCAATTGAAATAATCCCTCCCTGTCCGCCATCAATTTTTTCCGCAATATATTCGTAATGAGTATATTGCGGTTTTTGTTTGTTGAGATATGGCGGAAATATTGGGAAACAAGATTCAATATTTTCATTTATTCATTCTCTTTTTCTTTGCAGAAAAACAAAAATATTCTATTCTTCAAAGAGAACTTTTTTATAATTCTCGATACTTTTACAAATGGATACAAAGATAATCTCCTTCAAAGAAGCTCTTTCTCAGTGTACTGGCAAGAAGCACATATTATTAGGAAATGGTTTTAGCATTGCTTGTCGTAGCGAAATATTTTTGTATAAAAATTTATATGAATCAGCAGATTTTTCAAATAACGAGCACATAAAATCTCTTTTTAGTAAATTGGGAACATATGATTTTGAAGAAGTTATACAAGTTTTAGACAAATCATCTTTTATTCTTCCTTTGTATAATACGGATCCTAATTTACGAAATTCATTAAAGGACGATTCTTCTTTATTAAAAGAAATACTCCTAAAAACAATATGCGGTAAACACCCTGATCTACCTAGCGAAATACGGGATTCAGAATATTTAAATTGCGGATTATTTTTACAAAATTTTGATTGCATTTATACTTTAAATTATGATTTATTATTATATTGGACAATAATGAATTTAATGAATAGAGAGGATATTAAAATCAAGTGCAATGACGGATTTAGCACATCTCAAGAAAAAGATGGATTTGTGGTATGGAGTTCTGAAAATCATAATACGAATGTTTATTTTTTACATGGAGCATTGCATATTTTTGACGATGGAGATAAAATGGTTAAATTTACTTGGTGTAAGACGGGTATACGATTAATTGAACAAATTCGTTATGCTCTTAAGACAAATAGATTTCCTGTGTTTGTATCAGAAGGAACTAGTAAAGAAAAAATGACACGTATAAATCATAATGCCTATTTATCTAAGGCTTATAGAAGTTTTGCATCCATAGCAGGAAATTTGTTTATATATGGCCATTCTTTAGCCGAAAACGATAAACATATCATGAATTTAATTGCTGCTGGAAAAATTAAAAATTTATATGTTAGTATATTTGGCGATGAAAATTCTAAAAATAATATTAAAATAATAGAAAACGCAAACTCTCTAGTAAATGAAAGATTAAATTACAATCCAAAAATTCCTTTAAATATAACTTTTTTTAGATCGGAAAGTGCAAAAGTCTGGCGATAATTCAAAGAATTAGAAAACTATTAATGAAAGTACTTCGTAATTTTAAACATTTCTTTAGCTCTATAACTCATCTTCAAAGTGCAATCAACACCATTGACAGTAACTTAACTTCAAATTGGGCTAAGGATCAAAATTGGAGTAATGAATCATCGAAGGGAGCTCTTCAAGATGGTATATACCATATATATGTCTACAAAGGGAATGATCTGCCTAAAGCTGGATTATGTTTCATGCAAAGGGAGAAGTCACTAGAAGTAGTCAACATAGTTCCTACAGAAAAATCGGAATTAAGTGTTGATGAATATAACGAGCTTTTAACGGATTTTATCTCTACAGCATTCTCAAAATTGATGAAATTCATTTCACCAGATGCGGCCAATCTCCGCACTTATTTATCCCAAACAAGCGAAAAACTGCTTGCTAACTTTTCTTATTTGGCAAACCGTCGAACAGTCCATCATCACCCTTGTGATAAAGAAAATTGGTATCGATTTATTCTTTCTGTGTACAGAAGACGTGAATACAAAAAGCTACATGAAGATAACCTTCGCATACTTTTACAAGAAACCTACGGCTGGTCTGAAGAAGCCGCAGATGAATTAGCCTCGTCATATAGAGAAAGCCTAAACCTAATTCGCTTCATTAAAAAGGGGCGCATTGCATAAAACTATGAGCGAGGAAATAACCTATTTATCAGAACATATCGCTACAATTGGTAAAAATTTCATCTTCATTGACGCCTGCTCTTTCTTAGATATTCTGAAAATCCCTTATCGAAGCAATAATGTTAAAAATACAGCTTTACAGGTCAATGATTATAAACTCTTAAGAGATTCTCTTCAAGAAAAGAATATTATCCTGGTGACCCGGGAGTTGGTACTTCATGAATTGAAAATCATCGACCTAATATTGAACATCAACTATCCACCGAATTGGAGAATTTATCTCTAAGGTTAGATATTTGCCATACTTGCCGAGCTTTGGAATCTCCGTTATTGACGAAATCTTATATTGATAGTTTCAAAGACGAGTTAATTCTTCTTCTTGATGAAATATTGAGCTATGGCCTGATTTTGAAAATGGATGATTCTTGTGATTTAAGAAGAACCATGGCATGTCCTCCTCCTGCAAAAAAGGGAAAATCAGCAGACGATTGACGTATTTATGAACATTTTTTGGAATTGGCCTTCCAGTGCAGAAAACAAAACTTCGTAGGATCTATCACATTTCTCTCGTCTAACACAAAAGACTACGGCAAACCTTCGGAAGGATTGATACAAGAAGATGAAAATAGACTTGATTTTTCATACCATAGCTATATCGCTGGAACGTTAAAACATATAATAAATGATCTGTCTCCCCAAGGTATGTTTATACGTTAGGTTGTGAGTATCCCAAATTGAGACTATCTGAAATGTGAAATACTTGGGATAGTCGATTCTGAAGCTACCTTATGTACACATGCCCCTTTGACAAATTTTCTTCAATTCTCTTCCTTCAGTCTCTTCCATTCCTCCATCTTTCTTCTACGATCCATTTCCTCTTGTTCATTACTACATTCCTCGTCATGCTAATTTTCCATACATTTCCCAAACTCATGGGATCATCTGGACTGAGATCATGGCTCCAAAATCTGCTCTAATTAGGATTATCTTGTTCCAATATATTATCTATTAGCTGACAGTTCAGTTATTCTCATTCCTCTAAATTATCTCAAACTTTTTTCTATTCTCTCTATTGGCATTACCTCCATACTCTAAACAATTTCTACAGAAATTATTTTAGAATTAATTGCTTATAATGATTTTTTTGAAAATGTCTTCGCACTAGTGGAGAATAAATTATTCTGAATGTTGCTAGGAGTATTTATAAGGATTTCATAGGAATAATTGATATTAATATCTGTAAATCTGAAAAAATTAATTTTTCCTTTCACATGCTTAAATGAGCTTTTCGATTTTTTCTTGTGATACATTTCCTAATGGAGAAAAGATTTTTCATTTTTTACTAAAAGGTCACGGTATATCTTTTCTTGGAAGGAGTAATCAGAAGTTTCTAATAACCCTATTCACTTATTCCAATGATGTCAGTTTTATGTTTCGGGTAGGCTTTATCGGCAATCCATTTTTTTGTTTCAGCCACCATTTCGGGAGTGACGATGAAATCGTAATTAGCGTAGTCACCGATGTGGAATTGTCCGGTTTTGAAGAATCCCCATTTCTCGAAGAAGTCAGTCAGGTCGGTTTTTGTGACGTCGCAGCAGGCTTTGATGAATTCGAACTGGTATTTGATCGTTTCATTCCCACCGTAGTTTCCCGCGTTGTTGCGCAGGTATTCCATCACGTCAGGATAAAAGTCGGGATGCCCGTTTTTGGTAAAGTAGAGGTGGAGCTGCCACAGGGGGACCAGCTTGTTGAAGACATCCTTTGATTCCAGGTAGGCGATTTTTCCGTCGATGATTTCTTTGCGCGCTTTGTCGTAGCTGCCCTGGCGCTTCAAGCGGCTTTCGTTGCCTGTTTTGGCGGCGGCTTGAAGAGAGAAAATATTGTTACTGACCTCCGTCATGCCGCCCCAGGTCATCGGGCGCATTTGCATGACGTGTCCGACTTCGTGGGAGAAGCCCCAGCAGGCGTCGCCCTTGAGGACGTTTTCCGGATCGGTTACCATCCGCATGGTGCCGTTGTCTCCCAGGTAGGCGACTCCATCGCCATCGCGGAACATGTAGTAGTTGAAGTTCACACGGGCAAAGACGCGGTTTTTCGGGATTTTGCCGTATTTCTCAAGGCCCATCAGCTGGTATTGGATGCCGATCAGTTTGTCGTAGGCGTTGATGAGTTCAGTGCCGCGGTCCCTGGTGAATTTTTTCAGGAATTCAACGGGGTAGGCAACCTGGATGTATTTTCCCCGGGCGTCCATAATCGGAGAGACGGCCTGGTCCAGCAGGCGCACCCAGTCTTCGTTGGTGTCGCCCCGGGTGGTGTCGAAATACCCGTTGACCTTGCCCGTCACGAAATGGACGGGGATTTTCGGAGCCGTATCGGCATCGTTGCTGAAGTAGCTGATGTAGGCGTTGGCGGGCGTTTCCACATCAATGATATTGATTCCTTCCTTGAGGGGAATTTGCTTGTTGTGCAGTCCCCAGCCGTTGGGGTCTTTCGTCGGCTGCACTCCTTCGGCCGGCTTGCGCATCAGGTTCGGTAGAAGGAGGCTGATTTCACGTCCATCCGTCTTGCCGACCAGAACCACATGCTGGCCCTTCTCGAGATAGACGCCCGTCATGTTGTCGTATTTGCTGAATCCATCTCCGATTCTGAGATTTTTGCCCGTCTGGCGGGGTGAGGGGAGGGCCCGGTATTCGGCATACAGATAGTCCGGCTTGTAGTTGCCTGCCAGGATTTTGCCCGCGAGTTCCTTCATCGCGTCAGACTGGAAGGCGGAAGTGTCCTTAACATCCTGTTTCAGGGCCGTGCAGGAGGCATCCTTGAATAGCTGGAGGTCATTGCCAATATTTTCCGGCGTATTGGCGGCAAATACCGTTGCGAGCGAAAGCAGGGGAAGGGAGAGTAATGAAATAATCCGGATCATAACAACGTGGGGAGTGAATGATTTTACGATGTTAGAAGTTACACTCTCCGTTTTCCTCTTCTTTCACCATTCCTCTTTTTATCGGCAAACGGAAATCCACCCGGCTTCAACACAAGGCCCGGGCTGTTTGATGAAGGGGAGCGCTTCAGTATGGTACTGTCAATCTTCTTTGCTTGTGATTTTGAAGGCTTCCATTGTTTTAATCCCTGGCCTCCCCCTGCTGCGGTTTCCGTGACAGGGGCATTCGCTGCTGTCATGCTTGAGCCATTTGCCTCGGGTGAAGCATTTTCCCCAGGTTCAGAACACGTTAGCGGGGCTTCCCGGTTCATGGCGTTCCATGGCGCTGGTTTCTACCTTGGGGACATTAAAGTTGTAACATGGTACACCTTTCCTTCTTCTTGAGAGTCTTATTCTTGAACGGAGAGGCTTCGATACTGTTTTAACAGGAGAGTAGCCTTCAACCGTTTTTCCAATTCCAGCTTCTGATGAAAGGGTCCTTCATTTTCCAAATCAGGTTATTGTTTTTGCGGGCTAACAAGCTGCTTTGGGTCAAGGCCACCTATTTTGCCCTGCTGGCTATTATTACGGCTATTGCATCGATTTACCTGGGTGAGTTTGTACCATTTGATATTTTTCAGAAGATCGGAGCCGATACGGTCGATACGATTTTAAATATCCTGGCTTCAAGCATGCTGGCGGTTACGACTTTTTCTTTAACCACGGTTGTTTCCGCCTACGCAGCGGCTACGTCAAGCGTGACACCCAGAGCCACCAAGCTGTTGATGGAAGATTCTACTGCCCAGAATGCACTTTCCACGTTCATCGGATCCTTCATTTTCAGCCTGATTGCGATCATCTTTCTGAATTCCGGCATGTACGACCAGAAAGGGAGAGTCGTGCTGTTCGTTGTCACGCTGGGGGTCATTGCCATTATTCTGGTCACGCTCATCCGGTGGATTGAGCATTTATCCCGGCTTGGCCGGGTAGGCGAGACTTCAGAGCTTGTAGAGGGAGTAACGCAGAAAGCGTTGCTGGCGCGCGCCAGAGAGCCGTATCTGGGGGCCAATCCCCTGGTTGACCGGGAGCTTGATATTCCGGAAAATGCCGTTCCCGTCAGGAGCGATCAGACAGGCAATATCCAATATATTGACATGGAGAAGCTGGACCACCTTTCCAGAGATAAGGATCTTAATATTTACGTTGTTGCGCTACCGGGGGATTTTGTTTCCGTTACCTCGATTCTGGTTTATGCTGACAAACCTGTGTCAAATGAAACCCGACGTGAACTGCTTGGAGCTTTTGTGATTGGCCATGAGCGCAATTTTGAACAGGATCCCAGATTCGGATTGTGCGTACTTGCTGAAATTGCCGCCCGGGCCTTGTCCGCGGCCGTCAATGATTATGGCACAGGGATTGATATTATCAACCGGGGCGTCCGGTTGCTGACGAATTACGCCCAGGCGGAACGCCATGCCGAGGTGAAGCATGAGAGAGTCTGGGTGCCTCCTTTAACTGTCTCCAATCTGTTTTCGGATATTTTTGCCCCTATCCTTCGGGATGAAGGAGGCATTACGGTTATTGACATCAAGCTGTTGAAGGCTTTTACCGCGCTGTACGGCCTGGATAATGAACAGTTCAAAGTAGCAGCCCGGAAATATTCCCGGTTATGCTATGAACACGCGGTCAGAACCGTAGTACTTGACGAAGATAAGGAAGCCTTAAAAAAGCTGGTCATTGATTAGACGGTTGGTTTCTCCGTGAGAAAGGGAAGTCCGGTCAAAACCGAGCGGACTGAATTTTGAAGACAGCGTGAAGCTTCCCAAATGCCTGGGGTCGTAACAAAGGATTTATTCCCGAGCAGACTTCGTTGGTGAAAATCGGCCCGGAAAATGGAAAGGCTCCCGACATTTTTATTTCATCAATGGAGGCAGGGCGTGGCTGTTTCGTGTTGTTATAGCTGATGGTTAATGTTTTAGAATGCCGTCTTTTCAGGGATGATCAAGTTTCATCGTTTCCTGATGATTTCTTCCCCGCATGGAAATTTTAATGAGGACCCGGCCGTACATGCTCATGATCTTGTGATCTTATTATGAAGATGAATACATGTGTCCGTTCCGGGGTGCTTTTCTGCCTGTTGATGGCGGGTGTCCCTTGCAGTTTTGCTCAGAAGCCCGTTTTAACGGACTGGAATTACCTGCCGTCCTATGGGCAGTCGCTTTCCGTAGGGCGGACGGCCAAGCCGGTCGTGATCACGGAGCAGAAGAACGGCAATTTGATGTTCAAGGGCGGTGTGCGGCCTTTTGAGGGCGACAATGACCGGAGCGCCGCCGTTCCTCTGGTGGAGAGAGTTTCTCCGGACGGCGCCAGGGGGGAGACACCCGTTTCCGGAGCATCCGGTAATTTCATGCGCCTGCTGAAGAAGCGCGATGCCGGAAAGGCTGCCAGGGTCCGGTTCCTCTGCTCTGCCGACGGCGTGGGAGGCGTCAGCATCGGTGTTCTTTCCAAAAGCAACGCTCCTTATCAGCGCATTCTGGATGATTTGACAGCGGGCCGCGAGCTGGCGGACAAGGCCGGAAAGACTTTTTCCATGCCTTGTTTCCTGTGGACGCAGGGGGAAACCGACCAGCAGGACAAAAAAACAAGGGAATGGTACAAGGAGAAGATGCGCGCTGATTCAGGATATTGACGCGGACGCCAAGGCCGTTACCGGGCAGAAGAATGACGTGCTGTGCTTCGGATACCAGGTTTCTTCCCACCTCAATTATTTTGTCCAGAATCCCACGGATTACCCTGTCATTGCCGTGGCCCAGCTGGATCTGGCCCTGGAGAAGGACAGACGGTACATCATGACCACGCCCATATATCATTTCACCTATAGCGACGGGGTGCATTTGACGGCTCCCATGTCCCGTCTTTACGGGGAGTATGCCGGATACGTCATGTATAAGGTGATGGTGGAAGGCGTGAAATGGAAGCCCATCCATCCCGTCGCCCATGTCATCGGCAGGAAAGGGCAGGATTGGACGGTAGACGTAAAGTTTTTCGCTCCTGTGCCTCCTCTGGTGCTGGATACCAGGACGATTCTTGATCCGGGCAATTACGGTTTTTCCCTGGTGAATAGCCGGGAAGAGCCTCTGGAGATTAAGCCCGTCAGCTTGAACGGCAGCAATGTTGTCCACATTGTAACATCATCAGACCCTTCCGGCAGCGGCCTCCGGTACGGAAGACCTTGAAGGAGAAGCTTCCCTCCGGTCCGCGTACCAGCGCGCGCGGGTGCCTGCGAGATTCCCAGGGGGAGAAGGTTAAGACCCGGATTCAGGACGTGGTGCACCGCATGGATAACTGGTGCCCGTTTTTCGATTACCCCCTGGAATCCCGGGGCAGGATGAACAAGACGGATTCCAGGTAGATTTCCATAGGGAGGCCGGAGCCGCTTTTGTTCCTTTCTTCCTGCATGGTTTATCCATTCCTTCTACAAGACATGGAGTTCCTGTTCTGGTTTTAGTAGCCTATACCCCAAATTGGAGTCGGTTCAAATGAGAGAATTCTAAGGCCTGGTTATCGTTTGTAGATTGTTTGTCCAGCGTATAGTTTAGAAAATAAGAAGGGTCGAGAATTTTTCCTATTGCTGTTGCAACTTGTCTCATTCTAAGCTGGCCGGACTTTTCTACGAACGAGACAGCCAATGAAAGCAAGCAAGCCAAGCATGGAGGTCGAAGGCTCCGGAATAGCATCACGCACCATGCCGTTGAGCCGTATGTTGCTAATCGCCAAACTTTCCTCAACATCTTCGGTCGTGTTGGCAAAAGCAATTCTGAATGTGACTTCGTTTATGTTGCTGTAGGTTTGGCTCCAGGAAGTTAAGTCGAAAGATACACTTTGATCAAAAGTTTTGAATCCTGCATCTGTTCCAACATTAATGATGCCTCGCTGGCTTGTCAGACCAAGAGGTATCCAATCCTCTCCGCCTATGTTGGCGAAAATTTCAAATCCGAACCGTGAAGTTACTGTTGTCGGTTCCAGGACAGCCGCCCCCCAATCAAATGTAATGTTATATAAATCAAGGGATTTTCCTTCTTCTGCCTTGGTTGAAAATTGAATATATGATTTGTCGTAGTGTGGGGTGTCGCTCGGCGTTGTATGATCATTGAACAGGGCCCAATAGTTGCCACTGCCACCCGATACGGTTGGGAAGCTGATCTTATCCTGATTTCTGCTGTAGGTGAATGAAGTGATGGCCCCCTCATAAGTAGTCATCTGGCTGCCTCCCGAAGAGTCAATGCCGGGTACTGTGGCAGCGTGGTTATAAGGGCTTTCCTGCCCGTCAAGGAAATGGGACAGAAGTTCGGCTTGAACCGAGCTACAAGCTGCAAATGCCACCAGAATGAGGAAAAAGTTTTTCATTGAAAATATTTTTTACTGTTTATATTAAAGTAAGTGCTGGTGAAAATGTTCGATATCATCTATATGTAATTTACATTAAGTGGTTTATTTTGTTCTGCGCAACACTTTTTCCCATGGTGCCACAAAGCGACGAACATATTAAGTTTCTGTAGTTCAATAGACGCCCCAGTTTTTGGAATAGACATTAACGCGCTTTTTTCCGCTTGTTCAGGATTGTCATACGTTCTTCCGAAATTGCCGTGCGGCCTCGGTCGATATCCGATTTTGTAACTTGGCGGATATTCCATGATTGATCATCTTTTCCGCAGAAGTCGGCCCCGTTAGACAGGCAGAACCGGGCCGAGTGCGTCCAGTTGCCTATTCTCCAATGATTTCGATAAAGATCAGCATTTTACCCCCTCTGTTCCATGAAGCTTCAAATGCCTGTTTCATCTGGGAAAGCATCCATTATGTCCATTTAAATTAATTCCATTGCCGACTTTGGGAAATACCCCATATCTGTAGTAAGGTGATGCGCGAAAGTTGCCGCCCCCATGACAATAAAGAAGCAGACAGTATGTAGAGCCTGTTGTTTTACAGAGGTTTCAGAAGGAGCCGCAGTCCCTTTTTGTCCGTCCGCACATTCTTCATTCTTGAGCAGACATTCGGCACGGCTTGCAGAGAAGCGTCTTATTTTCCCTTCCGGGGAAGGTTTCCTTACCCGGACGGAATGCGGGAGAAGGAAGGTTTTTCATCAGAAGAGCGGCGTTTTCCCGAGATGAAGAAATTATCCGGTTTGGAATAAGAACTGGAGATAGGGACCATCTGTACCTTGCGGACAGGCACAAGATATTTTATTCCTTCCCGTTTGATTTCCAAGGGAAAGGGATGAAACCACATGGCAGGCTTCATCCCTTGGTGGCAAATAAACAACCGTTTTTACTCAGTCTGCATTTCCGTTGGAACGGTTTCCTCGGAAAGAAAACTTATGCCAGTTACGGCATCTATTTCGGGAACGGCGTTTTAAGCCTGCATTTTCGCAATGCGTTCAATCAACTCCATGCACATGCGTCCGTTGTGGTAAGGACCTTTCCAGGCGTTTACCCGGAATTCGTTGTCTCCGTCCTGGGCATCCAGGTCTCCTCTGGAGAGCCATTCCCGGAATTTGCCGTCGCTGTGGTCGGAGACATAGTTCCTGATGTAGTCCACCACATTCATTGTGAGCGCCAGGTATTTGGGATCATTCGTCAGCTGGAAGGCATTGAAGAAGCCGATAACCGCTTCGCTCTGCACCCACCAGGACATCTGGCGGTCTACCAGCCCGTGTTCGTTGGCTTCTGCATACAGGCCTCCCGTATCCGGGTTGATTCCGTCCGCGCACGCATCGGCAATCCGGACGGAAACGGGTTTGCATTTTTCCACCAGTTCCTTGCCGCCGTATGCTTCTGCGGCTTCCGTCAGCAGCCACGCTCCCTCAATGTCGTGGCCGAAGGAAAAGAGGGTGTCCGTCGATTTCCAGTCGTCAGTCATGTAGGGTTTGTAGTGGAAGTATTCCTGGTCCAGCAGCTTGTTGGTCATGATGTCAATCAGTTCGCCTACGGTTTTCCTCAGCTTGGGATCATCATCCACGAGCATCAGAGTCGTATAACTTTCAATCATGTGCAGATGGGTGTTGAGCGCCTTGGACCCCAGGGAAGGGTCCGGAATATTGAAGCTGTCATCCCTCCTCTTCCAATCCCGAGTAAAGGTTTCAAAGTATCCCCCGTGTTTGGAGTCAAGGGCGTGTTTTTCCAATGCTTCATACATATCCCGGGCCAGTTTCAGGCCGTCTTTGCTGCCGCTTGCCCGCGCCAGTTCCGCTCCTCCATAGATGATGAAGGCAATGCCATAGGGATATTTGGACTCATCGACGGGGTTGCCATGGGCATCCACTACCCAGTAGGCTCCTCCGTATTCCTTGTCCACAAAATGTTCCTTGATGTAGTCCTTCGCATGGTTGGCCATTTCCAGGTAGCGGGGATCCTTCAGGAGGCGGTAGGCGCTTGCAAAGGTCCACATGAGCCTGGCGTTGAGCACGATGGAACGGTCCGCCTCCCTGACCGGTTCCAGTGTCCTCAGAACGGCTCCGTAAAAACCGCCTTTGGGGTCATAATCATAATTGATATAAAAATCCAGGATGTCCTTTAATTCCTGTCTGGACCATTCGTCCAAAGATTGCAATGTTTCCTTAGTTTCCATCGTATGTCTTTCGTTGCATTTCATGGGCATTCCGTTTGTGGACGCCCCCTGTTTCCCGGCTGCAAATGCATGGTAAGCGGGTGTTTTCCATCCAGGCGGGAAAGGATGCACGCTGCTGCATGGATCATCGTTTTTTTGTTTCCTCTGAAAGGATTTCCGCCGGGACTGGGAACATGTCACGTCTGCATGTTCGTATCGGTTTTGACAGGCTGCCATATTTTCATGTTGAGAGTATGACCTCGGCACGAAAGCTTCCGTAAGGGAAAGGCTCCTTGCCGCAGGATTCCTTTTAACAGATGTTCATTGCATGTATGACCGGAACGGCATGTGGGTGGATTTTCCATTGTTCCGGAGACGGCTCATTTTTCTTTCCGATTTGACAGTCAGAAAGTTTTGTCAATGTCTCATGCTGCATGAATTGTTGTTGCCGCTGTTTTTTCACATTCTGAGAACCCGGACGGCAAATTCTCTCAGGAAGAGGGAAAAAGAGCGCGCACGACTATCGAGTCATGAATTCCGCAAAGGGTCTGTTTTTTCCCTTTTCATTCTTTTTCCGGCGCGCGCGTCAGGGCGGGGAGGAGGTTTTGGAAAGTCGAACTGATTGTCCTCATTATTCAAGGGTTCCTCTGGTCTTCACTCCAATTCATGACATGGCTGTTGTCTGGAAGGAGGAAATGGAATAGGATGGGAAGGATGATGAATTCCGTGTTCAAGTGTTTGATGAGTGTTGCATGTGCCGTAGCATTGCCGGCATTGGGGCAAGAAGAAAAGGCCGGCTTTCCCACGGACAGGGCCGTGACCGTGTTCAGCGCCGGGGAGGGGAATCCTTATGCGTCCATCCGCATTCCGGCTCTGCTCCAGATCGGGAAGGGACAGCTTCTGGCGTTTGCCGAAGGCCGATACAAGAATACGGACCAGGGGGAAAACGATATTATCATGAGTGTGAGCAAAAATGGGGGCAGGACGTGGAGCTCGCCCCGTGCCATTGCCAAGGCGCACGGAGCCACCTTCAACAATCCATGCCCTGTTTATGATGCCAAAACGAAGACGGTGACCGTCGTCTTCCAGCGTTATCCCGCCGGGGTGAAGGAACGGCAGCCCAATATTCCGCAAGGGTGGGATGATGAAAAGTGCATCCGCAATTTCATGATCCAGAGCAAAAACGGCGGTTCTTCCTGGAGCAAGCCCGTGGATATTACCAGGACGACCAAGCGGCCCACAGGGGTGGATATCATGGCTTCCGGCCCGAATGCCGGAACGCAGCTGAAGAGCGGCCCCCACAAGGGGCGGCTGGTAATTCCGATGAACGAAGGCCCGTTCGGCAAATGGGTGATTTCCTGCATTTACAGTGACGACGGCGGCAAGACATGGAAACTGGGCCAGCCGACCACGAATATGAAGGGCTTGGTGAATGAGACATCCATCGCGGAGACGGATAACGGCGGCGTTGTCATGGTGGCGCGCCACTGGGGCGGCGGGAACTGCCGCCGCATCGTGTGGTCTGAGGACGGCGGGGAAACATGGGGCCAGGTGGAAGACGCTCCGGAGCTGTTTTGCGACAGCACGCAGAATTCTCTGATGACTTATTCCCTGGCCGACCAGCCTGTCTATGGTGGTAAAAGCCGCCTTCTGTTTTCCGGACCCAGCGCCGGACGGCGCATCAAGGGGCAGGTGGCGATGAGCTATGACAACGGCAAGACCTGGCCGATGAAAAAACTGTTGGGAGAAGGCGGTTTTGCCTATTCCAGCCTTGCCATGGTGGAGCCCGGCGTAGTAGGCGTGCTTTATGAGGAGAACCAGCCGCATATCAAGAAGCTGAAGTTTGTTCCCATCACGATTGACTGGCTGACGGACGGGAAGGACACGGGGCTGGCCGCCGGCAAGAAAGCGCCGGAGATCAAGTAAGCCTTCTGCAAGTCTGCCTTTTATGGGCGGGGCCGGTTTTCCGGCCCCGCTTTTTTGTTGTGAAAAAAGGAGTGGGGATATCCCTTTGGCCGGAATGATGGTTTACATGGAGATGGAAAACCCTTCCCCCATACAGTGTAAATCGTGGTAACCTTAAAAGCAGGAGCGGGCAGCAGAAATTTCTTATGAAATGGTACCGGGACCCCCGAACGGGGTCGTGCCTGCACATCATAGACGATCTCGGCGGCCGTATAGCTGAACAGAAGAAGGCGGATAGGAGCCTGGATAATATTAAAAATCTTTTGTAGGGATTGTATGGGCTTGGGCTATTGTCCCGGTTGATTTTCCTTCCTGTTTCTGATTGTCCGGACATGTCCTTTCTCCACGGATGGAATGGCAGGATTGGATGTGGAATTCGGCGGCATGACAGAGAGCGCATGGATTGCAGTCTTGATTCCGCGGCGTCCGCAGGTACCCTGCAAGGCATCCGTTGCCCTTGGAGCGTTCTCATTCGGGAAGGCCGGCAGACGGCAAGACGATTCCTATTCTCATCTATGTCCTGGATTTATCTGGTGTTGGCCGGTCTCTGCGAGATCGGATGGCCTCTGGGGTTCAAGCTTTCCCAGGCGCCCGGCACGGGTTCCGGCAGGTTTGCCGCCTGCATCGCCTTTTCCATACTGAGCATGGCCCTGAGCGGCTTTCTGCTGTGGCTGGCCCAGCGGAATATTCCCATAGGCACCGCTTATGCCGTATGGACGGGCATCGGCGCGCTGGGCACCTTCATGGTGGGCATCATCTGGTTCGGGGATTCCTCGAACGTCTGGCGCATGCTGGCGGCCACCTTCCTGCTGATCGGCATCATCGGGCTGAAAATGGCGCCCGGCCATTGACGGAGTGCCGTGAAAGAGGCGTGAGCCTTTTCCCTTGCTGAATGAAGCCGCACCCTGCGCGCCGGGTACGGGAGTTCAGGAAATTTGATCGGTCCAGATGGTTCCGCACGCGTCGGAAGGCATGCGCCAGTCGCCGCGCGGGGAGAGGGAGATGGTGCCTACCTTGGGGCCGTCCGGCATGCAGCTGCGCTTGAACTGCTGCTGGAAAAAGCGGCGGATAAAAATGTCCAGACAGCGGCGGATGAATTCCGGCTGGAATTCGTTCCGGAAGGCGTGTTCCGCCAGGTAAAGGATCTTGTTCGGGGGCGCTCCGTATTTGATGAAGTGGAACAGGAAGAAGTCGTGCAGGTCATAGGGGCCCAGCACGTCCTCCGTCCGTTGTTCGATGGTCCCGTCGTCGGAGGGGGGCAGCAGTTCCGGGCTGACCGGGGTATTGCTGATGTCCACCAGGGTGGCGGCCAGTTCCGGCTCGGATTCTTTCGCAATGTGTTCGATCAGGCAGCGGATGAGCGTCTTGGGGATGGAGCAGTTGACCGCATACATGGACATGTGGTCCCCGTTGTATGTGCTCCAGCCCAGCGCGATTTCCGACAGGTCCCCGGTGCCGACGACGAGGCCCCTCGTCTTGTTGGCCAGGTCCATCAGGATTTGCGTACGCTCGCGGGCCTGGACGTTTTCGTAAGTAGTGGTGCGTTCCGCCGGATCGTGCCCGATGTCGCGGAAGTGCTGCAGGCAGGCGTCTGAAATGGGGATTTCCCGGAGTTCCGCTCCCAGCAGGCGGCACATGCGCACGGCGTTGCTCCGTGTTCTGTCCGTGGTGCCGAATCCCGGCATGGTCACGGCCAGGATGTCTGACGCGGGCCGTCCCAGAAGCCGGCAGGCGCGGGCGCAGATGAGCAGGGCCAGCGTGGAGTCCAGCCCCCCGGAGATGCCGATCACGAGCCGCTGGACGCGCGCGTGTTCCATTCTTTTGGCAATTCCCGCCGTCTGGATGGAGATGATTTCCTCACAGCGTTCGTCCCGGTGTTCCGGAACGGGCAGGAAGGGGCGGGGCGGGTTGAAGGCGTATTCCAGACCGGGAGAGGCGGGAACATCCGTCTCCAGCGTCACGTGGAGCATTTCCCCGGTGGAGGGAAGGGGTTTGTTGTCGTTGAAGGAACTTTCCGAAAGGCGGCCGGCCGCCAGCCGTTCAAAGTCCACGTCCGCCAGGATGAGGAAATTTTCCCTGAGAAAGCGCGCGCTTTCCGCCGCCAGCCTTCCGTTGTCCGCAATGAGGCAATGGCCGCCGAAGACGACGTCCGTCGTGGATTCATGGACGCCGGCGGAAGACAGCGCGTAGGCGCAGAGGCATCTGCCGCTCTGCTGTTTGACCAGCTCGCGCCTGTAGGCGGCCTTCCCGGTGAGTTCCGTCCCGGCGGACGGGTTGAGAATGGCTCTGGCTCCGTGCAGGGCCAGCGTGGAACTGGGGGGAATGACGCTCCAGAGGTCTTCGCAGATTTCCACGCCGAAGCTGAACGGAGAGGACATATCGTGAAAGACAATATCCGTACCAAAGGGAACTTGAGCGCCGTTGACGGTTATTTCCCGTGTTCCGGTTCCCAGGGCCCTGGCGGAGGTAAATTGCCGCTTTTCATAGAATTCCCGGTAGTTGGGCAGCATCGTTTTGGGAACCAGCGCCAGAACGCGTCCGGCCTGCACGACGGCGGCCGTGTTGTACAGGGCATCCCCGTACAGGAACGGAAGGCCCACGATGGCGACCGTGCCGGATTTTTCCGTGGCCTCCGTAAAACGGCGCAGGCCTTCCAGGGCCGCCTGTCTCAGACGCGGCTGGAAGAAAAGGTCTCCGCAGGAATATCCGGTGATGCTCAGCTCCGGAAAAACGACGGCGGCGGCCTGCTTTTCAGAGGCTTCCCGGAAGCCCGCAATGAGCCGGTCAACGTTGTAGTCCACATCAGCTATCCGGAGCTGGGGGACGGCGGAGGCAAGTCTGTAGTATCCGAACATGGGCGGCGCTGTCTGGAAAATGGAACCCGCGGATAATCTTTTTCCCGGAATCAGAATGCCATCCGGGAAGGGCGGGCCTGCTCCGGATACTAAAAGCTCGTGAAAGAGTTGTAAAGCCATCAGTGGGGATTGGACTTCCACCTGTTTTCAGAGGCATGGAGGCGGAGGAGGAAAAAGGGGACCCGGCAGGCCGCCAGCAACGGGCCGGACACGGGCGGCGGGATTCATGCCTCTTCCCCTAAATCCGGCGGGAAGGCGTTTTTTCATGCTCCGGGGACGGAATTGAAGCTGGAAAGGCGGGAGAAAAGAGTCAATCATGCCGCCAAGACCGATGAACCATACCGACCGATTTACAGGGAGAGCCGGGGCCTACGTGCAAGGGCGGCCCGGATATCCCGCCGCCGTTCTTGAACTGCTGACGCAGGAAACGCGCCGGAAGAATCCCCGCCTGGCGGACATAGGTTCCGGAACGGGCATTCTGTCCCGCGCCATGCTGGAACGCGGCTGGACCGTGTACGGCGTGGAACCCAACGACGACATGCGCCGGGAAGCGGAATTTTCCCTGAAGGATTTTTCCTCCTTTCATTCCATTCCGGGAACGGCGGAGCATACGTTGCTGCCTTCCGGGACCGTGGATATGGTTGCGGCGGCGCAGGCGTTTCACTGGTTTGACGCCGCTGCGTTCAAACGGGAGTGCCGCCGCATTCTGACCCCGGAAGGCAGGGCGGCCCTCCTCTGGAATTCAAGGCTGGAAGACAGCCCCATTGTCCGTGAGGAGGGGAGTATTCACCGGCTTTATTGCCCGCATTTTCATGGATTCAGCGGAGGCCTGGCTGAATTGACGGGCAGGATTGGGGAGTTTTTTGATCACCGCTTCCGGATATTCCGTTTTCCGAATGATCTGGCCTACACGCGGGAACAATATCTCCAGCGCATGATGTCCACCTCCTATGCCCTGATGGAGAAGGATGAACGGCGTTCCTCCTGGCTGGACGCCCTGAATGGGCTGTTTGACCGGTTTGAGGAGAATGGCCGTTTGACGGTTCCGAATGAAACCGTCGTGTATCTGGGAGACTGCCGGAAGTGAGCCTTTCACGGTTCGCCTCCGAGGAACCAGGGTTGGGAGGAGAAGCCCGCTTTTTCCTCCGGCAATAGTGTATTTCCGGGCAGGCACCGCCCATTTCCCCTGGCAGAAGGCCTGGATTCAAGGAGCCTGTTTTGCCGCTTGTTCGGGAATTGAATGAAGGAGTAAAAAGGCCTCCGGCTAGAAGTTGGGGGAACGGAAAAGTAGGAAAATCGCGATTCCCAGAACCAGCAGTCCGATGATGAGGGAAGTATAGAAATGGGTTTTGTTTACATACAGTGTCCATTCCTCCTTAAGATGGGAAAAGTCTTCCCCCGCGGCATAACGGGAAAAAAGGTCACAGAGCTGGGAGTAGTTCACATTGTCGGGAGCCACGTAGAGCTCCCTCTTCTTTCCGGCGGCAAACGACATTTCGCAATGGTAGCTTTCCGGGTCATCGCAGATGGCCTGGAGGAAATCGTTTCCGCGGGTGCAGATGATAAAAGCCTCCATGTTGTTTTTGATGGCGGAAAGGGCTTTTTCCTGTGTTTCGCAGGGATCGCCGTCCACCTCCCACGTGACGGACGGAAAGGGTGAGTCAGGATTCATAGGTGAAAATAGAGATACTTGAAATATGAAGGGCGGGTTCTTCAAAAGCCAGTAAAAATGAATTCCCGGGTTTATTTCCTTGGGAGAGCCGGAAGCTCCCATGCAGGAAATTCCTTTTTCCCATGAATTCATCATCTCATCGGCCATTTTCTTCAAGATTCCCCTCTCCGGGCAGGCAGTCCCTGGAAGATGGGATGAAGTCCCGCATTGCTGCGCGGAATCTTATGGAAAATCCAGAGGCCGTGCATGCGGCGACGGGAGATGAACGTCCAACGATGGCCGTTTCCGGCTCCATTCCAGCGTGGCACGGTTTCTTCCCGCCTTTTTCCCGTTCGGTTTTTCCGGTCAGTCCTTCACCAAATTTTCCGCATCCGGACGGGAATACCTTTTCATGCCCTGTGGGGAACGGCCCGTGAAGGTGCGGGGCCGGGATTCTTCTTTCACGCTATTCTTGCTTTATCCGCGGGCGTTTTCCGTGCTACAATCATCCACCGTCATGACGCAGCAGCCTTTTTCTCAAGAACCTTTTCTGGTCTCCGGATTGCACGGGGACCAGATTCTGGGTGCCCGCAGCAATCAGCAGGATTCCTTTTCCATTCTGGCCGGGGAGGATGCACTGGTTCTTCTGCTGGCGGACGGCATGGGCGGCTACAGCGGCGGGGAACTGGCCAGCCGTGCCGCCGTGAACGGCTTCACGCGGACATTTGAGAGGGAAAACCGCCATTCTCCGGGAAAGCGGATGAAGGCCGCCGTAGTTGCCGCCAACGAGGAAGTGCGCGCCGCACGGAAGAAGAGAGGAACGGACGACGACATGGGAACCACGCTGGTGGGCGCCTGGATAGGCCCGGAAGGGCTGAGGTGGGTCAGCGTGGGGGATTCCCTCCTTCTTTTGATCCGGGAGGAAAAAATGTTTCTGCTCAATACCCTGCATCAGTATTCCACGGAACTGGAACAGATGGTGGAAGAAGGCTCCATCAGCCGGGAGGAGGCGCTCAGCCATCCTTCCCGCCACTCCCTGACATCCGCCCTGATGGGCAAGGAGGTCCCCCTGGTGGACCTGCATGATGAATGTTTTCCCCTGCTGCCCGGAGACCGTTTGCTGGTGGCCAGCGACGGAGTGGGCCCCTACCTTGATTCCCTAGGACCGGCGGGAATGCGGTATTTGTCCCTCCTGTCCGCCGAGGAACTGGTGCGTTCCGTTCTGGACGGCATCGGCAGGGACGGCGCTCCGAACCAGGACAACGCCACGCTGATATGCGTGGAAATAACGGGGGCGTGATTTTTTAACGGATTTTGACGGAAGGATTGTTTCCGTTCATGGAGACAGCCTCCGAAAGCATGGAAAACCCTTCTGCCAGAGAGAAGAGAAAAACGCCTCTGCGGAGCGCTCCGGAGGAAGCCCGGGCTGGAGCGGAGGGAGGGCGGTATGCGGCCATGAAGGGAAACGGCGAAGGTTCGGCCCGGGCAGGGATGGTGAAGGATGAATGTTTCTTCCAACACCGCCTTTCTAAGTAACGGCAGGACTGCCGTCGATAAAAGTTGCCGGGAGCGGTAAAAAATAAAGAGGCCGCCCCACTCCCGGCGGGACAGCCTCCTTGATTGTCAGCAGTTCTTCCGTTCTCAGGAATGGTACTCCTGCAGGGAGCGGGGAGATACCTTCACGTGCTGGGCGGAACGGATGCCCTCCACCGTGGCCCTGGCGGCGGCGATGGTGGTCATGTAGGGAATCTTCTTCTGGATGGACTGCATGCGGATGAAGGAGTCGTCAATCATGCTGGTGCGGTCCACCGGAGTGTTGATGATCAGGTCAATCTGCTTGTTGGTGATCATGTCGCCCAGGTTCGGGCGGCCTTCGTGCAGCTTGTTGACCACTTCCGTTTCCACGCCCTGGCCCCGCAGGTATTCCGCGGTGCCTCCCGTGGAGACGATCTGGAAGCCCAGGGAGATGAGGTCCCGGGCGATGGGTTCGATGAACTTCTTGTCGCGGTCGGAGACGGTAACGAGTACCTTGCCGGAGGTGGGCAGGATGCATCCGGCGGCTTCCTGCGCCTTGTAGTAGGCCATGCCGAAGTTGTCCGCAATACCCATGACTTCCCCCGTGGCGCGCATTTCCGGCCCCAGGACGGGGTCCACTTCCGGGAACATGTTGAACGGGAAGACGGCTTCCTTCACGCCGATGAAGCGGCAGGGCTGCGGTTTCAGGTTCATGTCCTTCAGCTTTTTGCCCAGCATGATTTCCGTGGCGTGGCGCGCCATGGAGATGCCCGTCACCTTGGAGACGATGGGCACCGTGCGGGAGGCGCGGGGGTTGGCTTCAATGATGTACACTTCATCGTCGCAGATGGCGAACTGCACGTTCAGGATGCCCTTTACCTGGAAGTCCCTGGCTATCTTGGCCGCGTGTTCCTCAATGGTGCGCACGTGCTTGGGAGCGATGGTCACAGGAGGAATGGCGCAGGCGGAGTCCCCGGAGTGGATGCCCGCCAGCTCGATGTGTTCCATAACGGTGGCCACAAAGGTGTCCGTGCCGTCGGCCAGGGCGTCCACTTCCGCTTCAATGGCGTTGTCCAGGAAACGGTCGATGAGCATGGGGTATTCCGGGCTCACCTGGATGGCCTCCACGCCGTAGCGCTTCAGGTTTTCTTCATCGTAAATGACTTCCATGCCGCGGCCGCCCAGAACGAAGGAGGGACGGACCATCACCGGGTAGCCGATCTGGCGGCCCAGTTCCACGGCTTCCTCCAGGGAACGGGCGGTGCCGCTTTCCGGCTGGCGGATGTCCAGGGCAATCATGCGTTCGCGGAAGTATTCGCGGTCTTCCGCCAGGCGGATGCCTTCCGGCTGGGTGCCCAGGATCTTTACCCCGGCGTCCTTGAGGGCCTGGGCGATGTTGAGCGGGGTCTGTCCGCCGAACTGGACGATGACGCCTTCCGGCTTTTCCTTTTCGTAAATGGTCAGCACGTCTTCCACGGTCACGGGCTCGAAGTACAGCTTGTTGGCCGTGTCGAAGTCCGTGGATACCGTTTCCGGGTTGCAGTTGATCATGATGGATTCATACCCGTTGTCGCGCAGCGTGAAGGCGGCGTGCACGCAGGTGTAGTCGAATTCAATGCCCTGGCCGATGCGGTTGGGACCGCCGCCGAGGATCATGATCTTCTTCTTGTCGCTTACGGCCACTTCATCCGGGGCGCCGCTGTAGGTGGAATAGTAGTATTCCGCGTTTTCCACGCCGCTGACGGGAACGATGCGGTAGGCGGCCACGATGCCGTTTTCGATGCGGCGGGTGCGGATGGCCTTTTCCGGAATGTCGAAAATCTGGGCCAGATACTTGTCGGAGAAGCCCATTTCCTTGGCCTGGCGCAGCGTCTTGAGGGGCAGGGAATCCCATGTCTGGGCGTCCAGCTCGTAGTCGAAGTCCGCCAGTTCCTTCATTTGTTCAATGAAGTACGGGGTGATGCGGGTCAGCTTCACGATTTCCTCCACGGTGACGCCGCGGCGCAGGAGTTCGTAAATCTGGAAGAAGCGCTGGCTGTTGCCATAAGTGATCTTTTCACGCAGTTCCGGCGTGGAGAGGGCTTCCAGCTTCTTCACGCGGCCCAGGCCGGCGCGGCCGATTTCCAGGGAGCGCACGGCTTTCTGGAAGGCTTCCTTGAAGTTCTGGCCAATGCTCATCACTTCGCCCACGGCCTTCATCTGGGTGCCCAGCTTGTCGGAGGCCTTCGGGAACTTTTCAAAGGCCCAGCGCGCGAACTTGACGACCACGTAGTCGCCGTAAGGTTCGTATTTTTCCAGGGAACCCTTGCGCCAGTAGGGCAGTTCGTCCATCGTGATGCCGGAGGCCAGCTTGGTGGACACGGAGGCGATGGGGAAGCCCGTAGCCTTGGAGGCCAGGGCGGAGGAACGGGACGTGCGGGGGTTGATCTCAATGACGATGATGCGGTTGTCCTCCCGGTTGTGGGCAAACTGCACGTTCGTGCCGCCCGTCACGCCGATGGCGTCCAGAATGCGGTAGGAGTAGTCCTGAAGCCTGTCCTGCACGTCCTGCGGAACGGTCAGCATGGGAGCCACGCAAAAGCTGTCCCCGGTGTGGACGCCCATGGGGTCCACGTTTTCAATGAAGCAGACGGTGATCTTCTGGCCCTTGGCGTCGCGCACCACTTCCAGTTCCAGCTCTTCCCAGCCCAGCACGCATTCCTCCACCAGCACCTGGTTGATGAGGGAGGCGGCCAGGCCGCGGGGAACCACCTGGCGCAGTTCCTCCACGTTGTACACGATGCCGCCGCCGGTGCCGCCCATCGTGTAGGCGGGGCGGAGGACGACGGGATAACCGAGCTGGGCGGCCACCTTTTCCGCTTCCTCCACGGTATAGACCGGTTCGGATTTGGCCACGGGCACGCCGATCTTATCCATGGTTTCCTTGAAGATGATGCGGTCTTCGCCGCGGGCGATGGCTTCCAGGTCCACGCCGATGACTTCCACGCCGTACTGTTTCAGGATTCCTTCCTCATGAAGCTTGGAGGCCAGGTTCAGGGCCGTCTGGCCGCCCAGGTTGGGCAGCAGGGCATCCGGGCGTTCCTTTTCAATCACCGCCGTGATGCGTTCCACGGTCAGGGGCTCAATGTAGGTGTGGTCCGCCATGCCGGGGTCGGTCATGATGGTGGCGGGGTTGGAGTTCACCAGAACGACGTCGTAGCCTTCGGCCCGGAGGGCCTTGCAGGCCTGGGTGCCGGAGTAGTCGAACTCGCAGGCCTGGCCGATGATGATGGGGCCGGAGCCGATGATGAGGATTTTGCGGATGTCTTCGCGTTTTGCCATGGTATGATGCCTCTATATATAATCCGTGGTGGTTAACAATAAATGCCGGAAACAGGGTCCGCCCAAGGTGCGTTGCCTCTCCGCTCCGCATACCCGGCGCGTGACCTGACGCACAGTAAGGGACGCCGCGCGATAAGTCCAGACAAAACAACAGGAAGCTTCAGGAGAAGGTTTGTGCCGGAACCGGGCGTTTTGAACGGAAAAGGGAAGACGCGGCCATTTGCCTGTGCCCGTTCTTCATTCCTTGCCGTCAGGGCCCGGAAAGCGCCGTCGCCCAGACCGGACACGGGATTTCTTCATGCGGTCCTTGCAGGCCCGGACGGGACTTTCCCAGCTTCATCCGGCTTCATCCGGCGTGCGTGCCCCTTTTATTTTCTCGGGCTCCGGTCCGGGGGAACTCCGCATCACTCCGTTCTTGCCATTTTCCGCCGTGGCTATACTCTGGGGGAAGAAGATGAGGAATGTTCTGATGTTGTTTTGCTGTCTCGGCCTGCTGTGTTCTCCGGCGGCCCTGTCGGCTGGTTCTTCCGCCGCGGCCCGGCCGTCTGCCGGACAGCCGGAAAATGAGGCCGCATGGTACCGGTCCGTGAGGAGCGGACTGTCCCGGTTCAAGGACGGGGGCGGTTACAAGGCCAACCGGCAGGCGCTGGAAGCCCTGGTGCAGAAAGCCTGCCGCTGGGATGCCAAGGCCGGAAAGCCCGTTTTCCTCATTCAGGAAGCCAGGCCCTCCTTCTGTTCCTCCGCGTGCTACCTGCTTCTTCTTAAAGCTCTGGAAACGTGGGATTCCGGACGGTCCGGCCCTGTCATTTCCGAGCGCGCGTGGCTGGCCCTGATGCCCCGCATCGGCCAGCATGACGGCGACGGTCCGTGGGGCTGGGCCAACGCGAACGGACCGGGATTTGCCGTGCTGGTGCATTCCCTGGGCGCGGGGGTGAACTTCGAGGACTGGGGGCAGGCCCGTCCGGGCGATTTCATGAAGATTTTCTGGACGGACCACATTGGACGAAGGGAATCCGGGCACCTGACGGTGCTGGTGAAGGACGGCGGGGACGAAGTAACTTTCTGGTCTTCCAACGTGCCGGACGGCTATGGAGCCAGGACGGTTCCCAAATCCAAAATCAAAAGGGTCATTTTCACGCGCATCACCCGGCCGGAACGGTTTAACCTGGCCCCTTCCATCGGCCATCATGCGTGGCTGGCTTCCCTGCTGAAGCAGGACGTGAGCATGAAGGAGGTCCGCAGGCACTGCGGCATGAAGGAACCCTGAACATCCCGGCACGATGGAGGAAATTCAGCAATCTGGGGAGAAACGTTCCTTTCCGCCGTCCGTGACGCCGGAATGTTCCGTGCTGGTGCTTGGCTCCCTGCCGGGGGACGAGTCCCTGAGGCAGGTGCAGTATTACGCCCATCCGCGCAATGCGTTCTGGAAAATCATGGGCGAATTGCTGGGGTTCGACTTCTCCCTGCCGTATGAGGAACGCCTGCGCCTGCTCAACAGCGGGGGCGTGGGGCTGTGGGACGTGGTGGCCTCCGGCGTCAGGCCCGGAAGCCTGGACCAGCACATCACCCGGGAACGGCCCAATGACATCGCCGCGCTGCTGGAACGCTTTCCCGGCATTCGCACGGTATGCTGCAACGGCACCGCCTCCTACAAGTACCTTAAACGGTATTTTCCGGAACTGTTTCTCCGGGAATCCCCCCGCATCATCCAGATGCCGTCCACCAGTCCGGCGGCGGCGCGGCTGAGCTACGACCAGAAGCTCCGGGCGTACGGAGAAGTGATTCTCCCCCGCCTCCAGGGCATGGCGGAATAGGGAAGATCGGGGCAATTCTCGGAAGGTTCCTATTTCAGTTCCCTGGAAGTCTTTGCCCCGGCGGTTTTCAGAAGCTTGACCATCGCGCTCTTTTGTGTGGCAATGGCCCGGTCCAGCGGCGTGGTCCCGTTCGGGGCGCGGTAATTCACGTCCGCCTTGTATTCGATCAGCAGTTTGGCAACTTCATTCGTGGAGCTCTCCAGAAGGCCCGTGGTGTCCGCCACGACCCAGAGGGCGGATTCCGAATTGGCCGGCTTGTAATGCCCGAAGCGCGGCTTGCCGTTGAGCTTGTTGGGGTCCGCCCCGTAACTCAGGAGGAGTTTGACGGTCTCCGTGCTTCCATACCGGGAAGCGGTGATTAGCAGGGTTCTTCCGTCATTGCACACGTAATCCGGATCAGCTCCGTTTTCCAGAAGGTAAACAGCTTTGGAAATGGCTCCGCCGAAGTTGTTTCTGCTGAGGATGGAGGAAGAACCGTTTTTGAGATTGTCGCTGCGGCCTATTTCCAGATTGATATCCGCCCCGTTGGCAATGAGCAGGTCAGCCAGTTCGTAAAACTCCATTTCCACGGCCAGGGCCAGGGCGCAGGACTTGTCACCCCTTTTATCTTCCCCCTGCCAGTTGACGTCCGCTCCGGCGCGGATGAAGGCTTTCACTTTGGAAAGATCGGGTTTGGTTCCCTGCTCGGGGAGTTTTTGATAGGTAGTTTTTCCATTGATGGTTGTGGAAGAATTCCTGTTTTCCCGTGCGGGCCTGTAATCCTTGAGTTTGTACAGGTATTCGTACAATTCCAGCCCTTTTTTCTCCCGCGTGGCCTGGTCGATGGACGGATCGACGGGCAGGGGAGCCGTCTTGGGAATCAGGCGCAGGGAGCGTTCCGCCGTGCGGTGTCCCTGTTTGGCGGCCTTGGAAAACCAGAATTTGGCCTGGGACGGGCTGCGCTTGACTCCGTCCCCTTTCAGATAACAGAATCCCAGCCGGTACTGGGCTTCCGCCTTTCCGGCCTTGGCTTCCATGTAAATTTGCCTCCCTTCTTCCGGAGTGACGGCCTGGGCGGCCGTTAAACCGGCAAGGACGGCGGACAACAGCAGGGATAAATATCGATTCATGTTCGTGTAGGTAGTGGAAATAGTGGACGGGAAGGACTTCCCTGAAAAATGCGGCGTTCCGGAAGTGTGCGGACGACCGGGAAGCCGCACGTTCTTACTTGCCTGATTCCTTGGAAGTTTTGGCTCCCGCGGCTTTCAGGATGCGGACCAGTCCATCCCTCTTCCGGGCAAGGGCGCGGTCCAGGGCCGTCGTGCCGTCCTTGGCGCGGCGGTTGACGTCCGCCTTGTAACGGATCAGCAGGCTGGCGACGGCTTCCAGGTCCGGGTCATCGGCATTGGTGGAATTGGCCGCGGCCCAGAGGGCTGTTTCTCCGTTGCCGGGCTTGTAGTTTTTTTTGCGCGGCAGCGTCAGCGTTTTGTCGGGGTCCGCCCCGTATTCCAAAAGCATGGCTACGAATTCCTTCTGCCCGTGCCTTGCGGCCCAGACAAGCAGGGGATAGCCCGAATCCCTTACGTAGTCGGGGTCGGCTCCGTTTTCCAGCAGGTATTTCGCCTTGGAAAGAGGATAGTCGTTGGAATAGCGGCTGAGCAGGGAGAACGAATTGCCGATCTTGCCGTTTTCCTTCAATTCCACATTGACGTCCGCACCATTGGCAATGAGCAGGTCCGCCAATTCGTAAAACTCCATGTTGACGGCCAGGGCCAGGGGGCAGGATTTGTAATTCTTCGTATCTTCTCCCTGATAGTTGACGTCCGCCCCGGCGCGGATGAAGGCGCTGACTGCGGCCAGGTCCGGAGCCGTCCCCTGCGCGGAGATTTTCCCTTTCCTATCGCGGCCCGGTGTTTTGACGACCACTTCTCTCTCCGCCCTGTAATCCTTCAGCTTGTACAGATATTCGTACAGTTCCAGACTCTTTTTTTCCCGCGTGGCCTGATCGATGGACGGATTCACGGGCAGGGGAGCCGTCTTGGGAATCAGGCGCAGGGAGCGTTCCGCCGTGCGGTGTCCCTGTTTGGCGGCCTTGGAAAACCAGAATTTGGCCTGGGACGGGCTGCGCTTGACTCCGTCCCCTTTCAGATAACAGAATCCCAGCCGGTACTGGGCTTCCGCCTTTCCGGCCTTGGCTTCCATGTAAATCTGTTTGCCTTCTTCCGGGGTGATGGCGTGGACGGGGGCCAGGCCGGCAAGAGCGGCGGCCAGGAGCAGGATGCATGGGTGTGTGTTCATGGGGTGTTGGTTTGGGAAAAAGGGGGATGCCCGGTCAGGAGGAGCCTACGGCGGTCAGCAGGTGCACATCCAGGGCCAGAGCCTCGTGAATGTTGAAGTTCAGATCGTCCCGCAGTTTGTTGAGCGCTTCCATGCGCCGCAGCAGTTCGTTCACGGGCATCTGTGCGGCCAGGGTCTGCACCTCCGGATGGATGGGCGAGACTCCCGGAGCGCCGGAAGCGATCAATGCCGCCTGCCCGAACCAGCTGATCAGCAATTCAAGGGCCTGGCTGCGCTGTTCCAGGTATTCCGTTTCTATCTGGGCGGCGTTGGCGTCCTTGTTGCGGGACTCCCAATCCGTGGTATCCGTGCCCTGGGCGGCCTCCTTCGCTTCATCTTTCAGGGCCTGGTTCATGTTTTTGGTGATGGAGGCCTTCGCTTCCGCCATGACGTCGAGGAACTTGCTGCGGAAGGCCAGGGCCGCCAGATCGTTGTTCAGGTTGCGGCAGGTTTCCAGCCAGTGGGGAAGCAGGGCCTCCTGGATGGGAGTAAGCCTGAATTCGCCGGATTGCAGGAGATTGACGCGTACGCAGCGTGAAATAATCGTCTGCAGGAGCTGGTCCGGCTGGGCGGTGGTCAGGATGAGCAGGCATTGGCTGGGCGGTTCTTCCAGGGTTTTCAGGAAGGCGTTGGCGGCTTCGTCATTCATGCGTTCCGCATCCATGAACACGGCAATCTTCCATTTTCCCTCCGCCGCGCACTGCTGGAGAAAGGGCTCCACGCCCCGGATGTCGTCCCGCAGAATGCGGCGGGACTTGGATTTGGGGCGCACCAGCCGGCAATATTCGTCGCGCACGCCGTCCAGATGGTCCGCCCGGATTCCGTTGATCAGTTCCAGCAGCTGCAGGATCAGGCGGGACGCGCCCTGGTGCTCGTCCCCCACGATGAGAAGGGCATGGGGAAGCCTGTTGCGGGAGAAGGCGGTGCGGAGCAGGTCGAACGCTTGGGATGCCGTGAATGCCATACCGCCCTATGAAAGCATTTCGTTGCGTCAGAGCAACAGAAAAGATTGGTATATGCCGAATATTTCATGTACTAAGGGGGCCGGTTATGGAACAAAATGACATCGCATCCAGGATTGTCTTTGCCGACCGCGGCAAGGTGAATGTGGAAAAAGGCGTGGAATTCGCCCCCAAATTTGACCAGAATGGCCTGATTCCGGCCCTGGCCATGGACCATGTGACCCATGAACCCCTGATGCTGGCCTACATGAATGCGGAATCCCTGCGCATGACCATGGAACTGGGGGAAGCCGTTTATTATTCCCGCAGCCGCCAGGAAATCTGGCACAAGGGGGCGACCAGCGGGCACGTGCAGAAAGTGAAGCAAATATTGATTGACTGCGACCAGGACGCCCTGATCGTGCTGGTGGACCAGTGCGGCGCCGGAGCCTGCCATACCGGGCACCACTCCTGTTTTTACCGTTCCGTCCCGTTTGGCGACGAACTGAAAGCCCAGCCCCAGGGGCAGCCCGTTACCCTGCGGGAAGCGGACGGCGGCGTGGTTTTTGACGCCGAAGCCGTGTACGGCAAGGGCCATTGATTCTTCTTTTGCGCGTCAATCTGCGTTCACCGGGTTGACGCGGTCTCGTTGCCTCCTGTAAAGTCATGAATGTGAAAAAGCCGCTTGTCATCATGGCCGCCGTGGCCGGAACCTTCGTGCTGTGCCAGTGTTCTTCGGAAGCGCCCCCGCCCCCCGGAACCGTCCGCATGGTGGACCAGAAAGCCATCTCCCTGATGCAGGAAGCCAGGGGGAAGGAGGAGAAAAACGACCTTTCCGGAGCCATCAAGAAGTACAAGCGCGTGGTGGAAAAGCATCCCCTTTCGCGGGAAGCCCCTCAGGCCAGATTCAGAATGGCGGAACTGTACGAGGCCAGGAAGGACCCTGCCGAAGCGTTCGACCAGTACCAGAAGCTGATAGACCGCCACCCGGACAGCCCCCTGTATGCCAAGGCCATGGAACGGCAGAAGGAAATGGCCTTCGGCGCGGCCAGCGGCGCGCTGACCAACCGCGTTCTGTGGATGTTCGACGTACGGATGGACCCCAGAAACGTGACGGAATGGCTGAACCACGTGCGGGACAACGCTCCGTATGCGCCTTCCGCCCCGCAGGCCATGAACGTGCTGGGCAATTATCTGGCAACGCGCGGCCGCATGAAGGAAGCCATTGAAGCCTACCAGAATCTGGTGGACAACCATCCGGATTCTCCGCTGGCCCCCACGGCCCAGCTCCAGATTGCCACCCTGTACCGCCAGGCGGCTGCCGACGGCGACCGCAACCACGTCAACGTGGCCCGCGCGCAGGAAGCGTATGAAGACTACCTGCAGCGCTACCCGAACACCGCGAAGGCCGGAGCCGCCCGCGCGGACCTGGCCGCCATGAAGAGGGAACTGATAGCCCAGCAGCTGGAAGTGGCGGAATACTACCTGACCAAGATGAAAGACACGAACGCGGCCATCTTCTGCTACCAGGAAGTAGCTTCCAAGGGGGGAGCCAATCCCGCCGCCGCCGCCAAGGCGAAGGCGCGCCTGAAGCAACTGGGTGTGACCGTCAGGTAACAGAATCCCTCCCTCCATCATGAACCGTATCCGGACCGTCCTGAAACTCCTGCTGCCCGTTCTCTGCCTTCTGGCCGGGTCCTGCGGTTACCAGCTGGGGGGCACCAAGCCGCCCAAACTGGAATTTGCGCAAACCGTCAAGGTGGACCTGTTTGCCAACAACTCCCTGGAACCCCGCGCCGCCACGCTGGTGACCGGAGCGCTGGCGGATGAGTTGCAGAGGGACGGAACCTACCGGCTGAGTTCCCGCGGAAATGCGGACATCCGGGTGCAGGGGGAGGTTTACTCCATCTCTTTCGACCAGCTCCGTTCCTCCCGGGAAGACACGTATAAAAGCTCGGAACTCGGCTTGCGCCTGTCCGTCAAATACCGCGTGTTGGACGGCAGGACGGGGAAAGTCCTGTACGAAGGATCGGCGGAGGAAGTCAGCCAATTCTTTGACGTGGGCAACATCCAGACGGCGCGGACCAATGCCCTTTCCTACGCGGCGCGCCTGGTGGCAACTTCCATCGCGGAAATGCTGACCAACGGCTAATGTTCCGCATTACTCCGGGAGCATCCTTCACATGGCGGAAATAGAATACAGCGTTTACTTTGTTCCGGTTCCCATCGGCAACCGGGCCGATGTCACCCTGCGCGCCCTGGACGTGCTGCGCAAGGTGGACGTCATCGCCTGCGAGGACACGCGCCATTCCGGCCTTCTGCTGAGCCATTACGAAATACGGAAGCCGCTCCTGAGCATGCACGACCACAACGAGCAGCCGCGCGCCGCGGAAATCGCTTCCCGCGCCGCGGGCGGAGAGAGCTTTGCCGTCATCAGTGACGCGGGCATGCCGGGTGTGAGCGATCCGGGCTACCGCCTCATCCAGACTCTCAAGGAAAAAGGAGTGAGCTTCACCGTTCTGCCGGGGCCCTCCGCCGTGGTGACGGCTCTGGTGGGGTCCGGACTGCCTACGGACGCTTTCTTCTTTGGCGGTTTTCTGCCCGTCAAATCCGGGAGAAAGGGGGCCATGCTCCAAAGCGCTGTTGAAGCAAGCCATACGAGCATCTTCTACGAATCCCCCCACCGCATCGTCAAGACCGTGCAGACGCTGGCGGAAATTGATCCGGACGTGCCCGTCTGCGTGGCGAGGGAACTGACCAAGACTTTTGAAACCTACCATCGCGGCTCCGCTTCCCGTTTGGCGGCGGAATTTGCCGAACGGCCGCCCAAGGGGGAAATCGTTCTGCTGGTGGGCGGAGTGAACGCGCCGCGCCTGCCCTGAGCCGTCCCCGGCTCCGGAACGGTTCTGTGGCGGATGGGCCGGGACATGTGGAGTTTTGGCAGCCGGGCCCCCTCTTTTCTTGCACCGGGTGCCGGAAAACCGCGCCGGACTTATCGACTTGACCCTCGAAATGTGTCATGATAGTGTTCTAACATCATGCTTGAGGATAGAAGATCACGTTCCTCGCGCAAAGCACCCGATTTGGTGACTGACGAGCTTATTGTCATTCTTCATGAGGCCGGCATGCTGGAATTCAATGAAATCTTTCAGCGTACCGTTGTCGTGATGAAGGAGAAGCACATGTCCCTGGGCGGCGAGGAAATCCTGAGGCTGAGAATTTATGAAAAGCTCCAGAACCTGGTCAGTTCCGGCGGCCTGGTAAAGAAGGGCCGCGAATACACGGCGCAGCCCAAATTGATGGCCCTGAAATCGGAGCCTCTGCCGGATATCCGCTTGTAGGCGCACTCCTTCTGCGTGGTTCCGGAGCATGTTTTTCATGCCGGAGAATACAGGTTCCGTTTTTCCGGGCAAGACGGAAGCCGCCCCGCATGAAGGTGCGGAACGGCTTCCCTGAATGGACCTTAATGTATTTGCCGGCATTTAGAAGTTGGTGCGGAACGCGATGTTGTAGCTCCAGCCGGTGAAGCCCTTCTTCTTGCTGGCGTCCGTACCGTTGGAATGGGCGTATTCGATGCCCGCCATGATCTTGGCCATGTTCGGATTGCATTCGAAGATGTAGTAGTTGACGCCCAGATAGAGGGCCTGCATGCAGTCGGAAGTGCCGGAATAGGTGGAGTTCTGCGTGTAGCGCTTTTCCCACTTCACGGCGTTGCTGCCTGCCGCCATTTGGTAGCGGACCACGCCTTCCCAGTTCGGCGTGAATTTGTAGGAGGGCATGATGGTCACGCCGAAGACGTTTTCAGCGCCGGCTTTCATGCCGATGACGTTGAACCCGGCCATGACTTCCGTCATCAGGGAGAAGTTGCCCTGGGAGCCTTCCCAGGTCAGGGCCACCACGTCCTTGGCGCCCGTGCCCTGGTACTTGGTCTTGAAGCTGTAGTCGTGCAGGGTGTCGTATGCCTTGTTCTGGGCGTCGTCGCCCCATTTGGTGAAGTTGTGGGCATAGTCCAGCCACAGGCGGCTTTTCTTGAGGAACACGTCGTTGGAAGTGTCGTAGCTCAGGGTGCCGGTAACGAAGCAGTTGTCCTGGGAGTTGAAGGCGGGTTCAATGCGGTTGTTGAAGCTGCCCGTCCCGGTGCCGCCGTTGCCGTTCAACCAGATGCCTGCCGCCCAGCCGATCTTGTCGTTCTTGTCGGAATTATTCATCTGGAAACCGTAGTTGGTTTCCGAACGGAGCTGGTTGACCAGCATGGAACGTTCGATGGTGAGGATGGCGGAGGAGGAGGTGCGGTATTCACCGGTGATGCGCGGCTTGATTTTGCCGATGGCGTAGGTGATGGGGCCGCCCTTGTATTCCAGGTTCAATTCATAGAGGGAATAGGTCAGGTCGGAAGTGTCCCAGCGGTTTTCAGACGCATTATAGCTTTCGAGGCCGTCCATGCCGCCGATGTTCCAGACGTTGTTGAACTTGAAGTTTTTCAGGAACTTCATGTTGAATCCGGCACGGAAGCGGCGCCATTCATCGTTGAAGCGGCGTCCGTTGCCTTCCTTTTCACCCATCACGCGGCCTTCGCCGTTCGGGTCGATCCAGTCCATGCCGTACTGCATGCGCAGGGAGACGTTGAATTCCTGAATGTAGGGATTCTTGTGGTCCCGTTCGGCATTGAACCATTTGAAGCGGTCGCCGAGCCACTGGCAGGTGGAGAAGCTGTCGCGGGCCAGCAGGACGTCCCCGGTGGAGGCCTTGGACGGCGTCGTGTTGGCAAAGGCGGCGGCTCCGAGGGTCATGATGCCGATGACGGGGAGGGTATAGGTTTTCATTTTTGTTCTATGGTTGGTGTGTCTGTGAGAAGGTCTTCCGGGGAGTTCTTCCTCACGGAGACGGCTTCTGTCTATCAAACCAGCCATAGGGCTGTCCAAGGCTTAAGAGTGACAAAATAGCCACTTGTTCCGCCGGCGTTTACAAGGTGATGCGGAGCCATTCCCGGCGCGTCAGGGCATCCGCTGCGGCCGCTACTTCCGCCTTTCTTTTGCTGGAGCCACGGCCGGCGCCGACCGCATGGCCGTGCCAGAATACGCGTGATTCAAAACGGTCCGCGGAGTCCCTGGCTCCCTTTTCCTCCGTTTCATAAGAGGGTGTTTCCGGCAGGATGTCCTGAAGGATGGCCTGGAGCTCCCCTTTCGGGTTGATTTCCTTGGGATGGCTGGCGGCGGAGTTCAGGGCGTCGTGCAGAACGCGCAAAGCGATGGCCCTGGCCGTTTCATAATCGGAATCCAGGGACATGGCGCCGAAGACGGATTCAAAGGTGTTGGCGATGATGGAGTTTTTGTTTCTGCCGCCGGCTTTTTCCTCTCCCTTGCCCAGGGTGATGTATTTGTCCAGTTCCAGGATGAATCCGTATTTGCCCAGATTGGCGCGGCTGACGGTGCGGGCCCGCAGCTGGGTCAGCACCCCCTCCGGAGCCTGGGGAAGGTGAAGGTAAAGATATTGCGTGACGGCCAGTTGCAGAATGGCGTCTCCCAGGAATTCCAGGCGTTCGTACGTGAGGCGCGTTTCCGGCCTGCTGTCCGTGCTGGGGTGGGTCAGTGCCTGCCTGAGCAGGTCGGGATTTTTAAAGCGGTAGCCCAGCTTGTCTTCCAGCGCAGCGTAATTCATTGGGAAAATGCTAGGGCCGCTCCACGGGAAAAGCAATTCCAAACAGGCTCATTTCCGGGATTTGGAGGGAGGGGGCGCTCCGCGTCATTCAGGCCGCGGCGCGGCTTTGACATATGAATGCCGGGGTGTAGGATGGAAGCGGCACAGATAATGATGAACACCATGAAAAAGATTGATCCAAAGGAAATTCGGGATAATGCCGTGCAGTTGATCGGGCACGACTGGATGCTGGTGACCGCAGGGACGCCGGAACATTTCAACATGATGACGGCAAGCTGGGGCGGCCTGGGTTTCATGTGGAAGAGGCCCGTAGCATTCGTCGTGATCCGCCCGCAGAGGTACACGTTCGGTTTTATCGAGAAGGGGGAGGAGTTCACCCTGTCCTTTTTCAGCCATGAATATCATAAGGCGCTGAGCGTTTGTGGAACCACGAGCGGCCGGGATACGGACAAGGTAGCCGCTTCCGGCCTGACGCCGTATGTTACGGAGAACGGCAACGTGAGCTTTGGGGAAGCCAGGCTGGTGCTGGAATGCCGCAAGCTGTATGCGGAGGCCCTGAAACCGGAATGCTTTCTGGACAAGGCCATTGCCTCGGAATGGTATGCGGCGGGAGATTTCCACAAGATGTACATTGTGGAGATACTGAATGCCTGGGTAGAGGAATAGCGCCGTTGGCGCGGTTTTCCGCCTGCCATTTCGGGTGTGGTACCGTCGGGGAAATTCAGCTCTGAACGGGCCTGAGGGTGGAGTTTTCCAGCTGGAAGGCCGGAAGAGGGCAGGGCGTGTTGTGCAGCCAGTCCAGGTGCGTGGTGGTGATGAGGCTCTGCGCGTCTGCGGGCAGGGCCTGGAGGAAGGCAATCCGGCGCGTAGGGTCCAGTTCTCCGAAGACGTCGTCAATGAGGTGGATGGGCGTGTGTCCCGTTTCTTCCGTAAGCAGGGATGACTGCGCCAGCTTCAGGGAAATGGCTATGGTCCGCTGCTGCCCTTCCGAGGCGAATTGGGCGGCGCTTCTGCCGTTGAGCGTGATTTCCAGGTCGTCCCGGTGCGGGCCGTTCTGGGTCTGGCCATACCGGATGTCCCGGTCCAGCCCGGCGCACATCCGTTCGTACAGGTCTCCTTCCTCCGCCGCCCGGTAGGCCGCCCCTACCTGTTCCTCCCTGCCGCCGATGCGGCGGTACGCCATGATGATGTGGGGCAGGAGAAGTTCCAGAAGGCTGGCGCGCAGGCTTCTCAATTCCGTGCCGTACAGGGCGAGCTGCCGCGTATAGGCGTCTATCTGGAGCCTGTCCCGGCTTTTGTGCTTGAGCAGATGGTTGCGCGTTTTCAGCGCCCTTCTGTAGCTGAACAGGGCCGTCCGGTAGCCGGGGTGCCACTGGGTGCCCAGAAAGTCCATGTATTTCCGCCGCGCATCGGCTCCGGCCCGTACCAGGGAGAGGTCGTCGTTGCCCATCCAGACGACGGGATAGCTGTCCGCCAGGTAGCTGCGCTGGTCCCTGCGCGGTTCCCCGTTCACCTGGAGGTCCGGGGCATCCGGAGCCCACAGGATGCGCCGGATTTGTCCCGGCAGTTCCCCCCGGATGCCGAAGGACTGCCTGCCGTGGGCCGCTAGGGGACCGGGGCGCGCCGTACGCGGGGATTGCAGGCGCAACAGGAAGCAGACCGCCTCCAGCAGGCTGGTTTTTCCCTGGGCATTGTTTCCCAGAATAACGGCTCCCTGCTGGGGTATTTGCCAGGAAAAGCTGCCGTAGCAGCGGAAGTCTATCAGTTTCAGCCTGGAGAGCATGGCCGGCGGGAGTCCGGGGAAGGGATTATTCCGTGGGAAGGGCCCGGATGGCATCCATCATTTTGTCCGTCAAATGCTGGTATGCCGCCTTGCCCTTGGCATTGAGTTCCGCCGGGGTGAAGGGAACGGGGTCTCCCACCGTCACGGTGACGGGGTGGATTCTGGGGAATGAGGAGCCGATGGGGAAGGACTCAAAGGCTCCGCTGATGCGCAGGGGCTGCACGGGGACTTTCGTTTTGCTCAGGATGAGGCCGATGCCGCCCATGCCGTCGTGGATTTCCCCGTCCGGCGTCCGGGAGCCCTCCGGAAACACGAGGACGCGCTTGCCGGATTTCAGCAGGCGGATGACGTGCTTGAGGCTGGCGGCGTCCGGGTTTTCCTGGTCGATGGGAATGGCCTGGCACAGGGGGAGCGCCCATTTGAAGATGCCTTTGAACAGGGTTTTGCGGGCAAAGAAATAGATGCCTTCCTCATAGGAGATGCCCAGCATGGGCGGGTCCAGAAAGCTCTGGTGGTTGCTGACGATCAGCACGGGGCCGTCCTCAATGAGCTTCTCCCTGTTGACGACCTTCCAGGAGAAGAAGGCCTTGGAGATGCTTTTGAACAGCGTGTAGAAAACCCAGTAGAAGGAGTTCATCTGGCGGAGAGTTTTTGTTGGATGTTGTCTGTAATGAAGTTGACGACCTGGTCAATGCTCATGTCGGACGTGTCCACCAGCAGGGCGTCCTGCGCCTGCGCCAGCGGCGCGGTGGCGCGGGAGGAGTCCTTGCGGTCCCGTTCCGCGATGGAGTCCGTCAGCCCTTCCGCGGCGCGGCGCGCGGCGCGGACTTCTTCCGAGGCGGTGACGAAGTACTTGAACGGCGTGTCTGGGAAGACCACGGTGCCTATGTCCCGGCCTTCCATGACCACGGGCTCCTGGCGATTGTAATCCCTCTGGCGGTTCACCAGCAGGGAGCGGACTTCCGGAATGGCGGCGATGGTGGATACGTGGTCGTTGACCTCCTGCCGGGTGAGTTCCTCTGTCAGGGGGGAGCCGTTGCAGAGGACGATGGAGCGGCTTCCGTCCTTGCCGAAGGAGAGGGGAACGGAGGGCAGGGCGGCCAGCACGGCGTCCGTGTCCGCCGGGTCTATCCCCTGTTCCAGCATGTACCAGGTGACGGCCCGGTACATGGCCCCCGTGTTGATGAAGGTGTAGCCGAGGCGGTCCGCAATGAGTTTGGCGACGGTGGATTTACCGGAAGCAGCGGGACCGTCAATGGCAATGGCTGGGTGCATGAGTGTTTTTTGTGTTGGAAATGGGGGCGGAAGCTGTACGGATTGTAGCTGCCGCCCCCGCGGAAATCAAGACTGCGTTCCGGACGGCATGGGAAAAAGAGTTTCACTTTTTCCCGTAAATCCGTTATACAGCAGGGCATGGGCCGGCTCAAGCACCCGAAGATGGTGGATATCAAAGACATTTTGGACGAAAATACGCGTCTCCCTTCCCTGGTGGCGGCGTCCGCTGAAAAGTTGCTGGGTCTGGAACGTTTGAACAGGGCGTACGACAAGATCGTCCGCGACAAGGAGTCCGGATCCCCGGAAAACTTCTTCCAGCTGGCTGCCAGGCATTTGAACCTCAAGTTGCAGCTGAGGCCCGGCGACCTGGAAAACATTCCCAAAAAGGGGCCCGTGGTTGTCGTCGCCAACCATCCCCACGGCCTGTCGGACGGCATCATGTTCGGGGAATTGCTGACCCGCGTCCGGGAGGATGTGCGCATTCTTGCCAATGAACAGCTTTCCCTGTGCCAGGAACTGGAACCCTGGCTGATCAAGGTGGACGTGTACGAGGATGAGAACGCCAAACGCAAGAACCTGTCCGGAATGCGGAAGATGATTGCGTGGCTGCGCAAGGGCGGCGTGCTGGGCATTTTCCCCGCCGGAACGGCTTCCAGTTTTTCCCTGATCCACAAGCGGGTGACGGACGATCCGTGGAACTCCAATATTGCCGCCATTATCCGGCTGACGAAGGCTACTGTGGTTCCGGTGTATTTCCCGGGGCGCAACAGCCTGCTTTTCCAGGGGATTTCTCTGATCAACCGCAAGGCGCGCGTCGCGTTCCTGCCGCGTGAAGTGGGCCGGGACGGCCGCCGCACGCACCGCATCGTGGTGGGCAAGCCCATTTCCTTCAGCCAGCTGGGGCAGTATGATTCCGACGAGGCGCTGGTTTCCCATTTGCGCCTGCGCACCTATCTGCTGGGCAAGGGTTATGAAAAGAGCCGCCGCCCCCATGTGCACAGGAAGGACAAGAAGGCGAAGATGGCTTCCCTGATTCCTCCCGTGCCCCCCAACGACATACAGGCGGAAATCGACGCCCTTCCTGCGGAGTGCCTGCACGCGCGGCAGGAGAACGGGGACTGGGACGTGTACGTGGCGGATGCCCTCCAGATTCCCAAAATCCTGATTGAAATAGGCCGCCTGAGGGAATACACGTTCCGCCAGGTGGGGGAAGGGTCCGGCAAGGCGTGCGACCTGGACACGTACGATAACCATTACAAGCACCTGTTCCTCTGGGACCGCGTCCAGAAGAAGATTGCGGGCGCCTACCGCATGGGAGAGACGGATAAAATCATTGCCCGCTACGGGGTGAAGGGGCTGTACAACGGAGAATATTTCTCATTCTCCCCGGCGGCTCTCAAAGTCCTGGACCGCTCCCTGGAGATGGGCCGCGCCTTTATTGTGCCGGAATACCAGAAAAGGCCGCTGGCTCTCGGCTTCATCTGGGAGGGCATCGGCCAGTTCATGGCCCGCAATCACCATTACCGCTATTTGTTCGGGACGGTGAGCATTTCCCGCGACTATTCCAATCTTTCCCGCGCCCTGATCGTTTCCTACCTGAAAGCGCATGAAATGGAGCCGGAACTGAGCCGGGAGGTCAAGGCCTACAATCCGCCGCGCAAGGCGGACCTGAAGAGGTCGGAATCCTGCATTTTGCCCATCGGCCTGACGGATGCGCAGGGATTGTCCCAGCTGGTGGCGGACGTGGAGGAAGACGGCAAGGGAATTCCCGTGCTGCTCCGCCAGTATCTCAAACTGAACGGGAAGATACTTTCCTTCGGTGTGGACAAGAACTTCGGCGATGTGCTGGACTGCCTCATTCTGGTGGATATTTTCAAGACTCCGGAACGTGCCATCAAGCGCTACCTGGGCAAGGCCACGTATGAACAGCTTCTGCCCTACATCCAGCAGGAGCAGGAAAGCGGGCAGCCGGCGGAATAACTCTTTTCAGGCCCTTTCTTCGGCTTTTTCCGGCCTCCTTTTTCCGGAGCCGCCGGTTATTGGAAATGCCTGTATCCTCCGGGAAGGGATGAGGAAGGTTCCGGCGTCATCTCACCGATGACGGTGAGGGGCGTTTCCGGGAAACATTCGGAGGCCAGGCGCAGGATTTCTTCACGGCGGCGGGGGGGGAAGGTCATCAACAGTTCGTAATCCTCTCCGTCCGCAACGGCCTGGGCAGCCGTGAATCCCTGCCGGACCGGCAGCAGTTCTTCCTGTACTCGGAATCCCAGCCCGGAGGCGGCGGCCAGGCGCGGCAGGTCGGCGCCGAGCCCGTCGGAAAGGTCCATCATGGCCGTGACCAGTCCGGAGGCGGCCAGAATGCCGCCTTCCCTGACTCTGGGCGTGAACGTAAGGTGGTGTGCCGTGGGGAAGCTGCCGCCCAGCACGCCCGTGACGGCAATCAGGTCGCCCGCATGGGCGGTGCTGCGCAGGACGGCCTTCCCTTCCGGGACTTCCCCGGTCAGGGCCACGCTGATGATCAGCCCGTCGGACGGCAGGCCGGAGCTTTCCCCTCCCGCCAGGCTGATGCCGAATTGTTCCGCCAGGCGCCGCATGCCCGTATAAATGCCTTCCACCTGGGAGACGGGGCGGTCCGCGTGAATCAGCAGGGTGACCAGCGCATGGCGCGGCACGCCCCCCATGGCTCCGATGTCCGATACGGCGCGCGCCAGAGCCTTCCTGCCGATCAGTTCCGGTTCCGTGCCGGAGAGGAAGTGCATGCCTTCCACCACGCAGTCGGTCTTCAGGAGCAGGTCCGCTCCCCTGGCGCCTCTGGCTACGGCGCAGTCGTCTCCGGGTCCGGTGATCAGCCCGTCGTTGACGGTCATCAGGGGAAGAAGGCGGCGTATGAGCGCGTCTTCCCCCACCTGGCGGATGGCGGGATCATGAGCCATAAGGCAGCAGCAGGCCGGGGTAGAGGATGTTGACCAGGGTGGCGGTGTTGAAAATGCAGTGGGCGATGATGGGCGTCCAGATGGATTCGGTGTATTCGTACAGCAGCACCAGGATGGCCCCGAACAAGGCCAGGGGAATCAGGGGAACCAGGCTTACGTGGATGATGCCGAAGAGAAGGGAACTGCTGATCAGGGCGAACCACGCTCCCGTGTATTTTTTCATGATGGGGTACAGGTAGCCCCGGAAAATGAGTTCCTCCACGATGGGCGCGGCAATGGCGGCGCTGAAGCAGATGACGGCAATGAGGGGGATGTTGTCGGAATGCCGGAGCACGGAGACGATGGATTGTTCCGCCGGGGCGTGGGTCACCCGCTCAATCCATTCGAACAGCCCCATCTGGGCCAGAAGGAAATGGAGCGCGAGAACCAGCAGGTAGCCGCAGACGGGCGCGTAAAGCAGGATTTTCAGGGAATGCTTCTTCAGTCCCAGGGCCTCCATTCTGCCGCTGTGGAACATGCGCACCAGCAGGACGAAGGCCAGAATGAGGTTCAGGCAGGTGCCGTTGAATACCTTGTAGCTGTCCAGCTCCATGTTTGTGGTGGTGGGCGGGGCGGAAGCGCCGGGAGGCGTGGCCGCGGCCATCAGGGCGCCCATGCTGAAGTACAGGACCACGATGCCGCACATTGCCATGTCCAGTCCGTCCAGATGATCGACGGGAATATTCCATTTCAGCGGACGCTTTATGCCGTGAGCCTGGGACTGGCGGCACACGCCCGCTGCTACGGCGATAAGCATGATGGCGATCAAGGTGGCCGAAAACAGGGTGATGAGCTGGTCCGTTAATTCATTCATGGGACAGATGAGCTTGGAATGACGCGCCGTTCCCGGCAACGCGGCGCTGTCCGGGGAAAGGTACATGCTTCTTTAGTGGAAATATGGCGATTTGCCAGAAGAAAGTGAGCTATCGCGCCGCGTTCCTGAAAAAAAATCATTCGGAAGGGAATGAATACTTTTCAAGGAAAAGCGGGTATGCTACGTTCGCAACGGATTATCGCCATGAATATTCAACCCAAAATCACGCCCGTGCTGGACCCCGGCTTTGTGCCGGCCGTTCTTTGGAATCAAGCATTTGAAGCCAAAGCTGCTGCCGATCCTGCCTCCCATCAAGTGGATATCGCCCTGACCCGCAATGACGGGACCTGCTTCCGCTGGTCCGGCAAGCTTCTCCCCCATACCGGAGAAAACGTTGCCCTGAATGAAACCTATGTGGAACGCATCGTGAAATTCCTGCTGTGGCAGAAGGGCGGCAACATCATCCTTGTTGCCGGTGATGACGCCATTGCGGACATGCTGGCCTCCCGCTACTGCAAGGGCGGCATCCGTGAGTTTGACTGGGACTTCATCGGCAAGAAGATTTACGGCTCCCCGATTGAGGTGAAGAAGGTATCCGTGGAGGAACTGCCTGAGGAATATTCCGGCTCCATGACGCTGGGCCGCAATCTGGACGGCTACCGCATCGGCTTTGACCTGGGCGGCTCCGACCGCAAGTGCGCCGCCGTGGTCAACGGGGAAGTGGTTTTCTCCGAAGAAGTCGTGTGGGACCCGTATTTCCAGAAGGACCCGCAGTACCACATTGAGGGCATCCAGGACTCCCTGGAACGCGCCGCCGCCCATCTTCCGCGCGTGGACGCCATCGGCGGCTCCTCCGCCGGCGTCATCATCAACAGCGAGGTGCGCACCTCCTCCCTCTTCCGCGGCGTGAGCCAGGAGGATATTGAAAAGACTCTGGGCAAGGTGTTCCGCACCCTGCAGAAGGAAAAATGGAACAACATCCCCTTTGAAGTGGTGAACGACGGTGAAGTGACCGCCCTCGCCGGAGCCATGGGCATGAACGACAACGCCGTGCTCGGCGTCGCCATGGGCACTTCCGAGGCCGCCGGCTACGTGGACCCGGAAGGCCACATCAAGCCCTGGCTGAACGAACTCGCCTTCGCCCCCGTGGATTATTCCGAGGAAGGCGGCGTGGACGAATGGTCCAAGGACATGGGCGTGGGCGCCCTCTACTTCTCCCAGCAGGCCGTGGCTCGTCTGGCCCCCCGCGCCGGGTTCCAGTTTGAAGGCATGCCCTTCCCGGAACAGCTCAAGAAGGTGCAGGCCGCCATGGCCGAAGGCGACGAACGCGCCCGCAAGATTTATGAAACCATCGGCGTGCACTTCGGCTATGCCATCGCGCACTACGCCAGGTTTTACGATATCCGCAACCTGCTCTTCCTGGGCCGTGTGGCTTCCGGGGACGGCGGCCAGATCATCATTGACAAAGCTGAAGAAGTGCTGCGCACCGAATTCCCGCAGTTGAAGATCCAGCTGCGCGTGCCGGATGAAAAGACCAAGCGCCACGGCCAGGCCGTAGCGGCGGCCTCTCTGCCGGCTATTTCCTGACAAACGGATGGAATTTATAGGAGGGACCCGGACAGGGTCCCTCCTTGCCATATACGGAGCATGCGTCCCCCGGCCGGTTTTTCCGGCTGTCCAAAAAACAAAAAAGAACGTGGAGAGGACGCCTCCGTTTTTCCATTCTTTCTTCCGCAGACGGCTGTGCATTCATGAGTTCCCAGCAAGACAACATCATCAATTGTCCGGAGTGCGGGCAGGCCATGGACATTTCCCTGCTGCCTCCTTACGCGAATGCCGTTTGTCCGAATTGCGGAGCCATGACCCGTGTCAAGACGCGCATGGGGCCTTACCGGATCACCGGGAAGCTGGGGAAGGGCGGCATGAGCGTGGTCTTCCGTGCGGAAGATTCCGTGCTGGGGCGTGAAGTGGCCCTGAAGGTATTGAATGAAACGTATGCGGGGGATGCCGTCCGCAGCGAACGATTTGAAAGGGAGGCCCAGATCATGGCCAGGGTATCCCATGAAAACCTGGTGCAGATTTATGCCGTGGGGCATGACCAGGGACTGTTTTACATTGCCATGGAATTGGTGGAGGGCAATGGCCTGGACTCCCTGATTACGGCGGAGGAACGCGTGCCGGAAGACAAGGTGCTGTCCATAGCCCTGGACATCGTGCGCGGCCTGGACGCCGCCTGGAATGCGGGCCTCATGCACCGGGACATCAAGCCCGCCAATGTTCTCCAGGCTCCGGACGGAGAAGCCAAGATCGTGGATTTCGGCCTGTCCCTGTTGCACAGCGAGTCCGACATGGAACGGGAAATATGGGTAACTCCCTATTATGCTGCTCCGGAAACCCTGTTGCGCGGGGAGGAAGATTTCCGCACGGACATGTACGCTCTGGGGGCTACCATGTACCATATGCTGGTAGGCGCCCCGCCCCGGGTGGATGCCTCCCAGTCGTCGGACATCCTGTTGGAAAGCAAGAAAAACCTTCCCCCGCTGGACCAGGTGGTGAACGACATTTCCCCGCTGACCTGTTTCATCGTGGACAAATTGATGGCCTTTAACAAGGAGGACCGCTTCTCATCCTATCCGGAGCTGATGGCTACCGTGGAACAGGCCCAGGAGGAATATGCCCGGGGCATGCAGGAGACCGGCCTGACCTGGGCGGAACGGCGTGCCTCTGATGCCCGGCGCGCCCGGCGCAGGAAGCACCGTCTGGTGTTTATTCTGTCCCTTGCTTCCTTGGCGGTTCTGGCTCTGGGGACGTGGGGCGTCATCTCCTGGCGCAAAGCCGCAAATGCCGCTTCCGCCGCTGTTCCTCCGGTCCAGCCCCCCACCGTGGGAACGGGAACGACCGCGGAGGATGCCGCTGCCGTGGAATCCAGGCTGGAGCGGAGCATCCGCTTCGGCAATTTGTTCAACGAGGCTCAGAAATCCGTGAACCGTGGGGATCTGGTGAAGGCGGCGGCCATGTTCGGAGATCTGGCGGACCAACCGGACTGCCCGCTTTCCACCGCCGTCTGGGCGGGAGTGAACCAGGTTTTGTGCATGTGGGCGCGGGGACAGTTTCCAGAAGGAGTCGTGCGGCTGGAAGAGCTGGGCAAAAAGGTGCGGGACTGCAAGGACCCTGTGGAGCTGGAACGCTCCCGGGACGTCAGCAACCTGGTCATGTACCTGGGCGCCAAGGACTGGAATTCCAGAATGCCCGGCCTGCGGAGCAATTCCGACCTGGCCGTGCATTATTATGCGGGAATGGCGCTCAAATGCTGGTACCTCGGCGGAATGTGGCCTGAATACGGAGCGTTCCGCGATCTTATTGCCGGAGAAACCGCCGACGACAGGGACCGGAGCGTACGGGAGCTGGCCTCCGCGTGGCTCAGCAACCTGAAGGAATATACCGTGCAGTATGAACGCCTGATACAGGTGAAGGACATGCCGGAAAAATCGGTTGCGGAAGTGGAGGCCAAACGGTCCGCCGCAGACTTTCTCCGTGAACAGATGATGACGGGGGAGATTCCCTCCCTGCCTCCGTCCTATGCCGCTCTGGAAGGAATTCTGGACCATCTCCGGATGCAGTACCAGAAGGCCAGGGACTGGGAGGCAGCGGAAGCCGTCCGGCTGGCCGAACTCAAGGAAAAGGAAGAGCGGAAAAAGGCGCAGGAAGAGGCCGCCCGGCAGGAAGCCCTGCGCGCCGCGCAGGCCCGCAGCTATGACGACATTTGCCGTGAAGCGGCCGGCATCATGGAAAAAACGGGGGATTATGAACAGGTTTCCACTGCTTATCGCAATGCGGAGGCGGTGGTTTCTTCCCCCATCGTGAAAAACAAGTTGGCCGCCCGGCGGGAAATGACGGACCGGATGAAGCCGCTGTTCTCCCGTCTAGAGAAGATTCTGCCCGAACTGGTGGAAAAGAAGCCGTGGAAGCCGCTCGTCCTGAAAAACGGGGACAAGGTCCGCGTGACGGGCATGGAGGGGCATTTGCTCACGGTGGAACCATTGGAAAGCAGGGAAGGCAGCGATGCCTATAAAGTCAGCTGGGATGACCTGGCATTCAATTCGCTGCATGCGCTGGCACGGGAATGCCGGCAGAAAAAGCCTGCGGAATTTACTCCTGTGGCGGATACATACTCCAAGCCCCTTCTTATTTTCGGGAGTCTCACGCAGACCATCTCCCTCACCCAGCAGGAAAATGCCCTGCTCCAGATGGACCGGGCCTTCATCGAACAATGGAATCTGTGGATGGCCGCGCTGGACGCGGAGGAAAAGCCCGAAGGAAACAATGATGCGGGATAGAGCCGGTTTGGGAAAAACGTCTGGAAAAGTGATCGCATCCGTCGTTGATCAGGCCGTTTATGCAGTAGAATTTGCTTGATTCCGGAGCTCCGTACGGGTTCTCATAGCTGCATGAGACTGATCGGTTTTCTGACGCTGGCCTGCGTGGCCGGCTTCCTTTCTTCCTGCGGCTGTAATTGCAACCAGTATCCGGAATCTGCGCTGAAGGATTACAAGCCTACTTCCAGCAAGCAATTCCGTTAACAGGCCCCTATGTTTGAAATCCGCGAAAAGCCGGAAATGGTGGAACGGGCCATGCTCGTTTCCATCTATTTTGATCCTTCCGAGGCCGAGGAAAAGCAGGCCATGCTGGACGAGCTGGAAGACCTTGTCTCCAACCTTGGCATCGGCATAGTGGGCAAGCACCTTGTCAAGTCCCGGGACATGCACGCCAAATTCCTGTGCGGCACGGGGAAGGCCCAGGAGGTGAAGCAGCTTGCCGTGGATTGCGGGGCGGACTGCGTGGTATTTGACAACATGCTGGCGCCGTCCCAGCAGAGGGAATGGGAACGGTTGATTGACGAATGTGTGATCGACCGCGAAGAAGTCATTCTGGACATTTTTGCCAAGCGCGCCCGTACGCGTGAAGCTACGCTCCAGGTGGAACTGGCCCGCATGCAGTACTCCCTGCCGCGCATGGCCCGCATGTGGAGCCACCTGGACCGCCAGGGCGGCGGTTCCGGAGGCGGGAAGGGCGGCGGAGGCGCCGCCAGGGGCGAGGGGGAGAAACAGATTGAAGTGGACCGCCGCCTGGCCCGGGCCAGAATTGAAGCCATCCAGAAGGAACTGGTCATGGTTACCCGGCAGCGCGCCACGCAGCGCAAGGAGCGCGAGCGGCAGGCCGTGGCCACGGCCGCGATCGTGGGGTACACCAACGCGGGCAAGTCGTCCCTGCTTTCCCTGGTGTCCGGCTCGGAAGTCATGGCCAGGGACATGCTCTTCGCCACGCTGGATACCACGACGAGGAAGATAGAACTGCCCAATGGACAGCCTTTGCTGCTGACGGATACGGTCGGCTTCATCCGCAACCTGCCCCACCGGCTGGTGGAGGCGTTCAAGTCAACGTTGGAAGAAGCCGTTCTGGCGGATTTTCTGGTGCAGGTGGTGGACGCCTCCGACCCGGAAGCCGTGCGCCATTATGAAACCACGCTGGAAGTGCTCGGGGAACTGGGCGCGGGGGACAAGCCCATGATCGTGGTTCTGAACAAGCTGGACCTGGTGCCGGAGGAGGAGCGGGCCGCGTTGACGGAGCGCCTGGCTCCCCATTTCAACGGAAGCCTGGTGTGCATGTCCGTGCGGGAAGGGCAGGGGACGGAAGACCTGCTGCGCGCCTGCGTGGAAATGCTGGAAAGCCGCGTCCGGCGCGCCCGGTTCCTGATTCCCTACACGAGGAGTGACCTGGCCGCAGCCATGCACAGCGAGGGCATGGTGATTTCCACGGAATATGTGGAGGAAGGAGCCCTGGTGGAAGCTGTTCTGCCCGTGGCGTTTTACAACAAGGTAAACCAGTTCCTGGCGGAACCTTCCTGCGAAGAATGAGCGGGAAAAGAGGCGAAAGCCGGGGAACGGGATCAGGAGAGGCAGGGAAGTCGGGAAGTACGGAATTCTTCCGTTATGTTTCCGTAAGGCCGTTTCATCGGGAAAGACGGTAATCTTCCGGTTCCGGGATGAAAGCCATCTTCCCGCGGAACGGAAAATTGGATGCGTGATTTCCGTTCCGAGTGGACGGGAGAGGCCGTTGTGCTTCCGATGGAATGTTTCCGGGCATCCGTTCCGGTCAATATCCCCAGGAACGCAGGCAATGCATCACGTCCGCCACCGGCAGGCCGATCACGTTGTCCGTATCTCCGCGCGTGGAGGCGATGATCATGCCTCCATGTTCCTGAAAGGCATAGGCTCCTGCCTTGTCCATCACATGAACCAGTTCCATGTAGCGGCGGATGTCTCCGTCAGACAATTCCCGGAAGGTGACTTCCGTCAGGACGGCGATGTCCTTCCTGCCCAGCGGAGACTGGATGGAGACTGCCGTGCACACATGATGCGTGCGTCCGGAAAGCATCCGCAGCATGGCGCGGGCGTCTTCCGCGTCGCGGGGCTTGCCCAGGGGAATGCCGTCCAGAAAAACGAGGGTATCCGCGCCGATGACGGTAGCCTGGGGATATTCCCGGAATACGGCCGACGCTTTGGCTTGGGCATTATACAGGCACAAATCCTGTGGCGGCATGGAGGCGTCCTTCAACTCGTCCGTGTCCCGGACGACGGTGGAAAAATCTACCCCTGCCGCCGTCAGCAGGTCTTTCCGCCGCGGGGACTGGGAAGCCAGAATGATGGGGGGAAGCATGGAAGGGAATAAATAGTAAGTGGCAGGGAATCGGGCCGGATGAACAGTTCCTAGTCGCCGGTTTCCCGTTTTTGGCTGCCGATGCTCAGGGCCCCCTTTCCCATGATCCGGTGGAAGGCTTCCGGAGAAATTTCCCGGATGGAGCGGATGATGTTCCGGGTGAATCCGGCCATGCGCTTCCGGATGGTTTCCCGGTCTTCTGCGGATTCGAATTCCATGCCTACCAGCGCGCGGCCTACGCGTTCCCCCGTGTAAGTGTAATTAAAGTAGCACAGGGATGCGAGATCAGCGATGCGTTCCATGAAATCCAGGAAGGCTCCGGCGCGTTCGGGAAACTCGATATGGACGAACAGGGGGTGTTCGCACAACTCCGCCTGATAATGGATCATGCGGAAGCGCACGTCGTCGTCTTCGCTGATGTCTTCGAACTCGATGCCCTTCTTTTTCAGGGTGGTGCGGATGGTGTCCAGATCTTCGTCGGAAGCGGCGATTCCGAACACGGGGTACTGCGTGTCTCCCTCCGTCTTGCCGTACTGCACGTCCACCAGCGTGGTGGCCGGGGGCATGTGGCGCAGGTACTTGAGCACCTGGCCGCGTTTGGAGGCCATGGAGATGCGCAGGTAGCGCGTCTCATGGTTGCCGATTCCCGCCTGGCGGGCGATCTGGGTGAGCTGGGTGAAATCCATGTTGGCTCCGGAAATGACGACAAAGCTCTTTTCGTCCGGCCTGACCTGTCCCTCGTTCCATTGTTTCATGAACCCTGCCAGGCTCATGGCTCCGGACGGTTCCGGAACAACGCGGGAAGATTCCCACATGGCCCGGATGGCCTGGCAGACTTCATTGTTGGTAACGGTGACGAACTCGTCGATCAAATCCCGGCACAATGGATAGGTATATTCCCCGGGAATATGTACGGCGGTGCCGTCGCAGAACACGTCCACGTAATCCAGATTCACGCGGTGCCCCTGTTCCATGGAAGTCTTCATGGAAGCCTGGTCCACCCCCTCCACGCCCACCACCTTGATATCCGGCCAGAACTTCTTCAGCCAGCAGGCCACGGATGCGGCCAGGCCGCCGCCGCCGATGGCCACGTAGGCGCGGTCAAAGGGGCCTTCCCCGCTCATCACTACTTCATCCGCCAGCGTTCCCTGTCCGCCCATCGTGACCAGGTCGTCATAGGGGTGGACAAAGGTGCTCCCGTGCGTTTCCGCGTATTCGTGGGCCGCGTCCGCGGTCTCGTCATAGCAGTCGCCGTGAAGGATGATTTCCACATGGCTGCCGCCGTGGCGGCGCACTTCCGTTTGCTTCACTTCCGGGGTGGAGCGCGGCATGAAAATGGTGGCGCGGCAATTCAGCACGCTTGCCGCCAGGGCTACCCCCTGTGCATGGTTGCCCGCGGATGCCGCCACGATTCCCTTGTCCCTGGCTTCCTGGCTCAGGGCCGCCATGCAATTGTATGCTCCGCGCCATTTGTAGGCGCGGATTGGCCCCAGGTCCTCCCGTTTGGCATATACCGGGGCATGAATGGCCGGCAGATTCAATTTCTGGAGGGGAGTAGGTTCGCCTACGGCATAAACCCGTTGGCGGGCTTGAAGGATTTCCTCAAAGAGGCGGTCCGAAAGTGTGCTCATGATTTGTATTGCTGGGAGGCATTCTAGCAAGCCCAAGCGCCATTTCCAGTAAAACATGATTCCCGTAAAATATGCCGGATTGGCAGGAGGCTTTCCGCATGCCTGAATCCGGAGCGGAAACATTTGTCCGGGGGTGCGGTACTTTGGGAAAGCTCCGGAGAAGGCACAAAAAAACCGCCCGGAGGCGGTTGTTTCTGCAAGGCAAGGTGGCGAAGCGGACGGGGCTCGAACCCGCGACCTCCAGCGTGACAGGCTGGCGCTCTAACCGAACTGAGCTACCGCTCCATGACCTTGGATTGTCTCGCCTTGCGGCAGGGACGTGGAGGCTTATACAGATACTCTCGCGGAGATGCAAGAAAAGAAAATTCTTTTTCAGAAACCAGCACGTCATCATGAGGATAAAGCTGGAAAAAGTTACGGATTAGAAATCCGGAGTCAATGACAATTTTTGAGGCCAAGGCTTTTAGCAAAATCAGAAAGGGTGGATATAGAAAATGCAAAACATATTAGGTCATAAGATAATTATTTTTGAACAATATCATTCTTAATATTTTATATTCTATCTAACATTATTGCGTAATTATTGCACGGATTTCTAATCCGGTAATAGTATTAGGTAATATATTTTATAATTATTAATTATCAATAGGTTCTGTATTATGCGACCACATCTGCCCCTGTCTCTTTTATCCGCTCTCCTTGCCTGCTTCATTTCTCCTGCATGGTCTGCCTATACCCTGGATGATAACGGAGAAACGACGATAACATTTGGTAATGAACAATATACGATCACTAATCCAGGCGGTTCTTCTTCGGAGCAGACTGATTCTCCGGGTACCATTTATATGACGGACATCACGGCAGCCGGTACTTATGAAGGGGGATATGATCGCACGCTGACTCTGGAGGGAGGAACATATGCCAGCGTCCAGTTGTGGAACATTGTGGGGGATGCTGCAGAAACTACGCTCAATGGAGACAACAAATTCACCATCAATATAGGTGCGGATACTTCCCTGACTTCAGGATTTCATTTCATGTTTTGGGCCAACTCTCTGCGTACGGTAACGGCCGATGTTACCCTGAATGTAGATGAAAACGCAGGTTCTCTGACGGGAATGACTTTGCTTGGGGATGGAAATGCAGGAGGTGCCGGAGTCAGGTTTGCTACAACAGGTACTCTCACCGCTACCATCAATGGGGGAGAGTGGACGGGCTGGACAACTGGCGCTCCTTCTGAAATTATCTCTTTCGCTTTAGGCTTGGAAGGTTTCCAGCATACTGGAGACGTCAATTTCACCATTAATGGAGGGGCCTTTACCGGGACTGTTTCAGCCGGGTCCGCTCGCGGCTATGTGGATGCCTCTACCATTCTGGGCGACATCAACCTGACCGTTACAGGGGGAACGTTCGGCAGCAATGTTTCCCTGCTGGGCATGGGAAAGGTAAATTACGGCAATACGGAAGAAGGGAAAAATTATGTAGGAAGACTGAGCATCAGTGGAGGCACGTTTAATGCCAATGTATTGGGGTTGGGAAAAGGCAATGAAATTTCCGTCAAGCAGAATGCTTCGGTTTTCCTGGATATCAGCGGAGGCATCTTTAATGAAAACGTATTTGCGCAGGGGGCTACCACTACTATTTCAGGTGGCACGTTTGCGGAAGGGAAGAAGCTGTTTGCAGGTGCCATGGTCAACTCGTCCACCTATAATTTGACTTCTACCAACATGACGCTGGATATGGGCAATGGCTCCGTAGCGGCCATGATTGCCGGGGGTACCTGGGTGGAGACGGGAGCGTCCACACTCAATATTACCGGTTCAACCAACCTGACTTTCAAATCCGGCACGTACACAGGCCAGATCTGGGGCGGCTCCTACATTAATGGAGCCGCTACCGCTGCCCTCACCGGAAATATTGGTTCCACCAATATTACGATTACAGGCGGTACATTCGATGGAGCGCAAATATCCCTGGGTACTTATGTGGAACGCAACAACACCAGTTCCGCATTGACGATAGGGGAAGCCAACCTTTCCATCAGCGGTGGAACGTTCAATAATGCCTCCATTTATGCGGGCGGTCGAAAGGTCAACGGCACTTCCCTGACCACGGCCCAGGCCAATGTGACGATTGAGGGGAATGAAGCCGTATTTAGCGGTACGACGTTTATTTCCGGGCAGGGCCAGGGGGACGTGGTGACCAGGAGCGTATTGAACCTCAACGGGGTGACCAGAGCTGACATGTTTGCTGCGGCGGCCATTACGGGTTTTGACGAAATCTCCGCGGGGGACGGGACGGACGCGGTGATTGCCAACGCGACGGTGCTGGACGGACGCGGCGCCTTCACCAAAAGCGGCACGGGCAAGCTCACGCTCTCCACGGCCACGGGCTACACCAACGCACTGACGGTCTCCGCCGGGGAGCTCCACTTCGGTCTGGCCGATGGCGTTGCCTTTGGCAACTCCATCACCCTGGGCGCCGGGGCGCGCCTCACTTCGGCCGGCGGCATGACCCTCTCTGCGGCCTCGGGCCTGACGCTGGACCTCACGGGCATGGGCTCCTCAAGCGCTGCGCTCATCCAGTCGGGCGGCACGCTCTCCTTCAATGCGGGCGGCACGCTCACGCTGACCATCAGCGGCGTGGACCAGACGATGGAAAACGACTACAAGCTCATCACCGCGGACAACTTCGGCACGCTGACGGCCAACAGCTTCCACTTCGACCCTTCGGGCCTCTCGGGCGACTACACCTACGCGCTGGAACTCACGGGCAACACGCTCTACCTGCGCGTCAAGGCGCTGGGAGAAGCCCTCAACTGGAACGGCGGAGCATCGGGCACCTGGATGGCCGCGGGAGGCGGGGACATCTGGCTGGACAAGGACAGCATGGCGGTGGTCTACGACGGCACGAAGGCGGCCAGCTTTGAAAACCTGACCGGCGTCACCGCCTCCACGGTCACCATCAGCGGGGATGTCAGCTCGCCGCGCATCACGGTCAACAACACGCAAGGGGCGCAAGGAACCGCCTACCTCTTCTCGGGGGACGGAGCCATTGTGGACGGCACGGGAGCCACGGAACTGGTCAAGCGCGGCACGGGCGAGCTGACCATTGAAAACACCGGCGCCAACACCTTCTCCGGAGGCACCACCATCATCGATGGGGCCCTCAACCTCAACACCGCCCAGGGGCTGGGTACCGGTACGGTCACCCTCAACGGAGGCCGGCTGGTGCTCAACGTCACCGATGCCAACACTCCGGGCCTGGTTGCCACCAACGCGCTGGTCTTTGGCGGGGGCGCCTTCGTGTACGGCACGGGAGCCTCCCAGGACATCTCCGGCCTCATTGACGCGGCCAACAGCACGGAAGTGCGCATCGACACCAACGGCAACGACATCTCCTGGGCCTCCTACAGCCAGGAACTGGGCAACGCGGCCCTCGTCAAGCTGGGCGGCGGCAGCCTGGACATCTCCGTCACCGCGGCAGCGCAGGACACCACCACCTACACGGGAGCCATCAGCGTCACGGAAGGCCAGCTCACCTACAACATCACCCTGCCCGCGGGCTCCCAGGCCACTCGGGTGTGGAGCGGGGCCCTCTCCATCGCGCAGGGGGCCGCCCTGCAATTCAACGAAGCGCGCGCCGTCAACAGGACCACGGTGCTCACCCTCTCGGGAGCCATCAGCGGAGCCGGGGACCTCATCCTGGGAGACAAGGAAGCCCCCACCAACCCCGGCGGGGGGCGCTACCAGGTCAGCGGCAGCAACACCGGCTTCACGGGCACCTTCAAGCTGGTGGGCAACGGCACCAACGCTGACTGGAACGAAGTGGGCTTCTCCAACGCCCAAGCCGTGGGAGGGGCCAGCCTGGAACTTGACGGGCGGGGCTTCTTTGTGGGCGGCGGCGACCCGGTAGGGGCCGACATCCACGTCACCGCGGCCGGAGGCTGGATCAACGGCAACTCCAACCAGACCCTCACTCTCTCCGGAGCCCTGACGGGTGAAGCGGGAGCCAACCTGGGCCTGCCCGCCGGAGCCAATCCTACACTCACTGTGGTCTTCACGGGTGATCTGACCGGCTATGAAGGCACGCTGCACTCCGGCCAGGGAGCCGGCGTCCTGGCCTTTGGCGCGGGGACGGCGGCCACCACGCTGGCAAGCGGGGAATTCATCCAGGCCGCCTCGCTGGGCGGGGCGGGCACCTTCCGGGTCAACTACAGCGGTACGGGCAAGGACCTGCTCTATGCGGGCGACATCATCGACACGGCCAAACTCGACGTCCAGGGCAGCGACAAGCTGGTGCTGACGGGAGCCAACACCAGCACGGGCGGCATAAGCATCGCCCAGAACTCGACCGTCCAGCTGGGAGACGGCAGCGGGGCCAACGCCGCCTGGGCCGGAACCATCAGCGGAGCGGGCAGCCTGGTGGTCAACACCACGGGTACCTTCCTGGTGGGCGACAGGGCCAACAACCTGACCGGCACGCTCACGCTGGCCAGGGGAACGCTGGACCTGGACAATGCCGCGGCCACCACCAACATCCTCATCCAATCCGGGGCGCTGAGCCAGGCAGGGGCCTACGCGGGAAATGCCTCCAACCGCGTCCATGTGGGAGCCGTGGCCAACTCGGGCAACATCGCCCTGGGCGGCCTGGACGCCTCCCAACTGGGCACGGTGGCCACGACCACCGCGGGAACCCAGCTCACCGGACTCAAGGCGGGCAGCACGTGGACAGTCAGCGGCGCCGGCAATACGCTGGCGGTGAGTGCGGACAACCTCTCCGGCGCCCCCTTCACGGGCACGGGCAGCCTCATCCAGTTTGACGGGGCCTCCGGCTCCATCGCCTTTGCGGAGGGCTCCACGCTCACGCTAGACCTCACCTCCGTGGCCGACGCCATGAAAACGGCCGGGGGCACGCTGGAAATCCTGCTGACCAACGGAACCATCACGGCGGAGCTGGCCGCCCTCAAAACCCACATTACCTCCAATCCCCTCTTCAGTGCGCTGGGCTTTGGCATCGTGGACGCGGACGGGGGCAACATCGTCATCTCCGGAGACACGGACCTCATCTACGTAGCCTCCGTGGACGGCACGGGCAGCGCGGATGCGCCCGTCAAAAACCAGGAGCTCAACTTCTACCAGGCGGTCATCGTCAACGAAGACCTCTACGTGGAATCCGACGGCACCATGGTCATCAAAAACCTCACGGCCCCGGGAAGCGGAGCCGGGCAGCAGGGCACGGGCAACCTCATCGTCACCAACACGGCGGACAACAAGGGAAGCATCGAGTTGCAAAACAACCTCTTCGACGGACCCACGGGAGTGGACACCGGCTTTGCGGGGGACATCACCGGCCTCAACGGGGCGGCGGCCAACACGGACCTGGTCAAGACGGGAGCCAACAAGCTCACGCTGACGGGAACGGTCAGCCTGGCCGGGGACATCATCGCCCAGCAGGGCGTCCTCCAGCTCGACGGCACGGCCGATGTGGAAACCCTGCGGCTTGACTCGTCGGATGCCGGAGCCCCGGCGTCCATCGGCATTGGCGGAAACACCACGGCCCAAACGCTGGCAGCTGGCACCTACGGAGGCACGCTGGACATCGGCACTTCCGGCACGCTCACCCTCACGGGGGCCACGGCAGCCCTGGGCAACACCGCCATCACCGGCAGCGGCACGCTGAAGCTGGCCCAGGGCTCCTCGCTGGAACTGGCAGCCAGCAGCTCCATGGACGGAGTGCTGCTGGAGCTGGACGGCCAGCTCACCGCCAACAGCGACGGAAACGTCAGCGGCCTCACGGGAGCGGGCGCCCTCACGCTCAACGGGCACAACTTCACGGTCAACGCGGCCCAGGGAGCCGCCCACGTCTATGAAGGCTCGCTGGGAGAAGGAACGCTGACCGTCACCGGCGGCGGCTCCCAGACGCTGCGCGCCTCCGGGGTGGACACGGACCTCAACATCGACGGAGGCAACCTGGTCCTGCAGGGCAAGGCGGACACCGACGGGGCGGCCCTCACCTACGCCGCGCTGGAAAACCGGGGCCATCTGACCATCCAGGCCAGCGACAACGCCATTAGCGCCTTTAACACCACCCTGAAGGTGGACGGGGCCACCTTTGGCAGCAACTCCACCACCACCTTCACGCTCAACTCCGACGGGAACCTGACGGAAAGCTTCATCCAATCCTCCGGCAGCATCGTGGTGGAAAATGGAGCCTCCTTCCACGTCACCACGCTGCCGGGAATCAACATCACCTGGAACCCGGGCAACCCGATGGAACTCTCGCTGATGGAACTCACCGGAACGGGAGACATCACGCTGGGGGACAACACGCTCACGGTAGGGGGCCTCTTCCTCACCTACTACAAAAACGCGCACCTGGTGCATGAAGGCAACAAAATCCTGCTCAAGGCCGAAGAACAAACCGACAACCCCTACGCGGTCCTGACGGACACGGCCAACTCGCTGGCCGGAGCCAACCTGGTGTGGGGAGCGGCGCGTTCCGGCCAGGTGGACCAATACCTCACCGGCTTCCTCTCGGCCATCAACGACGATTTGATCAATAACCCCGGATCGGTATCGCGCAAAATGGCCGCGGCGGCCGGCTCCACGGTCACCAGCCTCTCCATGGCCCAGAGGGACGCGCTGCGCGACCAGATGAGCTGGCTGCGCAACCGCACCAACCAAATGGGCGTCAACCCAGCCTACATCAACGAAGACCTACCCTACTTCCACATGTGGATGCAGGGGACGGGCTCCTACGCCCAGCTGGACACTAAAGGTGATGAAAGCGGCTACAAGCTCACCACCTGGGGAGGCACCTTCGGGGTGGACGTGGACCTCAGCGACTCCTTCACGCTGGGGGCGGCCTTCACGGCCAACTACGGCGACCTGACGGCCAGCGCGGCGGACACGGCCGATGGCCACCTGGACAGCTACTACGCCAACCTCTTCGGGCGCTACCAAAGTAAGCGCTGGGCCCACACGCTCATCCTGACGGGCGGGTGGAACGACGCCAAACTCAACCGTACGGTGGACTACGGAGCGGGCAGCTACAGAACGGAAGGCAACACCAACGGCTGGGGGATGGGAGCGATGTATGAACTCACCTACGACATCTACCTCAACGAAGACAGGAGCAGCATCCTGCAGCCCCTGTTCAACGCCTCGGTGGTGACCACGCGGATGGACGGCTACCGTGAAACGGGAGCCGGCAGCATGGGTCTCAACGTGGACAAGCAGGAGCTGACGACGGGCACGGTGGCGCTTGGCGGCCGCTGGATGGGTCTTGTAGGCAGCAACCTCTTCGGGAGGGAAGCGCTGGCGGAACTGCGTGTCAACGCGGCCCAGGACCTGGGCGACAGGCGCGGGGAAGCCAACGTGGGGCTCCTGGGCAACCCGGGCTTGCTGCAGAGGGTGCGCGGAGCCAAAGTCGGCCGCACGGCCGTGCAAATCGGAGCGGGCCTGAGCGTGCCGGTGGGGACGCGGGGAACGGTCTTTGTGGACGGCAACGCGGACATCCGAGACGGAGCCAGCTCACTGAATGGAAGCATAGGCTACCGCTACGACTTCTAAAAAAGGTTAAGGCGCCGGGGGAGCGGCGGAAACGCCGCCTCTGCTGGAAAAAGCCAGGGCCGCTGCGGATGAACCGCAGCGGCCCTGGTTGTGCAAAGAGGGGGGAAGGAATGGACTTAATGGACAGAGTGGACTTAATAGACGGAATGGTCCCTATAACCCCTATAACCCCTATGGACCCTAACAGCCCCTAATGAACGAAACAAACTCTGCAGAGAAAAAACAGCTTAAAAAACTATTCCGTTTTTTATTCTTCTAACAGTCTGCCTCCGTCATGCCATTCCCCGTACATCCTGTTGGCGCGGGTATGTTCCAGAAGCTTTTCCAGGCGGCTTTTAAACAGGTCCGGCTGGTTTTTCTTGATCTGGATGGTATCAATGCGCACATGGCGGTACAGACGCGGGAAGTTCAGAAAGTGGGCGTATGTTTCCGGTTCCCGGAGCAGGGCGTCCAGGATTTCGGAATCTATTTGGAAGGCTTCCGGGTCCATGTCCGGCAAACAATCTATTCCCCGCGGCGTCATCAATCCCATTCTGAGCAGGCGGCGGACGCGTTCCTTGTTCAGTTCCGACCACTTGCTTCCTTTGGCCCTCGGAGAAAGACGCTGGGCCAAATGCCCATCCAGCGTCTTTTTGCGCGTGCTGTCAATCCAGCCGAAGCAGAGGGCCTCCTCCACGGCATCCAGGTAAAGAACGGCGTGCGGAGAGGGTTTGCGGGTGATCGGAATCCAGCAGGATGAGGCGGTGCGGTGGTATTTTTCCAGCCATGCTCTCAATTCTCCGCGCGTAGTGATGGGAAGCAACTGGTCAATGTCCATATCGCATGAGGTAAAGAGGGGAGAATCATTCTGAGGCCGTACACGTTTCCGGTGTGTTTTCTCGGGGAAGGGCCGTTGCGGCTATTCCGGCTGTGTAAGCCCGGCTATGGAACAAGTCAATGCCAATCGGGGGGAAGGGAGCGCCTTTTTTTTGGAATGGTCTTTACAACATTAAAAGAATCAGTTGTTTTCTCCTTGTAAAAACAGAGGGGAAAGCTATACGTGTTTCATGAAGAAAAACGTGCTGCTGACCGGGCTGGGGCTGGTTCTGGCAGTTTGTGTGGTTATGGTTTCCAGGATGGCGTGTGCCAATGATACAGACAGCCGGGCTTCCGCCGCCCGCGAACGGGTAACGCCCGTCCTGAATTCCTTTCTGGGTCCCTGTGGAGCCAGGGTGGGGTCTCCCGTGTTTCTGCGTGCCGTGAAGGAGGATTCCCTGCTGGAACTCTGGGTAAAACCGGACAAAGGGGAGCGCTACGTACTCGTCAAACGCTACCCCATTGCCGCATGGTCCGGAGGGCTCGGCCCCAAGCAGAAGGAAGGGGACAGACAGACGCCGGAGGGATTTTATGAGGTGGTTCCCTCCGGATTGAATCCGCGCAGCAATTACCATCTGTCCTTCAACATCGGTTATCCCAATTCCTACGACCGTTTCCTGAACAGGACGGGAAGTCTGATCATGGTGCACGGCAGGGACGTTTCCATCGGCTGCCTGGCGATGACGGATCCGGGCATTGAAGAACTTTATACGATGGTGGAACAAGCCATGGCGGCCGGTCAGAAGAGCGTGCCCGTGCAGATATACCCCTTTGTGCCGACTCCGGCGCGGCTGATACAGGAGAAGGATTCTCCCCATGCGGCATTCTGGTCCCTGCTGGCCCGCGCGTGGAAGTGGACGGAAACCCGCCACGCCCCGGCTCCGGTGGTGTTCCGGGACGGCAGCCTGGTTTTGGACAGTGACGTCCCGTGTTCCGGGTCATGACCTGATGAGGGGCCAGGGAATTCATGAATTGCGGATGAGGCGATTCTTCGGACGGGTGCGGACAAGCTGTTTTAAGGGTGTGCATGCCAAGCATTGCCCGGGCGCTTCCTGCATGGAATGGCGAATAACGGCGGAATGGCTCTGCCGGGTTGCCATTTGAAGGAACAAGGGCGGAAAAAAGCCCCGGAACGGCAGGAATCCATTCCGGGGCATATGGAAAGACCGTCCACGCGGAGAAATCTTCTCCGTGCAGGGCGCGCCATCCGTTAAACCAGTTGCGCGATCAGTTCTTCGCGGTCGCCCGGCAGGAAATCCATGGGGGCGATTTCCGGCAATGTGTAGCACCCGGCGCCCAGCTTCATGCTGGCGCGTGCGGAGGCCACCATGACCTGGGCGGTCAGGGCCGGATTGTTGATGCGCATTTCAAATTTGAACATCTGGTTCTGCGTGGTTCCGGAAACGCCCTTGCGCTCCATCAGTACGCCGTGGCCCATGTCCTTCAGCGCGTCGATGTCCGGCACCTGCTGCACGCGGGTGTCGTCATGGCTGAAGTAGGAATCGGACTTGATGGCAAGTTCGACGTCGGAAAACTTCGCGCCCTCTTTCAGCACTACGTACACCATGCGGCGGTGGATGCCGGAGCCGGTGGGGATGGTGAGGGAAAGGGCGTCTTCCACGCCTTCCTTGGATCGCGCCACCACGCTGTGGCCCATGCTCATGCCGGGGCCGAAGTTGGTGTACGTGATGCCCTTGGGCGCCATGGCCAGCATCATGGAACGCATCACGGAATCGGTGCCCGGATCCCATCCGGCGGAAATGACCGCGACGGAGTTGTGCTTGATGGCCTGGGCGCCTAGGGAGCGGCGCAGGTCCACGATCTTGTCGTGAATGTCGAAGCTGTCCACCGTGTTGATGCCGCGGGCGAGCAGGGGCAGGGCCGTTTCTTCCACGCTGCGGGTGGGGGTGCACAGCAGGGCGACTTCCACGTGCCCCAGCTCCTCAATGTCCGCCACGGTCCTGATGCCGTGAACGGGTTCGCTGCCGGGGCGGCGCACAATGCCGACCAGTTCCATATCGGGAGCGGCGCGCAAGGCGTCCACGGAGTACTTCCCGATGTTGCCGTATCCTACGATGGCTACTTTGATCATCTTGGTAAATGGTATGGTTCAGGGAGCCGGGGGCAGGGTATCTGCCGGAGTGTTTCCCTCCCGTGACGGCTGTCATTTAAGCTTTGTCTCCGGGGTATGGCAAGAGCGGAGAATGACAGGGGGAGCTGTGCGGCATCATTGTGTGTTATTTGAACGGGAAAGCTCTGGAGGCAGTCTGAATCCTCGGAAACTCTTCCAATGAAATGATGAAAACCAAATTAATTATTTTAGGCGTCGCCACCCTTCTTGGGTGCGTTTCCTGCCATACGATCGGCGGTGTGGGCAGGGATGTGGAATCCGTCGGCAACGATATCAATTCCGCCGCCCGGGCTACAAGCCGTGCCATGTAGGACGGCCAACCGCTGAATATTCAGAAGCCGCTTCTCCGGAAAGGGAGAAGCGGCTCTTTTTGCGGAAAAGATGGGCCTTTCCGCCTGGATCGCATTCCAGGGGTTGTGCGCTGGAACGGGAAGTGTTCCGGAGTGGAGTTCCGAAAGCCGGGCGGCTTTTTATTGCTGCATGGAGCGGCTTGTGGCCTGGGAAGCGCTGTCTATTTTGCTGCCCATGGATTCCACGTCCTTTCCGATGCCGCTGATGGTGTTGCAGGAGGCAAGGCCGAGAGCCGTTGCGGCGGTCAGAAGAATGAGTTTGATGTTCATGGCGGTAGAATGGAATGAAATGTTGAAGGCCGCATGTTATCCCGCTTCCGTTTCCTTGTCAATGGGTCGAATGGTTGGAAGGGGCAGAAGGGAACCGGAACACCCTCCCGGTATTGAAGCCGGGCGGAATGCCGGTTTTCCGGGGATACGGCATTCATGGTTTGAGAGGGTTTTTCCCTCCTCCCGGGGGAAACATGGCACTTCGCTTCAGTCCTGAACTTCCACTTTGTCCGGAGTGCCGGCCTGTGCCAGTTTCCTTTTCAGGGAGATGGCGAACCTGACCAGCAGGTAAATGGCCGCTCCCAGCAGGAGGACGGCTAGAACGGGCAGCACGCAGGCCAGGATGGAGACAAGGGAGGCGGATACCGTTTCCGCCGTGGAGACCGCGGAATTTCCCAGTCCTCCCGTAGTGGCGGAGGCCGCCGCACGAATGGCCGCCATGCCGCCATGAATGACGCCCGCCGCTCCTCCGCCCGCAATGGCGGCCAGTCCCCACTGGAGCATGGGGTCCATGTGACCGATGAATCCGGCGGCCAGGATGGTGCCCGCGATGACGGCCGCGGGCGCTCCCAGCACGTCCAGCGTATTGTCAATGACAGGAAGGTAGTATCCTGCTATTTCCAGCAGGGTAGCTATGGAAAGCGTGATGAGGGCGGGGGTGCCGCCCAGCCACGCGAATTCCGGAGTAACGGTCAGAAAGCCCCCGTGGATGGCGATGGAGGCCACCAGCAGGGGCACGAAGATACGGAAGCCGCAGGCCGCTCCCAGCCCGATGCCGAGCAAAACGCCCATGACGGCTTCCATATTCATCTGAAAATCAGCTTAGTTTGACGGTGGTTTCCGTGGCCCCGGCCTGAACCGTAGCGGCAGGGGCTGGGGCGGGAGCCTTTTTCCCGTCCGTGGATTTGCCCAGGAAGGAGGGCAGTTCCAGTCCTACGCTTTTGCCCAGTTCATGCAGGGGCAGCGTGTCTTTCACCAGATTCTGGACGAATCCGCCTACGGAGGAGTCTCCGCCGTTGCCCATCACGATGACCTTGTCGAATTTCAGGCCCTTGACGGCTCCGGACTGGAGTTCCACGATTCTGGTGAGCTGTTCCGTCACCAGGAGGTTGGAGGCGGCGTCGGAAGAACCGGCTGCCTGTACAATCTGCCGGAAACCGCTGGCCTTCCCGGCCAGCACGGCTTCAATGGCGGCGGCTTCACCGCGGCCCACCATTTCCATGCCTTCCCCTTCCGCCTTTTTCTTGAGCAGGGTGGCCTGGGCCTCGCCCTCTGCAAGCTGGCGGATGGCTTCCGCCTCCGCCTTGCGCTGGATGAGCAGGGCCTGGGCCTTGCCTTCCTGTTCCAGTTTGAGCACTTCCGCAGTGGCCTGGGCCTGTACTTCCCTCTGGCTCTTTTCGATTTGGGCGGATACTAGGATGTTGGCTTCCTGGGTGGCGCGCTCACGTTCGGCACGCTTCAATTCCGCTTCCTTTTCAGCCTGGTAGGCTTCTTCCAGGGTCTTGGCTTCCTGCACCTTCTGGGCCACTTCCGCCAGTTTTTTGGCTTCCGCCTGCTTCACTTGCAGCTTGGCGGCGGATTCCGCAATCTTGATCTGGGCCTCGTTCTGCCCTTCGATGGCGACGGCGCGGGCGTTCGCCACCTGGACGGTCTGGTCCTTTTCCGCTTCCGCCTTGCCGATTTCACCGCGGCGGGTTTCTTCCGCCACCTTGATGGTGGCGTCATTGATGGCGCGTGCGGCGGCTTCCTTGCCCAGGGCGTTGATGTAGCCGGAGGCGTCCTGAATATCCGTGATGTTGGCGTTGATGAGGTGGAGGCCCACCTTGTGCAGTTCCACGTCCACGCCTTCCGTAATGCCCTTGATAAGTTTTTCGCGGTCGGAGTTGATTTCCTCAATGGTCATGGAGGCAATCACCACACGCATCTGGCCCATGATGATTTCCGCGGCCAGGTTGCGGATTTCCTCCCGGGTGCGGCCCAGCAGGCGGGCGGCGGCATTCTGCATGATTTCCGGCAGGGTGGAGATGCCCACGATGAAGGAGGAGGGAACGTCCACGCGGATGTTCTGGGAGGACAGGGCGCCCTGCAAGGGCACGTCAATGTTGATCGGGTTCAGGTCCAGGTAGCTGTACGACTGGAGCACCGGCAGCACGAAGGTGGAGCCGCCGTGGTAGCATTTGGCGGGCTGCCCCGTGCCCACCTTGCCGAAGACGATGAGGATTTTGTCCGGCGGACACATGCGGTAGCGGCTGAACAGCCAGGAGGCCGTCAGGATGATGAAGAGAACCAGAATGGCAATGGGGATTATCTTATCCATGGTATTGTAATATGGGTGGTATGTTTGGGGTTGTTAATGAAGAGGTTTTACAGTGACTACGCCGGCGGCGACGGAAACCACCTCCACCGGCGTTCCGGCCGGAAGCGTTTCCTCCCCCTCCTGAATAGCCGGGAGGTACAGAAGCTGGCTGGGGTGGGCGATTGTCACCTGGCCGCCGCGCTGGCGGCCGCCGGGAATGCTGATGTACACGGAGCCGGTCATGCCCTTGAGCGTTTCATAGTTCAGGGTTCCGTCGGACTTGAGGCTCATGATGAAACGCATGGACAGGCCGATGATCAGGAACATCAGGATGCCCGTGAAAGCGGCGGCGGCTATGGAGGCGGCCATGCCCCAGCCCAGACCCTGGGCCAGCACGCCGCCCCAGCCGAAGCCCAGGAAGAAGCCTATGCCGGATTTGACGGAGAGCAGCCCTACGTCGGCGCCTCCGGAGTCCGCGTCAAAGTCCAGGTCATGTTCTCCAAGACCGAAGAGGGACAAAAGAAACAACAGCGCGCCTATGCCTGTCGCGGCAATGGCGATGATGAAAAAGATGGAGTAATCAGTCATAGGGTGGATTGATTAAGGGGAGTATCCATATTTGCGGCCCGCTTGTCTATGGAAAAAGACGGGCATGCGGGATTCCCGCCGGGAGGGAAGCGCTCTTTCCGCCGGGCTTCGGCATGTCCGGAAATTCCGTCATTTCATTTCCACGACGGCTTTTTCCCCTTTTTTGAGTTCCAGTTCCCGGAGCAGAAGAAAATCGTTGGTCAGCAGCCCCATCTTGTCCACGGGGGTGGCGGCGTCTCCCACCGTGACGGTGGCCGTTTTGGTGCTGATTCTGTTGGGGAACCAGACACCCAGCCTTCCCTTGGCGTCCTTGTTGGCCGTGACGGTGAATCCCTTGGCGGCGTCCTCCGGATCGTTCCAGCTGATGTGCCAGGGGGACTTGGCGTGGGATTCGTCCAGGCGGGCGACCCAGGCGGGGTCTCCGTAAAAGGCTACCGTATCCCGGTCATGAATCAGCCCCATCTGGTCCTTGCCCATGCCGTAGCCGGCTGCGGCCATGCCCTTGGAAAATTCAGGGTCGTCCTTGATGCCGCTGATGTCCGGAGAATTGAAGTGCACGTCCATGAGCTTGGGAAAGCGGGTCATGGTTTCGTCCAGAATGAACTGGTTGTTCAGGTACCAGGCCTCCGCCAGGCTGGAATTGTCATGGTTGCTGAAAAGCATGCCCAGGGTTCCCCAGCCGCCCTTGCCGTACCAGGAAGGAACGGTGTAGCCCACAAGCTGGTTGAAGCCGTAGCGGCTCAGGGCGGTGACGGCCATGGAGTTTTTCGTTTTCATCACGTCTCCCACCAGGCAGTTGCCCGCGGCCAGCCAGACGGCGGGGCCCGGGCCGGGCTTGATCACGGGAGCCTTGCTCCGTTCAATAAAGGCCATCAGATCGTCTTCCTTTCCGTTGAACAGCACGCCGCGTAGGAAGGTGGTGAATTCCTGGAACTGCTTTTTGTTCAGCACATGAAACTGGTTGTTCCCGGATACGATGATTCCCTTGCCGAAGGGCATTTCCAGATTGAACTGGGTGGCATGGGACGCGGTGGCGAAGAACTGGGGGGCGTTTTTCTCCCAGTATTGCGTGAGCTTGGGCGTCACGCCCAGGGAATCCTGGTCTCCCTTTTCCTGTTCGCGCAGGCCGCGCGTGTAAAAGGACGGCGTCACTTTTTCCTTGTATCCGCGCTGTTCCGCATACTGGAAAGGCTGCCAGTCCAGAATGCACATGCTTTCGCTAAACCGTCCGGAGTCGATGTTGGTAGTGCCCATGGCGCGGGTCATGACAAGGGGGGATTCCGCGGAGGCTATGCGCATGGCGTCTTCCGGCGCGTACCCCGTGACGATGCCCCAGATGCAGTCCCCGTAGGGGTCGTCGTCCAGGCGGCGCGTGAGGCGGTGCAGGTCATTGACCACGGTTCTGTCTATCTCCTCCGGGCGCGCGACGACGGCCAGAAAGCGGGGAGCCATTTTCTTGAGGGTGTCCAGTTTGGCGAACATGGAGTCCTTCACGGTGACGATGGCGCCGCCGTGCCTTTCCGCCAGCTTGTCCGCCACGTCTTTCCATTCCGGCATGGCCGCGGTTTCCTCCGAGATAATGATGGCGTAGTCATTCCTGGCGTTTGCCTCCTTTTTAGCGACGTTTGCGGCAGTGGCGTGAATGCAAAAAGCCGCCGTGGAGACGGCGGCCGGGGCTTTTTCGGATTTGTCCGCCTGCTTTTCGGCAGGCGGAGCTTCCGTAGCCGGATGATCCGGCAGAATGTTCAGGTTGAGGTGGTCCCCCTTGCCGAAGATGTCCCTGGCAAGCTTGTTCACTTCATCCACCGTGATGGCCTTGACGTCCGGAATGCTTTCCCTCTGCTGGGCGAGGCGGTCCGGTTTGGCCTGGGAATCCTTCAGCAGGCCCGTCCAGTAGCCGTTGTCGCGCTGGGCGCGCTCCATGGAATTGAGGATGGGGTTGCGCGCCCGGTCCAGTTCCTCCTGCGTTATGTTCCCCTTGCCGAGTTCGGTCGCGATTTTGGCAATGGCGTTGCGGACGGCGTCCTTGTTGCGCATGACGCCGGAGCTGATGGTGAAGATGTAGCCGTCGTCCGGGTAGGTTTCGCTGATGTTGATGCCGGTGAAGGGGGAATAGGTTTCTCCCATGTCTTCACGGATGCCCTTGAAGACGCGGTCGTAAAAGACGGCCTTGAGCATGTTCAGCCTGCGGGCCAGCTTTTTGTCTTCCCCGCCGGGCGTTTTCCAGAAGAGGCAAACCAGCGTCTTGTCAATGGAGGAGTCGTACTCCAGATCCCTGGAGAAGTTGAAGTCCGCCATGGCCGGATGGCGCAGTTTTTCGTCCAGCGCCGCCGGAGCGTCCGCTCGCTTGGGGAGGGCGCCTACCGTACGTTCCAGCATGGGGATGATGTCCTCCGGCTTGAAATCACCGGTGACGGTCACTTCCATGTAGTTGTTCTTCAGGGGGGCGTCCACCCAGTCCCGTACTTCCTTGATCTGGTAGGATTCCAGCTGTTTCTGCGCGGGGAAGGTGAAGCGGGGATTGTTCTTGTACAGGATGGCCGGGACCTGCGTCTTCATGGCTCCCTGCGCTTCGTGAGCCAGCTTGTTGTAAAGCATGGGGATGGCGCGGCGGAGCTGGACGACGCCGTCCTCGCGGTAGCCGGGGTACATCAGGTAGGCCGTCTGAAGCTGGAGCTGGGTTTCCAGGTCTTTCCGGTTGGTGTTGCCCGTCAGCACGAAGGAGCGGTCCGTCATGGAAAAGCCCACGCCGACTTTTTTGCCTGCCATGACGGCGGCCAGGTCGTCATTGGAGTGGTTGGTCAGGCCGCCGCCGTTCATCACGGCGCCCGTAAAGATTTCCAGCCCGGCGGCTTTCTCCGGCCTGCTCAACTCACCGCCGTCCACGGCAAAGGTGATGTTGATGGAATCCTTGTCGAATTCCGTAGGCTTCAGGTTGACGCGCACGCCGTTGGAAAGGGTAAGCTGCGTGACTCCCAGGTCCGCGGCTTCTTTTCTGGCCGTTACCTTGCCGGGTTCTCCGAACTTGTAGGAGAATGCCTTCTGCTCGTCCACCCTGTAGGGTTCCACCTTGGCGGCCTGGGCTTCCCGGTAGGTCTTCATGGCCTCGGCGGAGCCCTGGGCGTTTTCCTTGTTCGACGTGACGATTACGCGGGGATGGGCGTTGCTCCAGGCTTTTTCCAGGGCGGCTTGGCATTGTTCCGGAGTCAGGTTTTCAATGACTTCCCTGGAGATGGACCAGTCTTCCTCAGGCGTCGTGAAGACCATGTCTTGCGCCGCGCTCTGAGCGATGGCGGAAGCCAGGTCCTCGGACTTGGCCGTAGGCCAGGATTTGATGGCGTTTTCCGCGGCGGAAATGCTGTTGCTGCGGGCTTCCGCCAGCTCCTCCTTGTTGAAGCCGAATTCCACGGCGCGGCGCAGTTCCTGCTCCATGGTGGTCAGGGCCGTCTTCCAGTTCTTGTAGTCCGCCCGGGCCTGGATGGCGTCCACCTCCGCTGTTTCCAGCAGTTCCATGCGGCCAGCCTCCGCGGAAATGAAGGGGCAGTCCGTGTTTTTCGCCATCTTTTCCAGGCGGCGGTTCAGCATGGCGTAAGCCATGTTCAGCGGAATGTCCCTGGTGCGGTTGGCGATGGTATCCGGCTTCTTTTCATAGGGCCGCACGAGGTTGATGCTGATTTCCGTGGCGGTGGCCTCCTTGTTGGTGATCCAGTGGCTGGTGGCCTCCGCTGCCGTCTTGAGGGTTCCCCGGTCGGCCTTGAAGGAATAATCGTCCTTCTTCATGGAGCCGAAGTATTTTTCCACCCATTCCTTTCCCTGTTCCGGGGTGATGTCCCCGGCGATGACAAGCTGCATCTGGCTGGGAACGTAATGGGTCTGATAATAGTTCACGAACTTTTCCCGCGGGGCGTTCTGAATCACTTCCAGCGTGCCGATGGGGTAGCGGTGGGGAATCTTCGTGCCGTCCAGCATGATGGAGAATACCTCCTTCATGACCCGGTAGCTGGCGGAGTCGCGCGCCTTGTATTCGCTGGTGATGATGCCGCGTTCCGCATTGACGGCGCTTTCCTCCAGCAGGGCGCCGTCCGCAAAGTCGCGCATGATGGTGAAGGCCAGGTTCACGGTGGATTCCTTCATGCTGGGAACGTCCATCGTGTACACGGTTTCGTCAAACGAGGTGTAGGCGTTGGCGTCACCGCCCAGCCCCAGGCCTTCCTTCTGCATGGCGGGGATCATTTCTCCGCGCTTGAAGTGCTTGCTGCCGTTGAACACCATGTGTTCCAGGAAGTGGGAAATGCCCTGGATATCATCCGTTTCATTCAAGGAGCCGGTATTGACGCGCAGGCGTATGCTGAAACGCCCCTTGGGTTCCGCATTCGGGCGGATGAAATAGGTGAGCCCGTTGGGGAGCTGCCCCTTGATCAATTGCGGGTCCTGCTTAGGAATGCCGGCTGCCGCCTGGGCTGGAGCCTTGGCCAGTGCCTGGGATTCTGCGGCCGGGGAAGCCGCCGCTAGGACGCATGCCGCGGCCAGAATGGAAGTAATGGTGAATGCCTTCATGGGAGAATGTTGTTGTCATGTTTCACATGGTTTTCCGGGCAAGTCAAGCGGGCTTTCCTGCATGAAGGAGGTGAAATTTCCGGTCTGCCGGGAAAACGAAAGTCTTTTCAAAAGGAAGAAGAGGGAGTCCATTCGTCCCGCGGCCGGGGTTCGGAAATGCCGCAGATGCGGTCCACGCAGCGGTTCCAGGCTTCCTGTCCCTGATAGATCTCTACTTCGATGCGGAGGAAGTAGATGGGGACTTCCGGGTCTTCCTCCGGCTTTTCCAGCCGCACGGCATCTTTTTCCGTGGTCACGATCATATCCATGGCGCGGTCCGCGCACCGGTCGTAGAATTCTTCCAGTTCCGACTGTTCAAACCAGTGGTGGTCCGGAAATCTGCGGCAGATTTCCACATTGGCGCCCAGGGAGCGCAGGGAATCCTCAAAGCTTTCCGGCCGGGCGATGCCGCTGAGGCAGGCCACCCATTTCCCCTTGAGCACTTCCAGCGGCAGGCGTTCCCCGGTGAAGACGTTTTCCAGGTACTTGGGGCCGTGGTCGCTGACGATGATTTCCGCCACGGGGTTATAGCGCCGGATTTTGGCAATCAGCTCGTCCTGCGGCTTGCCGCCGCATTTGGTCAGCACGATGTAGCTGGCGCGCGCCAGGCTGCTTTTGGGCTCCCGCATGGTGCCGCGCGGCAGCATGGCCCCGGTGCCGAAGGGGGCGCCGCAGTCCACCAGCACGATGTCCAGTTCGTGGGCCAGTTTCAGGTACTGCATCCCGTCGTCCAGCAGGAGGGTGTCGCAACCCAGATGTTCGATGGCGAAAATGCCGGACTTGATGCGGTTCTTGTCTACCAGCACCGCTACGCCGTCCAGATTCTTGGCCAGCATGAACGGTTCGTCCCCAGAATACAGGGGGCTGAGAAAGCGGGTGCGGCCGTCGCTGGCGATTTTAGGCAGGTTTTCCACCTGCCTTCCGTCCTTGTCCTTCCATTCCTGGGCTTCGTCCAGTTCCGCGCTCTTGTAGCCGCGGGTAAGAATGGCCACCTTGCGGCCGCGTTCCGTGAGCGTGCGCGCCAACAGTTCCACCACGGGCGTTTTTCCCGTGCCGCCCACGGTAATGTTGCCTACGCTGACGACGAGCGTTCCCAGCCTGGCCTGCCTGGCAATGCTGGAATGGAACAGGTACAGGCGCATCAGCACCACCAGCTTGAACAGCCAGGAGGCGCCTCTCAGCACCAGGCGCATCATCGTGGCGCGGAATCCCCTGGCGCGGCCGAAAATAACTTCCGTCCCCCACTCTTCAAACTCTTCCGATCTGGATTTCATGATATGCCGGCGGCGTGTGCGCGGAGTCCGTCAGTGAAGGATGCGGTGGCAGTTGTCGCAGTAAACGGTTTCATGGCCGCCGAGCACTTTCATGCGGGCGTTGTCCGTAACGACCATGTGGCATCCGCCGCAGTGGCCTTTTTCATCCATGGGGACGATGACCGGGACGCCCTTGCTTTTGGTCATCCGCTCATATTCTCCCAGGGAATCTTCGGGAATGGCGGCGGCCAGGTCCGCGCGTTCGGCGGTCAGATTGTCCAGAAGCTGCTTGTCCGTTTCCGCGGTCCGGTCGAAGCGCGCCAGAATCTCTTCCATTTCCTTCTGGGAATCCTGCACCTTGAGGATTTTTTGCGCCAGGCTCTCTTTGGCCGTTTCCAGGCGCTCCATCAGTTCCAGTTCCGCGTTTTCCAGTTCGTCAATGGCCGCTTCCGTCTTTTCCACCTCCTGAATGCACTTCTGGTATTCCTCATTCTTGCGGGTATTGGACTGGAGGGTCTTCATCTTGCCGATGTAGGAACGCTTGTTTTCAATCGTTCCCTCCACGTCCCGTATATCCTTTTCAAGGCCGGCAACCTCCTTCTTGGCGTCCAGGGCCTTCTGCTTGATGGCCTCCATTTGCCGGAGAAGGCGCGTTCTTTGTTCCGGCAGGGCGGCCAGTTCCTTGCGGAGCCTGGCAATGCGCGCATCCTTTTCCTGCAGGATCAGCAGCTGGTCTAAGTCGGCATGATTCATCGCCTGCCAGCCTACCATGCGTGGCGGGAGCGGAAAAGATTTTTTCACGGATGCCGGGAGGCCGGGCATACATGCCTCCGGATTTGAACGTTCGCGCCGTCCGGAAAGGCGCGGATGGCCGCCGTTCCCATGGAAATCACGGACTTTCGCCCGGTTCCTGCGGAACAATCAGAAAGCGGCCGTCCGGAAAAAGGCGGAAGACCTCCGGAAGAGGGCGGCAGGGACCGTTTTCCGGAGAACAGAGAGGAATACTGATGCACGGAGCGCTGCGAAGGGAAGCCGTGCCCGGATGCAGGCGGCCGAGTGCTTCCAGAAGAGCCCTCTGCTGCTCCGGCGTGCTGCCCCGCCGGGGACGGGAAGCGGCCAGTTCCGCGAACTGCCCGGCGATTTTATCCTCCTTCTGGCGGCGCTGCCATGAGGTAAGAAGACAGAAGGCGGGTATCAGCAGGACAACCGCCAGAAAGAGAATGAAGGAATGGCTGCGGGGAGGCATGAAAAAGAGGAGGCTGCTCTCCAGCATAGGGAGGAGCGGCTTCCGCTCAACGGAAAAAGTGAAAAAATCTTAGAACGTCAGGATGGTCTGCACGCGGAAGACGCTGGCATTGCCGGTGTCGTTCCTGCCAGCCGGGTTGGAAATCCACAGCAAGGAGGGCTGGATCAGGAACCAGGGAGTGACGGAAATGTTGTAATGGCACTCCATCACCACTTCCTTTTTATTCCTGGGCCGGCCTTCCGCCATGCTCCCGTCGTCCGGGCGGGTGACCGCCAGCGCCATGCCGAACTGGTTGGCTTCCCCTTCCGGACAAATTCCCAGATGCTGGAGGGGCTGGCTGCATACGAAGCCGCCGGACCACTGGACGGCCGCGCCGCAGGCGTTGTCCCGCGTGGAGTCGCTCCAGCCCGCGCGGCAGAAAACTTTCCAGGGGCTGGAACCCAGTTGTTGTTCCGCGTTGATAGCTATTCCGGCCACGGTATGCAGGTTCTTCTGTTCCTCATCTTCCGGCAATTCATTGATCCGAGCGACAAAGGGGGTCAGCTTGACGGCTCCGGAATCATGCACCCATCCGAGTTCCGCCAGCAGGTTGAAATTCTTGCCGTCCGTTCGTTTCAAGGGAGACGCGTTTTGGGGGCAGCTGGTGAAGCTGCCACCCAGCATGGCGTACCACTGGTCGTGGAACTGGTGCTGGAGGACCAGCCCCAGGTTGGAGTCCGCCATCGGGATAGTCTGGTTGTTGACGAAGGGCGACGCGCAGAACTGCCCGAATGAGGAATTGGCGTAGCTGTTGGTATCGAAATAATTCGTCTGGTTCACCACTCCGGCCACCAGGACGCTTTTTCCCCGGTTGAAAGATTGGAGCAACGCTATTTCCGGCAGAAAAAAGATTCTTTCCCCGAAAATATCCGTATGGGTGTCTCCCGTCAGGCCGATGGCGTCGTTCATGTTGCCGCCCCTCCAGGTGCGGCCGTTCAGGGCGGCGGAGCCTGAAAGCTCCAGTTTCAGCCAGGTATCCTCCTGCCGCGGGGACTTGATGAGGCGGTAGTTGGCATGGGCGTGCAGCAGGTACCAGAGCTGGGTGCCGGGCTTGCCGGGCGCCGGGTTGTGGATGGAATTGTAGGAAAAGGCGTTTTCCACCAGGAATTCCAGCCCCGCCTTGTAGGCGCGGGTGTGCAGGCCGCCCAGGGTGCGCGTGAGGGCGTCGTTGGGGATGGGAGCGGTTTCGTCCCCGTAATCCGCGCCCAGCAGGTTGATGTCCGCCAGAAGCTGCCCCTGGGGTTCCGGTCCGGAAGATTGGAGCATGTCCGTGCCGGCCTGTCTCCCCTGGGCGGCAAGAGCGCCCGAAAGGCTGAGAATGATGAGTGTTCGGTGCATGGCTGTTGATAGAGTTTCCTGTGAGGAAAGAGAGCGGCGGTGTGAACGGAGCCTGCACATCCTACGGGAAATCCCCTCCGGCGGAAAAGAAACAAATCCCGCCGTTTGAGTCATGACACAGGGAGAGATTTCTTCCGTAAACAAGGTGTTCCAGCTCCGGGCGCGGAAGAAAAAAACACGGCGAAACGCGCGCGGATGCTCCGTCAGAGGCCGAGGGCTTCCTTCTGCCAGTTCAGCAGCGTGGCCATGCCTTTTTCCTTGTCTTCGGCGATGGCTTCCAGGGAGGCGCGGGTAATCAGGAAGGAGCCTTCAATGTCCAGTTCTTCCGCCTTTTCATCCCTTATCTTGCAGAGGCGGGCCAGGTTGGCTTCAAACTGCTCGGAATGCTGGCGGCGCTGGATGTGGGGACGGCACGGATAATCGTCTTCATCCAGCAGGTAGAATTTCTGCACGGCGTCCGTGAACCGGTTGCGCCTGTGGGCGTGGAAGCGGGGGGAGGGGGAAACGGGCCTTTGTTCCTGAAGGGCCACGCTCCACTGGATCAGGTCCGCATTGGAACAGACCATGAAGGAGGGCCTGTCCCAGCTTTTGGCTTCGGAATCCCGCCAGGCCCACAATTCCCGGAGGGCGGCCAGCCCTTTCCTGTTCAGCTTGCCGCTGCCCTGGATGCGCCAGGGGTCCGGATGACCGGTCAGGTAGCGTTCCCGCGCGCGTTCCATGGAATGGCGGCAAATCTCCTCAAACCAGCCCACGCGGCCTTTTTCCCGGAGGGCGGTCATCAGCTTGTCCGCCATGTCCAGCATGTAATTGACGTCATTCAGGGCGTAGGTAACCATCGTGGGGGAAAGGGGGCGCCGGGCCCAATCCGCCTTCTGGGAGGACTTGCTCAGCGTGACGCCGTGGAAATGTTCCACCAGGGCGGCCAACCCGAACTGGCGGAATCCCAGCAGGCGCGCCGCCGTCTGGGTGTCCCAGATCATGGCGGGCAGCGTTTCCCAGGCGCGCTGGAACAGGCACATGTCATAATCGGCGCCGTGCATCCATACTTCCGTATCCCGCAACCAGTTGTAAAACGGGCTCATGTCTTCGATAGCGAGGGGGTCGATCAGGCAGGAGCCCGTTTCATCGGCATACTGGATCAGGCAGATTTTTTCCTGATAGCGGTGCAGGCTGTCGGCTTCCAGATCCAGGACAACCCGCCCTTTTGGCTGTGCGGCAGCGCGTTTGCGCCATTCCAGTAGTTCCTCTTTCTCGCTGATCATTTTGTTGTAACCGGGCGGAATTGAACCATGTATCCGGACTGGGGGCAACTGGAAATGCAAAAAAAGTGACGATGGGACAATGATGTGTTGCCTATTTCCCGAAAATAAGGCACGAAGAAAGGCGTATGGAAGAGGAAGCACCAGGCGCCGAACGCAACCACGGGGAACAGCCCCTGGAAGAACTGATGAAACGCTGGAATCTGACCAACCATGATCTGGTCGCCATTTCTACGGAGCAGCTCACCCACAAGCAGGTCCAGAAGGCCCGCCAGGGGCGGCAGCTGACGCTGAAAATGATGCAGAAGGTGTGCCGCGCCCTGAACGTGGCCATCTGGGAAAAGCTTACTCCGGTACAGAAGGAGCAATACTTCGAGTACATGCACAAGCACGTGTTCAATTACGCCAAGGGGTATGATCCCCTCTGGAAGGACCCGAACCTGAACATGATGGCCTGAGGTTCCTTTTCCGCTGCACAAGTCCGGGAATCTCCGCTTTTTGCACGTTCATGCCTTCTGTCCGGCGGTTTTTCCCGACTGTTGTTTTTTCATTTGGTTCCAGGGAAGTGGAGAGAGGGATTCCCTATTTCTTGATATGATTTTTTGGGAAAAAGGTTTGCGGAAGAGCCTTTTTTCACCAGCCTCCATCTTCACGCGGAGTTTTTACTGCCAATGGGAACGGTCGATAAATAATAATGAAGGCTTTGGCTTCTACCGCGGATTTGCAATCCGGGGTCAACCTGTAATTTTGAGGAAAAAGCGTTTGGGTCAAATTTACACCCGTTTATCCAGATGTTCTCTCTACCGGGAACAGCAGTTTCCCGGTTTTCCCGGATCAATGACGCCCGCAGCAGCCCGGAGAGGAATTCTCCTTTCTTTTCCGCCGTTCGGAGTTTTATTAGGAGCGGGAGACGTTTAGAGATAGCGGGTTGAGCCGGGCGGAGAATGGAAGCGGATGGGCTGGTTTTCCGGATTATGGGTACTGAATCAAGCCGGAGGAAAGCCGGATTGTTTCTGCCGCCAGGACTTTCCGGATTGCAAATCCGGTATTCATTGCCCCGCCGATGACGACTTCATTGAAAAATGAAAAAGCTTCCGTGATGCGCCCGGGTTCCGGGGCATGTCGTTTCCTGCATGGGCGGAGCATCGCCGTTCTTATTGACAGCTGTGAAAGCCGGGTGTATATGGCGCGCACTTTTGCCTGAGCCTTGCATAAGGATAAACTAATAACCATGAAAAACATTGCTTTTCTTATCTGCTGCACTGGAATTTTATCAATATTTCTTGATAAATCTTTTGCAGAAGGTTCTCCGGTTCTGTCCGGAAACACTCCCGCAGGTCAACGTGATGCAGCCGTGCTGTCGGATGGTGAATATATGTTGACTGTTAATGATTACAAGGAATTGAAGGAAAAGGGAGGGCTGCTGGTGCAATACCCGGCCCGGCAGAAAAAATTATGGGAGGGCGTTACTTTTTACTTTGAAAACAGGACGGGAAGAAAAGTGGACGCCGTGTTGGAATCTGCGGACGGCCATTCTGGAACCGGGGAAGCGGTGCATCTGGTGAGGATTTCCCCTTCTTTTCCGCTGAAACCGGGAGAGGAATGGCATCTCAGACGGGAACTGCGTTCCGATGAGCTTTTCAACGGGAAAGTGGCGGTTTCCCATATTGGGCAGGAGTATACGTTCCAGGACGACAATGACGCCGCGGTCAAACTGGTTCACGGCGTGCTGGCAAATGCTCTGGTTTCAGGGAACAGCCGTCCGATGATGCCTGTTCCTTCCACTGGAAACCATCTGCACCCGTCTTCTCCGCCTCCCTATCATGCGGATGCGGGAAAGGATGGTTCCAGGCCGTCATCCGGGAAGGATGAGGAACAGGATGAGGAGAAACAGGGGGACGCAGACGGGCCGGAACAGGAGCCCCTCCGGCAGGAGGTCCCGGCCTGTTCGGCGGCGGGAACCTGGAGGAATGCCGCGGAATCTTTGGCCGCCGGGGCGGACATCGTTGTGCCGGCAGGTGGGGCGGCCCGTCCGGAAGAGGGTTACGACGGCGCCGTAACGATGGAGGGTTCCGGAGACATTTTCCTGGAAAGTTCCAACGTGAGCGATGCCGGAAACAAGGATAAATATTACCGGATGGACATCAATCTGGCAGGTGGAGCGGATTCCAGGGTTTACCTGGGATTTTCCAATTCCACGGCCCGTACGGCTTTCCTGCAGGGCAGGATTGCGGGAACCGGAACCCTGGTGCTGGAAAACACCAGCCGCGCCCGCGTTTCCATCTTTGACCTGACCGGGGCGGATATGAGCGGTTTCAGCGGAACGCTGGAAACGGCGGCTCCCCGTTCCAAAATGGACGGCAACGGCAATTACAACACTCCCGTCCAGGTCCAGGCAGCGGGCGACATGCACTCCACCGTGGTGGACCTCTCCCTGATCCGCCAGGGAGGAACGAATCCGGGCGACCTGGACAACTGGCTGACGTCCGGAGTCGGCACGCCCGCCTATGTGGTGCTGAAGCTGGAAGGGGATTTGAGCGTCGCCGGACTTGAAGGGGACACGGCAGGCGGCTCCTCCCGCGTCACGGTCGGCAACGGAAAGACCGCTACCCTGACGGTCGATAATGCGGAAGACCATGAATTCAAGGGAATCATCGGAGGAGCAGGGGCGGACGGAGCCTACCATGCGGGCACTGCGGACAGGGACAGCTACACCACCGGAAAGGTTATTGAAGCGGACGGAACCGGAATCATCAACCTGGTCAAGAAGGGAACCGGCACCCAGACTCTTTATGCGGCCCATCTGGGCAGCCTGGATATTCAGAACGGAACGCTCCGCATAGGGGAAGGCGGCGGCATCACGCTGAAAGACGGTTTTTCCATGTCTTCCGGCGCACGGCTGGACATCGCCTCCGGCGCTTCCCTGACCCTGAACGGAAGCGCCCGTGCGTCCGAACTGGCCCTGATGTCCATTCAATCCTCCGGAACAATCACGTTCGGCCATGAGCTGGTCATGGACATGGAGGGAACACTGGAGCTGGATTCCTCCGTCCAATTTTCCCATGGAAGCATGCTGACGGTGAATGCCCCCGGGCCGGACGCGGAATCCGGAATCTCCCGGAAGCTGGTTTCCGTGACTGACGGGCATGCGCTGTCCCTTTCCGAAGGAGTGCACAAGGAAATAATCCGGTATGCCGAGGGGAAGGATGCGGACGGCAACCGGATTTACCGGGACATCGACGTGTACGGCGGCATTACGCTGAACGTTCAGGGCAGCGACAGGTGGCAGATGCTGCTGACCGGGCTGGATTCCTCCTCGCTGACCGGAACCTTTTTCGATACGGACAAATTCACCTATTACGTCTGGCAGGGAAATGCCGCCGGCTCCACGGAAGGCAATGTATGGACGGACGGCTCTTCCGGCAGCAGCCCGTGGGAGGGCGGCCTGACGTTTCGGAATGGAGACCGGGAAGTCTGCTTCGGCATGAAGGACTTGTCCGGAAAGGACATCAACAGCTTTGACGTTTACATCGACGGCACGGTGGGCATCTCCAGCATGACGGTAACGGTGGACAAGGCGGCGAATGACGGCCTGGGCTACCGGTTCCATGCGGTGGCGGAAGGCGGCGGCATTGCGGATGCCGGGGCGGATACTCCGGGCCGTCTGCGCAAGGAGGGACAGGGAATGCTGACGCTGGCTACCTGCAATACGTTTTCCGGAGGCACGGAGATCCTGGAGGGCAGCATTCTTGCGGCGCGTGAAGGAGCGCTTGGCTCCGGCAGCATCCGCATGGCGGACGGGACGCAGCTCTACATCAATTATCCGTTCGCGAACGAACTGGACAGCTCCTACCGCAATCCGACAATTTCCAATGACATTCAGATAGGCGCCTCCTCCAAGGACTCGGCCCGGATTATCATCGGCTATTCTCCGATGTCCCTGGCGGAACGGGATGAAAACTCGGAAAACAACTCCGGCTACCAGTGGGACTACCTGACTTCCCGCCACTGGCGCACCCTGAGTCTGACAGGAAGGCTGAGCGGGTATGGGGAGCTGACGCTGATGGGCTATACCTCCACTACGTCCAACGGGGCGGACAAATGGGCGAGCATGTTCCACATAAGCGATGAAAACCTGCCGGAAGGGGAAAAATCCGATTTCAGCGGCACAGTGAAGCTGGACAACTACATCCTGTATTCCACGGCCAAATTCTCTGCCAATGCCAATGCCAACAACGACCGCCTTGACGTCCGCAAGCCGGGAGCGGTTCAGCTTTCCATAGAAGACGACGCTCTGAGGAACGCCAGGGTGAACCTGACGCGCGGGCATGTGGTGAATGCCTCCGACAACGGAACCACCTTTGAAGGCAAGGAGCGCATGGACCTGTACCACATTCTCCTGGTCCGGTCGGATTCCGTTCTGGCGGGATTGCAGGGAGACCTGATCGGCAAGACGCAGGACACGGAATACTACGGCGGCGCCTATTCCATCGCCGGAGAAGTGGACACCCTGCGCGTTCTGACCAATTCCACCAGTACGCTGACGCTTGATGTGGGGGAGGCGGATGAACTGTATTTTGCCGGCGTTTTCGGAACGGCTTCCGCATACGGTTCCACTTCTTCAGGGAAGGTCACTGCGGCCGGCAAGGAGACGCTGTCTCTGGTCAAGGCGGGGAAAGGGTCGCAATATATCCACACGGCCACCGTCCGCCATCTGACCCTCCAGGAGGGAACGCTCGGATTCAACAATCTCAAGGTAAATACGAGTGCCGTCCTGCATGGAGGAACTACGCTGAAACTGGGCGTGACGGAAGGCGTGGCTTCCGGAGGCGTTGTGCAGGACTGGGGCGAAGGGATGGGGAACATGACGATCAATTCCGGGTACGCTCTTCACATCGTCACTTCCGCTTCCAGGGAAGTGGCCGCCGGGGACGGCGTGATTCAAGTGCCGGAAACCGCCGTGGTGAACGGTTCCGTTTCAATTTCCGACTCGGCCTACCTGTATTTTGACTGTGACATTCTTCCGGTGGAACAGGCGGAATATCCGCTGCTGTCCATCACGGGCGTGGAGGGGATAGCGGATTCCGGCCGCCTGAATCTGGACGGAGATGTGCTGGTGCGCTTTTCCGGATATAACTTCAGCGGCACGAGCACGATTGACAAGGAATACTACCTGGTAACCACGGAAAACGGCATTTTTGTCAACGGCAGCCTGGGAGGATTCCAGACGCGTACGATTTCCGTGGGCGGCGGCTATTTCGGCATCATCAAGATTACGGAGGATTCCATGAATCTGGTGATGACCGTCACCAATACCCCCACCCGCACCTGGTACAATGGGGAAAGCGGGGAAAATGACGAGGCCGTGGCAGCTACGGACAATGTCTGGTTTGCCAATACGGAGGCGGAGGGCCAGGGAACGGACCGGGACCACTGGCTGGAGGGGCTGGACAAGAACCTGGGAGTGAACGGTTTTTACAGGGATTCTTATCACGTCGCCTTCGGCGGGGAGGGAGATGGAAAGACGGGGGCTGTGGAAATGGACGGAGGAGAGGAATATAACGTCGTGCAGATCAGGGGAACGGTGCGGCCCGCATCCATCCGGGTCAAGGACGACGTCAATTACATTTTCCGGGCCCATGCCGGAGGAGGCATGATTGCCGACGGCCCGCTGCCGGACGATTACGGAAGCAGTGACTGGAAAACCATTCTGACCAAGGATGGAAAGGGAACGCTCCTGATAGAGACGGCGAACACCTATTCCGGAGGAACGGAAGTCAATGGCGGCAGGATCGTCATGCGTGACTCCTCCGCGCTGGGAACGGGGGAAATACGGATGTTTGACGGAACTTCCCTGGCTCTGGATTATGCCAGTTCCGGATTTGTCCAGCAGGTGGCGTCCCTGAACAACCTGTTGACGGTTGCTGAGGATTCCCGCGTAACGGTGACTCATACGGACAGGGTGGTCGGCGCCGTGATTTCCCGGGTTCAGGGCGGTGCTGCCGCCAACCTGTTTTTGCAGGATTCCACCGATCATGCCAATAGCGTTTTCCGGCTGGACGACGGCTCCGGCTTTTCCGGAACCGTCAGCATGGGAGCGGCTGCCGGGGCCAGCGGGGTGGTGCAGGCCTCCCTGGCGCAGAACAAGTGGAACCATGCCTCCTTTGACCTGAGCTTGAACGGAGCGAAAACGACGGTGCTTCACCTCTATCCCATGGATGAGGGCCATGAATGGAGCCTGGCCGGAGTGGCGGGGATGGATGAGGAATCCGCCATTACGGCGGAGAAAAGCGCCGGAAGGGATTCCTCCGTCACGCTGCATTTGTCCACCCAGAGGCAGGACCGCGTTTACAATGGCGACATGGGATTCGGGCGGTATGTGGATATGTACGACAACGGCCTGATGAACGATTCCGGCTATATCAGCCTGATCAAGACGGGAACGTTCTCCCAGACTGTCGGGAACGCCCGCCTGGCAGGCCTGGACATTCAGGAGGGGATCATCAGGGTGGCGAAGACGCTTTTCCTGACGGGGGAATTGAATGTTTCTGAAAACGGCAATCTGGTCGTAGGGGGCGGAAGTTCCAAAAACGTGTATGATTATGACTTGCAGGTGAATGACGGAGGCGTGCTGCGGCTGGGCAGCGGGTTCGGCTCCCTGTCCGGAACGGCTTATACGGAAAACGGCGTTGCCAGGGTCGGCAACATGATTCTTCTGAATGGCGGGGGCACGTTGGGCATGCTGGATGCCGACTGGAGCACCACTTATGAAATGGTGGTGGACGCCGGGAGCGCGGACTTCGTACTGGACACGACCGGATATGATCCGGACACCATGACCGCGTCCGGGGACAGTCATGTGATGACCTTCAACGGGGAAATCAAGCCCGGCAAAACCTCCGGGACCATCAGCATCAGGAACGACAACGCCGAACGGAATGGCCGCGTGGTGCTGGGAGGCGCCAATACCTGGGACGGCACTTTCCGCGTGACGGACCATGCCGCCCTGGAACTGGCCCATGCGGAAGCCCTCAACACGAAGGCCGGAGTTGTTCTGCAAGGGGCGGACTCCCGGCTGGACGTCAAGGCCGGGGTTGTTTCCTACGTCAGTTCCGTGGAGCTGAAAGGGATCGGGGCCTCTGTCAATACGCTGAACTCTTCTTCCCCGGCGGATGCCTCCGTGACGGTGACGGCGCGGACCGGGGCGGGTTCCTCCTCCGTGGCCGGGGCTTCGTTCGGGTCCTCCGGCGGGTACGGCATTGTCCGGGGCGGAAGTTCCGCGGACCGCGCCCTGTTCCATGGCGTGAATGTGGATGTCAGGACCGGAGCCACCCTCTCCCATACGGAGTTTTCCGGGTCTCTGCTGGATGTCGCCGCGGGGCAGCAGGCCGTCATCACCGACATGCTGATTCATGCTGTGGACTCCGGCATCAGGATGGGGGAATTTTCCTCCCTCACCGTTTCTTCCGCGGCCTCTTCCGTTGCCGGCCTGAACATCAGCTATGCAGACGGCAATTTCTCCATGACAAATGCCTCCACCTGGACGACCAATGCGCTGATCACCGGAACGGGACAGGCATCCCTGGACTTTTCCGGAGGGGTGAATCTGCTGCTTACGGAATGCAGCGGCAACTTGATTGACCAGTTGACGGCCTCCCGGGTGAGCACCATCAACTTTGTCCTGTGTGACAGGGACCTTTTGGGCAGCGCTTCCAACGCCGATTTCTCCACGGTCTGTGTGCTGTACGATACCGCTCTGAAAAATGCCGGTTTCGTGCTGGACAATGAAGGCACCTGGATGAATGACGGTGTGGTTACGCTGGTGCGTCCGGTTCCCGAACCCGCCTCCGCCGCACTGGGCCTTCTGGGGCTGGGGGTGCTTTTGCTGCGCCGCCGCAGGCATTGAGCGGCCGCCGGGCTCCTGTTCTCCCTGTTTCCCTTCGGATTCAGGGCCGGGAGAGCGGCGCATAAAAAATCCGGGAACCGCGGAGAGAAACGCGATTCCCGGAAGAGAAATAGCTGGGAACTCCGTTATTCGGCGGATTTCGCCTGCTGCCAGCGGGCTTCCATGGCGTCCAGGTCCGCCTGGTCCAGTGTGAGGCCGTCCCTGGCCAGCAGGCGTTCCATTTCATTGAAACGCCGTTCGAACTTTTTGTTGGCGCCCGCCATGGCCACTTCCGGGTCTATTCCCTTTTTGCGGCACAGGTTCACCACGGAAAACAGCAGGTCCCCCAGTTCTTCCGTGAGGCGCGGGTCTTCTTCCGGCAGGGGCAGTATCTCCTCGCATTCAGCCGTTTCTTCCTTCACCTTGTCCAGGGCTCCCTGGGCGTCCGGCCAGTCAAACCCGGCTTTCGCGGCTTTTTTCTGAAGTTTCCAGGCCCGGAGAAGGGCGGGCAGCCCCTTGCCCGTGCCGTGCAGGTAGGGGGTGGCTTCCGCCCCTTTTTCCTGTCTTTTGATTTTGTCCCACTGGGTCAGGACGGCGTCCGTCGTATCCGCCCGGGAGCTGGCGAATACGTGGGGGTGGCGGCGGATGAGCTTTTCACTGACTTCGGCGGCCACGTCATTGAAATCGAACCGTCCGTTTTCCTGGGCGATTTCCGCGTGAAAAACGACCTGAAGCAGCACGTCGCCCAGTTCCTCCCGCATTTGTTGCCAGTCGTCCCTTTGGATTGTGTCCACAGCCTCGTACGCTTCCTCAATCATGTTGGTGATCAGCGATTTGTGTGTCTGTTCGGCGTCCCAGGGGCAGCCTTGCGGCGCGCGTAGGCGCTTCATGATGGAGATGAGGCGCTGCATCTGGAGGGCAGGCTCGTGGCATTCAATCATTTCAGTGTCGTTCATGACAGGGGCCATACTAATCCCGCGGGGGCGGATGACTAGCAAAAATTCCGCTTTACCCGGAAGGAATCTCCCTGCACACTCGCCCGCATGGAAGTTCACACGTGGAAAGAACGCACGGATGAAGGAACCCTGGTGTACAGGGCATGCCACCACGCCAACAAGTGGAAGCTGGAATGCGCCCCCAAGGTGGGCCGTGCGGAACGCGACGATGTGGAATGGGAACAGGTGGAATTTACGCGTGACCTCTGGATTACCCTGCGCGACCTGCTGTGGCGCAAATACCAGCGCAAGCGCTGCCCGTGGCGTCTGATTGAGGCCATTGACAAGCTTCTGGAAGACATGCCGGAGGAAGAATCCGCCGTCTCTCCGGATGAGGAGAATGAATAGCGGGTTTTCCCGGGAGCTTTTGATACGTGGGGGAATGCTGGCGGGAATATTCAGGGAATGGACTTCCTGGGTATATCCTTTTGTCTGTGAGCTATGCGGTTGCCGCTGCCCGGACGGAAGATACGTCTGCCCGGCATGCCGGAAGCGTTTTATTCCGATAGAGCCGCCCTTCTGCGCCGTTTGCGGGGAGCCGGCGGAGGGTTCCTTCATTCCCGGCGGGATGTGTGCCCGCTGTGCCGTGGACGCCCCCTCCTTTGAGGAGGCGCGCGCCGTGTACGTCAATGACGGAGAACTGAGGGAACTGCTCCTTTCCTTCAAATATGCCGGAGCCCTGCATCTGGCCGGGACTTTTGCCGGGATGATGGCGGAAGCCGTGCGCGAAAACCGCCACTGGTTCGGAGGGAGGGAGTGCCTGCTGGTCCCGGTCCCCATGCACCGGCTCAAACTTGTCCGGAGGGGATACAACCAGGCGGAGGAACTGGCCGTGCTGCTGGGGAAGGAGCTTGGCTGGGCCGTCAGCCGTGTGTTGAAACGCCTGCCGGACCGGATGCCCCAGGCAAGCCTGGCACGGGAGCAGCGCCTCAGGCACGCCCGGAAAATATACGCCGTGCATGAAAGCAGGTTGAAACGCCGTCCCGTCAGGGGCCGGGACATTCTTCTGGTGGACGATGTGTTCACCACCGGGGCCACGGCGGACGCGTGCTCCCGCCTGCTGCTCCGCGCCGGAGCCTCTTCCGTCTGCGTACTGACCCTGGCGCGCACGCATCACGCATGGCATGGCTGAACCGGAATTTTCTTTCAAGGCCTCTTCATCCTTCCTACAATGAGACCATGAATCCGGAGCTGGCGTTTCAAACGAAAGACGAGGTCATGTTTTATGATACGGATTGCGGAGGCGTGGTCCACAATCTGGCCTATCTGCGCATGATTGAAGCCTGCCGTACCAAGTTGGGGGTAAAGCTGGGCATGGACTATAAAATCATGGGCGACCTCCAGCAGTTCACCGTGGTGGTGCGTCATGAAATCGACTATGTTCGGCCTGCCGTGCTGGGGGATACGATTGTGACGACGGGGTGGCTTGAGTCCGTGGAAAGGGCCAGTTTCTGGTGTGATTTCGAGATGCGCCGCGCTTCCAACGACGATTTGCTGGTGAGAGCGCATCAGAAGCTCGCCTTCGTGCAAATGCCCCAGGGCCGTCCCGTACGCATTCCGGCGGAATGGCGCACCCGGTGGCAGGCCTGCATGGAGTCCTGATTTTTTTTCATTCCGTGCCCCATTTTGCTCTTGCCATGTGCAGAAAGGTGGTGTTTACTGCTCCCGCCCTTCCAGCAAGGGTAAAGTGCTTGGGTAGCTCAGTTGGTAGAGCAGTAGACTTTTAATCTATTGGTCCCGGGTTCGAGTCCCGGTCCAAGTACCATCTCTTTTCCAAATTGAAACTCCGCGGGGAATCATTCCCCGCGGAGTTTTTTTATCGGTTATACGGGCCGGAAGGCTTATGAAAATGTTCCTCAAGGCCCTGTTTTCTGAATGAACCAGCGGAACCGGACATCAGGCGCAGGAATCCCGGTCTTCCGGAAAGTCCGGGCGGCTTGCCTTTCCGGCCAGGCTTTTTTCTATTTTATGAAACAGCAGAAAGTGGTTTTTCAGGTGATACAGCCATGATTTGACAACGGCCAGTTCATGGTCTTCCAAGACCACGGGCGGAGACAGAAGCGGGGTTTTCTTCACGGCCACTTCAATCAGGCCCACGATTTCATTCCTGTGGCACACCACGGGAACGGCAATGTATTGCAGATATTTTTTCTCCGGAGGCTGGTTGCGCTTGCGGAAGAAAAAGCGCGCCACCTGACGGGGCGTGGAGAGAACCAGGGGATTGAGACGGTGCTCCAGGAATAGCTGTTCATCCAGCATGGAAGGGGTATTGGTGACCGGCCGCGGCAGTTGTGCCAGAATGGACGGAGTACCGTCATTATGGTCTCCCTGGGCGTATCCAGCTACGCTGAGCAGAGTTTGATCTCCCGTCTTTTCCGCCTTGATGTAAAGCACTTCGAAAATGAGGGATTTTTTATATTCCGCCAATGCGGCGGCAATCGTGGAGCACAGGAAACCGCTTCCCTGGCCGAAGTCCCAGGGCATCTCCCGTGAGCCGTCCAATTTGTTGGCAAAGTTTTCATATTCTTTGCTGAGGGCGGTACATGCCTTTTCATAGAGGGCCGCAGTCTGGCGTTTGCGGATGCAGGACTGTTCTTCTTCATCCCCTTTTTTATTGAGCATGAGCTGGCATTCCACATGCCAGACGATGAAGGCAAGACCCAGAATGATGAGAATAATGATTTTTCCGGTATGACCGTTTTCTATCGGCGTACCGCCGACGATGGAGATGAAGATCACCAGAATGGGCTGGAATATGTTCGCTTTTTTAAGGAAAGAGTTATTGGTTTCTTTAGACATGGCGACATGCAGGAGAGAGGAAATTCAGGGGGGCATTCTGCGCAAAATACATTTAAAAAAATCTTCGGTGCTTATATCTCAAAAATATTCCATATTGTAAAAATAATTTAAGATTTGAATATGAAGAATGGAGTATTCATCTGAAAGAAGACTCATGAAAGTTTAATTAAACTGTATTTATAATCAATGAGTTTTTCTTAATTTAGAAGTATTCTAATACTATATCATCTTGAAACGGAATGCTTCTGTAGTTTCAATAATTGTTAGAAAAAAGGAAGAATTGTCGGTTTTGGAAACGCAGCGGTAAAAACAGGTCTCATCCTTGCAACTTTTGCAAGGGAAGGGAAGAAGATCGGCAGGCTGTTTGTCAAGGGAAACTGCGCGATGCACACTTGACGGAACAGCAGTTTTTTCATGAATTCCGGTCCAAGGGGGCTTTTTGTGAGAATTATTGAGAATGAAAATATAAGGGATGATAAAATCACGGAGGAATTACTGATCCGGCATGTGCTTTTTTCCTTTCTTTTTTCATGTCTCCAGCCAGTGAGGAAATCTTGTCAGGTGGACAGTATCTCCCGAAAGGTCGGGAGAATAAAGACAGAGGTGCACACCGCCTTGCAAGGAGGAATGGGCTGCTTTTCATGGAACTGCGAATAAATTTCGTTTTCTGCAAATTATTCACTATTTCGTGAATTTTTATTTTGATAAAGTAACGAGAAAGGTATTTTTTGCGCTGTTTCTTCTTCCTTGGAGTCCTGTACATCTGTTGTTCCGGGGAAGATAACGCTTGCATGAACGTTCTTCAGACGGGGGCGGTGTTTTTCCCGGAGGAACCGCGCTTTTGGAAAAGCCCGTCTCTGCGTTTTCCGATGAAAGGCAGAAGTCCCGGAGATTTGTTTAATAATGCCGTTTTCTTTAACGGGAACTTCCTCTGGATGTATTCCGGGTGTCCGGAGAAACAGTTTCCGGAGAGTTTCCAGTAAGGGCCGTTCGAAAGGGGAATGGCTCCGGATTAATCACGATTTTTCCGCAAGAGGCGTTTCAACCGGGGAGGCCGGAGAAGGGAGGTGTTCCGGTTCTGGCAGGTTTTTCCTGACTTGCGGGAGTGGGGGGATTATTCGGCATGCGTTTCCTGCGCCCACTTCCTGTACTGCCCGGAGAGTTGTTCCACCAGAGCCTTGTGCTGGGGAGCCAGGTTATTTTGTTCCGTCCTGTCCCTGATGTCGTAAACCTGCCAGGGACCCCGGTTGGGAGCCACCAGCTTGAATTTGTCCGTCAGGGCAGCGCGGTTTCTCTGGTGCTCCCAGAAGATGGTGCGGGGAGGGCAGGTGTTGGGAATACTGTCCCATACCTTTTCCGGCGGAATGGAAGCGGGTTTGGACCAATAGGAGTTGAGCGGCTTGCCGTCCATGTGGCCGGGGACGGGCAGTTTGGCCCAGGTGAGGCAGGTGGGGGCGATGTCCTGGAGCAGGAACGGGGAGTGATAGCGTGTTCCGGAGCGCAGGACCTTGGGGTAGCGGATGATGAAGGGGGCGGAGAGACCGCCGTCAAAGGTTTCAATCTTGTACTGGCGGTAGGGCGTGTTGGATACGGCCGCCCACATGGGGCCGTAACCGTCCCGGCAGCCGACTTCCCCCAGCAGGCCGATGGGCAGCGCGGTTTTTTTGTTTTTGTTGTTTTGCGGCATTTCCGCCGTCGCTCCGTTGTCCGACAGGAACATGACGATTGTGTTGCCGCTGAGATGGTGGCGGTCCAGGGATTCCAGAATTTTCCCGATGCCCCGGTCCATGATGGAGATTTGCGCGGCGTAGGTGGCCATGCATTCGGCTATGTATTCCTTGCGTTCCGCAGAAGTTTTTTCATAGCCGGCCGGATTGAATTTGTTGTGCATCCCCAGCTTGGCGGAAGGGGGGACGATGCCCAGGCGTTTCTGGTTTTCCAGCCGTTTGGCGGCAATGGAGCCGGGAGATTTGCCTTCGTACAGGGGCAGCATTTTTTCTATTTCCCCCCTGGGGGCCTGGAGGGGTGTATGCGGAGCCGTGTAGGCCACATAAAGGAAGAAAGGAGCCTTGGCTCTGGCGGCATCGTCAATGTATGCCAGGGCGGTCTTGGTGATGTCCTCCGTCATGTAGAAGTCATCGGGCAGGTCTTCCGGCTTGAGCAGTCTGCCGTCTTCTCCGAAGGGACGGTCCGGCATGGGCTTGTAATAGTCCGCCGCTCCGCCCAGAAGACCGCGGTAGCGATCGAAGCCGCGGTCCCAGGGATAGGTCCCCCGCACTTTCCCCAGATGCCATTTTCCGGACAGGTAGGTGCGGTAGCCGGCTTTTTTCAGCAGTTCCGGCAGGGTGGGGATGTCCGGCTTCAGGCGTCCCCGGTAGCCGGGGCGGCCGCTGTCGTCGTCCAGCAGGCCCACGTCCACCTTGTGCGGCTCGCACCCGGTCATGATGGAGGCGCGGGAGGGGGAGCAGCGGGAAGCCGTGTAGCACCTCGTGGCCTGCATGCCCTGCCTGGCGAGGGAGTCGATGCTGGGGGTGGGTATTTCGGAACCGTAGCAGCCCAGATCGGACCAGCCCATGTCGTCGGCCAGGATGAGGACAATGTTGGGCCGGCCGGCGTGGCCGGCTTGCAGGGAAGCAAAGGCTATTGCCAGGTAGGAGATAAGCCGGATTGAACAGCGCATAAGGGAGGTATAGGAAATCATGTGAGAGAATAAAAGCATTTTCTGCCAGCCTTCTTTAAGCGGCTCAAGAAGGAACAGACGGAGCATGCCGGCGGTGCGCCGGAACGGGAAAAACATGCAGGGCGTTTTACTGTCCATGGCATGGCTGTATGAGAGTATGCCGGATATTCCTTTTTTCCGAAGGGGGTGCCGCCGTTCCCGGTCATCAGCCCGGTTTCCCCGGAATCTTGTTTTCCGCGGGAGCCATGAGGATTCCGGCGGTGAAGAGTGCCGGATCCGGCGTCAGGATTCAGTCCGTGCTACCACCACAGAATGGCGCAGAGCAGGATGGCGGCTCCATAGGCCATGCCGCCCAGGCAAAGGGGAGTCCACCAGGAGGGTTTGGAACAGATTTTGTTGACCATGTCCCGGTAGAGATAGGGTTTTCCTATCCAGAGGAGGGAGAGGAAGATAACGATGTAGCACCAGACGGGGATGAGCAGACGCGTGACCGGATCTTTCAGATAGGCGGCAAAGAGGAGGGGGGAGGCCACCATCAGTCCGAAGAGGCCGAGAGCCCGCGGGAAGAGCAGGTTTTTCACCTGGGTGATCATCAGGACCAGAAAGACGGGGCAGGCAAGCTGGAGCAGCCACCGGATGCCCTCGAATTCCGCCAGATCCACGCGGAGGGAACTCAGGATTCCCAGTCCCTGGGGAGCCACCAGCAGGAAGAACCAGAACAGGCCCACCGCCAGCAGAATCTGGGCGAGCAGATGGTTGCGCGGAGAAGCCAGCAGGAACGCCTGCGTTTGCTGTCTTTTCACCAAGGCGAACAGATGGCCGAGCAGCAGGACGGAACCCAGGATGTACCCCGCCACATGCAACGGTATCATTTCATACGGATGCTCAAAGGAGGTATACGGGTTCATCTGAACGCTAACCTTAATGATTATCCCGTATTCGTAAAGGCGAATCAGCGGGAGAAGGAAGAAAATGCCATCACTTTCCGGCTTCCGGACTGTAGAACGGGCCTTCCGGCAGGGGAGAAGAGTTTCTTACGAGTCCTTGGTGACTTTTTCAAACGTGGGGTCCTCAACGGGCGCTATTTTTCCGTCTGCGTAAAGTACCATGATAGCTCCTTGGTGGCGTTCCAGAGCGGGAACCACGATTTCATCAAAGTCCTGCGAGGTGATGACGCTGCGGCCGTCAATGGGGTTGCCGTCGCTGAGCCACGGCTTGTTCCTCAGGGCCTGCCCGCGGGCCACGTTCATGGGGCGGCCCTTCCGGTTGTCCAGCCAACTGGTGTAGGAGACGGTGTCCGGCCCGGCGGGCTGGTTGGAGTCGTTGGAGTTAAAGTAGGCAAGGTGCTTGTCATTCTTGCAGCGGAAGGTGTCCGGGAGCATGTGGGGGTCCTTGTCCGTGAGGGGGATCAGGTCCGGCTGGCCGGCGTTGACGATGGGGGCCAGGGCGTCCCACCAGTTGCGGCAGGCCTTGGCGCTCAGGAGGCTGTCCTTCATGCCGCTGGAGGGAAGCTTGCCCCCGTTCTGGGCCGCGAATTCCTTGCCCCAGTCGCTCAACCGGTGAAGATTGTCCGTACAGCGCGTCCGTGCCGCCGTTTCCGTGGCGTGGGAATATACCGTGTAGGAAATGCCCGCCAACAGGGCGAGAATGGCGATGACCACGAGAACTTCAATGAGCGTGAAACCTTTGCTGCGTGAGGTAAATGAGCGGGCTTTCATGATTTCCTGCCATTGTACATGATTGTCGCCGCTTGAAAAGCCAGAAACTGTTTCCGCCGGTGAAAAGCCGCGCCTGTTTCCAATCAGCTGCATGGGCGGCTGTCCTGATGGTATGTGAGTGCTTTATGAAATATTCCGACGGATATTACCGGGAAACCGTCCCCGGATATGACACAGGGAAAGGCGGGAGGCCGGCTTCACGGAGCGGATGCCCCAGGTCCCCGCCAGCGCCGCCGCCGTGATTCCGCCTTTTTATGGGCTGCGATGACGATGGGGAACGCCTTTTTTCCGGAAAGACGGGGTTTCCGTCCCTCTCCAGGAACGTGCCTGTCCGAAGGGAGGCCGGTGCATTCTGCCCGTGTAAGGCATGGGCGCCGCGCCGCTCAGGGACCTTTTGCCAAACCGTGCATCCGGGACGGAGATGGCGGGGGCATGTGCCCCGGAAACGAAAAAGGCCGGTCCCCGAAGGGACCGGCCTGGTGGTAAAAAGGAATGGTGCGAGGCCGCTTATTTAGCGGCTGTGACCAGCGCGGCGAAGGATTCCGGCTTCAGGGAAGCGCCGCCCACCAGGGCGCCGTCAATGTCCGGCTGGGCCATGAGTTCTTCCACGTTTTCCGGCTTCACCGAACCGCCGTACTGGATGCGTACCTTGGCGGCGGTATCTGCGCCGAAGACGTCCGCAACGACCTTGCGGATGAAGGCGTGCGCTTCCTGGGCTTCCTTGGAAGTGGCGGTCAGACCGGTGCCGATGGCCCAGACGGGTTCATACGCAATGACCAGGTTGGCGACTTCTTCCGGCGTCAGGTCCTTGAGACCGCCCTTGAGCTGGATTTCCAGCACGGGTTCCAGAATACCTCCCAGGCGTTCGTCCTTGGTTTCTCCGATGCAGAAGATCGGGGTGATTCCGGCGGCGATGGCCTTCTTGATCTTGGCGTTGATGATGGCGTCCGTTTCACCGAAGTACTGGCGGCGTTCGCTGTGGCCGAGCACTACGTACTTGAGGCCCAGCTCCTGGAGCATGCTGGTGGAGATTTCACCGGTGTAGGCTCCGTTGTCATACTGGGAAACGTTCTGGGCGCCGATGGCGATGCATCCGCAGCCGCCCAGGGCGTTCAGCACGGAGGGGATGGTGGTGAAGGGGGGAACGATCACGGTGTCGCAGGCGACGTCCTTCCCCTTGAGGATGGTTTTGAAGCTTTCGATGAATTGGGCGCCTTCAGCGGGGCCGATGTTCATCTTCCAGTTGGCGGCAATAATTGGTTTGCGGGACATAAATGGAATGAATTAATCAGGAGCAGGCATTGTTGACAAATCGGGGCCGAGGTCAAGCACAGATCAAGAGGGCCGCATATGCTCCGTCCGATTTTTCCTCCTGCGGAAGGACGAGTTTTTCTTCTTTCAGGGTCCATTCCGGGTGGTCCTTCAGGAATTCCCGGACCAGCAGTCCGTCTTCCTCCGCGTCAATGGAACAGGTGGAATAAACAAGCCTTCCTCCCGGTCTGACGGCGCGGGAGGCGTTTTCCAGAATGGTCCGCTGGAGGGCGGCCAGCCGCCGGATTTCCTCCGGATTCAGGCGCCAGCGTACGTCCACGCGGCGCTGGATGACGCCTGTGTTGGAGCAGGGAACGTCCAGCAGTACAGCGTCAAAACGCTTTTCCCATTGCGGAGGGCAGGGCTGGGTCCAGTCCGCCTGGGCCGTGGCCACGGAGGGGGAACCGTACCTTGCCAGATTTTCCCGCAGGACAGGCAGACGATGTTCGTGAAGGTCCGTGGCGGTGAGGCGCGCTTTTCCTCCGGTGGCGGCGATGATGGCCGCGGATTTTCCTCCGGGGGCGGCGCAGGCGTCCAGGATTTCCTCATCCGGCTGCGGCGCCAGCAGGTCGATGGCGTAGCGGGTGGAGGGGTCCGCTACGTACAGGGCACCGGAGTTGACGTCTTTCAGCGGCAGGAGGCCTTCCACGGAGAACCAGCCGGGAGCGCCGCCGAGCGGGACGAGGCCCTCCGGGGGGTCATTCAAGGGAATGAGGGAATTGGCGCGCACGTAGAGCCGCGGCGTGGTGTTGTTCCATTGAAGGAGCTTCCGGGCGGCTTCCGGACCGAACTGGGCCGTCCATTTTTCCACAAGCCATCGCGGGGTGGAATAAAGGATGTGAAGGGGGAGTTTTTCCCGTTCCGCCAGAATGGCTTTTTCCTTCCGCAGCGCATTACGCAGGATGGCGTTGACCAGCCCCCGCAGGCGGGACGGCGCCAGATTGACGGTTTCATACACGGCGGCATGGTCCGCCATGCCCAGCAGAAAGAGCTGGCACAGTCCCAGTTGGAGAATGAGCCGCACGTTCATGTCCAGCCTGCCCTGGCGCAACGTGCCGATCACGTGGTCCAGCCAGCTCTGGTTGCGCAGAACGCCGAAGACCAGGGCCTGTACCAGATGCCTGTCCGCCGGGGACAGGGAGAGCCGCGAACATTCCCGGTCCACCAGGGTTTCCGCAAAGGCGCGGCCTTCATGCCAGCGCGTCAGGCAGGCCAGGGCGGCCTGGCGCGAGTTGGATAGGTTGCTGTTCACCGGGGCACTCTACCTGCGGAATGGGGAAGTTTCAACCAGCAAAAAAGCGGAAAGGAATGGAAAGCTGCGGAGATTTCTCCCTATTACCTGTCTTTCCGCGGACTACCCGCTTCCTTTTTGTAAATGGCCTGGAGCCGTTCCAGTTGTTTTGGCTGTTTTTCCGCCAGATTGTTCCTTTCTTCCGGGTCCCTGCTGATCTGGAACAGGAGCCACTGGCCGTTTTTCATGGTCAGTTTCCAGCCGTCTCCGGTGATGATCGTGTGGTCGATGACGATGTAGTCCCTCAATTTGCCCGGTTTGCCCAGCAGCATGTTTTTGTAGGAGACGGCGTCCTTGCCCTCAGGCATGCGGACTCCCGCCAGGTCGGCAAAGGTGGCCATGTGGTCGTAATTGGCCACCAGGCCGTGGCAGACTTTTCCGTGCGGGAGGGTTCCCGGCCAGGAAACGATCATGGGAACGCGGATGCCTCCTTCGTGGTTGGTCCATTTGAGTCCCGCCAAGTTGACCATGGCATTTTTCAGGCCCACTTTCCCGCGGTTGCCGCGGAAGATGTCCAGCAGTTCCCCGTTTTTATCCACTACCCCGCCGTGGTAGTCGAGGCCGCGGCCTCGGCCCTTGTCCGTGCGGTAGTAGATTTCATGCCCGTTGTCGGAAGCGAAGATGATCATGGTGTGTTTCTCCAGGCCCAGCTTGTGCACCTGGGCGACGATAGCCCCCACCTGCCTGTCCAGCTTGTCCACCATGGAGGCGTATTCCTCCGCCGCCGCGCCGCATTCCTTGTTGCCGCCGGAGGCGTTGGCGTAGGCCTTGCGTATTTCCGGGTTCCCGGCATAGACGTTTTCCGCGGGGAGGATGTCCACCGGCCCGTGGGGAAGGTTGGTGGAGAAGAAGATGAACATGGGCTTTTTGCGGTTTTCCTCCATGAATTTGAGGGTTTCCCGCAGCATGACGTCCGGGGCGTAGGTGACTTTGCCCTCCCGGTTGCCGCGGCGTTTTTCCGTAGCGCCCTGGGAGTAGTTTTCCGGAGTTTTTCCCGCATCGGCGTGCGTGTTTCCTTCCAGCGGCAGGCGTTCTCCGTTTTTCCAGAGGAAGGAGGGATAGTAGCCGTGGGCGCGCACATGGTCCATGTAGCCTACGTAGTGGTCCCAGCCGTGGCGCTGCAACTCCCCGTGCCAGGTGGTGAAGCCCCAGTCCAGTTTTCCGAACTGGGCTGTCACGTAGCCGGCCTTTTTCAGCATTTCCGGGAGGAATACTTCCTGCGGGGTGGGCTTGATGCCTGCCCTCCGGGCGGCCTTTTGTTCAAATTCCTCATTGCTCCAGCCTTGTTTTTCCGCCGTGATGACCAGGCCTCCGGGAGTTTCCGAGTAGGATTTGGAGTGGCTGTCATGCACGCCCATGAGCAGGGAGGCGCGCGCCGGGCAGCAGTACTGGCTGCTGTAGCACCTGGTGAACATGACGCCCTGTTCGGCAAGACGGTCGATATTGGGCGTTTTGACGAGGCTCTCGCCGTAGCATCCCAGCAGTCCCATGCCCATGTCGTCCGCATAAATGAGGATGATGTTGGGTTTGGGCGGGGTTACGGCTGCCTGGGATAGGCCGGCGGTCATCAAAAGGGCCGTCTGCAGGAAGAGTCGCAGGAAAGTGTGCATCATGAATAGTACGGCAGGGACAATTTCCTCTATCGATAAATAAAAAGCCGCCCGGAAATTACTTTTCCGGACGGCTGGCAAAAAGTCGGTGCCTTTAGTGGCCGTAAGGTTTGTTGACGCGGCTGAATTGCTTCAGGCGCAGGCCGTTGAGGTGGATGAAGCCTTCGGCGTCGTCCTGGTTGTACAGTTCTTCGTGACCGCCTTCCATGGTGGCGATTTCTTCGGAGTACAGGGACTGCGGGGAACGGCGGCCTGCGTACATGATGTTGCCCTTGTAGAGCTTCAGGCGCACTTCGCCATTGACGGTTTCCTGGGATTTGGTGACCAGGGCCTGGATGGCCTCGCGTTCCGGCGCGAACCAGAAGCCGTTGTACACCAGCGTGGCGTATTCCGGAATGAGGGAGTCGCGCACTTTCTGCACTTCGCGGTCCACGGTGATGGTTTCAATGTCGCGGTGGGCCGCCAGCAGGATGGTGCCGCCGGGGGTTTCATAAATGCCGCGGCTCTTCATGCCTACGAAGCGGTTTTCTACGATGTCCACGCGGCCGATGCCGTGCTTGCCGCCCAGGGCGTTGAGCACATACATGACGCCCAGCGGGCTGAGCAGGGTGTAGCCGTCGCGTTCGCCGCGGGGGGTGACGTCCAGTTCTTTCAGCAGGCCGTCCAGTCCGTCGTACTGAATGCCGACCACGTCGCCCTTTTCATACAGGAGCTGGATGTATTCGGCCTGGTCCGGGGCGTCTTCCGGAGAGACGGAAAGCTTGTACATTTCACGGTCGGCCGGGGTGGTGCCGTCGTACCAGGTGTCTTCCAACATGCCCGCTTCAAACGAGATGTGGAGCAGGTTGCGGTCCATGGAGTACGGTTTTTTCAGGGACTGGCGGATCGGAATGCCGTGGGATTCCGCATAGGCGATCATTTCCGTGCGGCCCGGGAACTGCCTGCGGAATTCGGGGTCGCGCCACGGGGCGATGACCTTGATGTTGGGTGCCAGGGCGTTCACGGCCAGTTCAAAGCGCACCTGGTCGTTGCCCTTGCCGGTGGCGCCGTGGGCGATGGCGTCCGCTCCTTCCCGGATGGCCAGGTCCACCATGTCCTTGGAGATGCAGGGGCGCGCGATAGAGGTGCCCAGCAGGTAGCGGCCTTCGTACAGGGCGTTGGCCTGCATCATCGGGAAGATGTAATTGGTGGCGAAGTCTTCCTTGAGGTCGCCGATGAAACATTTGGAGGCGCCCGTCGCAAGGGCTTTTTCTTCCAGGCCGTCAAGTTCTTCAGCCTGGCCTACGTCCGCGCAGTATGCGATGATTTCGGCATTGTACTTTTCCTTGAGCCACTTCAGAAGAACGGAGGTGTCAAGGCCGCCAGAGTATGCAACTACGATTTTCATGTACGTCAGTGATTAGTGTGCGCGGTCATGATGCCCCATTCCCTTTCCGGTGGAAAGGACAAAATCGTCTTGTACGGCGTCCTTTTTTCAATATTCCCTTCCGGAAGGGGCGGGAGGGGATGGGCGGAGTTTTTGCCCTGGTCCGCCAGGGTGGGGCCGGGGAGGGAACAGGAAGAGAAAAGAAGAAGGAAGGTTTCCCGGAAGGGCGGGGAAGCGGGAGTTCCGGAGATGGTTAGGAAGTGTTAAGCAATTCCGGGAGTCCTTTCCCGGAAGGGGTTCCCCGGCGGCGTGTTCCGCGGTGCGTTTATGGAAGAAGCAGGCATTCAGGGTCATAGATGTGTGGACGGGAAAAGGCCGGATGACATTGAAAACAGCTTGAATTTGATGAAATTGAAAAAAAGCGCTTGATTTTTCACTGCGGGGCCTCTACTTATTCCGCCGAACTTATGGCTAAGAAGAGCTGGATAGCAAGAGACAAGAAAAAGGCTGACACCGTCAAGCGCTACGCAGAGCTGCGCGAGCAATTGAAGGCTGAGAAGGATTATATCGGTTTAACCATGTTGCCCCGCAATGCAAGCCCGACCCGTATGGTCAACCGCTGCCTTGTTTCGGGCCGCCGCCGTGCATTCATCCGCCGCTTCAAGCTTTCCCGTATTTCCTTCCGCGAACTGGCCAACGCCGGCATGATCCCCGGTGTGACCAAGTCCAGCTGGTAAGAGGGGAAAAGGTTGCAGCCTTACAAAGATTTTGACGCTAGGCTGATTTTTATTTAGCCTAGCGTTTTGCTATGCCCATATACGAGTACATTTCCGAACACCCCGACGATCCCGAACAGTCCTGTCCGGTGTGCCGCCGCGGTTTCGAATTGCGGAGGCCCGTGGACCGTGCGCCGCTTGAAAAGTGCCTGGTATGCAAGCACCCGGTGCGCAAGGTGATCAGCCGGGTGAACGTCCCGGAAATCACCAAGCCCCTGTCCGTTTCCGACGCCAAGGCCGCCGGCTTTACCGTGCTGGAAAAACGGGACAAGGGTGTTTATGAAAAATTGTGACGTACAAAGCATGTGCATGAGAACGGTTTTTCCCGTATTTTAAATCCAACGGAATGAGTGATCCAGACCCTCTGAGTATTCTTGCGGCCTCCGGGGCCGCTGAAGTGCCGGTTATTGAACCGGCGCTGGGTGGGATAGCGCTGGCAGTGGCCGGCCTTGTCCTTTTCTTATTATTGAATGCGTTTTTCGTGGCGAGCGAGTTCGCCCTGATGAAAGTCCGCGAAAGCCAGCTGCACGCTGAGGAAGGCGCCACGGCGCGGACGAGGAGGAAGCTGGTCCTCGCTAAAAAGGCGGTCAGGCACCTGGACCTGTATTTGTCCGCCTGCCAGATAGGCATCACGCTTTCCTCCCTGGCGCTGGGTTTTTTGGGCGCTCCGTTCGTGGCGGAGCTGACGGCACCCTTTCTGTACTCCCTGGGCCTGGAAGCCTCCGCACCCGTTTACTGGGCGGCCCTGGTTCTTACCTTCCTTTTCTTTGCCTGCTGCCATGTGGTTCTGGGGGAATTTCTTCCCAAGTGCATGGCGGTCCGGCATCCCGGCAAGTCCGTCATGGCGGTGGCCCCCCTGCTGTATTCCTTTTATGGGGTGTTCAAATATACGGGCATTCTCGGCCTGACCAACGGAATCGCCCGGTTTATCATGAAATACCTGCTGGGTATTGATCCCGGAGTGGCGGCGTGCACCGTGCACAGCACGGATGAACTGATGTACCTGGTGGAGGAGAGCGAGCGCTCCCGCGAACTGACCCGGCAGGAGGCGGAAATCTCCAAGAACGCCCTTGAATTGAACGATATGTGCGTGAAGGACGTCATGACGCCGCGTTCCGAAGTGGACGTCATGGACCTGACGGCTCCCTTTGAGGAGAACTGGGCCCTGGCGCGGGAATCATGGCATACCCGCTTTCCGCTGGTGGAAGGAGACCATCTGGACGAGGTGAAGGGCTGGGTGCACGTGAAGGACCTGCTCAAGCTCGTGGGCCAGGATAATCCGGACCTGATGAGCGTGAAGCGGGAATTGCGCGTGGTGCCGGATACGATGCCCCTGGACAGCCTGCTGACTTTCTTTTTGAAGGAGCACGCCCATTTTGCCCTGGTGGTGGACGAGTTCGGGGATTCCATCGGCCTCGTGTTCCTGGACGACATTCTGGAACAGATCGTGGGCGATGACATTCAGGACGAGTTTGACCGGGAGGAAATGAGGGAATTCGTCAAGACGGGCAAGGATACTTATGCCGTGAACGGCGCCGTCACCCTGTTTGACCTGGCGGACTACCTGCCGGAAATGGACCTGGATTGTCCGGGCGTGACCACGCTGGGCGGCTACATGATCAGCCAGCTGGGGCATATTCCGGAGGAAGGGGAGGAATTGAAAATAGGCCGTTACCGGGCCGTGGTGACGGGATCGGACGGCAGAAGGATCACGCAGATTCTGCTGACCAGGCTGCCGGAGGAACAGGAGGAGAAATAATCCCATGGCGGAAAGATCACACCCGGACATGAGCTTTGAAACGGAGGCGCGGGCTTCCGGCTTCCTGCACGTGGCCGGGGTGGACGAGGCCGGACGCGGTCCGCTGGCCGGTCCCGTGGTGGCCGGCGCCGCGATTCTGCCGGAGCATCTGGAAGGCCTTCCCGGCCTGAACGATTCCAAGCAGCTTACCGCCGCCAAACGGGAGGCCCTGTTTGCCGCCCTGCTGGAACGTGCGGACGTGCATTGCTCCGTGGGCATTGCCTCCACGGAGGAGATCGACCGGCTCAATATTCTGCGCGCCACCCATCTGGCGATGGCCCGCGCCGTGGAGGGGCTTTCCCTGCGGCCGGATTTCTGCCTGGTGGACGGCCTCCCCGTGAAGGGACTGCCCGTGCCGCACCGCGCCATTGTGAAGGGGGACGGCAGAAGCCTGTCCATCGCCGCCGCCAGCGTGCTGGCCAAGGTAACGCGCGACCGGATGATGACGGAGGCGGACGCCGAGTTTCCGCAGTATGGTTTTGCAAAACACAAGGGGTATGGCACCAAGGTTCACATGGAGGCCCTGCGGAAGCATGGGCCTTGTCCGCTGCATCGCCGCTCGTTTGCGCCTGTTTCACAGATGGAATTGTCCCTGCCTGAATAGGGAAGAGCGGAGTACGGACTGGCTGGGCGCTTACGGGGAGCTGGCTGCGTCCTCCTTCCTGCGCGCGGCTGGCTGTTCCGTTTTACGGAGGAATTGGCGTCCCGTCCGCGGAGGAGAGATTGATTTGGTGTGCCGTGACGGAGCCTGCCTTGTCTTTGTGGAGGTGAAAACGCGCACGCATGGCGGCTACGGGGGAGCGCGCCGGGCCGTGAATGCCCGCAAGCGCGCCCTGATCCGCCAGGGAGCGGCTGAATGGCTGCGCCAGCTTCCGGACACGGTTCCCTTCCGCTACGATATTGTGGAAGTCATGTACCGGGAAGGTGAAGTTCCGGAAATCACGCGCCTTTGCGGAGCGTTTGGAGAGCGGGACTTGGCGGCGTCATGAAAAATGCCGCAGGCGCAGGGCGTTGAGGATGACGGAAACGGAACTCAGGCACATGGCCGCCGCCGCAATGACCGGGGAGAGCAGGATGCCCCAGAAGGGATAAAGGACGCCCGCGGCTATGGGAATGCCCAGTGCGTTGTATATGAAGGCAAAGCCCAGGTTGGACTTCATGTTGTTCACGGTGGCGGTGGAAAGGGCGAAGGCCTTGGAGATGACCAGCAGGTTCCCTTTCACCAGCGTGACGCCGCAGCTCTGCATGGCTACGTCCGATCCCGTTCCCATGGCGATGCCCACGTCCGCCTCCGCCAGCGCGGGGGCATCGTTCACGCCGTCGCCGGCCATGGCAACCACGCTTCCCTGTTTTTTGAGGCTGGAGACCAGGGATTGCTTGTCCGCCGGAGACATGCCTCCGTGGTATTCGGGAATTTCCAGTTCCTGCGCCACGGCTTCCACCGTTGCCGGCGCGTCTCCGGAGGCGATGATGATGTGGATGCCGCGCGCCTTCAGGTCCGCAAGAGCCCTGCGCGTGTTGTCGCGGATTTTGTCCGCCAGGGAGAACGCCCCCGCCGCCTGTCCGTCCAGCGCGGCAAAAACGGTCACGCGGCCCTGCCGACGCTGTTCATCCACCCACGGGGCCAGGGAGGAAATGTCCACGCCCTGTTTCTGCATCATGTCCCCGGTACCCAGGGATACCTTGCTGCCCTGGATGGTTCCGGCCACACCCCCTCCGGGGAAGGACTGGAAGTCCGCAACGGAGTCCAGGGGGAGTTTTTCATCCCGCGCTCTCTGGACGAAGGCGCGCGCAATGGGATGTTCGCTGCCTTGTTCCAGGGAGGCGCATTGGGCAAGCAGCTTGTCCATGTTCATGCCGCCTGCCGTGGTGACGTTGACGAGGGAGGGCCTGCCTTCCGTGAGGGTCCCGGTTTTATCCATGACCAGGGTGTCCACCTTGTGCATGGTTTCCAGGGAAGCCGCGTCCCGGAACAGGATGCCCAGGGAGGCCGCCTTTCCGGAGGCCACCATCATGGACATGGGGGTAGCCAGTCCCAGTGCGCACGGGCATGCCACAATCAGGACGGCCACGGCGTTCACCAGCCCGTGCGGCCAGCTCGGCTGCGGTCCCCAGAATCCCCAGACGAAGAATGTGAGTATGGCGACCGCCGCCACGGCAAGGACAAAATAACGCGCCACCTTGTCCGCCAGCCGCTGCATGGGGGCCTTTGTCCTCTGGGCCTGGGCCACCAGGCTGACGATGCGTGCCAGCACGGTGCCGTCCCCCACTTCCCGGGCCGTCATGGTGAAGGTGCCCGTGGTGTTCAGCGTGGCGCCGATCAAGGTGTCTCCGGGAACGTGGGTGACGGGAATGGGTTCTCCCGTGAGCATGGATTCGTCCACATCGCTCCCTCCGTCCTTCAGGATGCCGTCCACGGGAATCTTTTCTCCCGGTTTCACCCTCAGCACGTCGCCGGGCTGGACTTCTTTCAGGGGAATGTCGCTCTCCACGCCGTTGGGCAGCACGAGGTGCGCCGTGGAGGGGGCCAGGTTCATCAGCGACCTGATGGCTTCCGCCGTGCGGGACCTGGCCTTCAATTCCAGGACCTGCCCGAGCAGGCTCAGGGAGATGATGATGGCCGCCGCTTCATAATACACGGGTACGTGGCCGTCGCGGACGAAGACCTCAGGAAACCATCCGGGCACGATCGTAGCCGCCAGACTGTACAGGAAGGCGACGGAAGTTCCGGCTCCGATCAGCGTCCACATATTGGGATTGCGCGTTTTAACGGATTCCCAGCCACGGATCAGCAGCGGCTTGCCCGCCCACAGGACTACGGGGGCGGCCAGCAGCAGTTCCACCCAGTTCTGCACCCCCGGATTCAGCCATGCGGCGATGTGGCCGCCCATGGAAATGGCAAAGAGCACGATCACCAGCGGGAGGGAAATGTAGAAGCGCCTGCGGAAGTCGTCCAGTTCCCTGTTGTCCTGCGGGGCGGCGGAAGGAAGAACGGGTTCAAGCGTCATGCCGCAGATGGGGCACGAACCGGGATGGTTCTGCCGGATTTGGGGATGCATGGGGCAGGTGTAAACGGCGCCGGAAGGGGAAGGGCCTGGGTCCGCAGGGGCAGGGGAGGAGGGAGGCATGTCCATTCCCTTCATATTCATGCCCCCGTGGGGTGAGGAAGAATGGGAAAGAGCCTGTTCCGGGGCCTCGTTTTTGCCGGAATCATGCCGGCAATGTGAGCAGTTCGTCATGTCCATACGAAAAGTGAGACAGGACGCGGTCCCGTTCCGTTTCAAATGGGGCGTGATTGGGATAACGAAAAGGATTCATGCCCGCGGTTTTTCCGGAGCGGGCATGAATCCGCCACACTATATTATATATAGTGCAGGAAAGGGGCTGGAAGGGTTATTCCGCCCTCAGGGCCAGGATGGCTTCCATGAATTCCTGGGGAATGTCCAGGTGCGCCAGTTCGTCCTGGAGAATGACTCCGTTCGCACCGGCATCCAGCATCCGGAGGGCGTCTTCCACGGTGCGGATTCCGCCGGCTGAAAGAACGGTGACGGAGGCGGGGAGTTCTTCAATCAGCCTTTCCGTGACTGCCGGATTGGCCTGAAGGGTGTGCGGGTCCGCGTTGTTGATGCAGACGAAGTCGGCTTCCAGATCCATGGCGGCTTCAAGCTCTTTCAGAGTATGGACTTCCATCATCACGTCCAGCCCCAGTCCGGTGGCCATGCGGTACAGGGGTTCCAGCTCCTTTTCCGGAACGGCCGCCACGAGGAGGTTGACGGCGTCCGCCCCGGTGACGATGGCCTGGCAGATTTGAACCGGGTGAATGAAGACGTCGCGCGCCATGACGGGAATGGAACTTATTTTGGAAATCACGGATACCATGTCCCAGGACCCGCCGTACACCTGCGGTTCCACCGCTATGGAGACGCCTTGCGCGCCGCCCTGCACGAACATGGAGTACTGGCGCCTGATGTCCATGTCCATATGCGGGAGCCCCTGTGCGGGATAGGACCGGGAGATTTCCGGAATGACGGAGAGGCGGTTTTCGCCCAGGTCCACGGCGGTCCTGAATCCCGCATAGTCGTTCCTCAGGATGGCGGAGGCCCGCAATTTGCCTTCCAGGGGAAGGATTTTTTTCAAATCGGCGCGTTTGCGCTCCAGAATGGCGTTTAAATAATCCATATGTTACTTTCTGGGTAGGAAATAGGAACGCTGTTTGTCCGAGATGGGGAGCCCCGCCCGTTCCATGACGCACAGCATGTCTTCCCAGACCTTTCGCTTTTCCGAAATATCTTCCGTCCGCAGCAGGTAGCTGGGGTTGTAGGTGACGCGCACGGGCGTGTCGAAAGCCGTGTGGAAGGTTCCCCGCAGCGCGGAAAGCGGCGTTTCCCCGGATTGGAGGATTCCCCTGGCGGCGATGGCGCCCAGGGCGACAACCACTTTCGGACGCACCAGCATGATTTCTTCCCGGAGGATGGGACGGGAAATTTCTATCTCCCGGTCGGTGGGGGGGCGGTTGTTGGTGAGCTGCCGGGGCAGGGAGGGACGGAACTTGACCAGGTGGGTCAGGTAAATGTCCGCTCGGGTAATGCCCATGGCCTGGAGCATGGCGTCCAGCTTTTCCCCGGACGGTCCCGCCAGGGGCCTGCCCAGCTTTTCTTCATACAGTCCGGGAGCGTCCGTCACCATCATGATGTCCGCCCGGGGATTGCCGGAGGAAAAGACGGGGGTGTCCCGCAGGGAATTCAGGTTTTTGAGCGGGGGCCAGTGCAGCACCAGTTCGCGGAGGGAGGCAAGTTTTTCTTCTTCCGTTTCCCCCTCCAGGTCAAAGGCCACGTGGCGCGGAACGGCGGGTTCCTCTTCCGTCCCTCCGGGATGCACGCCGTTGAGGATGGCTCTGAGTTCGTTGCCGAAGGAGATTTCATCCACGGAAGCGGGTTGGGAGTTCTCCGGAATGCCGGCAGGATGGGGATGTTCCGTTCCGGAAACGGGCGGAGCGGAGGCGGGAGTGTCTCCCCGGGCCACCCGGCGCGCCTCAATCACCCACTGCCTCAGGACTTTCCGGGCCTCTTCCGTCACGGGCGCGTGCTCCACGCCCCTGGATAACAAAGAGCGCAGATAGTCAAGGGTGAGGTGTTGGGGCAGGCCGGCGGACATGTTTGGCCGGAATTGTAGTCTATTTCCTTGTGGATGCAACAGCCCATTGGGTATGCGGCCGCTTCGCCGGAAGGGGAATTTGCAGGAAGGGAATACAGCATTTCGTTCACTGTTTTTAAGCAATGCAGGAGTTCCCGCTTCTTTCCCCCTTGAACTTTTTTATGGAAAATTTTGAAGGGTTGAATGCTTTTTGCGTAAATAACGCATTCACTGTAAAAGGATTTAATGTAAAGTAAAAAAGTGTGTCGTACTATGATAGAAAAAGAGAATTCGTGAAGTATATTATTTGTCATGATATGACAAAAATGCGGCATGTTTTTTATATTGTTGATTTTTAATGTGTTGCGGTAAGGAATTTTTTGTGTTTACAAGAGGTGGTATAGAAAAAAAGTTTGCCAAGGCTGAAATTATTTCGTAACCAAGAGCCGCCGTTGCCGATTTTTGTCGGCACCGCACGCGGCCAGAAGGTTTTTTTCAGGCGTGATTGCCGCGTGTGTGGCGCTTTAACCACGTACCACATGAATCTACGAATAATTGCCACCCTGTCTTGCGCCGTTATGGCGATGTTTGTCAGCAGCTGTGCGACAAACGGTGCCGTCACCGGCACGGGGAAATCCGATAGTGATACTCTTGTCCTGGCCCGCGTAAGTGAAAAATCGCCGGGATTTGTTCAGCCTCTGGCGCCCAGCCGCTCGGCGATGCCCTCTTCCAGCCTGCCCAAACTGGGGCGCGACAAGCACAAGATGCCGTTTTACCATCCGTCCCAGCGTACTCGCGTAGTGCGCACGACGGCTTACACCCATTCCGAACGCGACCATTTGGCGTACGGCCCCCGCAATGCGGTGGGCACGTCCCTGAAGTACACGTCTTCCGTGCGCAGCGCGGCGGCGGACTGGTCCGTCTATCCGCTGGGGACCACGTTCCGCATCAAGGGCCAGCCCTACCTCTACGTTGTTGACGACTACGGCAGCGCCCTGGTGGGCACGGGCACCATTGACATTTACCAGCCCAGCAAAAAGCTGATGAAGGATTGGGGACGCCGCTACGTGGAACTGACCATCGTGCGCTGGGGAGACCCGGCCAACAGCCTGGAAGTCCTCAGCGGCCGCCGGGGCTACAAGCACTGCCGCACCATGTACGCCGCCCTTCAGCACCGCGTGTCCAAGGGCCTGTACGCCAAGGCCGACAAGTAATTCCGCGCAAAAACGCTTTCATGCCGCTCCGCCGTCCCGATGGATGGCGGAGCGTTTTTTTGTTTTCCGCCGCGTTCGCGGAATGGTATTCTGGCGGCATGGACAAGAAAGAACGGGCCTCCGTCGTACAGGAGGAATTGATGAGGCTGTATGAAAATCCGCCCATTCCCCTTACCCACCATGATCCCTATACCCTGCTGGTTGCCGTTCTTTTGTCCGCCCAGTGTACGGACAAGCGTGTGAACCTGGTTACTCCGGCCCTGTTTGCCCTGGCTTCCACGCCGGAGGAAATGGCCCGGCAGGACGTGGAGGCCGTGCGTGAAATCGTGCGCCCCTGCGGCCTTTCGGAGAGGAAGGCTTCCGCCATCGTGAACCTGAGCAGGATTCTGGCGGAGCAGTACGGCGGGCAGGTCCCCTGCGACTTCCAGGCGCTGGAATCACTGCCCGGCGTGGGTCATAAGACGGCCTCCGTTGTCATGGCGCAGGCGTTCGGCGTTCCGGCGTTTCCGGTGGATACCCACATCTTCCGCCTGTCGCGCCTGTGGGGGCTGAGCAGCGGGAAAACGGTGGAGGCCGTGGAGCGCGATCTGAAAGCTCTTTACCCTCAAAACACATGGGGGGATCTCCATTTGCGCATCGTGCTGTACGGCCGGGAATATTGCCCCGCCAGAGGGTGCGGAGGGAGCTGTCCCATCTGCAGCCGGCTGAACCGGACGGAGGGGTTTACAGACGTTTGAATTTTGACAGAGTCCAAAATGAATGCTTGCAAGTCTGAATTTGCGTGCTTTAATACACCAGTATCTTTTCGAACAACCATATAACTTACATTATGAAGAACCTTTTTAGACTGGGTTTCCGTTTCGCTGCATTCGCTACTGTGCTGATGGCTGCATTTTCCACGTCGGCCTTTGCCCAGGATGCGGCAGCCGCCGGCCCGCAGGAAAAGACCATGCTTGACAAGTGGATCATCGCCGGTGGTTGGACCATGATTCCGATCATGCTGGTGGAAGCCTTCATCGTCTTCCTGGTGATTTACAACATGGTTGCCCTGAAAAAGGACAAGTTCTGCCCGGAAGACCTGAAAGTCACCCTTCTTCAACTGATGGCCGAATGTCGCATCCGCTCCGCCATTGAAGTGGCTGCCGGTAGCCCCACCTATTTGGGCCGCCTGGTTGCCTACGCCCTGCCGAACGTGGACGCCACCCGTCCGGAAGATCTTGGCAAGGACGCCATCGAAGACGCCATTGCCGACTTTACGGCCAATGAAAGCCGTTCCGTGTTCAAGTGGATCAACATGCTTGCCCTTTGCGCGCAGATTTCTCCGATGCTCGGCCTCTTCGGTACGGTGCAGGGGATGGTGGGTGCGTTCGGTACGCTGTCCACTGCGGGCCAGGCGGACCCCACCCAGCTTGCCGGTGACATTTCCGTGGCCCTGCTGACGACGTTCTGGGGCCTGATCAACGCCATTATCGCCACGCCGTTCTTCTTCTTCCAGAAGGGCATTGCCAACGCCCATATTGCCGAATGCGTGGGAACGCTGCAGGAAATGGTGAATACCTCTATCAACGTGGTGAACGCTGAAGCCCAGCTTGCCCGCATCCCCGAAGGCTTGGCCTGATCGCAGGCGAGCCTATGGTCCGGCCCGGAAATTCCGCCCCAGGCGGAGACGGGCCGGAGAATCTCAACCAAATGTAGCTTATGGGGAAGAAAAAAGCCAATATAGCTTCCGATGAAGAGAGCGGGGAAATGGATATGTCCCCCATGATCGACATGGTGTTCCTCCTGTTGATTTTCTTCGTGGTGAACGCTACGGCCATTACCGTTAAAAAGGATAAGAACATTCAGATGCCTACGGCCACCAGCTCCGGTGAAGTGAAGTCCGCCAACGGCTGTATCGTGGTGAATGTGTACGGGGAAGGCGAAGGCAAACGGCCCGACGGCATGAGCAATGACGTGCGCTGGGCTTCCGATGTCAGCGCCCCTCTCAATTCTCCGGAAGAACTGAAGGAATACATCAAGAACCTTGCGGAACGCTTCAAGGACAAGCAGGATTTTGAAACGCGCCTTTATCTGCGCGGCGACCAGAAGGCTCTGTTCAAAGGCTCCCGCGAAGTCATTCGCGTGGCGGCGGAATGCGGAGTGACCAAAGTGGTCTTTGCCGTGCTGCCCGCCAAGAACTCCGCCCCCGCAAGCAGGGAAGACTAATCATCACGCATCATGGCCAGACACAAGAAATTGGAACCGATTGAGGATGAAGATCCCAAGCTGGATATCTCGTCCCTGATCGACGTGTGCTTCCTTCTGCTGATTTACTTCATCGTGGCGACCTCTCTGATTCAGGAACGCAAGCTGGATATGTCCATGCCCGGCAGCGCTCCGAGCGATACGGCCGCCCAGATCGAACCCGCTCTGATCCGCATCATCAAGGACGGCACCATTTACTGGGGCAAGGACAACAGCCTGATGATCGACAATGACATGAACAATCACAACCTGTCGACGCTCGTGCAGCAGCTGGAAGCCAAGAAGCAGGAAGCCAGCGCCGTGGGCACCAAGCCCGTCGTTCAGTTGTGGGTGGAAGGCGAAGTCCCCCACCAGCGCGTCATTGACGTCATGAACGCCTTGACGGAAGCCGGGATCACAACGGTGGCCCTGACCGACCTCAAGGACGATTAAAGGCGGAAGCCCTGACTGGATTTTCAGCTCCCGGGCCTTTGTGGCTTTCCGGGAGCTTTTTTATGGAGTGGAAGGCCGGATGCCGGGAAGGACCGTTCATCCCCTTCTTTCTCATGTTCCGGTCCTCAACTCCGGAACGGGCGGGAGATTTTCTGTAAGGCCCTTGGGGATGCGGAAGCACTGCAGAAGGCCGGCAGAGTGCGGGAATAAATAAACGCGGAGCGCGTGCGGCTTCTTGCACGGATGACTAAAAAGGCGAACTTTCTGCTTTAGACTTTGCCGCATCTTGTTAAAATGACGCAATCCATTACAGGCAGGCATATTTCATGCTTTTGCGGAGATGCCGTACCTGTTCGGCTATCTCTTCTGTTTCAACGATTTTTTAAACACATGATCAACTCAAACTATACTACTGCACTGGCGGCCGGCCTGGTTTCCGTGCTGAGCATTGGCACGGTGATGCCTTCTCATGCGCAGAATGGTCCGCGCGATTACCAGCGTACGGCCCTGGCTGCCATGAAGGAAGGCAAGTGGCAGGAAGCTCTGGATGCCGTCGACCGCTGCATCCGCGTTTATGAACCCCGTATCAAGATGCTGGGCCTGGATGACGGTTTCGGCTGGTTTTATTACCAGAAAGGCGTCTGTCTGTCCCAACTGAAGAAATACAGTGAAGCCGTGGAGGCTTTCAAGGCCTGCTATACCAAGTTCCCGAGCGCCAGAAACCAGCTCGTGAAGATGGCCCTGTTCCGCGAAGGGGAAAATTACTGCCGTATGGGCGAATTCGGCAAGGGAGCCGAGCTTCTGGAAAAGTTCCTGAAGGAATACCGCAACGATCCCGTCGCCAGAAACGTGAATGCCGGGGAAGTGCAGGGCCTGCTGGCCCAGTGCTATTTCAGGATGGATCCGCCTTCTTTCGACAAGGGGCTGGAAAACCTCACCGCCTGCGTGAATTCCCGCTACAAAGGACGCCGCATTTCAGACGCCGTCATCACCAATTCCTTCCTGGCGATGGTGGAGTCCGCCATCAAGATCGGCAAATGCCAGGAAACGGTGAAATTTGTGGAAGCCCACCCTTCCGTGATGAATATCAGCCCCACCCGGGTGGCGCTGTACGCCCCCAAGCTGGTGAGCGATATTGCGGAAGCCCTGGAAAAATCCCGTTCCCTTCTTCAGAGCGGCAAGCAGAAGGAGTCTGAAGACTATGCCTCCCTGGCCCTGACGCTGATGGGGCTTTTGCCCGACCAGGCCGGAGTGCTGGCGGACGCCAACCATTCCCTGGACCGCCTGGGCCGCGCCAACGGCGCCGTTCCCGGCGTCACCGATCTTTCCCATACGCTGGACAAGTCCAAGGTGAACGCCTTGATTGAACAGTTCAACAAGATGAAGGAGGAAGGCAAGGTTCTGGACGCCTTCACGTTCAATTTCATGGGCAACCAGGCCATGGTGCATGGTTCGCAGCGCGTTGCCCGCGCCGCCTACCAGCTCATCAATGACTTCTATCCGGATGCCCCGGGCAGGGAAGACAATCTGTTCTACCTGGCCATGACCACCTGGCAGCTTGGGGAAGCGGACAAGGGCGGGGAGCTGGTGGCCCAGCACATCAAGGAGTTCCCGAATTCCAAGTACGCACCCACGTTGAATACCCTGTCCCTGGAAGGCTTGCTGAAGGACAAGAAGTTCGATCTTTGCGTTCAGCAGGCGGACAAGGTCATGGAATTGCACAAGGACGACCCCACCCACAAGTTCTATGAACTGGCGCTGTATTGCAAGGGGGCTTCCCTGTTCAACCTGGGAGCCGCCGACGCTGCTCGCTACAAGGATGCCGTTCCTGTGCTGGAACGCTTCGTCAAGGAATACCGGGACAGCACCTACCTGAAAACGGCCATGTACCTGCTGGGTGAAACGTACACGAACCTGGGCAGGACGGATGACGCCATCCAGGCTTTCACCAACTACATTGCCCGCTTCCCGGACAAGGATGACGCCAACCTGGCCGCCGTGCTTTATGACCGCGCCTTCAATTACCTGGGCCGCAAGAATCCCGGCGACGAGGAGCTTGCGATCAAGGATGCCAAGGAGATCGTGGACAATTTCAAGGACCACCGCCTGTTCCCGTATGCCAACAACCTGCTTGCCAGCCTTTACGCCGGCAGCAAGGAGCATGAGCAGGAGTCGGAAGCCTATTCTCTGGCCGCTCTGGAATCCGCCAAGAAGCTGGGCGACAAGCGCCCCGCCGCGGAAGCCGTGTACAACCTGCTGGTGAACGCCACCAGGAAGCCTCTTCCCCTGGAGCCGAAGGAAGCCGTGGAGGCCGCCCGCAAGGCCCGCCGGGATGAAGTCAAGAAGTGGTACGACGAATACTGGAAGGTTGCCGACATGCCCGGCAGCCGCTACAGCCTCCAGCTTGCCGCGGCAGCCATGGATTTCTTCAAGGACGACAAGGAAATGTTTGACCCCTCTGCCGTCAAGATGCAGGAAGTCATTGTCCGGGAAGGCAAGAAGGATGATCCCAAGATGACCGTTCTGCTGGAGGAAGCCGTGAATTCCTACACCAAGAATTACATGGCCGGCTACAAGGCCCTTGGACGGGAATTGGACGCCAACGCCCTGCGCAACCACTTCTACAGGTTCCCCGGCGTGGACAACAGCACGGACAAGACCTTGAGCGCCATGCTCCGCATGGCCGTCATCGCCCAGACACAGGAAGCCTTTGAAAAGGCTCCTGCGGAAACGGACGAACAGCGCGCCGCCAAGGCGGCCCAGGAAGGTCTGGTCAAGCAGCTCTTCGTGGAACTGAAGCGCGACTTCAAGCCCTCCGACCTGCCTCCCTATACGCTTGTCAAGCTGGGCATGCACCTGGCCAACACCTCTCAGCCGGAGGAAAGCATTGCCTACTTTGATGAAATCCTGGATCCGTCGGAACCAAATCCGGTGCGCAAGCAGGCCCGTATCAACGGCATGTCCAAGTACCGCAAGAACGCGGTCTTCGGCAAGGCCGTGGCTCTGGGCCGCAGCAAGGATAACGCCAAGGTGGATACCGCCATCAAGATGATGAGGGATGAACTCAGCAAGGAGGAATCCAGCTCCAATCCGGACCGCAAGGCCATGGAAGACGCCCAGTACAATCTGGTCAAGTTCACCGCCGCCCGCCAGGACTGGCCCGCCGTGATTGCCGCCGCGGAGAAATACCGCGCCGACAAGTCCTACAAGAAGAATCTGCCGGAAGTCCTCTTCCTGCAGGGGCAGGCCTATCTGAAGCAGAATGAGCCGGACAAGGCCCTGGTCTGCTTCATGAACATTACGGGCGCCGATTACAAGGGCCTGGTGAAATGGTCCGCTCCCGCCATGCTGGCCCAGATGGATACGCTGTGGAACAGAAACAAGATGTCCCAGGGCACCGGCAAGCAGCCTTCCGACAGGTACGTCGCATGGAGGACGGGCAGCCAGTATGTCCAGTTGCTGGATACTCCGGCCAACCGCAAGAGGATGACCGCGGAGGACAGCGACCTGCTCAACCAGGTCAAGGACAAGGTGTCCAGATTCGGTTCCGATCCTGCCGTCAGCCAGGAACGTTCGGACATCGCCGCCTATGAAGCGGCCATCCGTTCCGCCAGGGGGCAGAAATAACGAAACACGGTTAGCATATAAACGATATGAAAGCACTTTCAGTAATAATGGTATTGGCCGGTCTGTCCACTCTGGTTCCGGCCATGGCGCAGAACGCCGCGGATCCTCCCCGCCTGAGGGCCCGCGTAGCGAATCCCGCCATCAAGAATGGCCGCCCGACGGATATTTTCATTCTGTCGGCCAACGGTCCCATGGTCCAGTTTGTGGAAACACGGGAATCCCAGGACATTCTTCAACAGGCTGCCAGCGCGTTCAGGACGCTGTACATTTTTGAAACGGATGATTTCGTCGACGCGAAGGTAGCCATGGAAAACCGCAAGTACCAGGACGCCCGCAACAAGTTCCATGCCCTGATCGGCAAGTATGCCGCCACGCTTCCCATCAAGGACAGCCTGTCCGCCCGGGCAGCCGTCAATGAACTGGAATGCGCCATGCGCATGATGGACTGGGCCGGCGTGAAGGGGCTGGTGTCCCGGTTCCCCGTCAGGACTGTCAATCTGTCCCCTTCCGCACAGAATGATTTGGAAGTGGCCAAAATCATGGCCCTGATTCCGGACAGGAACTGGAATGAGGTGAAGACCCAGGCCTCCTCCTTCCTCGCAACGAAGAAGAACGCCACGCGCCTTCAGCAGGCGCGCATGAAGTACGCCCTGGGAGCAGCCTCCCTCGCATCAAGGGACCCCAACAAGGCTCTGGATTATTTTGCGGAAGCGCTGGTGCTCCTGCATGGTTCCGACGAGAACCTCGGTTCCGCCAGCATCACCCGCTCCCTGGATGCCTACCTGCGCATGCCGGATGTTGCCCAGTTCCTGGAAAACTCCGCGGTATCCGCCGCGGTGGAGGCCAGAAAGCATAATCCGGAAACCGTGATTCCCGAGATGCAGATGAAGACGCGTCCCCTCAACGTGAAGGAAGCGGCGGCCCTGTACCGTCTGCATGAACTCATGTTCCCGGACAGGAAGCTGCCGGCCAAGTACGATGCCTTTGCCGTTTCCTACAAGAATCCCTCTGCCGGAACTGCCGAACAGGCTCCCGCAGAAGCGGAAAAGAAGCAGTAGGAACCAGGCGGGGAAATATCATCGCTTTTCCCGGTTTAAACGGAGCCGTCCTGCACGGGGTGCAGGGCGGTTCCGTTTTTTTCATGGTATGAATGGCGGCCACGGGTGTCGGAAGGCGCAAGCCGTTTCGCGGCGGCAGACTCGTGAATCCGCATGAAACGGACATTTTTCCCATCCGGAATCAAGAGATATCGCCCGTGGCAGCACGGCTTTGTAAAGCCGCCGCCATTCGGGATTGAGGCGCCGCAACAGAAAAAATCGTCAAGTCCTTGTCCGGCCTGCCGATAGAATTGGCCACGCCACGCTTTTCCCAAAGCCGCATGAGAAAAACGCTCCTTGCAGACAAAGACCGTAGGAAGGAGCCAAATGCGGAAAAAACGCCCTGAAAAGCTGAAGGCAGCATTTCACGGTATATGCGACATGCTGCCTTCCCCTGTTGAAAGAGGAGCCGGTTCCCTGTGACCGGGGACGGCATTCAGCCGGTCCGGTGAACAGGGAATTGCGCCTTCGTCCCAGGCCCGTTTTGCCCGTTACAAAACCAGCATGTCGTTGTCATCAAATTCGTCACGCGGTCCCCACGCGACTTCCCAGCAGTAGCCGTCCAAATCGGCAAAATAGGCATGAAAACCGCCCCAGAACACATCCTGCGGCTCTTTTACAATCGTTGCCCCCGCCTTGCGGGCAAGTTCGACGACTTCCACCACTTCTTCCTTGCTTTTGGCATTATAAGCAAGCGTGATTCCGGCGAATCCCGTACCTGTTTCCGGAGGATTGTCCTTGTTGATATCCTTTGCCAAAAGATCCAGAGGATATAATTCCAGCTTTGTACCGGAAGTACTGAAAAAGATGACATCGGGGGTGTTGCTTTTTTCCTTTGTCTGAAAGCCCAGGCCGTCCCGATAAAAGCGGATGGCCTTTTCCATGTCTTTAACGCCGAGGCATATGATATTTATTCTGTTCATGTTCGGTTTCTCTTTCACTTGATACGATAAACTCCGCCGATTCCCATTTGGCGTAGTTCGCCTTGTTGGTTTCAGGCGGACAAACGCGGGCCCGTTTTTCTATTGTAATATCCGGCTGTGCAAATGTAAATATCCGAGGGCCCCAGCCGGGCCGTAAATTCGCATCACCGGCCATAAGCGGTTTTATGAATTGGGACGACGCCTGGGAGTCCTGTTGCCTTGTCCGGATGGGAGGGCTTGCAACGGAAAGGCTTCCTTGACGGATTTTCCGGCCGGAAGCAAGAAGCTGCTTTTGCTGAGAATGTCTTTTTTATTGCAGTTCTGAAAAGCGTCCGGGCATTCAGGCTGCTTTGCGCCTCCGGCGCAGCAGGACGAGGGAGAAGCCGAAGATGCCCAGAACGGCAGCGGTCGGTTCCGGGGTATTGAAGTTGATGCCGATGAAGCCGTCCCGGCTCAGGTCCAGCTGGTACCCCTGTTCCGTGCGGATATCCAGCCCGTCCAGGCTGATGCCGTCGGACGCCAGTTGGAAGTAAACCATCCCTCCGTCATCGGAATCGGTATTGACGTTTCCGGTTCCCAGCAGTTGGAGGGTTACGTCCTGAAAGCTCAGGGAAGGGCCGGTTTCCCTGGAGGTGCTGCCGGAAAGCGTGAACAGGGGCGAATCCTGGCTGAGGGAGGCAAGCTCCATCGTGATGGTGAGCCCGCTCAGAACGATGTCTCCCGATTCAACCCGTATGGAATTGAAGTTTTTCAGGTCGGCATTGAAGGTCGTACTCTGTCCGGCGGCACTTTGGAAGATCATGGCATTGTTTCCGGAGCCGCCGTCGATGCCGCCGCTGACGGTTCCGGCCATGTAAGTGAAGGTATCGTTTCCGGAACCCATGATGACCGCTGTTCCGCTGCCGCCATGAATCAGGCCGCCCGCCATCGTAATGCTGTTGGCCTGGTCGCTGACGATTTTGATGCCTACGCCGTTGCTTCCTTCCCCTTGGATGGTGCCGGAGTTGAGGATGGCGACGGATTCAAAGGCGTTCCCTCCGTCGGAATCATCCACCAGAATGCCATAGGCCTGCCCGGCCGCGTTGGAGTTGGAAGCGGAGATGGTTCCCGAATTGGTCACGCTGCCGCCCCCGATGGCCAGGCCGTCCGCACTGCCGAAGGAGTCTTTGGCGATGATCTGGCCACGGTTGGTCAGGTTGACGGCGTAGTCCACGTCCACCCCGTCCCCGTCCAGGGCGGTGGTGTTCCCCGTGCCGCGGATCATGCCGTTTTCTTCATTGATTACGGTGACGATGTATTTGTCGTTCTGCTGGAGGGTTGGGTCCCAGTCCCAGTTCAGGCCGGAGCCTCCCTTGCCTTCAATCAGGGCGGAGTTGGTGACGGCGGCTTCTCCTTCCCCGGTGACGCCGTGTTTCATGCCGATGATTCTGCCGTCTCCGGAGTTGATGAGCTGAAGCCCGTGGGCGAATGTGGAGATGCCGTCGTCCTCTGGGTTGTAATTTTTGGCGGTGATGCCGTTTTCCCCGGCTGCCGTTGTTTCAATAAGGCCGGAATTGATGAGGGTGGCGTTGTTGCCCAGCTTGACGGCGCCTTTCTGGGACGCGGAAATGGCGCCCGTATTGGTGATGGTGGCGGAAGTGTTGATCATGTGGCTGAGGTCGATGGCCTGGTTTTCCGTGCCTGTCATCGTGCCTGCATTGTTCAGGCGGATCAATTCTCCCGTGACTCCCTTTTCCATGTCCGGATCAAGCGCGAGGGCCCTTTTTCCGGATATGCGGCCTCCTTCCAGGATTTCAATTTCCAGGAGGGACTGGATTTCCTTGTTCAGGTTGACGGCGTTTTTTTCAACGTTCAGGAATCCCGTTCCCGTGACGGTCAGTTTGCCTTCCGTCATGTTGACCGCCTTCGTCTGGGTGCCGCTGATGGTTTGGGCGGACAAGGGCTGGGCGGAGATCATGGCCGCGGCGGCCAGGATCATGGCTGTGGAATAGAGATGGTGTGTTTTCATGGCGCATGCTCCGCAGGGTTGAGGGAGCATCGCCACCATGCCAGAATGGAGGTGCGGGAGGGAATGCCGTTCGTGAAACAAGTTTGCCACGGGGCATGCCGGCCCGGAGGAAAGGAAGGACGGGATATGTCAGGGGAGGGTAGGAGCGGCTTTGACGTCTTCCAGCCATTTTTCGTACACTTCCGGAGAGATTTCGGAAGGCTTGATTTCTGAGCGTTCCCCCCAGAAGACGGCCGTATGCAGCACGGGAATGCCCTTGGCGTCCAGATGGCGGTCAATGGCGGCCTTGTGCTCCATCACGGAGTCCCGTTCCAGCCCATGCACCACGCCCATGATTTGTGCGCCGCCGAAGACGTCCCCCCCTGTTCTCCAGTAGCAGTGGGTCATGCAGATGTGGCGTCCGCATTCGGAACCGGCCCGGATTTCCATGCCGGCGGGTACCGTCCAGTGGAACAGTCCGTTGTATTTGGTGACGGGGCCGTCCTCCGTTTTGGCGCGCACATGCTCCAGGAAGGTGGCGAAGCGGCCGATGACCTGTTTTCTGTCCAGTTCTTCCGCCGTGCGGCAGTATTCCTCCGTACTTAGTCCCATCTGCGCGGCGCGGAGGGACCAGGGGTCTTCCACCATTTCCTCCGGTTTGAGCTGTTCCTTGACGGAAAGCAGGACTTTCCATTCCAGTCCGGAGAGGGAGACGGTTTTCGTCTCCTGCATGGGGGCGGGTTCCGGCGTCTTGTCGCCGGGCTGGAGGTTCCTGCGGCGCATGTGGCCCACGCCCAGCGCAAAGACGCCGCGAGCGGGCAGCAGGACGTAGTCGTCCGCGCCTACGTGGCGCTTCAGGATGTCGCAGTGTCCTTCCAGCGTGCCGCAGCCCACGGGCACCTTGATCGTGGTCCAGAGCCGGTAGTCGGCTCCGGGATTGGCGCTGTCCGTGTTGCGGAGCACCACATGGCCCGTGAAGGGGTCGTGAGCCTTCATCCAGTCAAAGGCGGCTTCCAGCCTTTCTTCCGGCACGCGCCAGGCTACCAGGGCCCCCTGGGCCAGCTTGGTGGCAAGAAGCGTCTGGCGCACGCGCCGCACCACGCCGGCCTCCATCATGGCCTTGAGCCGTTCAATGACCAGGGGCACGGGGTGGCCGCACTGTTCGGCGATGGCGTGGAAGGGCAGGCGGCGGAAACCTTTGACGCGGTCTTCCGCCACCATGAGGATGTCCGTGTTGACGGGATCGTTCGGCGAGGTGGGAATGCGGTTCATGGGGGATTAAAAAAGGCCGGGCGACCAAGTCGCCCGGCCGGAAGGCTGGTGGTGCGATAGTACAGGTTACTGGCCGGACTGGTACAGGGGCTTGTTGTCGTACCGGGCGTCGTAGATGGCAAAGCTTTCGCGGTGCTGGTTGTGGTCGCCGCGGAAGATCAGCCTGCCGCTGTGCTGGCGTTCCAGTTCCATCAGAAGGCTGGAGTCTTCATTCTTGAAGCGGGAGAGCACTTCCGAGTTCACGACGATGACCATGTCACCGATGGTGTCGCGGTATTTCTGGATGCAGGCGTAGATCTGGCGCTGAATTTCCACGCTCATGGTCATCACGGATTTGATGCGTCCGCGTCCGGAGCAGTAGGGGCAGGGATCGTGGACGGATTCCCGCAGGCTTTCGTTGAGGCGCTGGCGGGTCATTTCCATCAGGCCGATGGGGGTGATCTGGAGTACCTGGGTCTTGGCCTTGTCACGTTTCAGGCGTTCCTTCATGGCCTTATAAACGGCCTGCTGGTCCTTCCTGTGGCGCATGTCGATGAAGTCCACCACCACCAGGCCGCCGATGTTGCGCAGGCGGAGCTGGCGGGCGATTTCATAGGCCGCTTCCAGGTTGGTGTCCAGAATGGTTTTGTCCAGGTCCTTGGTTCCCTTGTTGCGCCCGGTGTTCACGTCGATGGCGATCAGGGCTTCCGTTTCGTCAATGACCAGGTAGCCGCCGCAGGGCAGGAGCACCTGGCGCTGGAATGCCTCGTTGATCTGCTTTTCAATACCCAGTTCTTCAAAGATGGGCGTGCGGACGGGGAAGTGCTGGATATGGCGCTTGGCACGGCGGGAAATCTTGCCGGCGATGGAGCGCATGTGTTCCGTGGTTTCCGAGTCGTCGCAAATGATGTTGTCCACGGTGTCTGTCAGGAAGTCGCGGGCGGTGCGTTCAATGAGGTCCGGTTCCTTGTACACGCACACGGGGGCCGGGTTGGCCTCTTTCTTTTCTTCCACGGAGTACCATTGTTCCAGCAGCATGGCCAGGTCCCGGACGAAGTGGCGGTAGCGCTGCCCCTGGGCGACCGTGCGCATGATGATGCCCATGCCGTCCGGCACGTTCAGCTTCTGCATGATCTGGCGCAGGCGCAGGCGTTCCTTCGGGTCTTCGATCTTGCGGGAGATGCCGAACTGGTCCGTGAAGGGCATCAGGACGAGGTAGCGTCCGGCCAGGGAGACATTGGTGGTGACGCGCGGGCCTTTCGTGCCGATAGGACCCTTGGTGACCTGCACCATGATTTCAGACCCGATGGGATAGATGTCCGGAATGTCCTTGGAGGTGATTTTGCGCTGCTGCTTCTTGGGGCGGCCTTCGCGTTCGATTTCTTCCAGGCTGGAGTCCAGCGCGGCGGGCAGGGCGTCCCAGAAGTGGAGGAACGCGTTTTTTTCCTGGCCGATGTCCACGAACATGGCCTTGAGGCCCGGTTCTATGTTTTTGACGCGGCCCTTGAAGATGCCGCCAACGATGTTGTCTTCGCCTTCGCGCTCGATGGTGTATTCTTCCAGCACGCCGTTTTCCAGAAGGGCTACGCGGCGTTCGAGTTTTTCGGCATTGATGATGATGGTGGAGCCTTCCATGGGATCACATGATCCGAAGCCGAAGGCTCTTTTGATTTTTTTAAGCATTTTTGTAAACACGGGGTGTGAGTAAGCTAGGGTGTGCTATTGCCCGTAATGTTTCCGGAAGGCCATTCCCCGGCGGGAGTGGCTGGAATGAAAGTTTTGGAAATGGCCGGAAAGGAATCATGGCGGGCAGATGCGTTTGACCGGATGCGGGGAGATGAAAGCGGAAGGCCGGACAAGTGGAGCCGGCTCTGCCGGATTCAGTCTTCCGCATCCGTAACATTAGTGAAGAAGTCCAGTTCCTGAAGGGCTTTTCCCGTCCCTTCCGCAACTGCGCTGAGCGGATCTTCCGCGATGTGGATAGGCAGGCCGGTCTGCTCGTGAAGGAGCTGATCCAGTCCGCGCAGCAAGGCGCCTCCGCCGGCCAGAACGATCCCCCGGTCCACGAGGTCGGCGGCAAGTTCGGGGGGGCAGCGTTCCAGAGTCGTGCGCACGGCGTCAACAATGGTATTGAGTTGTTCCGTGAGTGCTTCCCGCACTTCTTCAGAGCGGATGGTCACTGTCTTGGGAAGGCCCGCGACCAGGTCGCGGCCCTTGACCTCGATAGAGAGTTCCTGTGGCAGGGGATAGGCAGAGCCGATGCGGATTTTAATGTCCTCGGCGGTGCGTTCCCCGACCATGAGATTGTAAGTTCTCCTCATGTAGGAGATGATGGCGTCGTCCAGTTCGTCCCCGGCGCAGCGTACGGAACGGCTGTAAACGATGCCGGAAAGGGAGATGAGGGCCACTTCCGTAGTGCCGCCGCCGATGTCCACGATCATGTTGCCGGCGGCTTCTTGAACAGGCAGGCCCACGCCGATGGCGGCCGCCATCGGTTCCTCAATCAGGTGTACGCGCCGCGCGCCCGCCGCTTCCGCGGATTCCTTGACGGCCCTGCGCTCCACTTCCGTGATGCCGGAGGGAATGGCGATGAGCACGCGCGGCTTGATCAGGTAGTACCTGGCCGTAGCCTTTTTGATAAAGTAGCGGAGCATTTCCTCCGTGATGTAGAAGTCGGCAATGACGCCGTCCTTCAGCGGCCGGATGGCCGTGACGGAACCGGGGGTACGGCCCAGCATGCGCTTGGCTTCGTCCCCCACGGCCAGTACCTTGTCCCCCTTGACGGCTACGACGGAGGGCTCGCGCAGGACGATGCCCTGGTCCTTGACGTTGACCAGCGTATTGGCTGTGCCCAGGTCAATGCCAATGTCATAGGAGAACAGTTTGACAATTTTCTGAAAGAAAGATGACATAAAAAAACTAGTGGATAAAAGCGGGCGTCCCGGTCTAACCCAGGGGGAGTCATGCTTTTTCCTTTTCACGGGACTGAAAGTCTGACCCCCGGAGCCGGGGCTGCGGAACGGTTCCGCACAGGACGAATTGACTATGAAAAAACATGCCAGTCAGGTCAAGCGGAAGATGCCTGATGACGTATGTATTTGCATTATCAGCAAGGATGTATTATAGGAGTGAAAGACCCGCACGGATTTTTCCGTAAAAGGTCTTTGCAATAGAAACTCCCATTTATTATTTATGAACATCTCTCCTGTTTTTTGGGCGGCCGCGGTTTTGTCCGCCATGTCTGCGCCTGCGGACCAGAAAACCGCCGCCGAGGAGGCGGCTTCCTCCACAGGCCAGTATTCCGTAGCCGGAGCGCTTCGCCTGCCGGAACAAACGACCAAAAGGCATGTGTACGGTATGAACGTAGGCTGGAAGTTTTTCAAGGGGAAGGATGCTCCGCAGGGCGTGACCGGAGCGGATTTTGACGATTCTTCCTGGCAGTCCGTGAATCTCCCCGACGGAACCGAATTGCTGCCGGAAGAGGCCAGCGGCTGCTCCAATTACCAGGGACCGGTCTGGTACCGGAAGACGTTTACGGCGCCTGCCGATCTGAAAGGCAAGAGAAATACCCTGTATTTTGAAGGGATCATGGGGAAGAGCGAGATATGGGTGAACGGCGAGAAGGCCGCCGAACATTTCGGCGGGTATCTCCCCGTCATCGTGAATCTGGACAAGTGGCTGAAGCCGGGCCAGAAGAACGTCATCGTCGTGAAGGCGGACAATTCCAACGACAGCTCCTATCCTCCCGGAAAGCCCCAGGAGAGTCTGGATTTTGCCTATTTCGGCGGCATTTACCGTGATGCGTACCTGATTTCTACGGGCCCCGTTTATATTACGGACCCGAATGAAGCGGGAACCGTGGCCGGCGGCGGCATCTTTTTCCGGACGGAATCCCTTGATCCTCGTACCCGGAAGGGAAAGGTGGGGGTGAAGGTGCAGGTAGCCAACAATACGGACAAGGAGCAGAAAGTGCGCGTGCAGGCGCTGATGACGGACCCCAAGGGCGTGGACCCCGTGGGGGAGACGGCCCCCCTCGTGATTCCGCCGCATTCCACGGGTGAAGTGGATATTCCTCTGGTGATTTCCAATGTCAGGCCGTGGTCTCCGGATAATCCCAATTTGTACACGCTGAGCGTAGAGGTCTGGAAGGCCGCCGGAGGGGCGGATGCCAAGAATCCGGCCCATTTGCTGGACAACCGCTCCATGAGGGTGGGCGTGCGGACTGTGGAAATTACGGAAAAAGGGCTGGTACTGAACGGTTCCCTGTTCCCGGAAAAATTGATCGGGGGCAACAGGCACCAGGATTTCGCCCGGCTGGGCAATGCCGTGCCCAACAACCTGCAATGGCAGGATGCCGTGAAGCTGAGAAAGGCGGGTATGCGTGTTATCCGCAGCGCCCATTACCCCCAGGACCCGGCTTTCATGGATGCCTGCGATCGGCTGGGACTGTTTGTGATCGTCGCTACGCCGGGATGGCAGTTCTGGGGCAAAGGGCCTTTTGCGGACCGGGTGTACGACGATGTGCGCCAGATGGTGCGCCGCGACCGGAACCACCCCTCCGTAATGATGTGGGAGCCCATTCTCAATGAGACCCATTATCCGAAAGATTTTGCCAAGAAGGTCCGCGACCTGGTGCATGAGGAATACCCGTATCCGGGGTGCTATACCGCTTGCGATGCGGTGGCCCAGGGCAGCGAACATTATGAAGTGCTTTATGCTCATCCCTCCACGGGGGACAAGCACTGGTCCATCAAGGAGCGGAAAAACAACAAGCCGTATTTTACCCGGGAATTCGGGGACAACGTGGATACCTGGTCCGCCCATAATTCCACCTCCCGCGTGGCGCGGCACTGGGGGGAAGCTCCGATGATGGTGCAGGCCCTCCATTATCTCAAGACGTCCTTCCCCTATACTACATATGATACTTTGAACGCCGCTCCGGCCTACCACTTCGGCGGCTGCCTCTGGCATCCGTTCGACCACCAGCGCGGCTACCATCCGGACCCCTTTTACGGCGGTATTCTGGATGCCTTCCGCCAGCCGAAGACATCTTATTATGCCTTCATGTCCCAGCGGCCCCAGAAGTCCCAGAACGCACTTGGTTCCGGTCCGGTGGTTTACATCGCCAATGAGTGCACTCCCTTTTCTCCGGAAGACGTCACGGTGTTTTCCAACTGTGATTCCGTGCGCCTGAGCGTCAACGGCGGCGCTCCGGTGGAAAAGAAGGTGGGTTCCTATCCCAACGGCCTCAAGCGCGTGCCCGTCGTCTTCCCGAAAGCCTGGGATTTCATGGAAAACAAGAAGCTTGCCCGCGGCGGCAAGGAAGGCGCGGTGAAGCTGGTGGCGGAAGGCCTGATTGGCGGGAAGGTGGTGACCAGGCATGAGGTGCGCCCGTCCCGACGTGCGGAGAAAATCCGCCTGCGCCTGGACCGGGAGGAAGGAGTGGAATTGTCCGCGAACGGTTCCGACGTGTTTGCCGTGGTGGCGGAAGTCACGGACGGCCGCGGAACCGTGAAGCGCCTGAATGATGAGGAGATCGTTTTCTCCATTGAGGGCCCGGCCGAGCTGCTGACGGATTCTCCGGACGGCACGCTGGTTCAGCCTGTCAAGTGGGGGTCCGCCCCGGCGCTGGTGCGCCTGGGAACGCAGCCCGGCACCGTGACGGTGAAAGCCTCCGTGAAGCACCCCGGTTCCCAGAAACCCGTTTCCGGCGTGCTGAAGTTTGACACGAAGGCATCCGGCCTGAAGATGCTTTTCCAGGAAGATGCCGTAGGCAAGTCCCGAAAAGGAGGGAAGACCCAGCCTTCCTCCGCGGGGACTGCCTCCGAACGGGAAAAGGCGCTTCAACTGGAGTTGGAAAAGGTCCGCCACGAACTCAATAATTTGCGCAATGACAAGGTGAGCCGCCAGCAAAGCCACTTTGAATAACAGAAAGCGTCCGTCATGCTGAGAGAGAAAATAGTACGTACCTGCATGTTCCTGCTCCGGGTAGGGATGGGGGGCTTTTTTCTTTTTGTGGCAGGGCGCAAGCTCCTTCATCTGGACCAGCTCCAGGCGACCATAGACCGTTTCTCCATTTTCCCGGAGGCCTGGGGGCATCCCCTGGCTTCCCTGGGAGTGGCGTGTGAAATCGTGGTGGGCCTGGGTCTTCTGTTCCGCAGGACCTGCGCCGGCGCCGCTCTGCTGGGCAGTGCGCTGACGTTTACGTTTGTGGCTCTCTTTGTGCAGGGGTGGATCAGGGGGCTTTCCCTTTCCTGCAACTGCATCGGGGTGGAGCGGGAAGTGACCAGCTATCCCTTTGAAGTGGCATGGCGGCTGGGCCTGTTTGCCCTGATGCTGGTTATCCTGTGGAATTCCTGCCGGAAGGGGAAAACCTACTTCAACGTTACCCGGCTGGATTTCAGCGAAATGTAAGGCAGGCCGTCCCGGAGGAAGGGCCGGGTTTCCGGCGGCATCCGTTTCCGGCGGAGTGTATCTGTACCGCCCAGGTGCGCCGGCTCCCGCCTTTTTATGGTTGAAAAGCGTTCCGGAACATGGTGGAGGGGAATCCTCCTTCTCCGGAAAACGCGTTTTTTTGGAAGTACGCGGCAATAAAAAACCGCCTGCCGTAAAAACGGCAGGCGGCTTGATAGGAAAAACGTGTGTTGATCAGGCTTCCTGGGAAGCTTCTTCCTGCACCTGCACCACGCGGAAAGGCACGCGGGAGGCCAGTTCTCCGTCCACCGTCAGGTCGATGGAGTAGTTGCCCGGCTTTTCAAAGCGCAGTCCCTGGAAGTTCATGATCAGGTTGCGGGTGAAGAAGGAGGCGCCTTCCGGGAAGGCAGGCACCGGGAAATTGATCTTGATGGGCATGCGTTCCTTGTCCAGCGGCGTGCCGTCGGCGTCAACGATGCTCAGGCCCAGTTCATGGTTGCCTTCGTCTTCAGGGGTGAGGCAGATGCGGAGGGCAACGGCGCAAACGGGATGCACTACCGGGAACTGGCGGGCAACCAGGGAGTCGAACCCGCCCTGGATGCAAAGCTTGCCCTGGTAATCGGCGGCGAAGTCACAAAGAGTAGAAACTAAAATATCCATGTCGTGATAATGTTGGTGTATTTTGGCCCGCTTCCATTTGGAAGGCGAGGAACATTGGACAGAACTATACTTACGCCGGACCTATTGCAAGATAAAGGTGCAGAAAATATTGTCATTTCTCCGGGGAAGGCCGGTTCCGCTTGAGGTGGCGCGGGAATCCCTGTACTACTGGTGCAGGCAACGCGTTCCCTGGCATGATCCGATGGTTTTTTGACATACCCTCCAAGCTGATCCACTGGAGGTTGAATCTGGTCAGGACGCTGGGCGCCTATGTTCCGTGGCTGCGCCGGGACGACGGGTCCATGAAGATCCACGCCGGAACACTGGTGGACCTGTTTGCCACCATTCTGAGCGGCCGCCGCCACTTGAGCGCGCGGGATGCGGACGCCGCCCTGGACATTCTGCGCTACACTTTCCCGGAAGTGGAGCACCGCTGGCTTTCCAACCGGTTTGAACGGTCCATGCGCGCCAGCCTGACGGTGGAGGACGTGCTGGCGTCCGCCGCCTCCGGCCGGGATGAAACGGAGCGCATGGCGATTGCCCTGGAAGTGCTTTCCCTGCTCATCAATACCGGAGACCCCAGAATGACCGGTGAGCTGTTCGACCAGGTGACATACGGGCTGGAACTGCCGGGAGCGGCCAACCATTTGAGGCAGCTTCTGATGACTCCGGATGTGGAGGCCCAGGAACCGGCCTACAGCGTGAGCTTTTCTTCCGGAATCGGCGGGGAGGGGTCCCTTCCGGAGTCCGACCAGGGAATTTCCTTCCGGCTGATCCGGTGTTCCCGCCTGGTGCTGGTGGTCAATGACGGCAGCAAGTCCATCGTGGTTCGGGGGAGGCATCTGGCCCCCGGGGGGGTGATGCCTCTGACCAACGGACAGGTGGTGCTGCTGCCCTCCGGGCCGCTGAGTTTTGAGGATTTCGCCTTTTTCCTGGACTGCAAGCGTTCCGGCAAGCAGGAAGTCTGCTATCTTGTCCTGGACAACGGTTCGCTCCAGATCAGCCGCATGAGGTCCAGGGCCAGCGCGGTGCGCGTAAGCATGGGCCTGGCCTGCGAGGCGGAGGTGCTGAGGCCGGAGGTGGAGTTCGTGGTGGACGGTCGCCGCCTGTACCCCGGCGAGAGTGTCAGGATGGAATATTATTCCTCCTTCACGCTGGACGGGGAAGGGCCTTTTTCCATGGGGGAGATGCAGAACGCCCTGTCCGACATCGGCCGCCGCTTCCGCCTGGATCCCGGCACCCGCAAGCTGCGCGTGACCAACATGCCGGAAAAGGCGCGCAAGGGGGATATGCTGCTGACTCCCGGCCTGGCCGCGGGAGTGGTGCTGGAGGTTTCTTTTTCCAGCGCTACCAATTCCGGCTGGCTGGAGGTGGTGGAGGCGTCCATGCCCCTGTGGATCAACGGCAGGATTGTCAAGGGCTGGATGTCTTTAAAGGACGGGGATGTGGTGCACCTGAATTCCTACCACGCCCTGCGCTGCCGGTTTTCCGCCGGAGTGCTGGATGAAGAGTACCACGCCATCAGGACGCTCAGCGTGGAAGGCGTCACCAAGGAATTCCGGCGTTCCGGGCGCGTTCTGGACAATATTGACCTGAGCGTGAAGCGCGGAGAAATGGTGTGCATCCTGGGGCCCAGCGGGTCCGGGAAAAGTACCCTGCTGGCCATGATGGCGGGGCATTTGCCGCCCACGCGCGGATGCATCCGCTACAACAACCAGCTTCTGTACAGCGCGCCGGAACTGGTGCGCCCCTACATTGCCTTCATTCCCCGGGAAGATATTCTGGACGCCGCCATGAGCGTTTCGGAACACATCGCCCAGGCCACCATCATCAGGAGGCCGCGCCTGACGCGTTCCGGCCGTGCCAGGAGGGTGAACGCCATTCTGAAATTCTTGGGGCTGACGCACATTGCCTCCCGCCGTGTAGGGGAAATGAATGCGCGCACCATTTCCGACGGGGAGAGAACCCGCCTGAACCTGGGGCTTGATCTGGCAGGCATTGCGGACGTGTTCCTGCTGGACGAGCCCATCAGCGGCCTTTCCACCTCGGACGCCAAGCTGGTCATGCAGACTTTGCAGAACATGAGCCGTGACAAGATGGTGATTGCCACCATGCACCGCCCCAGCACGGCCATTCTGAACCAGTTCAACAAGGTGCTGGTGCTGGACCACGGCGGCCAGATGGCCTACTGGGGTGATGTGCCGGGCATGATGCGCTATTTCCGGAAGGCGGCCGTGGACATGTCCATAGAAGTCTCGGAAGAATCCCGGACCGCCGGAGGCGCGGATTACGTGTTTGAGGTGCTGGAAGCCCCTCTTTCCTGGCATGACCGCCGCCGCAGGCAGCATCCGCGGCTGTGGCAGGAACGCTTTGAGGGCTACCGTTTCCGCAATGTGATGGGGCACCATCATGAAGGGGGCGGTCCCAGGACGCTGTATGAAGGCACGCTGGAGTTTCCCCCGGCCCCCCGGCGCAGTATGATGCAGCTCTGGCGGCTTTTCCGCATCTGGGCCGTACGCACGTTTCTGGGGCGTGTCCGGAGCCGGATGGGGCTGTACACCATGCTGCTGGAAGGCCCCGTGCTGGCTCTGCTGATTTCCCTGACTCTGCGCGCTTCTTCCAGCCCGGAGTACACGTTTGCCACGGCGCTTCACATTCCATCCTATCTGTTTCTGGCGACGATCGTAGCCATGTTTTTCGGCCTGACCGGGGCGGCCAGCGAGGTGCTCAAGGACCGCGCCCTGCTCAAGAGGGAGAGCAATTCCAAGGTGTTCGTGACCGGTTACGTGCTTGCCAAGGCACTGGTGCTGACAGGGCTGTCCGCCGTGCAGTCCGCCCTGTTCCTGTGGGTGGGGAACGCCATTCTGGAAATCCATGAAATGTTCCTGGTTTATCTGGGAACGATGACCTTGACGGCCTTCATCGGCGTGAGCCTGTCCCTGCTTGTCTCCGTTTTTGCCAAAACGGAGCGGGCGGCGCTCAACATGGTGCCGCTGCTGCTGATTCCCCAGATTCTGATGGCCGGGGCCATCGTGCATTTTGATGAAATGAACCAGTTCATTCCCTGGTCCGCCCACCGCACGGACGAACACGGCCGCCTCAAGCCGGGGCGCGTTCCCCTGGTGGCGGAGTTTTGTCCCCTGCGCTATTCCTTTGAGATGATGGTAGTGGACCAGGCTTCCAAAAATGTCTGGGAAAAGGAACGGGAGACCATTCAGGAAAAAGTGGATGAATTGAAGGCCAAGCCTCAGTTGAGCAACCGTGAATTTGAGGAGTTCAAGCTGCTCAAGCTGGCGCTGCTGCACATTTCCGCCATTGGCGCGGAGAATCCGGAACAGGCGAAAGACGCCGTGCGTACCGTCCGGCGCGCCGCCATTGACGGTTCGGAGAAAAGCTACAAGCGGACTATTGACCGTCTGGAGCGGGAGGGCAAAGGCAAGCCTTCCGTCAAATCCTTTTATGTCAACGACCGCATTGTGATGCTGGATGAGTCCGCGGAGATTCAGCGTGTCAGCCGGGATACGCTGGACCGCCCGGAAATTTTCCTGGCACGCCGCCAGCCCCTGCCGTGGGGCAATTCCGGAAAGTCTCCGGATGATCCGGGCTACAGCGCGGACGAAGGGACGGTGCCCACGCCGTGGAAGGATTCCGTGTTCCTGTTCCTGATGGGAGCCGCTCCCCTCTTTGTGACGGGCCGCGTAATCAAGAGACGGCTGGAAAAAGCCGGATAACCCTTCTCCGGAAGTGCAGCCGCTGCGTGATTTTCAGTGGACTGTGGCGGAGGAGGTTATTCGCGGGTGGCGGTTCAGGCAGGAAAAACAGTTTTTTCATTCTTTTCCATGCTTCAGGACGACGGGCTGCCGGCAGTTTTTCCTTTCCCCTTTTTTCTCCGTGGCGTCCCAGGTAGGGAGACAACGCGGAGATATGAATACCCGCAGTTATTTTATTGACGTTCGCGGAAGAAACACTATCTTAGAAAAAACTTATTTTCCATTATGTCTGCCCGTTTATTCAACAAGTATTCTCTCTCTTCTCTGTCTCTGGCGGTGTTGTCTGTCGGATTCCTGTCCTGCGGAGGCAGCGGCGATACGGGGGAAGGGGATTGCCTGCCGACCGGGAGCAGGCTGGACATGGTCGTGCCGATTGCGGATGAAGTGAATCCGGAGAATCGCACTACTCTGACTATTCAGTTGACGGGCAATGGTTCCGATCTGCCGTTGGCGAAGATCCAGGGAGCGGCCGCCGAGCCTGCGATTCCCGCTACGACACACATGATCTACAGGAGGCCGAGTGCGGAGAAAGCTTCCCTGAAAGGAAACTTTGTATTGGCCCAGGGGCAGATTACATTGCCGGGTCCGATTGTGGTGATTTTTTATGGTTCCGTTCAGGTGGACATGGATATTACGTACCATGCTTCCACAAAGCATGAAACGGCCCAGGGTACGTGTACGGGTTCCGTTTCCTTCATAAGCGGCGTGCAGGAAGGCGCCGGTGCTGTCGCAGGAAATCCGTGGTCCGGAACGGCCGGCACCGTGTACTACTACCCCACCGGCAATTGATTGGCCATCTCATCAAGTGGCTCATGAGTCACAGGTTTTATATTCAAAGTGCGGTGGTTCGCAAAGGACTTCCGCGCTTTTTCTTTTACAGGGAAATATGTTGAGAAAGTGGAAAAAATCCTGCCTGATGGCGTTGCCGTGTGTGCTGGCATTCAGCCAGCTTCATGGGGCCGGGATGGATTCTGCTCCGAATGTGGGGTCGGAGTCCTCCGTTGCCGTACAGGACTGCTACATCAATGCATTCAAGGCCAAGATCGTGCCCGAGAGGATACGCTCGTTTGCCATGCCGGCGGACGGAATCGTCAGCAACTGGATTCCTGCGGAAGGCCGGGTCCGGAAGGATGCCATCATCGCTACGGTCAATGAGGATGAAATCGAGATGGAACGAAGGGAGCTGGAAGTCAAGATTTTGAAGGACCGCATCGCCAAGGAGGAAGAATTGTCCGAACTGGAAAAGCAGCTGGATGAAATGAAATTCTATTCCTCCCTGTCCAGGGAAGAAAGGCAGTACGCCAGCAAGCAGCCGGAGGGAGGGCAGAAGGCGGAGCAGTCCCTGAAGAACAAAATCGAACTGGTCAAGAAGGAGTTGACCATGGTGGAAGACAAACCCCGGCTGGAGTTCCGTAAGAAGGAGGAAAAGTACATCCTCAGAATGCCTTTTGACGGCAAGCTGCAGTACCAGTTTTCCTTTCCGCGGGACGACAGCACGTCCCTGTATCTGGATGCGGCATCTTCCATTGCGACCGTTTGTGATGATTCCGCCTACTATATTACCATTTCCATTGTGGATCCCGATCTGACCAGGCTGCCTCCGGAGTCCCTTTATCTGGCCGTTCCCATGAGTGACGGTTCCTCTCTGAAAGGAACGTTCGCTTTCAAACGCGTGGAGAAGAATACTTCCAGCGGAGGAGATTTGCTGGCCTACTTTTTCCGGCTGCCTCCGGAAGACCATGACCGGGCGCACGCCATGCTGGGTTCCAATTGCACGGCCAGGCTTTATTATTCCCCCCCCGGAGAAGTAATCCGCCTTAATAAGATCCGTCTGGCCTCCAGTCCGGAGGGAAGAAAGTGCTCCTCCTGGCAGGAACTTCTGGAAAAGATGCATCCCGATCTGGAGCTGGTCGTGAGTGGAGAAACGGAATTGATTGTTCGGAAAAAATGAAATTGGAATGTGAATCCGTCTGGTTCAGCTATTCGAACAAGCAATGGATTTTTGAGAATTACAACAGGGTTTTTTCTTCCGGAATCACCATTTTAAAAGGATATTCCGGATGCGGAAAGACCACGCTGCTGAAAATTCTGGCCGGTTATCTGCGGCCCCAGCGGGGGAGGGTGCTCACCCCGCGCCGCGGGTCCCTGACGGATGCTCTTTACCGTCGCAAGGAGGTGAGCTACATGTTCCAGGGCATCAACCTGCTGCCCCTGGCAACGGTGGAGAGAAATCTGCAGTTATGCGCGGAAATGGCCATGCTGCCGAGAAAACAGTGGAAGCGCAGGGCAGATGACCTGGTGGAGAGGCTGGGTTTGGAGTCCCTGCGCCACAAGAAGGCCGGAAGCCTGTCCGGAGGCCAGGCCCAGCGCGCCGCCCTGGCCCGTACGCTGATGAAGGATTCTGATATTCTGCTGCTGGACGAACCTACTTCCGGACTGGATGACGGCAACACGGAGATCATCAAGAAATTGATCAGGGAGTATCCTGCCGACAAGATTTGCATTCTGAGTACGCATGATTCCCGCCTTTTTGATCTGACTCATGAAATCATTGATTTTAATCAGCCTGTATCTCTTTAAGGATACGCTTCACCGTTGGAAGGAAAGGCCGGCCAGCCCTCTTTCCCGCGTGCTCGTCGCGTTTTTTCTTTCCCTGTGTGCCCTTTCCTTTCTTGCGAATTACGTTCTTTCCTCCAAGATGCTGCATGATGAGATCAGGAAGAACGGTGCAGACCTGATTACGGTTTTTGATACCGTGCGTGAGGGGGAGGCCTCCAAAAGAAGTCTGCTTCAGCACGAACTGCCTCTCCTGCACGATTGCGATGTTCTGGCTCTGAAGGATTCTCCAGCGGGGTTTGCCCGGGTGGGGAAGGCCGTTTTCCCCATTCTGGAATACAACATGGAGTCCTGCGCTTTTCTTGCCGATCTGGAGTTGGAGGAGCATTCCATTGTCCTCTTGTTTAATCCCGGCAGGAGTCCCCTGCATCCGGGACCATGCGCGGTATCCATCGGGGATTTTGATTTTTCCCTGAATGCCTCCCCGCTGCCGGAAAACCATCTGCTGGGGAAATTGTACCCTTCGGGAGTTATTCTTGCCCCGGAGGGCGCTTTCAATTTTGAATTGGATTCCCTCATGAGCAATTACCGTTATGTCATCCGGGTGCATGAGATGACCGCGGCCAATATCCAGAGCATTGAAGAGACGCTGAATAATATTGTACGCTATGACGGGAGCATGACGATAGTGCAGACTCACGTGGGACTTCTGAAAAGATTGGAAGTTCTGATGAGCAACCAGATGGAATGCCGGATGGGTTTTTCCATCGGCATTGCGGTTATTGTGGGGATTCTTCTGACTGCCCTGGCTTCCATGGAATTCCGCCAGAACGAATATGTTTATACCCTGATGAAAAGTTTCGGGGTGCGACCGCTCCTTCTGATCCTCACATTCATTGTCGAGAATATTTTCCTGATCGGCATTTCCTTTGCCGGAGCCGTATGGGCTTTCATGAAGACACAGAAGATCGTGCTGGGAGAGTTTTTCAAATTGGGCGATACTGTTCTGACGTATGCCGATATACGGCAGGATTTGTGGCTTCTGGGCATTTCCCTTTTAGGATGCGTGCTGTTTTCTTCCATTCCGGTCGTTTTCTCCGCCTATCGCCCTATCGGAAAGGTGCTGAAATAGATGGGACGGGGGTGAATTCCGTTGTCCGGGCCAGGGGATGCAGGCTCTGTTTTTTACAGGAAAATGGAATGGAGCGGGTGACCAGTCTTGAAGCTTTGCCCTTTTTCAGCAATGCGCTGGACATTTGAATATCCGTTTTTCAATGACCCGGCCTGGATTATCCGTATAGACCGCGCAGTACGGAATTAAAGACGGCAGTTACGAAGGGGAATGTTCTTCCCCGTTTTTAAAGCGGGCTTTTCCGCCACGAAAAAGCCCGCAGGGGTATCCGCGGGCTTTTTGGAAAGAAACAGGAAGGATGAGCTATTAATTCGGTAAATTGAATCTCGTCAGCGTTCCGGGGCGGTCCGTAACGGCAGGATCGGCAAAGTAGATGTCGGATACGGCGCATGTGGCGCTTCCGGTTCCCTTGGTGACGTTTTGGACGTTGGTCATGACCAGGTAGCAGGGGAAAGCTTCTGCGCCATCCCGGTTGGTATACCAGTAAAAGGATATTTCGCTTGCGGTATCGTCCGCGGGAACGTACCCCCTGACGTGCATGGAGGCGCTGCTCGGGCTTCCACTTTCGCCGGAATAGATGTAGGCGTTCTGTGCGGAGATCACATTAAAGCCAATGACGAATGAGCGTCCGTTTTCCAGGTTGACGGTTACGTTGCGGGCGGTGCCCACAGGAAGATAGATTTCTTCGGTTTTGCTGGAACCGCCGCAGCCCGTAAGCACCGAAGTGCATAATACGGAAGGGAGCAACAAGGAAGCCAGGAGGCAAAAACGAGTGTTCATATGGATAAGAAATGTCGTGGATTATATCGAGGAAGGGGAGGATCAGTTGTTATAGAAAATGGTGACGTCCGCCGTGATGTTGCTGAGAGTTTGCATTTCCTCTCCTGCAGGCTGGAATGAGAGCGTGGCTCCTTCCCCCCCTGCGACTGCATGCGTGGACTGGTCAAATTCGAGAGAAGGTATGTCCAGGGAATTGGCGGTAGTATTGTTTGTGCCCTGGATCCAGCGCAGATTCAGGTGTGCGGTACTGTCGCCCGTCTTGTAGTAGACCACGGTGGGGGCACCGTTCCATAAGGCGATTTGACTTCCTCTGGTGGTAAGTTGGGATTGACCGCTGTTGTCGGTGATTAACTCAAAGATGTTCGGGAAGGATGAAGCCGTTATGCCCAAGCTGATGGATACCGTGGTACCGTTAAGCGTCGTGGGGGCGATGCCGTTGCTGCTGCTTCCGCCGCATTGGGTAAGAGAAAGGAGACCAAGGGAACAGCAAGCCATGGAGATGGTTTGAAAAAGAGGGCGCATAACAACTAACTGGATAATGTTTATTGCGCAGACTGTGGTATTTCATATGGTTTGTCAAGGAAGGAAATCGGGAAAATAAAAGACACCGGAAAAGGCCTGGAGGGAAAAGCCGGAACCGGAGTTGTCGCAGGCCCTTTCTTTTCTTTTTTCACCTTCATTCCTTTCCCGGATCTGTCGTGTTGGTGCTTGACTTTTCAGGGGCAGAAGTTATGAAACGAACACCCTCATGCTTTTTTTCTCCCCGGTTTTCAGCCTTTTCAGGAGGTCATTCGGAGCGGCCTGGTTGAAGGCCGCATTGTGTTCCTGCATTTGCGCAGCCGTCTGGACTTCCTGTTCCGTGGACAAGCATATGGAAAGAAAGGCGGGGGAGTTGATGAACCGGATGGCCGCTATTCCCGATTGGAACCGGCTGCCCAGGAAGGAAATTTCATGGGACCAGGCGATGGCCTGCATGATGGAGGGGAATTTGGATTTGAAGCGTTCGGAACAGTCCCTCAGGACGACGGAGCGTGCGGTCGTCAATGTATTCACCCAGATCATCCCGGGTGTGAACCTGGACTGGATGCTGACGAAGGAACTGAGCGAACTGAGCCGGGTGACGGCACAGGATGTGGAGTACAATACCAACATTCTGTTCAATATGCCCTCCCTGACCCAGATACCCTTTGATTATTATTCCGCCAAATCCGCCGTTTATACGGCCCAAAAGACGCTGGAAATGAAAAAAAGGGAGCTGGTGTCCCGGCTGTACCGCCAGGTGATTTCCTATCAAAATGCGCGTATCAGCTACAGGAACCGGCTGAATTCGCTGCCCTATGACGATGACGGGGTTCAGAAGAAGATAGCGGAACAGGAACTGGAGAAAAGCCTGGACGATATTTCCGAGGGGTTCGCCACGCTTATGGGGAACATGGAGGCCCGGTGGCTCGTCAAGCCCGAAACGATGCCCAGGCTGGATTGGGGGAAGTACAAGTCCGCCGCGCGCCATCTGGACCTGCTGGTGGTGACTATGGTCGCCATGGAGCTGGAAGCTTCCAGGTTGCAGGTGCTGAATGCCAAAATGAAGTTTTTCCCGTCCGTGGATATCAATTTTTACAGCCCCACCCTGTTTTCCAGTACGGGCGGCACGTATCAGGGCTTTTTTGCCGGAGGAGGGGACATGCAGGTGAACATGAGCCTTCGGGAAGAGCTGGATACCCGGCTGACCTCGTGGTTCCAGTATAAAACGGCCAAGGAGAATCATGACTTGATGCAGAAGAAGGTTCTGATGGATTTGCAGCAGAGGCGCATCAAGGTGGCGGCCCTGATGGAGAGCCGGAGAAGGTTCGAGGTCTGGAAGCGGGTGATTCTGAAGGAAATTGAGTTCAAGAAATCCCAGATGGCTTTTTCCGGCAAGGAGTATCTGGACCAGCGGAAGGATATCAAGACGATGTATGAGAACCTGGATTCCGAAACTGCGAAAAATGCGGAAGTGGAAGCGGCCCTGATCATGGAATACGGGTGGTTGAAGTAGGCGGTGCACCGCAGGAAGGGGGGGCTGTGTGACTGCGGCGTCTTACTCTCTTGATGCCCTTCCCGGCTTGTGCTACGGTACAGACATGCAAAAAGTTCGGCAGCCTGTGGGCATGGCGTTGATGATCCTGGCTTTCCCGGAGGCCATTTATGGCGTGTTTCCGTGGGGACTGGCCGTGGCCGGGGTGTTGTTCCTGCTGGGGCTGATTGTGGCCGTGAGGCGTTTTTCCGCGATTGTGTGGTCCTGGTGCCTGTTTTCCCTGGGCATTTATCTGGCCGCCCCTTTTATCTGGATGTGGAATCCGGATTATTTTTTCAGCAGCAGGTTTGACTACCTGGCCCTGGCGTGCCTGGTGGGGAGCCTTGTGCTTCTCGCCATTCGTTTTGCCGTCATTCCCGTGCTGTGGCCGAAGGTGTTCCGCCACTTTGTGGAAGGAGGTCCCACTCTGGAAGATTTGGCCCCGGAAAAGGGAAAGACGGTTGCGGAATTGAGGAAGGGCATCAGGTACAGGAAGGTGAATTTTCTGTTCGGCCGTGCGGACGAGAAGCTGGTGGAAAAGTGGGGCAGGATCGCCCAGAGCATTGCCGCGCTGTCCAAAAGCCGGAAACGGCTGACTATTTATATGATGACAGCCCTGCTGGTCTGGCCGCTGGCCGTGTTTCTTCTTTCCGGCGGCATGGGGGGGGCGCTGGACCGCGACATTGACCGCATGTGGGAAACCAAGCCGTTCCGGGATGGAATGGTGGCGGCTACTCCCGCGGCCATGAATGCGGCGCGGCGCGTGTTCAGGAGCGAACGTTCCCTGCGCGGTTTGACGATGGCACAGGCGCGGGCCTGGCTGAAGACGGACCGCAGGAATCCGGCGTTCAAGCTGGGCAAGCCGCGCTACGATTTTGAAGATGACGAGACGGTCATGGTCCTTTCCGACGGCCGGGATTCCATTCGCCTGGTGGCGGTGTTCAATGACGCAGGCCAGATCATCCGTTCATGGCCGGAGGAATATATGACTCTCATGGTCCGGGATTTGGAAGAGTAGATTTCCTGTGCGCATTCACAAGGAATATTAAAAAGGGAATTCATCGTATCCCCGTGTAGGATCAACTTTTTTATAGAAAAAGTCTTTTCCTGTGCATTACTTGGCTTTTGCCCCGGATCTTTTTTCAGGGGGAGCCGTTTTAAGTGCTTCCGATGCCAGCATCCTTACCGTTTTTCCGTTGCGGAAGACGATGACGTATTGGCCCAGCCTGCTTTTTTTCTCCATTTCTTCTCTCACGGCTCGATGGAGTGCGCGCAAACCGCGTTTTGCTGTTTCGGACAGGTGTGGATGATTGTTCATGGGCGTACTGCCTGCTGGATGCTCTTGTACAGTTTTTTATTCACCACTTCAACCTTTCCCGCCGCCATGGTAAAAATCAGGGGATGATTCAGATCCGAGTTGTCGTAACACATGGTCTCGTTACAAATGGCGAGGTACCGGAATAAATTGCACAGGCTTTTATTATAGCGGCGCAAAATGGATTCCTGAGGAATGCCATGTCCCCCCCCTGGGCCACTTTTTCCTGCACGCGCAGGGCGGAAAATTGGGCATTGGGTATCCACAGATAATGGAGGACTATACGCCACCCGTCCTTCTTCCATTGTTTGATTTTTTGAAAATAGGAGGAACCGGAGAGTGTTGTTTCAAAGCAAAAACTTTCTCTCTGTTTCAGATGACGTTCCAATTCTTCCAGGAATAGTTTGCCTGCTTTGACTTGAACGGCTTCCGGCTTTAGAGGAGAAAGCCCCTGCGCGATCATGTCCGCATTAATGAAGGAGCGGCAGTTCGTTTCATGCATCAAATAGTCCAAGGCAAAGGTTGTTTTGCCTGCACCGTTAGGGCCTGCAACAATAGGGCATTGGGGCGTGCTGTCCACTCCGGAAGTGTTTCAGATTATGGATAGGGACTCAAGAATCAATCATGAATCGCCATGGATTATGTACGTTCTACAAGGTGCGCTTTTGCGGAGGGGTCAGGTTTAATCTGCCATCGCTGATGTGGAGGCCCATGCCGCTTTCTTCCACCATGTGGATGAGGGGGAAGCATGCCTGCAGCAGGTTTTCAAAGGCGGGCAGCAGGAAGATCATGTAACCCTGGGGCACGGACAGGGCGCCGATGGTTCCTCCCACGTGGATCCCGCCCGGCAGGGTTTTGTCATTGTAGAATTCAAAGCGGGTCTGAACAGCCATGTAGTTGTGCGGGTCCATGGACTGGAAGGGAGTCAGGAACAGGGAAATGGTCTGGCGGGAGTCCACGCCCGTATAGCGTTCAATGATGATTTCCATGTAGCCTTCCCCGATGGAGCCGTCAGGCTTTTCCTTGCCGCCATGCAGGCGCACGCCTACGGCGGGATTGGTGGCGAAGATGGCCAGGGCCCCGTGCTGCTTGGGCTGGAGGGAGGAGGCCAGATAGCGGTTGATGTCTTCCTCCGAGAAGGAGACGGAGGCGTCCCTCGCCACGGCCTGCTTTACTATTTTGGGAATGTCCGGGGCGTTGTCCTTTTGGCGGAAGCCCGGCAGGGAGCTCGTTTCCTGGGGTTGCCAGGAGTTGTAAACCAGCCAGGAGATGCCGGCCAGAATGGCGATGGTGAGCAGGAAGATGATGTTGCCGACTAGGGAGAAGGGTGTTTTTTCCCGCACGGGTTTTTCCGGCACGGCCTGGTCGTCCGGATCGTAGAAGTGTTCCACGATGTTTTCGTGTTCCGGCAGATCGCGCAGGTTTTTGATTTCGGCGGAGTCGTTCCGTTCCGGAGCTTCGTTGTCGGATGAGGCGGACATGAGGCGGCGGCGGGGTTACGGAAGCCTGGGGAATTTGGAAAAGTCCGGTTCGCGCTTTTCCACGAAGGCGTTTTTGCCTTCCTTGGCTTCCTCACTCATGTAGTAGAGCAGGGTGGCGTTTCCGGCCAGGTCCAGCAGGCCCATCTGGCCGTCGCAGTCTGCGTTGAGGGACGCTTTCAGGCAGCGCAGGGCCAGCGGGCTGTGGCGGAGCATTTCCCGGCACCAGGAGAGCGTTTCCTCTTCCAGCCTGTCCAGGGGCACGACCGTATTTACGAGGCCCATGTCCAGAGCCTGCTGCGCGTCGTACTGGCGGCACAGGTACCAGATTTCACGGGCTTTTTTCTGGCCTACGATGCGGGCCAGGTAGGAGGAGCCCAGCCCCCCGTCGAAGGAGCCCACCTTGGGGCCGGTTTGTCCGAATTTGGCGTTGTCCGCCGCAATGGTCAGGTCGCAGACGACGTGGAGGACATGCCCTCCGCCGATGGCATAGCCGGCCACCATGGCGACGACAGGCTTGGGCATGGTGCGGATGGTGCGCTGCACGTCCAGAATGTTCAGGCGCGGTACGCCGTCTTCGCCGATGTAGCCCGCATTTCCGCGCACTTTCTGGTCGCCGCCGGAACAGAAGGCGTCCGGGCCTTCCCCGGTGAGGATGACCACGCCCACCTTGGGGTCTTCATGCGCCGCGTTGAGGGCGTTGAGCATTTCATGGACGGTCTGGGGGCGGAAGGCGTTCCGGACCTGGGGGCGGTTGATCGTTATTTTTGCGATGCTGCCGTCGTCCGTGGTTTCATACTTGATGTCCGTATATTCCCTGGCGGTGGTCCACTGTGCGCTCATAGCGCCTACTTTAATGACGGGCCGGACAATGGAAAGCCAAAAGTGCGCCGCGCCGCCTTCCGGGCACATGCCGTCTGATGAGGGTAAAAACGCGGGCGGGAATGAATGGCGGCAGGGATGCCATGAACCGGACGGTTATTTGTACTTCCCTGTTTTCAGAATTTCCGCAATGCGGGGAACGTGTCCCGGATAGAAGGCGGGAAGGCTTCATGACGGAGTTTACGGTGGTCGGGACAGATGGTTCCGGAACGTTCTTTTTCCGTGGCCAGCTGGCTGCCGGGAGCGCTCCCGCCGTGGCGGAGGCTGGCGGCATTTGTGATTTACGGCATGCTCTTCTGTGCTAAATTGAAAACGGTATGATACATGACTTACTGGTGCGCGGCGTGACGGTGTTTCCCGGCAGCGAACATTTTGAGTTCGTGCCAGGAATCAATGTAGTGGTAGGCGGCAATGATTCCGGCAAGAGCCATTTGCTGAAGCTATGCTATACCGTCGCCAGATGGAGCGCAGACGGCGGCAAGAAGTCCCTGCCGGAAAAATGGGCGGAGGAACAGCGGCTCAGGAAGGACCTGATGCGGGTGTTTGCCGCCCGCGGGCTGGCCGGGCTGACCGCCCAGAACCGCGGGAACGCGCACGCCCATGTGGAAGCCGGGATGGAAGGAGAGGGCGTGCCGGAGGGGATGGGCAATCTTGTCTTTGATTTCCGGGCGGGGCAGGAGGAGGAAGGGCTGCACATTCAGGAAATGCCCAAGCGGTTTCTGAATGTTCCCGTCGTGTTTCTGGCGGCGCGGGAAGTGCTGACCATTTATCCGAGCTTTGTCCAGGTGGGGAGCAGATTCCCCGAGTTTCTGGACGGGGGGAGCTGGGACCTTTGCCGGTATCTGGATGTGGATGCCGGTTCCGTTCCCATCAGCACGGATGCGGGGCGTGTGGTGGCCAGGCTGGAAAAGATCATCGGAGGCGAGGTGGTGAAGAGGGACGGCCGGTTTTTCCTGCAAAGGCCGGGGCTTCATCCCATTGAGATGAGCCTGGTAGCCGAGGGGTTCAAAAGGCTGGGAACGCTGAGCTACCTGATCAGAAACGGTTCCGTGAAGAGAGGGTCCGTCCTGTTCTGGGACGAACCGGAGATGAATTTGAACGCCTCCCATCTGCCCGTGCTGGTGAAGACCCTGACGGGGCTTGCGAAGACGGGGGTGCAGGTGATTCTTTCCTCCCACAGCCTGTTCCTGCTCCGGGAGCTGATGATTCAGCTTTCCGAGCCGCGGAATGCCATGGTGCACAGGAAGTTTTTCGGCATGATCGTGCCCAGGGGGGACCGTTCCGGCGTCCGGGTGACGTGCGGGGATTCCCTGGAGGATGTGGGGCCTATTGAGTCGCTTGAAGCGGAAATCGAACAGGCGGACAGGTATTTGAAGCTGAGCTATGAGTCATAAGCCGTCAGAAGCCCATTACGTGGAGGGCGTCCACCGTTTCTGGATCGATGAGGGCTACGTCGTGTGCCGCATTGAATGCTCCGGCTATTATGCACGCCAGGCGCAGAATTTCTGCGGCGGCTGCAAGGAGATGGATTTTTTGCTCTATCATCCGGAACGGCAGGATTTGTGGCTGATTGAGGTAAAGGATTACCGTTTTGACGCCCGGCCCAAGGTGGGCGAGCTGGTTTGCGCCCTGAGCCGCAAGGTGAGGGATACCATGTTCCTGCTCCGGGCCGCGTCCGTGGCCGCTCCGGAGGAAGACCCGGCGGAGGGGATTTCCCTGAAGGAGTTCGCCGTTCTGGCGTCGGGGGCGAAAACGCTTCACCTGGCCTTCCTGCTGGAAATGGGCATGGGCGGCGTCTGGTCGGACGGAGGCGTACTGGCCAACGTCAAGAATATGCTGGTTACCTCCATGCGGTTTCTGGACGCCGACCTGATTTGCGCGCCGATTACGTACCCTTACCGCATCGGACCGTGGCGGGTGACATCCGCCCAGGGAGAGGTGAGCAAGCGCGTGGAAATCCGGAGAGCCCGGAAATTGGAGGAAATCCAGGCGCAGAGACGGAGGGAAAGGCAGAAGGCTTTGGAGGAACAGTCCCATTGGGGAAAGGTTCGGGAAGTCGGAGCCGCCCGGGTTGAGGAAAAAATCCCGCAATGGAAACAGAGGCTGCGCCAGCGTCTGAATGGAGAGACGGCAAATCACGAAGGACGACGCAGAAAAAGGAAACGGGATTGACGCCGCGGTTGTCTATTTCCCCATTGCCGCAGGGAGTGATCACATCTTGCATCTGCTGAGCGGCATGTCTCGGAAAAAAGTTTTATTTTACAATGTCTGGCGTATCATGCCGCCCGATTCATTAACTTCTGTGTGTTGATCGCCTCATGTCTGACCGAATGCCTCCCAATCCTCCTCGTCCTCCCAAGTTTCCAGGCTCCGGAAAGCCCGAATCCCCCAACTGGGGCGTGTGGGTGATGGTTCTCCTTATTGTGGGCGTGCTTGCCTTTGGTTTTTTCACCCCTGAATCCTTTGGCCTGGGACCCAAGAAGGAAAGCCTGGAGTCTTTTGAGGCCCAATACAAGGCCGGCCGGGTGGTCCTGAACGATCCGAAGGCTCCTGTGGAAGTGGTGCTGAGCGAAAACGGCTCGGAAGGGGTGATTCACGCCCTGGTGTACAAGAAAGACCTTCAGCCGAAGGTGGAAATGAAGCCTTTTGTGTTGTCCTATTCTGCGTCCCTGCCGGACCGCGACAAGCCTTTGCTGAACGAACTTTCCGGCTACCGGATTGTGGAAGGCAGCTGGGTTGACAATATTCCCAAGGACGCGCAGAAGCTTTCCGTAAACGAATTCAACCGGATGGCCCTGGAAGGCCGTATTGCGGGGGGCAATGACGCTCCGATGCTTGCGGATACCGGGAATGAGAATGTCCTGTCCGGGCAGCTTGTGGCCCGCATCTGGCCCGCAGCAACGGGGGACGCCGCCGTGGACAAGCAAAGGTTTGAACGCGTGGAGGTCCCTTTTACGCTGGAATTTCAGGGCGACCGGGTCAAGGAGCTGCTGGGGCCCGATACGAAGTTCAAGCGGGAATCCGGTTCCTGGGGCGGCATTCTGCTGAATCTGCTGCCCATCGTGTTGATTCTGGTGATTCTGTTCTTCATGTTCCGCGCCCAGAGCGGCGGAGCGAGAGGCGCCATGAGCTTCGGCAAGAGCCGGGCGCGCCTCATTTCCCCGGAGAAGAACAAGGTGACGTTCAAGGATGTGGCCGGCATCAGCGAGGCCAAGGAGGAAGTGTGGGAGCTTGTCGAGTTTCTGCGCAATCCGGAGAAGTTCCGCGAACTGGGAGCGACCATTCCGCGCGGCGTGCTGATGGTGGGTTCCCCAGGTACGGGTAAGACGCTTCTGGCCCGCGCCATTGCCGGTGAGTCCAACGCTTCGTTTTATTCCATCAGCGGTTCCGATTTTGTGGAAATGTTCGTGGGCGTGGGCGCCAGCCGTGTCAGGGACATGTTCGAACAGGCCAAGAGAACGGCCCCCAGCCTGATTTTCATCGATGAAATTGACGCCGTGGGCCGCCAGAGAGGCTACGGCATGGGCGGCGGCAATGACGAAAGGGAACAGACTCTGAATGCCCTGCTGGTGGAAATGGACGGTTTTGAGAATAATGCCAACGTGATTGTGATTGCGGCCACCAACCGCGCGGACATTCTGGACCCGGCCCTGCTGCGTCCCGGACGTTTTGACCGCCAAGTGGTGGTGAACCTTCCAGATGTCCGCGGCCGCGAACAGATCCTGCAGGTGCACGCCAAGAAAGTGAAGATGGCGCCCGACGTCAGCTTCAAGCGCATCGCACGCGGTACGGCCGGTTTTTCCGGAGCCCAGCTTGCCAATCTGATCAATGAGGCCGCCCTGCTGGCCGCCCGCAAGGGAGTAAAGGAAATCACGGAAGCGGAGCTTGAAGAAGCCCGCGACAAGGTCAATTGGGGCCGTGAACGCCGCAGTCTGGCAATCAACGAACGCGGGCGCCGCATCACCGCCGTGCACGAGGCGGGGCATGCCATCTGCCTGCTGAAAACGCCGCACAGCGAACCTCTGCACCGCGTGACCATCGTTCCCCGCGGGGGCGCCCTGGGCATGACCATGTGGCTGCCTGCGGACGACAAGATGCACCAGCTCCGTTCCGAAATGCTCGACCAGCTCGTTGTAGCCATGGGCGGCCGCTGTGCGGAACAAATCGTGTTCGGGGACGTGACCAGCGGCGCCACCGGCGATATCAAGAGCGCCACCAATCTGGCGCGCCGCATGGTGTGCGAATTCGGCATGAGTGAAAAACTGGGGCTGATCGAATACGGCGAACACCAGGGAGAAGTTTACATTGCCCGCGATCTGGGCACGCGTTCCCGCAATTATTCCGAGTCCACGGCTGAGCTTATTGACGCGGAAGTCCGCCTTCTCGTGGATACCGCCTATGAGCGGGCCATGACCATTCTGACGGAAAACCGTGACAAGCTTGATATTCTGACGGAAGCCCTTCTTGAGTTTGAAACGCTGGAAGGCTCGCAGGTCGTGGATATTCTGGAGTACGGAGTGATGAAGAACCCCCCGGAAAAGGTAACGCCGCCGCCCATGCCTTCCGATGTGGAAGAGGAAGGGAAGAAGGACAAGTCCGGCGCGGCGGACAAAAAGAATTCCGAAGAAGACCGGGAAGATAAGACTGCGGAAGACAGGGAGGGGGAAGACAAGGCTCCGGGCAAGGAACAGGACCCCTTCTCCTATAATCCGGTGGAGGATTACGGCAGTGACCGCGAAGATAAAAATTAACTGAATAGAAACAAGCGAATATGGTATCCATTGATGCTATGGAGTTGGCCAAGATGTGCGCCCGCGCCGCGGATGACGCCAAGGCGGAGAATGTGCGGGTGTACGATCTGCGCGGCATGTCTTCCCTGACGGATTTCATGGTGGTGTGTACGGGGTTGTCCGTTCCCCATCTGCGCGCCGTCATCCGGGACCTGGAGGAAGCCGTGAGGGAAAAGACGGGAACCGTCCCCACTTACGTGGAAGATACGCCCGTGGCCCTGTGGTCCGTCGTGGACTACATTGACGTGATGGTCCACATCATGGGGCAGGAAACGCGCGAGTTCTACGGGATGGACACCCTGTGGAAAGACGCCCCCCTTGTAGAATACTGACCATTCTGAAAGCAGGTTTTTCCGCCGTGCCGCCGGTTGTTCCGCGGCACGGCTTTTTTTGTCCTCCGGGGATGGACGGAATGCTTCTAACAAGATTCCAACCTTGCGTTGAACGTGGAATCGGATTAGTCTTTCAGTGTTATTTATGAGTAAGGCCGGACCCAGCACAACCCCGATGATGGAGCAGTATCTTCGCATGAAGAACGGGCTACCTGAAGACGTCTTGCTGTTCTTCCGCATGGGGGATTTTTACGAGATGTTTTTTGAGGACGCCAAGGATGCGTCCTCCCTTCTGGGGCTGACATTGACCAAGCGCCACGGCATTCCGATGTGCGGCGTCCCCCATCACAGCGCGGAAGGCTATATCGGGCGGCTGGTGAAGGAAGGACGCCGCGTCGCCATTGCGGAGCAGACCACACTGCCCCAGCCCGGAAAGCTGGTGGAACGGGAATTGACCCGTGTCATTTCCGCGGGGACTCTGGCGGATATGAATTTGCTGGATTCCTCCCGCCACAATTACATCGTGGCCCTGTATAAGGACAAGAAGCAGCTCGGCCTGGCATGCGTGGACCATACCACGGGGGAGTTTTCCGTAGCCCAGTTCGAGCACATGGACCTGCTGCTGGACGAGTTGTCCCGCATTAATCCTTCCGAGCTCCTGATCAGCGACGAGCAGAAGGAGAGCTTTCCCGGCACCCATCCCACCCTGTATTACGACGGGTACACTTTTCTTCCCTCCACGGCCATTCCCAGCCTGCTGAACCATTTCCGGGTGCATTCCCTGGACGGCTTCGGCTGCGGGGAGATGACGGCGGCGCTCGGGGCGTCCGGAGCGGTTCTGCATTATTTGAGCTACCAGCTCCGGAGGCCGACGGAACATTTGCGCCGCATTTCCGTGCGCGCTACGGAGAATGCCGTCCTGATCGACCAGGCCAGCCAGAGGAACCTGGACCTGGTGGATTCCCGCGGGGGCGTGAAGCTGTCCCTGCTGGGGACGCTGGACCGGACCAGCACGCCGATGGGCGCGCGCAAGCTCCGGGACTGGCTGCTGCACCCCCTCTGCGATCTGGGGAGGCTGCAGGCGCGCCAGGACATGATTGCGGCGCTTTTGCAGGAGCCTTTTTTGATGAGCAAGCTCCGGGACAGCCTGAAGAATGTCCGCGACATGGAGCGTTTGACGGGGCGCATTTCCCAGGGAGCCGGGAATGCCCGCGATTTGCAGGCCCTGGCCAGTTCCCTGGACCGGATTCCCGCGCTGAGGGATGATTTGGAGTCCCTGCCCGGCGGCGGAGAGATGCTGGAGAGCATCCGTTCCCGCATGGGGCGCTTTGATGAGCTGGTGGACCTTCTCCAGCGCGCGCTGGTGGATGAACCGCCCGTGACGATCAAGGAGGGCGGCATTATCCGGGAGGGCTATCACGCCGGGCTGGATGAGCTGCGCCTGGCCTCCCGCGACGGCAAGGCATGGCTGGCCCAGCTTCAGGAGAAGGAGCGCAAGCGCACGGGCATTGATTCTCTGAAGATCCGCTTCAACAATGTTTTCGGCTATTACATCGAGGTGACGAAGTCCCATTACGACAAGGTGCCTCCCGATTACCAGCGCAAGCAGACACTGGTGAATGCGGAGCGCTTTGTCACCCCGGAGCTCAAGCAGATGGAGAATACCATTCTGGGGGCGGACGAACGTTCCCGGCAGGTGGAGTATGAACAGTTCCTCCTTCTCCGGGAGGAGGTGGGCCATCACATTGACGGCATCCAGATTACCGCGGACGCCATGGCGGACCTGGACGTTTTGCTGGGGCTGGCGGAGATTGCGCAGCAGTACCAGTATTGCCGCCCCGTGCTGGACGATTCCATGACGCTGCACATTGTGAACGGCCGCCATCCCGTGATTGAACAGAGCCTGTCCGGCGATGTGTTCGTTCCGAACGATTCCTTCCTGGAACCAGAGGAGAACCGGTTGATTCTGCTGACCGGCCCGAATATGGCGGGCAAGAGCACCTATATCCGGCAGGTGGCCCTGATTACGCTGATGGCGCAGATAGGTTCCTATGTTCCGGCGGAAGCCGCCCATGTGGGGCTGGTGGACCGCATTTTCTGCCGCGTAGGCGCCAGCGATGATCTGGCGCGCGGCCAGTCCACCTTCATGGTGGAGATGAGCGAGACTTCCCTGATTTTGAATAACGCTACGGAACGTTCCCTGATTATTCTGGATGAGATCGGGCGTGGCACGGCCACCTTTGACGGTCTTTCCATCGCGTGGGCCGTGGCGGAGTACCTGCATGACGAACTGAAGTCCCGCACGCTGTTCGCCACGCATTACCATGAGCTGACGGATCTGGCGCGTTCCCGGACGGGTGTGCAGAATTACAACGTGGCCGTCCGCGAATGGAAGGAGGAGATCGTCTTCCTGCGCAAGATCGTGCAGGGTGCGGCGGACAAGTCCTACGGCATCCAGGTGGCACGTCTGGCGGGGATGCCCGCCGTGATTGTGGACCGGGCCAAGGCCATTTTGTCCCATTTGGAGATGAATTCCACGCGGCCCCGGAAGAAGGAGCGTTCACGCCTGGCGGAACCCAGGGCCAAGAATACCGACATGGACGACGATATGCCTGCCGGGGAGTACGCACAGCTGGAGTTGTTCTGATATGCCGCATGCCGGGGACATCATCGGCAGCCTGCGTTTTGCCGCCATTGATTTTGAGTCCGCCGGGGCTGCCCGGGGGGATACGGACCAGCCCGTGCAGATCGGCATTGCCGCGTGTTCCTCGCTGGAGGCGGAGCCGGAGTTGTGGACTTCCTATATTGCTACGGACAGGCCGGTCCTGTGGTCGGCTTCACAGGTACACGGCATCACCACGGAGATGCTGGCGGACGCTCCGCCTTTTCATGCGCTGTGGCCTGATATCCGCTCCCGGCTGGGCGGCGCCGTGGTGGCGGGCCACAATCCGGCCACGGAGAGGAAGTTCCTGCGGCGATTTCCGGGACACGGATTTGGTCCCTGGCTGGATACTCTGGTTCTGGGGAAGATGTGCGTTCCCGGACTGCCGGATTATTCCCTGTCCACCTTGTGCGATGCCCTCGGAGTGAGTCCTTCCGTGGATGCCCTGCTGCCCGGACGCCAGTGGCATGACGCCTTGTACGATGCTCTGGCGAGTTTTCTGGTCGTCCGTTTTCTGGTGCGGGAGCTGAAGTTGTCCGGCCAGCCCCTGGAGGTTCTCGGCAAGGCGGTAGGGAAGTGATTTTTCTTCCTGGGAAGAAAGTATATTCTATGGGAGATCGTATTTTCATGAAGAATGAATATACGCGTTTTTTTAACCGCCTGCCTGTTTTGGGCCGTGTCTTCCGTTGTTGCGAATATTTCTCCGGAGTATGCCGTTCCCGATCCTCCCGATGTTGCCAAGCTGAATACGCAGCCATGGGTTCCGGCGCGCTACAAGGTTGTCCGGGAACAGTTGATGGGCAAGGAATGCGGCGTGTTGTTCGTCGGGGATTCCATCACGCAGGGATGGGAGCGGGAGGGTGCGGACCTTTGGAAGAAATTGTTTTTACCGATGAAGGCCGTCAATTTCGGCGTAAGCGGGGACAGGACGGAAAGCATGCTGTGGAGGATGGAGGATACGGGCTTGGCCGTGAAGACACCGCCCCGGTATTGCGTTTTACTGGCCGGGACGAATAATATAGGCCTGTGGGAAGGGAAGCAGGCTCCGGAAGATACGGTGAAGGGCATCCGGGAGGTGGCTTCACGCCTGCTGAAGAAGTTCCCCGGCACTCATTTGATTCTGATGGAGGTGACTCCTTACGGACCCGATCCCCGCGGTCCGCTGCGGAAGCGCCAGGAGGAGATTAATGAACTCCTGCGTAAGCTCAGGCTTCCAAGAACCACCGTTTTGTCCATTAACAGGGATTTGCTGAATCCGGATGGAACATTCCGGGAGGGCATGTTCAGAGACAAGGTCCATCTGACGGCGAAAGGCTATCAGGTATGGGCGGATGCTCTTCTGCCGCTTCTGAAGAAGGGCGAATAGCTTTTTTTCAGAGGGCGTTTTTTCTGCGTTTCTGCATCTCCGGGGAGGATATCCCGGAGACGGAACGCTTCAGCGTTTCATTTCCGTTTCCAGGAATTCAAGCAGGTAGGAAGGGGACAGGAGCTCTCTGGTGACGACCGGTTTTTTTCCAGGCAGGTACAGCGCGTTTACGGGAACCGCCGTGCGGCCCAGGTTTTTGAGTTCCCGGTCAATGACGGGATTCGTCCGCGTTTTGTCCGCCTTCATCATGACGATGCCGTATTTTTTGAAGGCGGCCAGCACTTCATCCGTGTAGGAGGCCTTGTTTACCTGGCAGGTGGAGCACCAGCGGGCCGTGAAGTCCACGTAAACGGGTTTTCCCTGGTCCAGGGCAGCCTGCATGGCTTCCGGACTCCAGGGGGTCCACACGCTTTCTTCCGCATGGCCGGCGTTCTTTTTGTCCGCCGGAGCCGCCATTCCCGCATCCGATTCTCGGCCGAACCAGGCGGAGCTTTCCGGCGGCAGCATGTAGAAGAGGCCGGCAAGAAGGAACAGGATGGCGAAGATGCCCCCCGTAATGCGCGATTTCCGGCTGCGGTAGATGGGGCACCACCTGCCGTAGATCCAGAAGGCCATGGAGAAGAACACGAGGCCGAAGAAGAGGAAGAGGATGTCCTGCGGATGATTGTCCGCATCAAAGAAGGCCATGTATATCCAGAGGAAGTATGCGGCGGTGCCGAAGATGAGGAAGGACATGGCCTGCTTGAAGGATTCCATCCATGCTCCGGGTTTGGGAAGGTATTTGGTCAGGACGGGGAAGGCTCCCAGCACGATGTAGGGCAGGGACATGCCGAGCCCCATCATGGTGAGGCAGAGCACGATGCCCAGCGGGGGCTGGAGCATGGCGGCGCCGATGGCCTGCCCCAGGAACGGGGCGCTGCACGGGGTGGAAATGACGGTGGCCAGGGCGCCGGACCAGAAGGAGCCGGCATAGCCTTTTTTATGCTGGAGTTCGCCGCCCATCGTCGTGGCCTTGACGCCTATTTCAAAGACGCCGAACATGCTCAGCCCCAGGGCCAGCATCAGCCCCAGCAGGCAGAAGTTCACCCATGGGTTTTCAAACCAGAATGCCCAGTTGACGATCCCTTCAGCGCCGCGGCCCAGCCAGAAGTCGCCGCTGAATATTCCGGGTCCGGCGGGGGAGGACCAGTCGAACATGTTCGCTTTCAGGGCGATCAGGATGGCAGTGATGATCCAGAAGGAGATCATGATGCCGAGTACGAAGGTGAGGGAATGGGCCAGCACTTTTTTTCTTTCCCCGCCGCCCAGCTGGACAAAGCTCATGATTTTGAGCCCGATGACCGGGAAGACGCACGGCATGACGTTCAGGATGATGCCGCCGAGGAACATGAAGAACATGATTTCCGCCAGACCCATTACGGGGGGGGCGGGAACGGGAGATTCGGGGGAGGCCGCTGCGGCGGATTCCTGCCCCGCTGTGGAGAAGGGGGCATTGGGGGCGGTGATGCCGACGCCTTCATCGCCTATGCGAAGGATGCCGGAAAGGCTTGAGAGTGGCTTGCCCTTGTCCGCTTCCGGCAGGTTGTTGGGGTAGAGGCCGTCCGTAGTGTCGTTGAACTGCATGGACAGCTCGTAAGTGGAATCATCCAGTTTTTTGAGTGTCTGGGGAACGGTCGGATTGATTTCCCCCTGGTCGCAGAAGAAGTAGGCGGGAGCGTCCGGAAGGGGAGTCCCGGACGTTTTCAGATGAAGGACGACGGTTTTTCCCTCCTGGGAGATGCGGGATTGCATGCCTTGCGCCCAGGCAGGAGTGGAGAGCCCCACAAGTCCCCGGACCAGGGAGCCTGCTTCCGGGGAGGGCCGGCCTTCCCCACGTTTCAGGGTGACGGTGAAGTTTTTGGTTTCCGGCGCGGCACATTGTTCCGCGCACATTTGCCAGGTCATGGTGGTGGTGAATGAGGCCTGTTCCGGGGCGTTGTTTTCCGGCGTGATGCGGAAGGCCATTTTCGCGTTGCCGCTGTAGCCGTAGAAGTCCACGATTCCCTTGCCCAGCTCCGGAACCTGCCAGAAGGGGCCTTCAATGCGGAATCCGGGCGTTTCCTTCATGGAAGCTTCCATGGGCATGCCTACGGAGCCGGGATTTTTGTAATAGACGTGCCAGTGGTCCGGCAGGGTCAGTTCCGTTACCACTACGAAAGGTTCCGCTGCGTAGGATTCCACCGTGGCCCTGGCCGTGCCTGAGGCCTGGGGCGTCCCGAAGTCTCCGGCGCCGCCGAAGCTCATGGCGCCAAAGTCCTGTGCCGTTCCCGTGGAGATGATGCCCGGCAGCAGACCCAGGGAGAGGATGGCCGCATGGAAAAAGCTTTTCATGGGAAATTCGGGTAACATAAAGAAACGCCAGATTCAATGTTTGTGTGTTGCATGGCCGCAAACCTTGTATAAAATACGGCCATGGTAAAAACTATTACAATGTACGAAGGCGGCCTCCGCTGCTCCATGGTGCATGAACCGTCCGGAGCACAGTTTTCCACGGACGCTCCTGTGGACAATAACGGGAAAGGGGAGTCCTTTTCCCCCACGGATTTGGTGGGTGCGGCCCTTGCCGGCTGCATGAGCACCATCATGGGCATCGTAGCCGCCCGGAAAGGCATCAAGCTGGAAGGGATGACGGTGGAAGTGGGCAAACACATGAATGCGGACCCCCGCCGCATTGGAAAGCTGGAAGTAGTGATCAGCGTTCCGCTGCCTGCGGATCATCCGGACAGGAAGATGCTGGAACAGGCCGCGTTGAGCTGTCCCGTCAAGCACAGCCTGCATCCGGATATTGAGGTTCCCATTACCTGGAACTGGATCGGCTGATTCCGGTGCCTGTTGTTGAAGGCCGCCTGTTTCGACAGGCGGCTTTTTTTATGAAAAAATGTTGGAAAAATGAGAAAATGACTTGCTTTACTTGACTTAATATTTGTAATTGTCCATGTTTTTGCCGATGAGAATTTTTCCTCTGTTTCCCTTTTTGTTTTCCGTAGCTCTGACAGAAATTCTGGCCGGGTGCGGCGGCGGGTCCGGCCGCTCCGGAGATGACGGACAATTTTCCCTGAGCGGACGCACGGCTTTCCTGTCGAACGGAAGCATGACCTTGTTCAGCCTTCAATTCACAGGCAGTGATGTGAATATTATCCGGATTGGGAACCAATTTCCCTATAAGGGAGTTTATACGTATGCAGTCCGTCCCGACCACAATTCCATGATTCTCGATATCAAGGCCGGTGAGGATGGCGATACGTACTGCACCATGAGCGACGTTTCCATTGTTTTTGACGGTACCGAATGCGACAGCGGCAGCATCGTTTCCGGAACGTGCAGGGAGTTCGGCCCCCATTTGGGACCGGCGGTTCAAGGGGAGCCCCAGTCCATGGGAGGATGGAGTTTCAACCTCTCGCAGAGTTAGCGGTTTCCGCCTGCTTCAGCAGTCCACCACCAGGGGAAAGTGCGCGCTGAGCGGATAGTCCGTGACCTGGATCAGTTCCACTCCGTAGAGAGAGGCGATGGCGGGAGCCTCCGATTTGTCGTAGGGCTCGCAGTAGTAGATGGTTTTTACGCCGTGGGCGCACAGGGCCTGCATGCAGGAGGTGCAGGGCATCGTGGTGCATGCCACCACCCTGGCCTCTCCGCGGCGGAACAGGCTGCACAGGTTGATTTCCGCATGGAGCATGTATTTCTGGCGTTCGTCCCGGCTGGCCCAGAAGGAGTCTTCCGCCTTGAATCCGGGGTAGAGCCCGTTGTAGGCGGTACCGATGACGCGGTTGTCCGCATCCAGGGCGGCGGCGCCCACCTTGCGGTACGGGTCTTCCGACCGCAGGGCTGCGGCATGCGCCAGGGTCATGACGTATTGCGGGAAGGGGAGGCGGGGATGGGATGAGTTGCTATTCATGATTGGAAGACTGGAGTTCCGCCAGGAAGCCTGATTCGTCCAGGTACAGGTTGGGGGGCAGGGAGTAGGGCGTGGACAGGGTGGCGCCTGCAATGACGGTGGAGGAAGGCGGGTTGAGGTAGAAGCCCGGCAGAAGGCGTCCCCGCGTTCGGGCGCGCATGCCGAGCTGGACGGTGCCGTCATCCAGCTTGAAGACGCTCCTTTTCATGGACATGGCCAGGATGATGCCGCGGTCCGTGGCAAAGCAGGGCCGCCAGCCGATGTTGGGCAGAACGAGGTCTCCGGAGCCGCTGAAGTCATACAGGGGTGTGCGCGTTTCCGGAACCAGGCTGTAGAGCCTGCGGCGCAGGAAGTCGGAACCTGCTATCTGCCTGATTCCTTCCGGCATGCTGTGGTCTCCGTCCCCAATCAGGTAAACGGGCGTGCCGGTGAGGATGGGCCACAGGACGGCGGCCACCGTTTCATGGACTTCTTCATGTCCCACGCTGGTGAGCAGGAGTTCCCTGGGCTGGAGCGCGTTCACCCGTTCAAGCTGCTGGGCGTTCATCCAGAAGTCGCACAGGCGGCTCTGGGAGCGGGAGCAGTCCAGCAGGGTGGCCAGCCATTTCCGGAGTTCCGGGTTTTCGGCTTCCACGGTGTCGTTCATCAGGCATTCGGCTATCTCGTAGCCGGTAAGGCGCGTGTTTTTGGCTGTGACAAGGGGTTTGTGTCCGATGTGCTCCAGATGGTTCAGAATGGCGTCCCTCCCGATGCTGGCTGCGATTTCCAGGCAGGTGGAGGAGAGTTCCCGCAGTGTGTTGATTACCATCGGCGGATTGACCGCATCCGGCGCGATGGGTTCGCCGACGGCCGCCGTGAAACGGTAGGGGACGTGGAGGGGGGCCTTGGAGAAGAAGCGGTTGCCGGAGTAGGAGAAGATGCTGCCCCACAGCTCGTCCATATAGATGGGAATGATGGGACAGCTGGATTTTTTGGCGAGCATTTCCAGCCCCCTCCGTGCGGCGCACAGGGTGCCCGTGCGGGTGAGCTGTCCTTCCGGGAAGATGCAGATGACTTCCCCGGCCTTGAGGGCCTGGATGGCTTTGGAGAGGGATTCACGGGGATTCCGGGAAGAGATGGGGAGGCAGTTGAATAGTTCCAGTATCCAGCCGAGCCAGCGGATGGCCACGAATTCCTCCGCCACGATGAAGCGGATGGGGCGCGGACAGATGAGGGAGAGGAAGAGAGCGTCTCCGTAGGTAACGTGGTTGGCGACGATGATAGCCCCTCCGTCTTCCGGAATACGGTCCTGGTGGATGATGCGGGAACGGTACACGATCCGCATGATCCAGAGTCCCATCATGCGGATGAATTCGCGGGGGATGAGGCGGAACGCCACGATAGTGATGACCACGCCCAGAATGGCCAGCACCCAGAATTGGTTCTGGACGGAGAAGATGTTTCTCAGCATGAGCTGGAACCCTACGGCCACCAGGCCCATAATGCAGTCCATGAGGTTGCCGGCGGCGATGACCGTGCTCCGGTTGGACGGTTCGCAGTTGTCCTGGAGATGGGCGTTCAGGGGCACCAGGTAGGCCGCCGCAAAGGCGCCCGTGATGCCAAAGCCGATGTTGCTGGCGAGAGAGCCGGGGGGGAAGAAGGACATGGCGATGCAGCCGACCGTGAAGCCGATGGCGCCCAGCGGGATCAGTCCCAGCTCGATTTTCTTGCGGCAGATGATGGAGGCAATGACGCCTCCGACCACGGTACCGCCGCTGAGCCATGCCATCAGAATGGCGGCGGACATGCTGAATCCGGCGTCGCCTATGGGATGCTCCTGGGCAATTTGCAGGGAGATCAGCATCAGCGCCCCGGCCAGGAACCAGAAGTAGGAGATGCCGATTTCACTGAGCCGCAAGTCACGCTGGCTCCACAGGTATTTGAGCTGGACGAAGTGTTCGTAAAAGAGTTTCCATTCAAATTTCCGCGTCTGCTTGGAAGGATACCGGGGCAGGAACAGGGCGGCTATCGCTACGGGGATGGCAATGAAGGTGAGGATCATGGTGGGGAAGGCCGCCGCCTCCCAGCCGTCATTGGAAGATACCTGCAGGATGTCGAACCACACGAAGATGCCGATCTGGGCGGCCAGCATGGAGAGGATGAGGCTCATTTCCATCAGCCCGGAGGCGTACCCGAGCTGCCGGGACCCAACCATGTCCTTGACCACCCCTTTTTTCGCTGGGCTCAGAATGGTTGCCTGGACGGAAAAGACGCAGAACCAGAAAACAGCCATTTCTATGTTTTCATACCTGAAGCACAGGAACATGGCCCCCAGCACCAGGATTTGCAGGAAGGACATGAATTGGATGATGCGCGCCTTGCAGAAGCAGTCCGCCAGCCATCCCACAAAGGGGGAGAACAGGATGTAGGGCAGTACAAAGATACAGCCCAGGATGTATTGGAGGGAGTTGACCCAGGAGTCCGGGCCGTATGCGATGTTGTTCGCGGCCAGCCAGACGCCCAGCGGGATCAGCAGGAATTGGGCCGCCTTTTCATTGAAGGCATTTTGGGCTTGTATGAGAATCAGGGAATAAAAACCCCTCCATTCCTTTTTCGAGGGTGTTTTTTTCTTAGATGTCTGTACGTCATCCATGTGGGGCGGATTGTAGCAGAACGTACCCGCTAGGGAAGGATAATCTGTCTATTGCATCCCTGGCGCCGGAAGTGCGTTTTCCTGAAATTATAAGGCATCTACGAACGTTTTTTCATATGACTTGCAGAGAACCGCCGTCTGTCAGCGTGCCGCCGTGATGTTGTCCGGGAGCGTTGCTGCGGCGGGGAATTCCGGCCGGGGAGGGGATTGTTCCGTGAATTCTCAGCGTGGAGTGTTTCATTTTTGAAAGGATAGAACAATCCTATGAAGTTGTAGTGATTGCGGGGAAACGGCTCCCGTCGGAGTGCGCCTATGGCTTTTTGAGAAGATTGCTGTTTGAGCTCTTTCATCTATTGCGGATGCTTTCATCCTGAGTTTTATTCCGTCCCGGTGAAGATGGAGGGAGGATTACGGCCTGTTCCGGCAGCTTACTGTACAGCGCCGGGCAACCGGTTATGACGGAAGCGCAGCGTTGCTCCATTTGCCTCGATATGTTCCGCAGGGATGTTGTTCGGACGGTATGGCGGTGTTTTTCCCTTTGGAGAGAAAATGCGGCGGCTTCTTTCCGGCGGAAGAACTGGTTAACGCGTCTCGTAAGATATGCTTTAAACGGGAATTAAAGGGCCTTGGATGATTTGAAGAGGGGACGGGGAGACCGTAAAGGCGTTCCTCCCGGAAAGACGGTTTTTCCGGGAAGTCAGCGGAATAAAGCGGGGAGGGATGGGGACGGCCTGTTCCCGAAGCTCAAGAATTCCCTTGTCATGAAGTGTTTCGGCAAACGGGCTTTATGGTTGACAAGAAGGTGGGGGGTCGTAGGATGGCTTTGAAATATATAACCTGAAGAGAGATTATATGAACACTTCCCAGACGATTGGCATGCTTTTTGCCGCAGGCGCAGTCCTTTTGCCTTCCTGCGAGACGGAACGCATTAATGAACGTCCCATCGGCATTTATCCTACGGAGAATGTCTATCCGTCCGGACCCAATGCCCTTGGGAGCCAGGGTAACAGCCTGCTGAGCGAAGTTCAGGGAGGAAATCCTCTGGATCCGTCGTCCGCGCAGAATTCCGGTTTCAATCCCGATCCGGCCCGAACCGAGGAAGGAACCATCAACCGTCTTCTGGGCGGGGGGAATAATAACGCTTCTTCCCAGCCTGTCGTTCCCAGTCCCACGGTTCCGAATCCAGTGGGCAATCCTCCCGTCACCGGAATCGCCCCGCCCAAACCTGTGGAGCCCGCCGCCAATTCTTCCATTCCCGTCGCCTGGCCTACGGGCGATCCCACCGTGGTGGTCAGTCCGTATGACCGCACCAAGAAGATCAAGATTCTGAACAGGAGCACGAACAAGCCCTATCCTTCCGGAACCGTCCTGCGGGATACCAATTTTCCGAACGAGGTCAAGAAGTTCCGCGTGCCCTGATGCAACGGCGGAATGATGCCGGCCGCGCCCTGGACATGTTCCGTGTTCCGGGGCGTTGATGTTTCCGCCCGCAAGACCATGAAAGACGCCTCCAAGAAACAGCCTTCCTTTTCTTCCGTAGCCATTGCGGGGCCCGGCTTGCTGGGAGGCTCCCTGGCGCTGGCGGTGAGGGCGCGGATGCCCCATGTCCATGTGCGCCTGTGGGGCAGGAGGCCGGAACCGCTGGAATACGCTCTTTCCATCGGTGCGGCGCATGCCGTTTCCACCCGGGTGGAGGAAGTAGTGCAGGGGGCGGATCTTGTTGTTCTGGCTACTCCCGTAGGGGTAATGCTGGATATTGTGACCGCCATGCTGCCGGCCTTGAAGCCGGGCGCCGTCGTGACTGACGTGGGTTCCGTGAAAGGATGCGTGCACCAGTCCGTGGGGGCTGTGCTGACGCGGGCCGGAGTGGCGTTTATCGGTTCCCATCCCATGGCGGGTTCTGAGAAGCAGGGCATGGAGCATGCTTCCGCGGAGTTGTTCCAGGGGGCTACCTGTATTTTGACGAATGACGAACACGTGCATGAGGATGTCCTTCTTCTGCTCCAGAGGTTTTGGGAGCGCGCAGGCTGCCACTGCATCAGGATGCAGGCGGCGGTTCATGATTCCACCGTGGCCCGCATTTCCCATATTCCGCACGCTCTTTCCGCACTATGCGTTCACAGCGCATTGGACGGAGGTGATGTGGAATTGCTGGGACTGGTGTCCGCCGGCGGTTTCCGCGATACCACCCGGGTTTCCATGGGGGAACCGTCCATGTGGGCGGAGATTCTGACGGAGAATTCCCCGGCCGTTCTGGAACGGCTGGATGCGGCCCTGGCCCAGTTGGGCGACGTGCGGAAGTTTTTGGCGGTCGGGGACAAGAAGTCCCTGGCGGAATGGCTGAAAAAAGCCGGCAAGAGCAGGGCGCAGGCTCTGGGGCTGTAGGTTTTCCGGAGATTTTTTCCGTGTATGATACGCCCCGGGTTTGCAGGGATAAAAGGCGGCTGTTATCAAATTGTTAACAAACGGGCATGGACGGAACGGCTTTCCGTTTTATACTTGCCGCATGCGTTTACCTGCCATGAATAACCGCCGTTATCGCCGCCACGGGCGCGGACTGCACCGCGCCGCCGCCATTGGGAGCTTTCTCGTCCTGGGGCCGTCAGCCTATGCCGCCGTGGACAAGCCGGCAGCGGAAGAGAATGTTCAGGAGATGCCGGAACGGGTGATGACCATCCGCTCCAAGTCCCTGCGGGCGGAGACGGTGAGCACGGCCACGCTCACGAACATGAAGACGGAAGAGGTTCCGCAGACGGTAAACGTGATTACGCGGGATTTGATGGAGTCCAAGGGGGCCGATTCCCTGGTGGAGGCCCTGCGCATGGATTCCTCCGTCAATACAGGGGGGGATATGCTGATGTCCCGCACGGCGGACCAGTACACCATCCGCGGTTTTGCGGGCAGTGACGTGCAGATAGGCAATATGCCCCTTCCGCGCGGCATGGGGTACGGCATGGATACGTCCCTGGTTGAGAGTATTGAAATCGTCAAGGGGCCCATCGGCTCCATTGCCGGCGGACAGTCCAGCACGCTGGGGCCTTACGGCGCGGGCGGCTCCATCAACCTGGTTTTGAAGACTCCGGAGTTTGTGGACAGGACGGAGCTGACGGCCTATGCCCGTTTTTCCCACCACGGCCAGAAGTACCGCATGACCATTGACGATACCCGCTACCGGGGCGACGAAACGAACGGTTTCGCCCTGCGCACGGTGGTCGCCGCGGAATACGACCGCCCGTTCTGGCTGAACGGGGGCGCCAACGGCGGCCAGAAGTACACGGTTTCCCCCATTTTCCGCTGGCAGCATGATTCCCGCACCAAGACGGTGCTGACGACCAGTTTCCAGTACCAGAATTCGCCCACCTATATGGGCATTCCCGTTCTGGCCGGCCATTTTGTGGGTCCCTACGACGCTTGGTACGGTTCTCCGAGCGGCCGCCTCAATTCCAAGTCCCTGCTGGCGATGCTTGATTTTGAACGCAAGTTGGAAAAAGTCTGGACGGTGCGCATTGGCGGCGGCCTGGGCTACAGCGACGTGGATTATAATATCTGGGGCGTTTCCTCTTCTCCCGGCCGCGGGGGCGGTATGACCACGCAGGAGTATTACGACCAGATGATCGCGGACGGGAAGGCCAAGTATGAGGCTTCCTGGAGCGACACGCAGAATATCAACTGGAATTTCTATTCCAACGCCGTGGCGGAGTTCAAGACCGGGCAGGTAGCGCATGAAGCGCTCATGGGAGTGTCCTATACGGGGCGCAGTGTGTACGGGGACGGCTCATCCATGAATAACACGAACGATTATTTTTCCCTGTATAATCCGGCCCCCGTCATTCCTTCCCCCCGTGATTATTCCGGCGTGAATTCGGACGATTCCGTTATCCAGCGCGCAGGGTTCCTGTTGCAGGACGTGCTGTCCTACGGGGAATGGCGCTTCCTGGCCGGCGTGCGCGGTGACGCCCATTTCAGCATGGACAACAATTACGCGTTTGCCTGGAGCCCCCGCTTCGGCATCACCCGCATGATCGGGGAGCGCGTGGCCCTGTTCGCCAATGCCGCCCGCACTTCGGCACCCAATTTCGGCTACAAGGATGAGAATAACAAGGAGCTGACCAATTCCTGGAGGACGGACCAGATGGAGTTCGGCTTCCGCGTCAGCCCGGTGGACAAGGTTTGGTTTTCCGCCTCCTGGTTTGATATTATCCAGAATAATACTCCCGTGACTTTGCCAGGCTCCCTTGACAGGTATTATGCGGACGGCTCCAAGCGGGCGGAAGGCGTGGAACTTTCCCTGAACGGGGAGATCACCAAGAACTGGAGTTCCTATCTTTCCTACACCTACACGCGCACCAAGAACCGGACCACCGGGGAAGTGTATCCCACCATTGCGCCCAATGCTCTGGCCATCTGGCAGAAGTACCGGATTGACGGCGGCCTGTTGAACGGTACTGTGCTGGGCTTGGGCTACCGCTGTAAGGATTCCTATTACGCTACGTTCCGCGGCGAGAAGATTGCGGATAATTACACGATTCCCTCCTACAGCGTGTTCGATTTCACTGTGGAAATTCCCCTGCCGGAAACCAAATGGCTGAAGGACGCTACGCTGAGGCTGGCCGTGTACAATATTTTCGACAAGAAGTATGTGCAGTCCACGCGCCACGCCGTTCAGTGCACTGTGGGCGATCCCCGCACGTTTGAAGTAGGACTGAAGACCACATTTTAATCCATCGTTTCCGCCATGAGCTCTCCCGTTATTTCCGTCAGCCGCCTCAAGCGCAGTTTCAAGTCCGGCACCGGGGAGGTAACGGTGCTGAAAGATATCAGCCTGGCTGTTCCCCAGGGAGAGTTCGTTGCCGTCATGGGCGCGAGCGGTTCCGGGAAGAGCACCCTGCTGAATATCCTGGGGGGGCTGCTTTCTCCGGATGAAGGTTCCGTGGTGGTGGATGGCCGGGATATCGGCTCCATGTCCGATGCCGCCTTGACGGTGTACCGGAGGGACCGCGTAGGGTTCATTTTCCAGATGTTCAACCTGGTGGGCACCCTGAGCGTGGAAGAGAATATTCTGCTGCCTTCCCTGGCGGGGGGACGCAGGGTTTCCGCCGCCGCGCTGGACGCCATGATTGAGAAGGTGGGGCTGTCCCACCGCCGTCATGCCATGCCGGATACCCTCAGCGGCGGGGAGCAGCAGCGCGTGGCGATTGCCCGCGCCCTGATTTCCGAACCCGCCCTGGTGTTGGCGGATGAGCCTACGGGTAATCTGGATTCCGAAAACACCCGCCTCATGGGCGATTTGTTCCAGGATTTGCACCGCACGCAGGGCTGCGCCTTCGTGCTGGTGACGCACGCGCCGGACGTGGCGATGTGGGCTGACCGCGTGATCGTGCTCAAGGACGGCCGCATTGTGGACGACAGGCCCACGACGGAGTTTCCCGGTCCCGTGGAACTTTCCTCCTTTTATGAACGCACGCTGAACGACGCCTTATGACGCCGCTGCCCAAACTGATCTGGCGGGATTTGCTGGCCAACCGGGGGCGCGTGGCCGTCAGCGTGTTTGCCATTCTCGTTTCCGTCAGCCTCATCGTCTGGATGATGGGGAGCTATGATACGCTGGTCAAGGAGTTCGACAACGATGCCGAGGCCTACATGGGCAGTTACGACCTTTGCCTGGTGCCGGAAGCGCCCAGGGGACCGTTGCCTCCCGGGGGGCAGCCCCGGTTTGCCGATCCGGAACTGGCCGCGCGCCTGTCGGCCTCTCCGCTGGTGGAGTCCGTCAATGCCGCCTGCCAGGTTCCGCGCCTGCAGATCGGTTGTGCGAATGAACGCGGCAGTTTTGACGAGCAGACGCGCGACCGCATGGGCATTCCGCCCCAAAGTCCCATCCTGGTGGGGAACCTGGCCGCAGAATGTCCTTACGACCTGGAGGAAGGCGTCTGGCCCGACATGGCGGCTTCCACCGCCATGGAAGGGGTGCTGGGAAGCGGAAGCGCCAGGTATTTCCGCGCAGGCATAGGTACTGTCATGAATGTGCGCGTGGGTGCGCATGTGTACGATGTGAAGGTCGTTGGCATCGTGAAGCAGGCAAAGGCAACGCCCGGTGTCATCATGGGGCCGGGCGGCATGGGGGGCGGTCCCGCTTTTTCCTCCCTGTTCGTTCCGGCAAGCGTGTGTGAGAAGATCACGGGGCGGCCTTTTGTTCCCAATCTGATTTATGTGCGCCTGAAGGAGGGGGTGGACAAGAAGGAGTTTGTGGAGAGTTTCCGGGAGGAGCTGTCCAAGGCTTCCGCCTCTGTGGCGGATACGGATTCCATCATCCAGCGGCTTTCCAGCGACCGTTCCGTGCGCCAGCAGAAGGACAGCGCGGAAATGTCCGTGTGGCTCGTTCTTTTTTCCTGCGTTTTTATTATTTTCACTACCTTGAGCATCGGTGTCAGCGAACGCACGCGCAGGCTGGCCCTGTTGCGCGCCCTCGGCATGAGCCGCATGCAGATTGCCCTGCTGATTGTGGGGGAAGGCCTGTTTCTGTGCATTCCGGCCCTGCTGGGCGGCCTGGCCGCCGGGTTCTGCCTGGTGTACCTGCTGGAGGAAGGTTCCTCCACGCTGCCTTCCCTGACCTGGACGACGGCACTGGTCGCGGCCGCGTGCGCCGTAGGCGGCGCTCTGCTGGCCTCCGTGATTCCCGCCTGGCGCGCTTCCCGCCAGTCTCCGCTGGAGGCGGCCGTTCCTTCCGCCGGATTCATGGGGAAGGTGAGCCGTGTTCCCGCGTGGTCCGTCCTAGCGGGCCTTGCGTGCGTGGCGCTCCAGCCCGCCGCCCTGCTTTTTCCGGGACTGGAGGTGGAGACCCGCAAATGGATGTTCGTCTGGCTGGGGTATCCCGGCCTGGTTGCCGGCGCTCTGTTTCTGGCTCCGGCCTTTGTCCGCGCCACGGAATGGGCCGGAGCGTGGCTGACGGGGCTTTTTCTGCGTGTGCCCCATGCTTTCCTGAGAGTCCAGCTCAGCCGCAATCTCAGCCGTTCCGTGGGAACGGCGGTGTCCATGTCCGTGGGGCTTTCCCTGTTTGTGGCCGTGCAGACATGGGGATATTCCATGCTGGTTCCTTTTTCTCCGGATTCTTCCACGCCCGGAACGCTGGTTTCCTTCCTGCACACGGAGTTCCGGCCGGGAGACGTGCCTGAGTTGATGGCGCGGCCCAGCCTGAAGGGTGCCCGGATGTATCCCATTTACGTGGATGAACCGGATATTTCCCCGGAACAGATGAAGAGCCCCGGCTTTTCCGGCATGCGCAACCGTTCCGTGGTGCTGGCGGGCATTCCCGTGGAGAAGATGGCGGAAGGGAAAGATCCTCTGTTCCAGCCCGTGTTTGTCTCCGGCAATCCGGAAGAGGCCTATGCCATGCTGAAGTCCAACCGTTCCCTGCTGATTCCGGATACGTTCGCGCGGACGGTGGGATTGAAGGCGGGGGATGATTTGATGCTGGTGAATCCTTCCTTCCGGGGGAACCGCCCGGGGAATGTGTCTGAGGGCGGTTTGCGCGGGGCGCGGGGCGGCGCTTCTTCCGCCGCCATGAAGGGGGAACCCTGGAAGGTGGCCGGCGTTGTCTCCTTCCCCGGCTGGCACTGGCTGACCAAGACCAGCGGCATGCGCGTGCGCCGTGGCGGTTTTGTGGCCGCCCTAGCTATTGCGGATGAACGCTGGCTCAAGGAGGATTACGGCCACCAGGGGTTCCAGTTCATTTGGGGGGATACGGCTCCCGGCGTGACTAATGTGGCTCTTCAGGATGATTTGGGCGAGTTCGCCCTGATGAAGGCCCGCGAGCGGGCGGGAGGGGAGGAAGGCGTGAAGCCGCTGGTGAAGGCTCTGACCCGGGAGAGCCTGGGCGGCAGCGTCACCAGCCGCGGGGACAGCGTGATTTTTACCATGAGTCAGCTTCCGATCATCATGATGGTGATTGCCGTGCTGGCGGTTTTGAATACCGTGCTGGCCTCTGTTCAATCCCGCCGGAGGGAATTCGGACTGATGAGGGCAGTCGGCGTGCCGGGAGGGATGGTGATGCGCATGCTTTGGGCGGAGACGCTGATGATTTCCCTGTGTGCCGTCATCATGAGTCTGGTGCTGGGCGTTTTGGCGGCCTGGTGTTCCATCCAGATTCTGGAGTACGGTTATCACTTCGGCATTGTTACGCCTCCCATCACGATGCCCTGGGCACATCTGGGGTATGCCGTGCTTCTGGTGCTGACCCTTTCCACATTGGCCTGCCTGGCGCCTGCCTGGCGCATGAAGAGGGCTTCCGTGACGGATTTGCTTTCAGCGGGCGAACGGTAGTTTTTTCAACGGGAGAGCTAGAGGACTGGCCGCTTTTAAAGCGGCTGGGGAAGTGTCTTGCTTTGAGGCAAAAGTAACTGGACCATATTTTTAATATGGTTCTTCCAACAGATTTTACCCCTTTCTGGAACAGGGGATGCCTTGGGTGCCGTCTGTGGCTGGCGGTTGCCGTTCTGGCGACCATGTACTGCTGGCTGGCGTTTACGGGACCGTCGCTTCCGCTGCGCCGGGGGATGATTGGATCAATTCTACAGCGGAGGGAGAGACGTTTGACAGCTTTCCCGCGACGGCTATATCCAGCCTGGATAGACATTATGGTTTCTTTGCTGCTTCTGCCGGAGATGCGGAGATAGTGGACATGAGCAGCCGCGGGTTTGGCCGCAGTTTGAAGATTAACGGAGCAAGTGGAAGTGTGTCTGCCCGCAGCATAACGCTGCATTTTTCTTTTCCCCTGGAAGAGGAGTCTCCCTGTGCGTTCCGTGCGATGCTGGGTTGACGGCTACAAAGAATGCCGATTGGCTGGTCATTGAGTCCGTGGAGGGAACGGATGGGAATGGAACCATTTCCATTTCAGCGCAGGCCAACGGCGGAGTTTCCACGCGTACTGCGGCCTTGACCGTTTCTTCCTTCTTGGCATCCAGAGATGTTCTTGTGGAACAGAGAGGCGGGAAGTTGACGTGGAATGAGTGGAAGAAGGACAAGATCATCGGCAGGGACCCCTCCAATTCCCAGACCGGACCCGGACAGTCTGCCGCAGGTGACGGAGTGCCCAACCTGTTGAAGTATGTTACGGGAATGGATCCCCTGAAGCCGGCCGGCAGTCCGGTCAGTATTTCCGAGAAGGGTAACCGCCTTCTGATGACGTGGCCGGTCAATGAGGAGGCCGTCGGGATTTCCCTGAAAGTGGAAGCTTCCTCCAATCTGAAAGATTGGACAGAGTCTTATGAAGTCACTGTTCCCGGAGAATTCCATGATGTTCCGGAGATAGGCGCAGGCGGAGCGGAACGCAGATTCCTGAGGCTGGCAGTGATGCTGGACGTTCCTGGAGAATAGAGGCGTCCGGGCCGGACGCAGATGTTGGAAGAAAAGTTATTGATAGTTGTTTTTCAGATAAGTATGGTATTTTCATACCTGTGGAAATGAAATATTATTACCATACTTCCGACGGCGAATTGCACGGTCCTGCAGAGTTGGATTTTCTGGTCCGTGAAGTGAAGTGGGGTGGCCTGCCGGATTCTCTAATGGTCCGCTCTGAAAACAGCGGCGAGTGGATTTCTCTCGCGGAGGTCGTTCAAGGGAATACTTCCGCCGGCTGGCCCTTGGATGTCATGTCCGTAACGCCGGAAGAGCTCGCCCGGATGTCGCGCTGGAAACAGTTGTGGTATTATTATCGTCGGTCCTGGAAAATGGCATTCGTGCTTGAAGGCCGGGCTTCGCAGCAGGAATGCCTGCTTGTTTTCCTGTCCATGACGCTGGCGGATTGTCTGGCATTAGTGGCCGCGCCGCTATTGAGCGGATTGATGCTGGCGTTCCTGTTTCCGGGGAAGGTGGGCGAGTCCGTTGTCTTTTTCACCGGAGGGACCATTGGTGTTTTGTTATGTCTGCTGGTTGTCATTCAATCTTTTTCCCTCTGCTGGAGAAGATTGCATGATTTATCGCTGCCCGGGTATTGTGTCTTTGCGCTGCCCGTCGTGTCTTATGCAGGTAATTGGCTGATACCGTGGCTGCTGGAACATGCGGGGATATTGATCCCCAGGACCGGAATGATGCATTATCCGGGCATTTCCCCAGCACTTGCATGTGTGGCTGTTGTTTCAGTCGTGGTCTCCTTAGTCATCATCGTTTTGTCCCTGACCTGGATTGTTGCGCTGCTGGGAATGTTCCGCGGTATGGAGGGGGAAAACAGGTACGGCCCGCGTCCGGAGATGTAAGGCACGGTTGGTTCTATCCTGAAAGGAGGAGGGAATGAATGAAACGGTACTATTACCGTACTTCCGACGGCGAGTCGCACGGCCCTTCAGTACTGGATTTTCCGGTTCGGGAAGTCCGCTATGGGGCGTTGTCTCCGGAGTTGAGGGTTAGAGAGGGCGGAGCGTCGGGAAAGCATTGTGAGTGCATTGGACAATTCAAGTGATTTAAAGCCTTTTGAAAGGCCGGATGTTGGTAGAATAAGCCGTCGGGAAAGTGGAGAAAGCTGTTATATTGCTGGTTCTGTTCCTGACGCTTGACGATATTTTGTTCATATGTTCCTCCCGTAAGGAGACTACCTGAGCGTATCGGTTTTCCACAGGAGTTTTGCCCCGGCTTGGTGGTTTTCTTTCTTATAATTCCTAGGTGGTTTGAGACGCTGCCGTTTGTGGGCTGCCTATTATTTTATGGTTTTATTTTTCTCTGGGATGCAGGCGTTTTCACGATGCCGGGGTGAGCGGCGCGTTGCCGGTAGCGGCATGGTTAGGGGTGATTTTTCCGGTGTGTTGCCATTGGACAGCCTGATGGGGGAGTCGTTTTTGAGCTCGTAGGCGTGGCTGATGTTCTGGACGTTGTCCGTGCTTTTCACCATATTGCTGACGGAGAAGACAGGCAAAAATCAGCATGGGCCTTCGCCTTCACAAAGACGGTATGAAAAAGAAGATTGACGTAGATTCATGGTCTAGAAAGTCACATTACGAGTATTTCCAGACTTTTGACTGCCCGATGTTTTCCATTACGTTTCCCGTCAGGGTGGATGCGCTGTACCGTTATGCGAGGGAGAATGGGCTGTCCTTTTTCGCCGTGTGCCTGTTTGTGCTGCTGAAGGCACTGAATGAGGTGCCCCAGTTTCGGCAGAGGGTGGAGGACGGGGACGTGTGGGAGTATGAGTCCGTGGATGCCCTGGTTCCGGTTCTGGCCGCCGCCGGGGAGTTTTCCCAGATTGTTGTGGAGTACCGGGACAGTCTGTCCGGTTTTCTGGAACATGCCCTTCCGTTGATTCAGGCGGCCAAGGGTGAACCCGCCCGTGCGAATCCCTGCCACCGGACGGATATTGCCGTGTTCAGTTGTCTTCCATGGATGCCGTTTACGCAGGTAGCCAGCGCCTACAGGTCTTTCCGGGGGCAGTACCTGCCTCTGATTCACTGGGGAAAGATGGGACCCGATGCTTCCGGTAGATTGATGATGTCCGTGGCCGTTCAGGCCAATTATGTGTTGGTGGACGGCGTGTGTGTTGGGAATTTTTATAAAAATATTGAGTATTTGTGTTCTCGATTTTAAGATAGGGGCCTATGGCCTCCCTGCTGCGTCCGTCCGGTGATTACCGCTCTCTTCTTTCCTACCAGAAAGCGGAACAGATTTATGATTTGACGTATTATTTTTGCAAAACATATTTGTCGTGCCGCGACAGAACAGTGGATCCGATGGTTCAAGCCGCCCGCTCAGGGAAGCAGAATATTGCAGAAGGCAAGGAGGCGGGGCTGACATCTTTGGAGATGGAGATCAAGTTGATAAATGTCGCCAGAGCCAGTCTGGATGAATTGCTGGTGGATTATGAAGATTTTTTGAGGGTGAGGAAGTTTCTCTTGTGGGAGAAGGATTCCCGGGAAGCGCAGTTTGTCAGGAAAAAAGGAGCGGACAAGACCGTGGACCGGGATTATTTTCTGGATCTGGCACGGACGCGGCCACCGGAAGTGATAGCCAATATGGCGATTTGCCTGATTTTTCAGGCCAAGTTTTTGTTAATGAGGCAGCTTGAGTTTTTGGAGGGGAAGTTTCTCAGAGAAGGAGGGATGAGGGAAAGGATGAGCCGGATGAGGAGGGCGGTGAAGGATAGGGGTGATAGGGGTGATAGGGGTGATAGGGGTGATAGGGGTGATAGGGGTGATAGGGGTGATAGGGGTGATAGG